>Ga0137418_10001729_pt1 | contig 20151 bp, 18 predicted proteins | sample CZODoug3_1_2_16f_FD_122242 | JGI IMG/M metagenome (GOLD analysis project Ga0137418, IMG submission 122242) | Vadose zone soil fungal communities from Angelo Coast Range Reserve, California, USA - CZODoug3_1_2_16fungal (Hybrid Assembly) | ecosystem: Environmental > Terrestrial > Soil > Vadose...
TTCGCGGACGATGCCAGCGGCGACGACCCGCTGTCGACGGCGACGGAGTGGATCTTCTCGAGCTTCCGTGCCGGTCTGCTGCCCGGCTATAGCCCGGACGAAATTCAGGGGGCGATCTGGACGCTGGAAAACGAGTGGACGAGCAGCGCCGGCAACTCCGCGGGGCTGATCACGCTTGCGCAGAACAACGTCGCGGCCGGCTGGGTCAACGACGGCGTCGGCGTCCTCAATCTGTTCTACACAGACGGCCGGAAGGCGCAGGATCAGTTGACGTACACCCAGGTGGCCAATCTCCCGCCGCCTCCACCGCAGCCGACACCTGAACCCGCTACGCTCTTCCTGATGGGCATCGGCGGATTGGTGCTGGGGTCGCGGAAGCGCCTGCGCCGCAGCCGGCCGGCCACGACGGCGTGACGGGTCGCCGATAAGCCCGCAACGCGCTCAGCTCAGCGCATAGTGTTCGCAATGACGAGAAATGCGACGAGCGCGGCCGCGGCGAACCACGCTAACTCGACGCGCCTGCTGAGGACCAGCGATCCACCGCACAGGACGATTGCCGCCGCGAAGAGAAAGCGCCAATAGAGTTCTTCATTGCTCTCTTCCTCCTTCGTCACCGGAATGCGACGCCTGATGCTGGTGATGATTCTGGATGCGAGGACACGATCCGGCTCGCGGCCGATTTCGAAGTACTGACCGCCGCCGATTCGCGCGATCTCGGCAAGCGATTGGCGATCGAGGACCGAGCGCAGGGGAGGCCGTCCAAAGGGGTCCGGGATGACGCCTCCAGCTGTCGTGCCGACGCCTACGACGAACACGCGGATATCACGCGCGCGCGCGGCGTCGAGCGCTCTTGCCACGGTCCCGCTCCACGCCTGGCCGTCGGAGATCACCACGAACGCCTTCGGGTTCTTGTTCCTGCCAAAGAGCCGTTCATCCACGTCGATGAGCTTCAACCCCCACGAGACGCCCTGCTCGATATTGGTGTTCCACGTCGGATCGTCTTCGAGCGGAAACGGTGACTCGTTCCCGAGGTGATCGATGAAGAAGAACAGCGCATTGGGGTCCTTCGTCAGGCGGACCTGCGGCGCAGCGTGGAAGGCGAACAACGCCAGCGCGACCCGGTCTCCCTTCCAGCTCAATGTTTCACCAAAGACCCGCAGGAACCGCACGGACCGTCTCCAACGGTCCGGGGCGATGTCGGCAACGTGCATCGACGCGGACCCGTCCAGGAGGACGACGATGTCCGCGCTCGCGCGCCGTATCACGGACACGCGCGCGACGGGCCTGGCAAGCGCCAGGATGCAGAGGATGGTGGCCACACCGACGGCCGCCCAGAACGCGAGATCGCCGAGCACGGGCCGTCGTTCCACCACGGGCATCACGCGCTCGCGCCCCAGTCGCCGCTCATCGCCCCGTCGCCGGAGCACGTGCCAGGTCCAGACGACCAGCAGGACACCCGGCGCGCAGAGCAGCCAGAGGTAGAGCGGCTCGCGGAAGGTCACGCCCTATCCTTTGCGAGCCGGCGGCGGCACCTTGCCAGGGTTGCCGTCCTCCCGCTCCTCCTTTTCGAGTGGCATGTACCGCTTGAACTCGTTTTCGAACGCGGGGTCTTCCGGCTTGCCCTCGGCACCGAATGTGCGGTTATCGGCGGGCGGTGGGACTCCGCGACGCCCTCTGACGATCTCGCTGCGCAGTCGCACCACGTACTCGTAGTTGTAGGCCGCAACGTCACCGTAGGACGCGTCTCCGGAACGCCAGGCGTTGCTCAGCACGGTCCGGTAGGCGGCCACGGACGAATCGAGCGTCCGCACCATGGCCGCGCGATCCTTCGCGGCGCGCGTCTGGCCCTCGCGAAAAACGGAGTCGGCAACGATCATCTGCAGCGGAAGGTTGTCCGTCTCGACGTCGGCCACCGGATCGGTGCGGTCGGCGGGTGCCAGCGCGCCGTATTGACGTTGCCAGTACTTGATGGCCGCCCGCCGCGCGCGAACGCCGTTGACGGGCCCTTCACCCACCCATGGCAGGCGGCTGGCGTAGCGGTAGTAGCGCTCGACGACCTGAAACGACGCGTCCGCTGCGTCATAGTCGGACGTGAGGAACGCGTGCTGCGCGCCGACCATCTCGCGATCGAGTCGACTCGCACCAAGGCACACCCCGCCGAGAACCGCCAGAACGAGGGCGCCGACCACCCAGCCAGCAATACCTTTCATCGCGACAACCCCTGGTAGGGGCCGACCTTAAGGTCGGCCCCTACGGTTAGAGCTACGGGAACGTTCTGAAGCTGCGGAAACCGAGCTTCAACACCATCGCCGACAGCCACAGTGCGACGGCAACCAGCGCGTACCCCGCGAATCGCGGCTCGTACGCGGTGTATTCACGCACGTCGATGCGTCCCGCCGACAGCCGGTCGATGTCCTGAACCGCGCGCAGGATCGTGCTCTCGTCGGACGCGGGATAGAAACGGCCACCCGTCCGCTCGATCGCGGGCCGCCACAGCTTGTCCTGGGAGACGTCGCCGAACTTTCGCTTGAACGCGACCCTGATCATGTAGACAGGAATCGCCGACTCCCGGGCGGTGGCCACGATCCGATCGATCGTCGCGCCCCTCACCTGCAATTGATCGTCGATGCCGTCGCTGAACACCACCATGAGGTTGCCGGACGCGTTTGCGAAGTCGAAGGCCTTGAACAGCTTTGCCGCTTCGGCGATCCCCTCGAGGATGGTCGTGCCTCCGTCGCCAAACCGCCCCCAGTTCACCGGGTCGCCGATCAGGCGGGTGCTGAGCAGCACGTTCTCGTAGTCGGTCGTAAACGGCGTGACGACGTAGGCGTTGTTGCCGAACTGAATGAGGGCGATGAGATCGCGGTACGGACCCTTCATGCGCAGCTGCATGAAGCGCTCGGCCGACGCCACGGCGGTGTAGTACGCACGATTCTGATTGGTCTTCAGTTGCGAGGTCTCGAACTGCAGCGTCATGCTGTTGGACCCGTCGACCACGAGCGCAATCCGGCGCCCCGGATAGGTCACCTCCTCGCGCGTGAACGCGGTCAGCGGATCGGCCAGCGCCAGGGCGAAGAACAGAAGGCCGAGCAGGAACAGCAGGAGGGGTGCGTGACGGACACCCGAGAACGGCGAACGCCGGATCACCGACAGCAGGGCCGGCACGCCGACGGTCGCACGCCGCGTACGCGGGGCTCGAATGCTGCGCGCGGCCACCATGAGAAGCGCCGTCGCCGCCAGGGCGACGAGCACGAGCAGCGTGGTGTCGGCAGCGGCAAAGCGCAAATCGTTCCACCGCATGCGTGCCAACTCGGCGAACGTGCGACGGACGACGATCAGCAGGCCGGTCAGCGGCTCCATGCACCCGTCCCGAACAGCGTGGCCGGCCTCGGCAGCGCTGCAGCGGCGCGCGCCGGCCACCAGCGCGCCATGCGTAATCGGCGCAGCGCGCTGCACCCGTCCTCGAGCGTTCGATCGAGCGCCTGGACGTCGACACGTCCAACGCGACCGTAACGGACGGCATTGAGCGCGGCCAGCGCCTCTCGAATCGGGTCGAGAACGTCCTGGCTGGAGTCGCGCGAGGCAGTTCCGTTGCCGGCGGCTCGCAGGCGATCGATGGCCTCTGCCGTGATCGACGCCGACAGGAGGGCGCGTCGCCTGTGCAGCAGCCCGTGCCGCAGCATCACCTGGCCCTCGCGGATTGGCGCATCTCCGGTCACGATCGTCTGGGTGACGGGCTGCTTCAACGCGATGGCGCCGGCGATGCGGAACGGCGCGAGCGCCCGGCCTGCGAGACTCGACGTCCAGCCGTCGCGCAACGCGTCCGCGCGCGCTCTCTCTATCTCACGCACACAGGCATCCAGCACGGTGCGGGCCGGCACCGTCTGCTCGACGACGAGATCGCGCTTCCGAAACCGTTCCCTCACGCGGAGCGCGGCAACGATCGCAGGAATGGCAGCGAATCCAAAGAAAATCGCGGACGCGACCACCTCCATGTTGGCCCGGAAGCGTCGCGCTTCGAGATCGCCGAAGGTATCGACCGTCGGATCCCGGATATCCGCCGCCTGCGCGGGAAGGAGCGAGAGAATCCTGACCGGCATCGACGGGAGCACATACCTGTGTTCGGTGCCCTCGACCGTCTCGGCGCCTCCGGTCTGAATCCGGAACGTGACGTTCGTCGCGGGAATCGCGACGTCCCGTCCGAAGAACTCATCTCCCAGCAGCCGTGCGGTGTACTGGTACTGCAGATAGCGCCAGGGGGTCACGACGATGTCCTCGTGACGACTGCCTTCCAGGACCTCGAACGGTGTCAGCTGGATCGACGTCGGCTCCAGTTCGGTGAGATTGGGAACCACTCTCACCCGGTCTGTTTCCATCACACGGCATGTCAGCACGAGCCCGAATGGCTCGCCGACGCGGACCGCACGCTTGTCGGCTTCCCACCAGCAGCTCATCGCGCTCGTCTCGACGCCATCCGCCCTGGCGTTCCGCGTTGGTGGCTGTGCCCAGGCCGCGGTCGCGCCCCAGCCGACGCATCCGGCGAGCACGAGCGCGAGACACGTACGCCGCGATGTCCTAATCATGCATATGCCTCGGCTGCCGCGCCGCCACGTCATACCTTACGCAACCGTCGTTCGGCCACCAGGTTCACGAGCGCCGCTTCCATCTCCCACCTGTCGAGCCCGACGCGCACGATGTCCAGGGCCGCGTCGCGGGCGAGCTGTTGGATGTGCTCCTGCCACTCCTCGATGCGGACAGCCACCTGGCGGAGCTCCCGGGCGGACACGATTCGCGTCGTGCCCGCTTCGACGTCGAAGATCTCGATCCACCCCGCTCGCACATCCGGCAACTGGTACGCAAATCGGACATCGACCATGATCAGGAAGACGTCATGCCGCGCATTGAGCAGGGACAGCTCCGACATGATGCGTGCGGGATCGGCAAATAGAAAGTCCGAAATCACCGGAACGAGCGACGGTCGTCGCAGGTGGGCCGCGATGGTCTCTCCCAGGTCGCGCGGCGCTGCCGGCGACGCCACACGCGCCCGATCCTGGTACCGCTCGAGGCAGTGAACGACGTGCGACCTCCCGATGCGAGGCCTCACGGCGTCAATCTGGCGGAACTCCTCGTCGAAGGTGAGCAGTCCGAACAGGTCCTGAAAGAACACGGCCGACAGTCCGATGGCGGCTACCGATCGAGCGATGGCCGCGGCGATGGGCGTGCCGTGCGTCCCGCATCGCGTCGACAGGGACGCGTCCGCGACAGCAATGATCGCGGCGTTGCTGGGCTGTTCGAACTCGCGCACGACCATCGGGCTGAAATTGGTGATCGTTGATTGCGCCCAGTCGATCGACGACACCCGATCCCCGGGTTCCCAGTCGCGCAGGCCGACGAAATTGAAGCCGGGACCCTTGAACACGCTGGCGTGATCGCCGAGCGCGAGCTCCTTCATGCGTTTCAGGATGAACAGCTCGATCTCCGCAATCTGGGAGAGGTCGATCAGCGGGTCGGAGGTCGCGCCGGGTTTCATGAGACTGGAACCCGTTCGACGACGTCGTTGATCACCATCTCGACGGTGACCCCATGACTGGCGGCGTGGGGACCAAGCCAGATGCGATGGCCCAGCACGTACTTCGCGAGGTCCTGGACATCCTCGGGATACACCTCGTCCCGCCTTCGCCGAAGCAGTGCCCAGACCTTGACGAGCCGCCCCCAGCAGATCGTCGCGCGCGGCGAGGCCCCGAGATCCACGCACTTCTCAACCAGTTCGGATGGCGAACGATGGTGCCACCCGGTTTCGGCGTAATAGGGCCGGGTGGCGACGACGAGTCGCCTGATGTACTTCTCGAGAGCCTCGTGCATGTAGACTTCGCGCGTGATGGCACGGCGCAGCTCGATGATCCGATCCTTGGACATCAGCGGCTTCAGCTCCACTTTCTTGAAGTCGAAGCCGACAAGCTTCTGTTCCTCCTCGGGCCGCAGATACGGAATGTTGACGATGATCGCGAACCGATCGACCGCCGCCTCCGAGAGCGGAAACGTTCCCTGCCCCAGCTCGACGGGGTTCATCGTGGCGATCGCGAAACTGAACGCCGGCAGTTCGCAGGTGACCTTCCCAACCGTCACCGTGCGGTCCTGGAGCCCCTCGAGAAACGCACTCTGGGACTTGAGCGGGATGCGGTTGATCTCGTCGAGCAGGACGACTTCCGCCGAGGCCAGAGGGCCGAACTCCGTGATGAACTCGCCGGTCGCCGGATTGATCATCTGGAAGCCGACGACTTCCGTGGGCTGCAAATCGGCGCGCCCCTGGATGCGGGCGAATTTCGCGTCACTGATCGCAGCGAGAATGACGCCGAAAAATGTCTTGCCAACGCCCGGCACGCCGCGCAGGAGCAGGTTGCCGGCGTTTACCTGGCGATTTGGATCCTTGTCGTAGGTCGTCGGGATCTCTGACAGCAGGACAACGTTCGCGAGGGCCTTTTCCGTTTCGTAACCGACCAGAGCCTTCCCTGCCTCCGCGATAATCGCGTCATGCAGGTCGATGCATTCCTGGAGCTCGGGATCCACGCCGGCGCATTATATGTGCGCGAGGGCGCGCGGAGGCATTGGCGAAGATTCCGTGGCCTCAATCGTGATGCTTGAATTCCTCGACCTGGGCGATCTGCTTGTCCTTGTAATCCTTGCTCTCCTGGTGCTGTTTCCGCGCCGTTTTCACTCGCGATTTCGTCAGGTCAGTCGTGCTCAGTGCAAACGCTGATAGCTGTCGCGTCAAATCCTGGCTCTGGCATGCGGGACAGCTCGGGTCAGTCGTCGCGGCTGGTAATTTCAGGAATTCGAACCGGTGGCCGCAAGCGTTGCAGGCGTACTCGAAAATCGGCATGGGGGGATTATAGGCGCCGGGACGCGTAGCGGCTCAGGACAGGATGTCGAGCGTGTAGTTCATCTTCCCGAAGAGATAGCTGCGCGACTCCTCCACCAGCTGCCGGAACCGCGGCATGTTGACGCCGACCAGCGTGCCTCGGCGCTTGCGAATCGCGCCGCCGATGATCACCGTGTCCACGTTGCGCACGTCTGCCGCCTGGACGACGGTGCCCACCGCGTTGTTCAGCGGATACACGTTCATCTCGTCGGCCCGGATCATGACGATGTCGGCCTCCTTGCCCGGGGTCAGCGTCCCGCACTTGTCGGCGAGCGCGGCGCACTTCGCACCGTTGACCGTGGCGCATTGCAGGACCTGGCGCACGGTCACGGGCGCCGGGGCGTCCGGATCCTTGTTGGCCCGGCGATTGGTGGCGAGTGCGCGCTGGACGAAGAACGCCGCGCGCATCTCGCCGAACATGTCGGTGCTGTAGGACGTCTCGTTGTCGACGCTGAAACCCGGCTGCACGCCGAAGTCGAGCGCCTTCTGGAATCCGCCGACGCCGGCCGACGCGCCGTTGCCCAGCCCGTACTGCGCGTCGGATCGCGTGCAGACGTCGACGTTGCAGCCCGTTTCGCGGACCAGGCGCCACGCCGCATCGGTCAGGCCGTTGGCATGGTTGAAGGTGAAGTCCGGTCCCAGCAGGTTCTCCTTCGCGAACGCCTCGATCAGCTCGGAGGAGATGCCGTCCGCATGGATTTTCAGTCCCAGGCTCCGGGCGAACGCCCAGTTTTCCCGGTTCGGATTCGCGAACGCGCGCAGCGTCACCAACTGGTCGTCCGACGTGAAGTACTTCTTCTGCAGGCGGGCCAGGTCCGCGGGCCACTGGTTGTCCCACGTCCCGAACTGAGGCGGGCCTGACGCGTGCACCGCGCGGATGCCCGAATCGAACAACGCCTCCACGGCGGCATCGGAATGCGCGGCGCTGCGCGAGTTGTGGGAGTTGTCGATGACGCACGTGATGCCGGCATCGATGCAGCCGAGCGCCGTCACCAGGTTGCCCACGTACATGTCGTGCGGGCGGTAGAACGGCCCAAAGCCCTGGTGCGTCGTCGACATGTAGTTGGCGATCAGGCCGTCGGGAATGATCCGGCGGAACTGCGCGGACCACGAATGCCGGTGACAATCGACGAACCCCGGGATGAGGATCGTGCCTGCCGCGTCGATGACCTCCGCGGAGGCTGGCGCCCTGAGATTCCGGCCCACCTCGACGATCTTCCTGCCCTGGATGTGCACGTCTCCCCGTGCGAAGTCGCCGAGGGCCTGATCCATCGTGATGATCGTCCCGCCCCGCAACAGGATATGGCGCGCCGGGTTGACGGGCGCACGCGCGGCCGGCTCCAGCGCGCCGGCGTCCTGCCGCGTCGTGGAACGCTGTGCAGCGCCCGCACTGCGAACGGCTGCGGGGGCAGCCGCGAGTGCCGCGCCCATCTTCAAGAGTCCACGACGGGAAATCGATTTCACGCTTCGCCTAGGATTCAGTGCGAGCGATGGCGAGAGGGTTCCTCGCTAGTTGTCACCCCGGCCGCGAATGTTGGAACCCGTCCCTCGCGAGAAATACTTCCCGTTCACTTCCATTCCCATGAACTCGGCCGTGCGCTGCGACTTGTCCCGGGGAGGATGCGCGATGATCTTGACCCGATTCCCGACCTTGAGAATCTGCGGCGAGATCCCGGCCGCCACCATGGAGGCCGCCCCGGAGCCTTCAAAGCCCCAGCTCTCCGTCTTGCCATCGGGAGCCGGCACGTCGAGGGTGACCCACATGTGCGGATTCCTCCACTCGACCTTGGTGACCAGCCCTTCGACGGACACCAGCTCGTTCACGTCGAACATCGCACGCGAATGATGGGCCGACAGCGGCGCCGTCATCGGCACGAATCCGAGAAGCACCGTGAGGATCCCGACTGCCTTCCACGCCATATAAGCCTCCCTGAAACTCCGGCTGCGACTCACCATCCAGGTGATGAATTCACGATCCGAGGCGCGCGAGATACGTCGCCGGGCCATCCTCCGGCCGGCACATGACCTCTTCGATTCTGTCGACCGTCTGACGCTTGAAGACGACCGTCGGGGTGTCCCACGGCATCGTCAGCGTTTTCGGATCTTCTACCCTCGCCTGGTACTCGAGCGTGTTGGCATCGACGCGACGCCACCGCTCGACGATGTGCATGGCGTCGGAGGTCAACCACACACCTGTGCTGCCGTTCGTCGGCCTGTCCTGGGGACCGGCCAGCCATCCTTCGCCGTTGAAGGAAATCACGTCGACCACGAGCGTGTCGCCTTCCCACCGCGCCGTCGAGTCGCCCAGATGCGTGGGAAACAGATATTGCGCCGAGGTGTGTGGCCTTCCGGTCGTCGGAACGATCCGGAAGACCGGGTATGCCTCGGTGAAGACGAATGCGAATCCAGGGCGCTGAATAATCTGAATCGGATGCCCCAGCATCGCGGCGCGAGGAAAAGCGGGGGGCGTGCAGCGCATGGTTGGATCGTCGTTCGCCGAGAGTCCGTTCATCCGTGTGTGCGCCTCGGGCGTGTACAGTCCCTCGAGCTTCGCCAGATTGAACGTATCGCGCCCGGAACCAGCGCCGAGGGGCGACGCCCTCCACACACCGGTCAGGTTTGGTTCTCCCCACGCGGTCTGCGCGGAAAACGCACTGGTACCCGTCGCGGCGCCAGTTGCTCCGCTTTCGTTCATCGACATGCGCACACCGACCAGCAGGGCAGCCCCTACGACCACTGCGCCAGCGACAGCCCCCATCGCACGCCTGCTCATCGGACTGCTCCGCTCTTCTTTGCCTGCTGGGCGGCAAACTCCTTATGTCGCGCGTCCAACTCGGGATCCAGGAAGCAGAGTGATTCCTGTACCGTGTCGTACGGCACTATGCCCCGGCGGTCTGCCGCTCCAGTCCATGGAGCCGAGAGCATTTTCGCGTCTTCAATGACGACCCGGTGCTCAAAGACCTGCGCGTCCGGCCGGCTCCAGCGCTCGACGATCCGCAGTGCGTCTGACGTGGTTTGCGGCAGCCGGTTCGGGGGCTGGGCGTTGCCGAGCCAGGGCTTGCCGTTGAAGTTCGTCACCTCGACAACCAGCGTGTCGCCCTCCCAGTGCCCGATCGACGAGCCTTGATAGGACGGATTGCGCGACGCGCTCGGTCGTGGTGCGTTCTCGCCAACGATTGGGATGATCCGGAAGTTGCTGCCGCCCTCGTTGAGCAACAGGAGGTATCCCGGGGCTGACACCAGTTGGACGGTCCCGCCCATCGAGCCGTTGACGGGCGACGGCGGCCAGCAGTGATAGTTCGGCGTATCGATGCCGCGCCAATCGATCAGGCCCGCGGCGGCGCCGCCGCGCTCCCGGTATTCGCGTGCCTCCGGACGGTACAGCGACTCGAGCGGCACCGGCGGTGGAGTGATTGTCGCGTCGGGCCAATAGACGCCCGAGAAGTCCGGCTTCCCGTCCCACGGCGTGCGTGGCACCGGGTATTTCACCGGGTCGGGCTTATAGGCGGCGACGCGCGCCGTCGCCTCGGCGCGACTCTCCACGCCCGGAGGGAGAATCTCTTCGATTCGCTCGGTCCAGTCCGCGCCGGGCTTCGCCGTCTTTGGCGGCGTATACGTTCGTATCTGCGCCGATGCCCGGGAAGCGCCAATGGCCACAACGAGCGCCAGCACGGCGAGACCGGAACAGGCCAGCATCGCCAGGACCGAAAGCTTTCTCACGCTCACAGCACACCTTCCTGTGCGAACGACGAGAGACTCCGCAGAGGGTGAGAAAGTAACGCACTCTTCGGCCGCAATCAACCTCTGTTCACGCAACGGAGCGTGCGCTCGCGGGGCGCGGCGCGCTGGGGGATTCGCGACTTTCTGGGGTAAGGTGAGTGCGATTTGCGTAGCACGTTGTCGTTCCCCGAAGCCACCGTCGTCGTGACCCTGGCCGCGGCTTCTCTCTGGATCGCCTCCCCGCACGGCGCACAGGCGGTCGCCGTGGACCGGGGCAGTAGAGACTACACGCTGCCCGACCAGATGCAATGGAGAGACACCGAGAATGGCAGGACCGCCAATTTGTACGGTGATCCCTCGAAGCCGGGCCTCTACGCCTACGTCGTGAAGCGCGGCCCGAACATGTGGAGCATGCCGCACGTTCACGACAACGACCGCTTCGTGACGGTGCTCGAGGGCACGTTCTGGGTCGGCACAGGAACATTCGATCCGCAGCGCACCGTACCGTTGAAGGCGGGCTCGTTTGTCAGAGACGTCGCGGGCGGCATTCACTTCGAGGGGACGAAGGACGACGGTGCGACGATCTATGTCGTGGGAATAGGACCTTCACCGACCCATCCGGCGGAGCCGGGCACAACCGCCTCCGGCTTGGGAGCCAATGTGATCGATCCGGGGATCAGGCAGATTCAGCGGATCGAGGACATGCCGAAGGAATCGTTCGTCCTGTATGGCGACTCGAGCAAGCCCGGCCTCTACCTGCAGTATCAGCGACGGGCGCCGAATAACTGGAGCAGACCGCACTATCACCCAATCGATCGTGTCGTGATGGTGATGGGCGGCACGATGCGGATCGGCACGGGGCCGAGCGGCGACAACACCAGGACGGTGGGGGTGCCAAAGGGCGGATTCATCCACGATATCGCGGGCGGTGTCCACTACGACGGGTCCGGGAACGATCCGATGTGGATTCTCACGGCAGGTGTCGGGCCCACGGCGACTATCAATGTCGACCCGCCGAAGTAGCTCCGGCGTCCCGCTCTCGCATTCCTCGAACGTCTGAGGGGAGATTGTCGATAGAGCGGTGATCCTAAGTCGTCGGTCCGCGACGCAGGCGTTCTGCCAGAACCCTGATCAGATCTCGTTCCGATCGGCTGTTTGTGAGGTCGAGATCCGATGCGGCGAGCGAGTCGATCAAGGCGCGAATGAGATTGGCGCGGTTGATACTGGCGCCGCTTGTGGCCCGGATGTCTGCGATCAACCGATCGAGAAAAACAATCTGCCGATCCATCAGCACCACTGTGACTTTCGTCCAGCGTTCGGCGTGCGAAGGTGGACGCCCTCTGCGCTTCGCGACATTCGGCTCGGCATGGTCGGCCCGAGCGAGAGTTGCAGACTCTATTGTCGCCGGTGTAAGTGCCGCCGCGTCTTTTTCGAGCAACATTCCCTTCTCTCCATTTGCCTGCGTGGCGCATGCCCAACGTAATTCTGACGATGCGTTATCGTTCGGTTACCTTCCGGACGGCGATGGAGGGAAAAGTGTCCTCGCTGTTCATTCGAGATGCTTCTGGACACACGACGTCCCGGTGGCCGGCTGCCACCCGACGCAGCGCTGCAGTCAACGTATCCGGCGTACAGGAGGCCGCGATGACTGCCGCGCATCCGGCTCTGAGATAGCGGTCGATCGAATCCGGCTGACACGAATCGACCAGGACGGCGACCCGTGGTCCGGCGGCGAGAAGGCGGGCGCATTGGGCCCATGCGCCGTCAGCGAGATGCAGAACAACGATTCCGACGTGAAACTGGCTCAGGAGAGCGAGGGCACCGTCGACCGAATCGACGCCGACGGGAAACAGGCCCGCGGAGCGCAGACTTCCAAACGTGGCTTCGAAACCGTGAGTCCGCTGCGATCCGATCCACAGGAGCGACGTGCTGATCACCGGTTGGCGCTCCCAGCCGGCTTCCTCGACAGCGGTAGCTGGGCGGCCTTCACCGTCTTGACTGACACCTGCTCGAAGTAAGTTTTTGCCGTCCTTTTGGCTTTGCCTTTTCTGGTCACGCGCGCACAGTAACAAACCACCCGTGATACGGGTCACATCTTTAGGGCATGGCTGCTGCCTCGGTAAACAACAGCGAACGAATCATTTAGTGACTTCTGCAGCGGGATGAGTGCGCCGCGGACTCCGAGGGCACTGCCTCTTTGCTTAATGCGTCGACTCCATACTTGCAACGCTTGTTATCGCTTGGATACGATAAGGCTACTTTAGTTTAAGCTTTACGGAAGAGGGAGGGTTTGCCCCATGGCTCCGCGGCCCAAGAAACCGCCCATGAACTTCAAGGCGATGCTGCAGACCGATGTTCCGCAGGGTCGCAACGGAAAGCACAAGGCGATTGTGACCAGGATCCTCTCGGATCTCGATCAGATAGAGGCGGGTGTCGCGGTCAAGGTGCCGCTGGCGCTATTGGCGGAGAGCAAGGAAAAGGTCCGGTCCGCGTTGAACCGTGCGACCCGCAAGCGCGGGAAGGATGTCGCTACTGCCAGCGACGACACGTTCCTGTACGTATGGAATGAGACGTCGTAGCGCAGGCGTCAGTTGTCCCGTCGCGGCCCGACGCCTGACGCGTTGACGCTACATTTTCCCCCCTCAGATTTTCAGAAGCCGTACTTCACGCCGAACTGCATGATGCGCGGCGTCCCCTCCATCGATGTGATCCGCCCGAACGCGCCCGAGCTGAAGTTCGTGTGCGTGCGATCGGCGCCAAACGCCAGCGTGGGCGGCCCCCAGTTGAACGTGTTGAGCAGGTTGAACGTCTCCACGCGGAGCTCCAGCCTGCGGGCGGCGCCGATGGCGATCAGCCTCGAGATCGCCATGTCGATCGACCAGTACCCCGGCCCCCGCAGGCTGTTGCGCTGGAAGTTCCCCAACGTGCCGAGCGCCGGCTGCGCGAACGCGGCCGGGTTGAGCCAGTGTTCAGGCGTCTTCCTGTCGCCATACGGATTGTCGAGCACCTGGTTGACGCGCTGATTCTGAATGCCGCTGAGCGAGCGGTCCTGTCCGGCGATGACGTTGACCGGCCGCCCCGACCGCGCGGTGAGGATGCCCGACACGCGCCAGTCGGAGAGCACGGCGTTCGCCAGCGGGCTGGTGAGCTGCGGCGCCTGCACACCGGCGACGAAGATGCCGATGTGCCTCCGGTCCTGATCGCAGTAGCCGCGGTCGAATTCCGGATGCTCGGGGTCGGTGTAGCCATTGGCAATCTGCGGGAACCCTCCGGTCTGAAACGACGGGTCGCCGAAACAGCGCGACACCGTGTAGTTCCCGTTCATGCTCAGTCCGGCCGCGGCGCGATGCTGGAAGGACAGCTTCAGGCCGCGGTAGTTCTGAATCCCGAGAGCCGTGTGAAGGTCCAGATTCCCGATGAGCGCCGCCGCAGCCGGGTTCTCACCGGACAACGAGAACACGCGTCGCGCGTTGAGATTCCCCGGGCTGCTGCACGTCGGATAGAAGACGCCCTGGAGCGTGCACGGACCGAGACCGAGGAACACGCCCGGATTGAGCGCGACCTGATTCCACAGCCGATCGGTGTGGCTCGCCAGATAGGTGGCCGCCACCTGCCACGCCGCGCCGACCTGCTGTTCCACCGTCACGTTCCACTGCTGGATGCGCGGCGAGTTGATGTCAGGGTCGATGGCACCGTAGGCGCCAAACGGCAGGTAACGCGTGTCGCGATTGGTCGCGATGGGATGCGGATCGCCGCCGAGGTGGGCGTACGGGCGATCGAAGCCTCCGGGCGGATCCTGGATGATGGACCGGTTCCCGAATGGCGGCGAGTTGGCGTTGATCAGCATGTACTCCGCATTCGGAAAGTCGTAGGTAAGCCCGTAGGACGCGCGAACCGCCGTGCGGCCGTTGCCCGAGACATCCCAGCCAAGCCCGACGCGCGGCGAAAAATTCAGCCACTGCGTGTGTACGCCTCGCCGACCCGAGGTGGCGAATCCCTCGTCGCCCGGGTAGACCAAACCCGCCGGCGCGTTCACGAACACCTTGCTTCTCACGTTGTTCTGGAAGTTCTCGGGGATGAAGTTGTAGACCGCACCGTTCCGGACGCTCTGGCCGAAGTACGGCTCCCAACGCAGCCCGCCGTTAATCGTGACGCGACGGCCCGCTCGCCACGTGTCCTGACCGTAAAAACCCATGTACCACTGGTCCATCGGCAGGATGGCGGGTCCACCGTGCTCGAGCCGGCCGACCCTGCCGAGGAGCAGGTCACTCAATCCGCGCCCGGTCGCGTCGCCGGTGAACTGCCAGACGCCGCCGGATCGCGCGTGCGATTGAAAGTAATAGCGCCAGTAGGCCACGTTGCCGCCGAAGGAGAGCTGGTGGTTGCCGCGCACAAGCGTAAGGTCGTCACTGACCTGCGACGCGCTGGTCACGAAACGGCTCGGGCCGGGGTTCTCCGCGAAGAACCCACCCTGGACCTCGATCCACATGACCTCGGGCTGATAGCTGTAAGCGTCGACGCCCAAGTCGTGCGGCTCGAACGTTGCCGGCGCCAGGCGGCTGACGGCGGATCGATTGAACGCGAACCTGAGCGAGTGGACGGTGTTGGGACCGAAGACGCGCGTGTCGCCAATGGCCAGCGACTGCGCCAGTGCGTCGGAACCGAGCAGGCCTTGCCGCGTCGCGGAGTCGTACAGGGACAGGATAGTGTCTCCCTCGCGCATGGGAATCGGCGCGGTGAAGCACGTCGCCATGTAGCGTCCGAAGATCGTGTCATCCTTCGTGCGCTGGTAGTCGACGCGGCCGATGGACTGCATCTGGTTGCTGTCGTTTCGCAACGTGTACGTCATCTGGCCGCACGGATCAGTCGAGGTGGGCAGGCGCTTCAGAAGGTTGAGCGCGGCTGGACTGAAGCGCGCTGGGTCGATCCGGTTGTCCACGAATCCGCCGCGCAGCGCGATCTGCTGCCCCCCATTGCACGCGGGCGAAGCGAACGTCGTGAAGTCGCCCGCCAGCATGGCCGGTGTCGGCACCCACGCGATGTTCGCTGCCGGCTGCTGGCGAACCTGGGTGCCCTGGTAGGCCCCGAAGAAGAACAGCTTGTTCCGGACGATCGGACCGCCGAACGTGCCGCCGAATTGATTGCGCCGCAACCCGTCGTCGACGCGCTTGCCGTTCGGCCCAATCTGCGCGAACGGGTCGGTCGCGTTGAAGCGCCGGTCGCGGAGGAACTCGAACGCATTGCCGCTGAAGCGATTGGTGCCCGACTTCGTCACGGCGCTCACCGCCGCGCCCGAGTGCATCCCGCTCTGGGCGTTGAGCCCGCTCGTGGCGACGCTGAACTCCTGCAGCGCGTCGGGGAACGGAAACGGCAGATTGAGGTTGTCCTGCGGGTTGTTGTGCATGGCGCCGTCGAGTACATACGCCACGCCGTAGGGTAGTCCGCCAGCCACCGAGATCCCCAGGCCGCCTGGAACGGCCCGGTTGGGCGCCGTCGTCGTCTGCACGGCCGCTCCCGAGACGACGACCAGCTCCGCCGCGTTGCGCCCGTTGAGCGGCAGCGCGAGGATCTCCTCGTTCCGGACGACCTCGCGGATGCCCGCGCTCTGGACGTCGACGAGCGGCGCGGCGCCCTCGACGGTGACGGACTCTTCGAGCTGGCCCACCGCGAGCCTGGCGTTCAGGACGGGCGAGCCCCCCACCTGCAGCACGATGCCGGTCTGCACGTAGGTGCGGAATCCCGAGAGCAAGACTTCGAACCGGTACGGACCGAGCGGCAGGTTCGACAGGACGTACGCTCCGTTCGCATCGGTGACGTCGCTGCGCACGAAGCCCGTGGCGGTCTGGGTGGCGGTGACGGTAGCACCAGGCAGCACCGCGTCGCTTTCGTCGGTGATACGGCCACTGAGCTGGGCGGTCGACTGCGCCCATGCAGCGGTCGTGGTGAGCAGAAGGCTCAGAACGCCGGCCGCACAACGCTGGAGGAAACGTCGCATCACACCCTCCTCTCGGATGACGGTAGGTAAACAGGAGTAGTGCAACCGATACAGACGAGGATGTAGTGGCCGGGAGTATATGCCTCGCGCGGCAGAGGTCAATACCGGGATAACGACACGCCGGAAATGACGGCTCGAGCCGCCGCCGTCAGAAAATGCGTCGTGGGTTGTCTTCGACAACCAGCTTCCGAATCTGCTGACGCGGCAGCGGTCGTAGCGGATCTCGCCGCGTAGTCGCAAATTCACAATCGGGCGAAGCACCGGTCGCCCTGCGACGGTTCCTCACGCGGCGGCGATGCGATAGCTCCGTTCTTCGCTGGTTGTTCCGGCGTGGCAATCGGTTTCTGTCGCTTGAACTCGGTCACACGCGGGAGTTCGCAAGACGACTTCTGCTCACGTGAGCGGAGACTACAAGATGAATGCCGCCGCGCTGTGTCCTTGGTACCTCGTTTGCTGTGTGGAGATGCAACTCCGCTTGTCGGGCGTTCCGCCTGGCAACAAACACCCCACCACTTCGGACGGGAGGCATGTGAGCCTCCCGGCTCGCCACACGCTTTCCACTTTGCCGGGTTCCAACGCTTCGAAAAAGACCAAGGCCTTCAGGTCGTCTCGAAGGTCGCGTCCATCCGTTCGACGAGCGGCTCGTCGTGGACCGGCTGTCGATGTTGGTCGTTATCGTTTGGACCCTGGTCTTCGGGGCGGAATAGAATCCGGGCTATGAACAGGCAGGAGCTCGTCAAGGCATTCGCCATTGCAGCCGTCGCGTTGCCCGCTCTGTTGCTCGGGACTTCTATTACAGCGTCCAACGAGACCAGCGTCAGGCAGAGCGCGATCGCGCAACCCGTCCCGCGGACAGCGCCGGTGCCCAAGGCCACGTGTGGTCGCATGGATCGAGCCGAAACCGGATTGCAAGGTCAAACCACACCGGATGAGCGTTCGAGCGGCAGGTCGGAACGCGGGTACAACTGCAACCTGGAACTCGTCGGAACGTTTCAAGGCGAGGGGGCGTTTTCGCAGGATGGACCAGCGTTCCTGGATAACTGCGCCTACTATGCGACGGAGAACAGGGCTGGGCAGAAGCACCCCGGTGTCGTGGTGTTGGATGTCTCGGACCCCCGACATCCACAGCCGACCGCGTACCTGGACGACACTCCCGCGGGACGCAACCCGCACGAGACGCTGAAAGTGAACGAGGCGCGCAAGCTGCTCGCGGTCGCCGAAAGCAACGGGCCGAACTTTGCGGTGTACGACCTGTCTGCCGACTGCCGCCACCCGGTGCTCAAGTCCAGCATCACGTTGCCGGGCAGCCAGGCGCACATGGGCGGCTGGGCGCCGGACGGCAAGACGTACTACGTCGGCCAGAACAATCGAGGCATCGGCGGCACGCTGCCCGTTGTGGACGTCACCGATCCGTCCAATGCGAAGCTGCTCCTCACCTGGAAGTTCACCGGTAACGGCAGGCCCCACGACGTCAACCTCAACGCGTCCGGGACGCGGCTGTATGCGGGGCAAGCGGGCATTTTTGGCAACACCGCCTCCTCAATCGGTCCAGACGGGTTGGTGATTCTTGACGTAAGCGATATCCAGGCCCGTCGCCCCGATCCGCAGATCCGGGTTCTCGGCACGCTCTTCTGGGACGACCAGGGGCAGGTGGAGCAGATGTTCCCGTTCACCAGGAACGGTCGCCAGTACGTCGTCAGCACGGACGAGAGCGGCGGCGCGGGCGGCGCCGGGGGTCTCAAGGCCGCATGTGACCGGGGCGCATCCCCGTATGGCTATCCGCAGATCGTCGACATCACGGATGAGACGAAACCTGCACTCGTCTCCAAACTCAGGCTCGAAGTGAACGACCCCGCCCGTTGCCGCGCGCTCCTCACCAATCCGCCGGACACCGGCGGCGGAAGTCCCGTCTACAACGCTGAACGGTGCAACGTCGACCGAGCCGGCAATCCGAACATGCTCGTATGTGGGTTTCAAAATGGAGGCTTGCGGGTGTTCGACATTCGCGATCTCTCCCGCCCCAGGGAGATCGCGTATTTCAAGCCGCCGGCGGTGCGGAAGGCTGTCCTTCCCGGATCAGGGAGCTGGACGCAGGCCGTTGACCGAACCTACGACAAGATATCCGGCTTCGCGCGCTTCAAGAAGGTGCCTGCCAACGGGACGCGCGGGCGCGAGATGCAGATCTGGTTCGTCAGCGACGGCAATGGTTTTCAGGTGGTCCGCTTCAGCGACGCGTTCACCGCGGCTCACAAGGACTTGTTCGACGACGCGGGCGACTGAAGCCTCGATCTCGTAGCGGACGTCGGCGTCCACGAGCCGTCAGCCCTCGCACCGCAGTCGCCTTGACTCGCGTGTGCCGCGCTACTATACTTAGCACTCGCCAGTGGAGAGTGCTAACTCCATGCGCGTCTCTCGCCTCCCAGGTATTTCCGCCGCTCTCCCGGACCAGGGCAGCCTTCCTCACCATTGGAGTTTGATTCACATGAACGTACGACCGCTACACGACCGCCTCATTGTTCAGCGCATCGACGAGGGCGAACAGAAAGTCGGCGGAATCATCATCCCCGATACTGCCAAGGAAAAACCGCAGCAGGGCAAGGTGATCGCCGTCGGCCTCGGCAAGCGCGAGAAGTTGGAACGCGTGCCGCTCGACGTGAAGGCAGGCGAGACGATCCTGTTCGGCAAGTATTCCGGACAGGACATCAAGCTTGATGGTCAGGAATACCTGATCATGCGCGAGGACGAAGTGCTCGCGGTGCTCGATTCGAAATAACTGAGGTCAACGAACAATGGCAAAGCAAATCATTTACGGGGAAGCATCACGCCAGGCGATCCTCCGCGGCGTCAACCAGCTCGCCAATGCAGTCAAGATCACGCTGGGCCCGAAGGGACGCAACGTCGTCCTCGACAGGAAGTTCGGATCGCCCACGATTACCAAGGACGGCGTCACCGTTGCGAAGGAGATCGACCTCAAGGATCCGCTCGAGAACATGGGCGCGCAGATGGTGCGCGAGGTCGCCAGCAAGACGTCGGACACCGCAGGCGACGGCACCACCACGGCCACCGTGCTCGCGCAGGCGATCTATCGCGAAGGCGCGAAGAACGTCGTCGCCGGCGCCAACCCCATGGAACTCAAACGCGGCATCGAGCGCGCGGTTGAAGCCATCGTCGCCGAAATCAAGAAAATGGCGAGGCCGGTGACGGGCAACATGGTCGCGCAGGTCGGGATGATCTCGGCGAATAGCGACGCGACCATCGGCACCATCATCGCCGAGGCCATGGAGAAGGTCGGCAAGGACGGCGTCATCACCGTCGAGGAAGCCAAGACGCTCGAGACCACCCTTGAGGTGGTCGAGGGCATGCAGTTCGACCGCGGCTACCTCTCCCCTTACTTCGTCACCGACCCTGAGCGGATGGAAGTGGTCCTCGAGAACCCGGTCATCCTGATTCACGAGAAGAAGATCAGCTCGATGAAGGATCTCCTCCCGCTGCTCGAGCAGGTCGCCCGCCTGAGCCG
>Ga0137418_10001730_pt1 | contig 20143 bp, 2 predicted proteins | sample CZODoug3_1_2_16f_FD_122242 | JGI IMG/M metagenome (GOLD analysis project Ga0137418, IMG submission 122242) | Vadose zone soil fungal communities from Angelo Coast Range Reserve, California, USA - CZODoug3_1_2_16fungal (Hybrid Assembly) | ecosystem: Environmental > Terrestrial > Soil > Vadose...
GGTTATCACTCGACGTTGACAAAGATTTCCCAAACGCAGTTCGACTTCTTCACGAAGGCCCATGTCCAGTATCGCTTTGAACGAGAGCCGGCGCTGATCGGAGAGGTTTACACGCTGCGTTTCATTCAGGAGCCCAACGGGAACCGTATCACGTTGGATTATCTATCGGGCGATGGGGATCCTACGACGCTGGATGCTGTCACGGATTCATCGGGACGGGCGTTAGTGTTGGAATACCAGGATTCTGTAACAGCTCCAGACGGCTCTGTGGTGTTCTTTGGAGATAAGAAGATAAGGAGCCTGAAAGGGCGTGGTCCCGCAGGCGCGCCTACCCCGGATCTACTCGGGTTGATGATCGCATACGAATACGACACAAACGGCAATCTAGTTAGGGTCACGCGTAAGAGCCCTAACCCCGTGGCGAATCTCAACGACGAGCGTGTTGAGCGCTATGCGTACACCGATGCCGACTCGCAGGATCGCCACAACCTCGTGAGCTACACGGATCCGAACGGCCACACCACGAATTACGACTATTTCGCCCCCACTGACACAATTTCGGGGCTCGGTGGCTTCTTACAAAGCAGCCTTCCGGGGCTTTCAGCTGCGTTCGGGCTGCAAACCCCGGCGCAGGTCACCGCATTCTTTGGGGCCTGGAAAAAAGAGCTCGTCAAGGCTGTGACACAGCCGGAAGGCGTGGTGACGAACTTCTTCTACGATTTCACGAACAAAACACGTGTGGTGACGGATCCGAGAGCGCCGGACGAACCCATCCCGCCTACGACGTATACGCTGAACGATTATGGCGTGACCGTGAAAGTGGCGGAGCCACTGGGCAAGACCACGACGATGGATTGGTGCACCGATGCACCTAGCGTCGCCTGCCCCGATCGGAACGGCGATCCAGGCGTGGACGTGCTGATGATTGCGAAGACTGACGCCGAGGGTCAAACGCATCTGTACGAGTACGGAGATCGGCTCGGAAACCTGACGAAGGAGACTGTACAGCTCAGCGGGAACAAAGCTCCCGTGACGTTGAAGGACGGCACGACGACGACGGGCGCCGTGTCCAGCGTACGGACCTACGAGCCGACCTTCAGCAAGATGACCAGCAGTACAGATGCGGAGGGGAATACGACCCTCTTCCTGATCAATGCCGATTATCCGGGTAAACCGAGTTTCTGCCCGGCGGGGAGCGGGAGTACCGGAGATCTGCTCGGCGTGCGTGACGCCGAGGGGAACACCACCTGCTACTCTTATGCTGGCAACGGCGATCGATTGACCGTGACCGATCCCAGAGCCCTTGTGACCACCTATCAGTACGACGCATATGGCAACCGGGCGAAGACCCAGGACCCGCTCGGGAACATCCTCACCAGGAGCTTCGACGAGCGGAGCCGGCTCACCGAGACCCGGGATACGTTCACCCACCACGTGCAGTACGCCTACGACGGGCTGGATCGAAAGGTCTTCGAGGTGCGGCTCGACGATCTGGGTACGCAGGGTGCGCCACAAACTACCGCCCACCGTTACAAGCCCAACGGCGAGATCGAGACGATGACCGATGGCCTAGGATACGTGACACGATACGCCTACGACACGCTGAATCGAAACATCAATAAAGTCGCGGAAGGCGTCGTCGACGTCGATGGGACCTCCGTGAACCTGACATGGGCCTACGCGTACGACCGCGGGGGCAATCTTCGAGCCGACACCGATCCGCGCGGCATCACCCATTCGCACACGTATGACGCGCTGAACCGAAGAACGAAAACGGAAGTGCAGGGAGCGTTTACTCCGAACGAGATCCTTGCTGTCAGTACGTACGATCTGGTAGGTAACAAGCTGACCGCGACTGATCTGCACGGCCACCAGACCACGTTTATCTACGACGGACTCTATCGCATCGTGCGCGCGAGCTTGCCATTCGCCAACGCCGTTGTCACAGCCGCCTACGATCGGTTAGGTCATAAAGTTCGCGAGACGGACGCCAACGGCCAACCGATGACTTACACCTACGATCACAGCTACCGCCTCACGCAACAGACCGATGCAGCCGGGAATACAGTGACGCTTCAGTACGATGCCGCCAGCAACAAGACCCGCGAGGAAAACCTCAGCAGTCACCTCCTAGTGGAGTATCTCGACTATGACGGTCTGAATCGCCCCAAGGCGATGCGACAAACCGGGCCCGGGCTTGCACCTGCGGGGTATGTCACGGTTTTTGACTACGAGGACACTCGCAATGCGCTGGTCGTGACCAACCCCCGAGGCTTCAAGACGCGAACTCGCAAGGATGGTCTCGATCGCGTCGTCCAGACGATCGTTGAAGTGGACGGCCTGAAGCTCACCACCAGTCTCAGTTACGACGGCAACGGGAACCTCAAGACGATGCAAGATCCTCAGGGCGGTGATATCGATGTCACGTACGACTACGATGGTCTGAACCGCAAGATTCGCGCGACGTATGTCAGCGTCCCCGGCGATGACGGGCCAGTCACCGAGGAGTTCGTCTACGACGGTGACAACAACGTGGTCCGATACAAAGACAAGCGGGGCATTGTCTCCACGAATTCCTATGACAACTTGAACCGGTTACTCACAAAGAGTGTCGCGGAGACCCTCACCAATGGCGGCGCTGAACTCCGCCTGATGGCGTATGCCTACGACGATGCCAATACCAGCGTGACCGAAACGGACGCCAATGCCAATGTGACGGTCACACACAGCGATGGCCTTCATCGGCCTCACATCATCGACGACCCGGATCCGAACGCCTCCTATAATCCACTCGGCTCCGGGCCGTTCCCCAGGGGCTTGGTGGTGTTCGAATACGATGCCGTCAACAAGCGGGCGAGCACCGACAAGCTCGGCCGTCGAACAGAATATGACTATGACGCGATCAATCGAATCGTGGAAACGCGCGAATTCGATCTGGGTGGCACGCTGCAGACGAAACTGCGCGTGGATTACCTCGATGCGCAAAACCAGAAGAGAGAGACCGATCGCCGCGGAAGCGTGACGACCTCTCAGTTGGACGCCCTGGGCCGCCGGGTGCAGCTCAGACGCTCGGGGCTCGATATGGCAACCCACTATGGCTCCGCTGAGGTGGTTCTTGGGACCAACGAATACGACGGCAACGGGAACAAGGTCGCGTCCGTAGATGGCCGGGGGAACCGCACCGAATACGCCTATGACGGCGCGAATCGACAAACCGCGTCCACCGAAGGAGCTGGGTCACCCGTAGCCGCGACGACGACGACCACCTACGACAACGTGGGCAATGTTCTCACAGTCAAGGACGGCCGCAACCACGGCGGGGCCTTCGACATGAGATACGACTACGATGCGCGTCACCGGAAGGTCGCCGGCACCAACGGTGAAGGCGAGACGACCACGTATGCGTATGACGCGAACAACAATCTCGTCCGGGTTACCGAACCCAAGGGCCCGGGTTTCACGACTCGCTACACCTACGACGAGCTGAACAGGTTGCTGACGGTGGACGATACGCCGCGGGTGACCAGCGTTACGTCGGCCGGGGTCACACGCTTCTTCTACGATGGAAACCGAAATAAGATCGCCCAGCAGGACGCCAATGGCAGCCTCGTAACTTACAAGTATGATGCCTTGAACCGGTTGACGGATACCTTCCAACACACCGTGGCGGGCCGTCTGACCTCCGCGACGACGCGCGGATCCAGCCCAACAGGCAATCCGGCCGGAGGTAATGAGAGCACTGCGCTCCACTGGGGCTACGGCTACGACGTGAACGGCAATCAGACTCTCGTTGTCGATGCCAAAGGCCAGCGCGTAGAAAAGACCTACGATTACCAGGACCGCTTAATGACCAAATCCTATAGCCAGCACGCAGAACCTGGACTCGACTTCCAGATGCGTTCTATTGCTTACACCTACGATGGCAATGGCAACGTCGAGTCGATAACCGAGATCAAGCAGTTGGGCGGAGCGACTCTTCCGCCCGAGGTGACGATCCAAACCTTTGATGCTTTGGAGCGCCTGCGCACTCGAGTACATCGCGACTACGACGATCCTGACGGTAAGCGCACTCAGTACAGCTACGACGTCCAGGGCAATCGTACCAAAGGCGTCGATCCGGACGGCCTCACCACGAGTTACAGCTACGACGCGCGGAATCGATTGGCCAGCGTCACTACGGAGTCGGGAACCACACTGTATACCTACTGGGAGGATGGTCTGATCAAATCTGTCGAATACCCGAACGGTTCGGTCAGCGACCGTCGTGATCCAAGTGCCTATGACCGCGCCGACCGTATCAAGCGGATCGTCAATCGTTCAACGAGTGCACGGGAACCGCCATTCTCCAGCTACAGCTATACCTACGACGTGAATGGCAACCGACTGACCCAGGTAGAACTCCAGCGCGACCTCAGCAGCGGGGAACCGGAAACGACGACCTATTCTTACGACAACTTGAACCGGCTGCTGAGCGTGACATATGGCCCCGAGAGCAATCCCGCTGGCAGGCTGTCCTACACCTATGAGCCGAACGGCAACCGCCTGACCGAGCAGGGAACGGATCCCGGCACCGGCAAGCCGGTCGATCGTTCTTTCGCATACGGAGAGGTCCCTGGCAAGGCCGACGTGACATTCAATCGCGTCAACGCATTGAGCCAGATCCGGGACAACCTCGATCCTACGCAGACTGTTACCTACGAGTACGACCGGGACCTCAACCAGATCGCAAGAGAGAAGGCGGGAGCGCGTACCACGTTCCAATTCGGGATCCGTGACGAAATGCTGGCGGTCGGCCAAACGGCGAGCTCTGTCACCTTCGACTATGACCACAGCGGCATGCGGGTGAAGAAGACGACCGCGGGGACCGGTGCCGAGACACGGTACCTCTACGATGGCGGCGCTCCCTTGGTGGAATACGGCGGCTCCGCCGCCGCGCTCAGTACGTTACGGAAATACGATTACGGGTATGGCCTGCTTTCTCTGACGGCCGTCGATTCTATTGGAGGCCGCACAAACCAATTTTACCTGACCGATGGCTTGATGAGCACCGCGAACCTCACGGACCAAACCGGGTCGTTGCTCCAGAGCTACCGCTACGATGCGTGGGGACGCCTGCGTGACCAGAGAGGTAGTTCGACAAACCCGCTCCAATATACCGGGCACTATACGGACGCCGAGACAGGCCTGCATTATTTCGGCGCTCGCTACTATGACGATGAGACCGGCCGCTTCCTCTCCCAGGATGCGTATCTCGGTGAGAGTCAGACGCCGCCGAGCTTGCATCGGTATCTCTACGCGTATGCCAATCCGTTGCGGTTTGTTGACTTGACCGGATATCAAACGATCGAGGCCAACCCCGGATCGCCGATAGAACTCCAAACGCCCGGGGCTGGTGGGACTGCTGCGAGCGGCAAGACAGCACCCGTCACCGTGCGGACATACTCGGTGGATCAATGGTCTAACGGGGAGAACGAAAGGTTAGCGGAGCAGGGCAAGAAACTACTCGGCGAGATTTCGGAAGCGTGGGCCAAGCAAATAGACGCCATCAGGAAGCAAATAGTAGAACGAGAGAGGCGCATGCGCGGTCGCCAGAGGGCTTTGGAAGAAGCCCAGAACATGAAACTGATCGATACTTCGGAGAATGCTCCGACCGGGGCGTGGGCGGGCGATATCGTCAGGTCGTGGAAGAGGCAACTTGGCGAATATGAGCACGCAATTGACAAGTGGACGGAACAGGATCCGAGTCTCTGGAAGAACATAGTCGGCGCTGTTGCGCTAGCGCCGAGCCAATTCGCGGACGAGTTCACGAAGTTCGTGCCCATTCAGCAAGTTCTTACCTTAGGCGAAGGCGGAGTCAAGGAAAATGCTGGCCGAGTCGCCGACATAGCTCTCTTTGTTGTCCCGGAAATCTCAAAGGCAAGGGCGGCGCTTGAAGGAATGTTCGAGGGTAAGGAGGCACTGAGGGCAGCTACTAGAGCGAGGGGGATGGAGGCCTTATTAGCGGAAGGCCGTGATGCGCCCACCCTGGAGAGGTTAAAGGAGGCCTACAGGAAGCTGGAGGGTACACCGTCGTCGAAGGTGTTGAGGCCGAACGAACTCGTAGTGTTTGCGGACAAAGATCCTGTGGCTCGTATCACAGCGAGGCGTCTCGCGAAAGTTCGAGGCGCAGATTTCGTTGACATGGAAGACATCCTTGCTGGACGGGTTGCTAGTCCATCGCAAGCTGGACGAGTTCTCGATCCATCCCAATACGATACAGTCCATGTCGTTCAACATGGACCCTTCTGGAAGCAATATTCTCCCCTGGGACTCGCAGTCATCTTTGAGGAGGCCGGACTAGCCCCTAAGGGGTATGTGCTTCAGTCTTGCCAGGCTTATTGTGGATCGGCAATCGAATTTCGTCGCCTCGTGAAGGCGCGGGTCCTAGCCACCGAAGACTTCGTCCATCCTCCGCTGTCTGGTGACAACTTCACGAGGGCAGTTATCGATCTAGGAGGAGGAGCCTACGTACCTCTCGAGCGTGGCGCGGGATGGAATTTGGTACCCGCAGGAAAATGACTGCTCCAACAGGGACATCAAGCTCGAGTCGACGTGTTCCCGGGGCGAGGCCCGCCTCGCAACGCGTTCTGCCGTTTCAAGAGGCATGTGAAGTCGTGACGCATGGCTTCAAGTACCAAAACCGTTACCGGCGAGCGGAAGCGAGTTCTCGCAAGCGCTCAAGAGCCGTGCACGGTAATACGTCCGAGCGCGGTGTTCCGGGGGGGTGATCCGGTAGCGGTATCAGCGGCGAACGTTGTTCGACTTTATGCGGGTCGAGAAGGGGCTCGATGGCTACTGCGTTGGCGCTCGCGTTGGGCAGTCTGCTGGTGGGCTTGCTGGGAGTTATGCCCAGCCCCGCGGAGCCCGCGGATCCGTCCGTCCTCGCGCGCGAGCAGATCCTTATCGTCCCCGTCGGCCTGCAGGCGAGCCCGGCGCAACAGACCGTGCCGAAGAATACGGCGACGGCGGTGAACACGCTCCTCGCGCAGCCGGCGGGCGTCGGCGCACTGCTCCCAGCCGACGCGCTCGTCTTCGCTCAGCTCCGCGGCGCCGCCTTCGGCTCGCCAGTCGCGCTGACCGCGCGCCCCAACGAGCCTATCCCTATTCCGCCTCTCGCGCTCACCGGGCTCTACATCCTCGAAAACATCCGCCTCTTGAGTGGGGGGCGCACGCTGCTCCAGGCGGTTCCCGACTCGGTGACGATCGAGGTCATCGACAAGGTGCTCGTCTCCCAGGTGACGTCGCGACCGCTGACCGCGCAGGAGATCAAGGACAAGGGCATCGTCGTCGACCAGACGAACTTCAAAGTCGTGAACTTCACGGCGGCGTTCGGCGTCGAAGGCCGGAGGGTCAGCGTCGACTTTCCGATGGTTCTCCCGACGCAGCGAGGCGCGAGCGCTCCGGCCGCGGTTCCGGCGCTGACACTTCCGCCCCTCCAGCAGACGACGGCCACCGTGAGCACCGCGCAGCTCCCGCAGCTTCAGCTGGCGCTGCAGGTCCCGAGCGTCAGCGTCAGCGGCCTTCTCTTGCGTGTCGAAGACCAGGAGCTCGAGGACAGGTTCCTGATCCCGTCGTTCCCGGCGGCGATCATCATTCCCGGCAACATCGCCTTCCTCAACCAGTTTTTCAGCGTGCTGTTGATGGTCTCCAACGTGGCACCAGGGCAATCGAACCTTGTGGTCCGCGACATCAAGGCCGAGATCGTGCTGCCGGCGGGCAAGGATACGGTGCCCGACACGAGCGATGATCCGCTTCGCATGGCGGTGGTCGGGACGCCGCCGGCCGCGCAACCCAAGATCCAGTCCGTTGCCCAGGCGGGGCCCGACGGCAAGCTCGGCACCGCGGACGACATCTTCTTCGTCGGCCCCGGTCAGAGCGGCAACGCCGAGTTCCTCGTGGAGGGGCGGCTGGAGGGCACGCACCAGGTTCAGATCAAGATCTCGGGCATGCTGGACGGGCTGCCGATCGGCCCCATCAAGATCAGCGGCAGCGCCACCGGGGTGGTCGAGGTCCGCAACCCGACGTTTGCGCTGACGCTGTCGCATCCGGCGACGGTGTCGGCGGGAGAGGAGTACGACTTCGACGTCGTCGTGACCAACACGTCGGACACACCGGCGAACTTCGTGAACCTCAGTCTGCTTCCACGCTCCATCAGCGGAGCCGTGTTGCTCTCCACCGAGACTGTCAGCATCGACACCATCGCACCCGGCGACTCGACAACGGCGACCTTTCGCCTGCTCGCGCAGCAAACCGGAACCGTGACGTCCACCTCGTTCTCGTCCGACGGCATTCCGGGGAAGTTCGAGCTCACGACGGCCGTCGGCGCCCTCGGCATCCCGATGTCGCCCAACACGCTGGTGCTGCCGCCGGCGGCCGACACCCTGCCGAAGCCGCTGCGGGACGCCGCCGTGGGACTTTTGGGCCAGGCCTTCGCGCTGGCGACTTCGCCGGTGACCCCGTCGGGACTCACGCCGATCACGCAGCAGATCGTCTACGAACGAGCCACCGACGTCGCGGGCGCTGGGCAACGGCGCGGGCTGGGGGAGTCGCTCCTGTCCGTTGTTCGCGACCTCACGCTGGACGTCCTCGGCAACGGGTTCACCCGGATCGGCGAGCGATTCCCGGGTGACACGACCCGGCAGCACGTGACCGAGCAGGACTATCTCGGGTTCGACGGCCTGCTCCGCAAGTCCAACCGGGGCGCGATGTTGATAAAGGTGCTCGGCGACGTGTTCGCGACCGACGTCGCCGTCCACGGACCGTTTGCCTTCCAGGAGTCGTTCGCCCGGGCGACGACCTCACGCCCGCAGTACCTGTCAGCAATCACGGGATCCAAGACCGGGCCGGTCCCGGTGGTGCTGAACGTCGGCAATCCGGCGGGCGCGCGCCTCGGGCTCACCACCATGGGCGGCAACGTCACGCGCGACATCCCCTTCGGCGCCTTCTTCTCGCTCGACGGCGCCGGCCCGCCGCAGAGTCAGATGGCGCTCGTGGCGGTCCCCGATCATCAGGGGACCTACACCGTCGAGATGATCGGAACGGCAACGGGGACCTTCGACCTCGGTCTCGTGGTCCCTGAGGGCAACCGGCTTCGTCGGCTCACATATGAAGATGTCACGATCGCGCCGGGGCAGAAGGCGCGGGTGATTTTCACCATCGGCGGCGACAACCAGTACCTGCTCGGGATCGACGACAACGGTGACGGCGTGCCGGACCGGCAGATCGTGGCGCTCGTGAGCGAGCTGCTGGCCGACACCGGCCCGATGCTCCTCGCGGCGCTCCAGATCGTCACCGGCAAGGACGACCTGAGCCAGTTCGGCCAGCTCGTCGGGCTCGTGTTCAGCGAGGAGATCTCGGCGGCGTCGTCACAGAGTGGTGTCGACCCGGCCTCGATCACCAACTACGCCGTGGAAGGCAACCAGGTTCTCGGGGTCGCCTTGCAGTCGGGCGGCCGAGTGGTTCTCCTGTCGCTGCGCGATGGCATCGGTCCTTTCGTTCCCCGTCGCGTGACCGTCTCAAGGCTCACGGATCGCCTCGGAAACCCGATGACCGCGGCGACGATGCCGATCGCGACCATGTTGACGGACGGCTCCACCGTTTCCGGCCAGGTGAAGCGCGGAGACGGTACGCCCGTGCCGCGCGCGCGAATCCGGCTGGGCCAGACCCCAGATCCCTCAGGCGAGATCACCGTCACGGTCAAGACCGCCGACGACTCGGGGCGCTATGCGTTCGACTTCGTCCGATCCTTCGCGTCCAGGTTCCAGGCGATAGATCTGGAGACAGGTGATCACGGAGAGGTGAGGACCCAGACCCGCGCCGGCGCCCAGCTCAACGTGGACATCATCATGCTGGGGACGGCACGGCTCGTCGGGCTGGCACGGGCGCCAGACGGCACGCCGCTCCCAGGCGCCGTGGTCCGGGTGACGAGCCTCACGACCTTCGACGTGTTGAGCGCCATCGCCGACGCGAGCGGCGCGTTCTCGCTGAGCGGCATACCTGTCGGCAACGTCACCGTCGAAGCGGTGCACGTGCCGACCAACTCGAAGACGATGGTCGCGTCCGCCATTACGACCGCTGGCGGGACCGTCGTCCAGAACCTGACGCTCATTCCGTTCGCCCAGCGTCAGATCGAGACCGGCGCGCTCAAGGGCCAGGTCTTTCGTTCCGACGGCGTCACGCCCGCCGCGGGAATTCCGGTCTTCACCGATCGGGGAGGCGTCGCGACGACGGACGCGTCGGGAAGCTACCGGATCGACGGGGTGGCGGCCGGGCCGGTCGTCCTCAGGGCCATCGACCAGACAGCGCTCGAGCAGGCGACGGTCGCGACCACCGTCGTCGGCGGCGTCGAGATCACCGCCAACCTGATCCTCTTCGGCGGCACCGGCACGGTAAAGGGCGTCGTGCTCGACGCCGACGGCCACCCGGTGGCCGGAGTGCAGGTCGGAGGCGGCCTGTCGCTTGCCACGACCGACGCCAACGGCCAGTTCACCCTCAGCGACATTCCAGTCGGGCAGCGCACGCTGACGGCGCTCGATCAGGCGAACCAGCTCACGGCCTCGGGCTCAGTAAACGTGGCAGGACCCGGAGAGGTCATCACCGTTCAACTGAGCCTCGAGGCGCGCGCCACGCTGGCCGGGCGGGTCTTCGAGGCCAACGGCACGACGCCCGTGACGAGCCTCCGAGTGTTCCTGCTCGGGCCGCGCAACCTGAGCGCAGTGACCGACGCCGCCGGCGCCTTCCGCTTCGACAAGATCCCCCTCGGCACCTACAAGGTGAGCGCGTTCCGTCCCGACTTCTCCGACGGCAACATCGCCGAGGCCAAGCTCGTCTTCAAAGACGAGGTTCGCGCGGTCAATGTCGTCTTCCGCGGCAAGGGTCGGGTCACCGGCACCGTATTCGCCGCCGACGGCGTGACCCCGCTGGGCGCGAGAGTGGGCTTCTCGGAGCTCCAGGTGAAGACCGGAGTCCTGAAACCCCCGGAGAATTTCTCTTGTATCGAGGGCAACATCCAGGTCGGCGATGTGACGGTGGAGTTGCCCCAGTGCATTCCGGTCGGGATCGGGTTCGATTCGGTCCGCCTCACCCGCGTCATCAACAATGACGTGGCGTCAGGGACATTCGCGTTCGACAACGTTTTCGTCGGCCCGTTCACCGTGGAGGCCGTCAACGCCTTCAGCCCCACCGTCATGGCGGCGACGGGCACGATCACAAAGGCGGGAGACACCGTCAATGTGAAGCTCCAGCTCGTCGCCACGAGCGCCGTCAAGGGGACGGTCTTCCAGCCGGATGGCGTGACTCCGGTGGGCAAGGATGTTGTCGTCACCTTCGACTCGTCGACGCTCAGGGACGTGAAGGTGGTCACCGACGAGCAGGGGAGGTACAGCTTCCCGCTGGTGAACGCGGGAGCGTTCACTGTGACCGCCGAAGACCCCGTGACTGGACTCGTGGGACAGAGCGCCGGCGCCGTCGATCCGGGACGGACCGCGGAGATCCGGATCAGGATCCTCGGCACGGGGACCGTCACCGTAAAGGTGCAGGGCAGCGGCGGGCCGATCGCCGGTGCCGTGGTGACGCTCACCCACGGAGGCTTCCCGCAGGAGCAGCGCCAGCGCGTGACGCTGGCCGACGGCACGGTCACTTTCTCCGGCGGCGATGCGGTCGCCGAGGGTCAGTTCAGCGTGTCGGCGTTCGATCCGGCGAGCGGCCTCACCGGGTTCGCCGGAGGCACGCTGCCGAAGCCCGACGCGCATGCGGACGTGCTGATCGTCCTGCCCGACGAGGCCGGGACCGTGCGCGGACGGTTCCTCAAGGCCGACGGCACGACGACGGTGCCGAACGCCCAGATCCACCTGTCGGCGCAAGGCGGCGACGCCTTCACGACCACCGACGCCGACGGCCAGTTCGTCTTCGAGGGCGTGCGCAAGGGAGGGTTCACCCTCGAGGCGTTCGACCCGACGACCGCCCGGCGAGGCCGGAGCACGGGCCAGGTCAGCGCGAACCACGAGGTCGTCACCGCCGACATCGTCGAGGTCGCGCAGGGAACCGTGAAGGGGTTCGTCCGCCTGTCGAAGGATCTCTCGCCGGTGGCGAACGCCGACGTGTCGATCTCGGTCGGCGGTGTCTTCGGCGGCGGGCTCCGGACCACGAGCGGCGTGGACGGCGTGTTCACCTTGCCAGGAGTTTCGGCCGGGGACTTTTCCCTCAGCGTACGGGATCCGGTGAGCGGCTTCTCGGGGAGCGCGTCCGGGACGCTCGCGACGGAAGGGCAGGAGGTCTCGCTCGACGTCGTCCTCCAGGTCCCGGCCGTCGGCCGGATCGAGGGCATTGTCACCCGGGCGGACGGCAGTCCCGCGATCGGCGCCCAGGTGATGCTCGACGGCGGGTTCACGACGACGGTGGACAACAGTGGCTTCTACTTCTTCGACCACATTCCGACCGGAAGGCACTCGCTCCTGGCCACCGCCGCCATCGGGCCTGACGCCGGAGTGGCGGCGGGCGAGATCGCTTTCGACGGCGATGTGAGCCGGGCGGACATCAGGTTCATCGGCACCGGCCGCGTGACCGGCACGGTCAAGAGCGGCGCCGGGGATCTCGTCGCGTTCGCCCGCGTCGTGCTGACGCGCAAGACCGCGGTCCCGCGGTCCTTCGCCGCCGAGACGCTGACGGATGTGGCCGGTCACTTCGAATTCGACGCTGTCCCGGTCGGCGATGTCAGCGTGACGGCCACACAAAGCGTGACCCTCCTCGCCGGGACCGCGTCCGGAACGCTCGGCTCTTCCGGTGCCACGCTGGATTTGCAGGTGATCCTCGAGCCGGCCGGTACGGTCCGGGGCCGCGTGCTCCGTGAGAACGGCGTGACGCCGGCGGGAGGAATGGCGCTCGAGCTTGCGAACCGCTCGAGCCGGTTTGGTTCCACAGGCTCCGATGGACGCTTCGAGTTCGACAACTTGTCTCTCGGAACTTATGGGCTCACGGTCACGGACCCCGTGGGCACGGGCATCGCGACCATCGCAGCCGCGCTCGCGGCGCAGGGCCAGATCGTCGACCTCGGCGACCTCGTGCTCGACGAGTCACCGCCGAGCGTCGCATCCATCACACCCGCGAACGGCGCGAACGGCGTATCCGTCACGACGGTGATCGAGGTGCGCTTCTCCGAGCCGGTCAATCCGGCGACGATCGGGCCGCCGAGCCTGCTCGTGAGCGGGTCGAGCGGCCCCATCGCCGGCGCCTGGAGCCTGAGCTTGGACCAGACGCGGGCGTCGTTCACTCCAACCACACCGTATCGAGACTTCTCGACCGTCAGTGTCAAGGTCACGACGGGAGTCAAGGACCGGGTCGGCAAGCCTCTCGTCGCGGAGGTCGTCACCTCATTCGTCACTGCGGACAGCACGCCACCGACCTTCACGAGCCTGAGCCCGAAGCAGGACGCGCGTGATGTTCCGGTGGACGCGGTCATCCGGATCGCCTACTCGGAGGGAATCGACCCGTCGCGGTTCGCCGGGACGGCCATCGTCCTCTCGCGCAACGGCACTGCGGTGCAGGGCCGCCTCGACGTCATCCTGAGCAACACGGTGATGGTGTTCACGCCGCTGGCACCGCTCAGCCCGAACGCGACGTATCGGGTGGACGTTCTCCCGGCGAGCGACGTCTACGGTAACACCCAGAGCGCGCCGCTCTCCTACGCGTTCGCCACGTTGGACACCGAGCCGCCCGTCCTGCAGGCGCTGACGGCGGTCGGCGGACCGTCGGTGTTCGCGGGGTCGACGGTCACGATCACCGCGGATGTCGGCGGAGCGACGGACGTGGCCTTCGTCGAGTTCCTCGTCACCGGGCAGCTCGTTCTGACCCAGCGATCCGCGCCGTTCTCGCTCGCGCTCCCGATCACGGCTGCGCTCGGGCTGAGCCCGACGGTGAGGGCCAGGGCGACTGACCTCTCAGGGAACGTCGGGCCGTTCCAGACTCTCACCCTGAACGTGCGACCCGACACGCCCCCGACGGCGACCATCATTTCACCCTCGGGCGGCACCACTGTGGGCACCGGCAGCCCGGTCACCATCACCGTGCGCGTCACCGACGACTTCGGTGTGGCGCAGGTCGCGTTCCAGGCGACAGGGGCTCTCAACACGTCGCTCACGACGACGCTGACGCCGACGGTGACGACCCGCGACGTTCCCTTCACACTCGTCGTGCCGACCAACGCGGCGCCCGGCAGCACGATTGCGCTCCGGACGATCGCAGTGGACACGCGCGGTCAGCAGAGCCCCGCTGCGTCCTCGTCGCTGGTCGTCGGCGACACGACACCGCCCACAGTCCGCATCGTGAGCCCGAGCCCCGCGTCCCAGGTTGCACCCGGCGACACGGTGAACGTGCTCGTCTCGGCCGACGACAACGGTCTCATCACGTCCCTCTCGTTGGAAGCCAGTGGCGCCGGCACGTTTTCCGAGACTCGTCCGGTCTCACCGCCGCAGCGCTCTGTCGCCACGACGTTCCAGTTATCCGTGTCATCGACGGCCACAGCCAATCAAGCCCTGGTTCTCACCGCGCGGGCGCAGGACACGGCCGGCAACCCCGCCAGCAGCGCGCTCAGCCTCCGGGTCCGCGACCTCGTGCCGCCCTCGGTGGCGCTCGCCGTCGTCGGCGGAGGCACGACCGTCACGGCCGGAAAGACCGTGACCGTGCGCGCGACCGCGACGGACAACATTGCCGTTGCCGGAGTGGATTTTCAGTCGAGCGGCGCCGTGGTCGACAGCCGCTCTGTGTGCGTCGCTCCGGCGCCCAGCGCCACGGCTGATTTCACGATCACCGTACCGTTCGCCGCGCCCGACGGGGCCAGCATCGTCGTCACCGGCCACGCGCGCGATGCCTCGGGCAACGTCAGCCCCGACGCGACGCTGAACCTGCTCGTCGTCGGCGACCACACGCCGCCGACGGTCACGGTACTGTCGCCGGCAGACGGCGCCCAGGTTGGTCTCGGCCAGAGCGTGATCCTCAGCGTGCAGGCGACCGACGACGTGGCGGTGAGCCGGATCGTCTTCGCGGCCACGGGGGCCGTGAGCGGTGGCGACACCCGCACGATCTCTCCTGCGGTCACGCCGACTGCGGCGAGCTTCACGCTGGCGGTGCCGGTGAATGCCACGCCGGGGACCATCACGTTCAGCGTGACCGCGAGCGATCCGGCCGGGAACGTGAGCGCATCGGCGATCAGGGCCGTGCAAGTGGTCGATTCGATCGGGCCGGGCGTGCAGATCACGAGCCCCGCCTCCGGAACGGTGGTCGATCCTCGGACACCGCTGGGCGTCACCGTATCGGCCACTGACAACGTCGGTGTGACGGAGATCACCCTGAGCACCACAGGCGCGGCGAGCACGAGCGAGACACGTCCGATCAGCCCCGCCGCCCCTTCGCGTACGGAGACGTTCAACGTCAACTTCGCGTCGCTCCCGCCGACCGGCGGATCCCTGACGCTCGACGCGCGCGCCCGCGACGGATTCGGCAACCAGGGCATTGCCGCCTCGGTGACCGTCACCGTGCGCGACGTGGTGCCCCCCACGGTGGTCGAGGTGAATCCGTCGCCCGGAGCCACCGAAGTGGATCCGAACACATCCGTCGTCGTCAGATTCTCGGAGGCGGTGGCCCGTGTCACGGTGAGCGAGTCGACGCTGCAGTTGCGCACGAATACGGGATCGGTCCCGGCCACGTTCACCCTCTCCGACGGCGATCGCATCGTCACGGTCACCCCGGTGAGTCGGCCGTTGCCGCTCAAGACCACGTTCACGCTCACGGTTGGTACCGGTGTCACCGATGTCGCCGGCAATGGCCTTGCGCAGACCTTCACCTCGACGTTCACGACGGCATCGCCCGACGTGACCCCGCCGCGGGTCGCCGCCGTGATTCCCGCCGACGGCGCGGCCGAGGTCTCGGTCGCAACGGCGATCCAGGCGACCTTCACGGAGGCGATCGACACCGGGACGATCTCTCCCGCCTCCTTCGCTGTGACCGCCGGCGCCGCGCCCGTAGCGGGGTCCTTCGCCTTCCTCAGTGGCAATACCGTTGTCCGCTTCACTCCAAGCAGCCCTCTGCCCTTCGGGACACTCGTACGCACTTCGCTCGCCGCGGCGATCACCGACGTGGCCGGCAACCCTCTGGCGGATTCCGCCGGCAACCCGCTGACCGCACCGTTGACGTTCGCGTTCACCACCGGCACCTTCGCGATCACCAATCCGGTCAACGGCGCGAGCGTGCCGGAGAACACCCGGGTCGTGCTCGAGGCCCGGGGCAGCGCATCGCTTGGCATCGCGACCGTCACGTTCACGGTGAACGGGCAAGCCTTGCCGCCGGCCGCGACGCCGCCGTTCACGACCCCGTTCACCACGCCGTCGGCGGCGACGACGCCGGCGCTGACGATCACGGCCACCGCCCGCGACGGCAGCGGGAACGTGATCGGCCAGGACCACGTCGTGGTCGCCGTCGTCGTCGGGCTGCGGTTCGACCCGCGCCTGACCGGCGTGGCGCCCGGCGCGACGACGCGTCTGCGGCTCGTTCTCACGAGCCCCCTGCCGAACGATCTCGTCGTGGAATCGAGCGCCGCCGACCCCGGTGTGCTGAGTGTCCCACCGACGGTGACGATCGCCGCGGGGCAGACGGAGCAGGTCATCCCGGTCACCGGCGTCGCCGTCGGCAGCACGACGCTGCTCGCGTCGTCGTCCCTGGGTACCGCGGGCGCAATCGTCTCTGTCAGCCCGCTCGCATCGCAGCAGACGTTCAACGTGCAATCGGCGTCGACGCAGGCGAGCGTGCAGAGGCCGCCCTCCACCGGGTTGCTCTCCGCGGCGGGGAGCGGGCAACAGATGGTGACGCTCAAACTGCTGGCGAGTCCGGCTGCGGTCAGCACGCCGGTCACCGTCGAGAGCAGCAACCCTGCGGTCGCGAGCGTCGCCGGCGGCGTCGCGATCGCCGCGGGCTCACAGGTCGCGCACGTGACCGTCACCACCGGGACGCCTGGCGTCGCACTGCTGGTTCTGCGTGCCGGCACCGAGGTGCGCGGGCTGACGGTCATCGTGGGGACGCCGCCGCCGAACAGCGTGCCGCCACTCGTGGCTCCGCCCGCCGGCGTGGTCATCGTCCGCCCGCCGTCCGCCGGGCAGGTCATCAGCGACGCCGGACGTCAGCCGACATTCACGGTTCCGCTGTTCTCGACGCCGGTGACCCAGGACACGCCGATCACGGTGACGAGCACGAATGATGGCGTCGCCCACGTCGTCGGCCCCGTCGTCGTCCCGGCGGGCTCGGAGACGGCGACGCTGACGATCGCCACCGGGACGCCCGGCACGGCAGTGATCACGCTGCGCGCCGGCGCCAACGTGCGCTCGCTCACCGTCATCGTCGGGACGCCACCGCCCAGCATCACGCCACCGGTCCTCGCGCCGCCGGTCGGTGTGGTGATCCGGCCGCCTGCGTCGCTCGGCGAGATCATCGCCAGGACGTCCAGTCAGCAGACGCTCACGGTGCCGCTGCTGACGGCGCCCGCGAGCCAGGACACTGCCGTGCAGGCGACGAGCAGCGACGCGAGCGTCGCGCACGTCGTCGGCTCGGTGATCGTCCCGGCCGGCTCGCGCACAGCCACGCTCACGATCGCCACCGGCGCGCGCGGCACAGCGCTGATCACGCTGCGTGCCGGCACCGACGTGCGAGGCCTCACCGTCGTCGTCGGCACGCCGACACCCGGAAGCACGCCGCCGATCCTCGCGGCGCCCGTCGGCCTGGTCGTGCTCACGCCGGCCTCCGCCGGGCAACTCATCGCGCCGGGCACCGGCCAATCCTCGCTCACGATCCCGCTGCTCGACGCGCCCGCCAGCCAGAGCACGCCGGTGACCGTGACGAGCAGCGATCCCGCGGTCGCGAGCGTCGTGGGCCCGGTCGTCGTCCCGGCGGGATCGCAGGTGGCGCCGCTGATCGTGGCGACCGGGGTGAAGGGAGTGGCATTCCTGACGTTCCGCGTGGGCGCCACGGTGCGCGAGCTGACCGTGATCGTGGGAGCGCCGCCAGCGGGGCGCGTGCCGCCGATCGTCGCTCCGCCGGCGGGGATCGTCGTGCAGTCAGCGCCCTCGGCCGGGATGCTGATCGTGCCCGACGGCGGACAGCACACCCTTACCGTGCCAGTGCTGCCGACGCCGGCCGCGCAGAATACGCCGGTGACCGTGACGAGCAGCGATCCCGCGGTGGCGACGATCGCAGGCAACGTGATGGTCGCGGCCGGCTCGCAGGTCGCGACCGTGACGATCGTGACAGGAACGCAAGGCATCGCGTTCATCAGACTGAACGCAGGAAGCGAAGTCCGTGAGCTCACCGTGATCGTGGGTACGCCGCCCGACCACAGCGTTCCGCCGGTCGTGGCGCCCCCAATCCAGGTCGACGTCGGTCCATAGGAGGAAACAGACCATGCGTGATCTCTGGCGATTCATCGGATTCGGTCATGGCTGGCCGCTGGGCGTCGCGCTATTGCTCGGGTGTCTGCTGCTCGGCGCGGACGTCAGCCAGGGCGGGGCTGACATCTGCGGCTGCGCGAGCAACCCGAACAATCTCGGCGACTTCGACACGGCCAATCCGGCGTCGTACCCGCCGGGCACTGTAAGCGCAGCCAACGGGTTCGGAGGGAACAACATCACCATCCCGCTGTCGGCCGACGGCGTTCTCATCTTCAAGAGCTTCACAGGGACGAGGCTTCCCAACACACCCGGCTGCTGCACCTTCGATACGTTCATCCTGTTCAAGCGCAATGCGGCCAATTCGCCCGCCACGATCCTCGTGAGCGGTGACGCCAGGCTCGATGCTGGCGTGTTCCTCATGGTGAACGGGGACGATGGAACCGGAGGCTCGGGCGGTATCAATGGTCTCGGCGGTCTGGGAGGACCCGGCGGCTTTCGCGGAGGAGACGCCGCATATCAGCTCGTGAACCTCGCCGCGGACGGCGGCGCCGGGTTCGGGCCCGGCGGCGGCGCTCCGGGTACGGGGTCGCCGGCGCTGAGCAAGGGGACCAACGCGACATTCGTCGGGGTGCCGGAAGTGCTGCCGCTCGTCGGCGGATCGGGCGGCGGCGGCGGAGGCTCGTCGAGCAACGCGCAGAACTGCTCCGGGGGTGGGGGTGGCGGCGGGGGCGGCGGCTTGCTGCTCGCCGCCAACGGCACGATCACGATCAACGGGCGGATGGCGTCCGAAGGCGGCGCCAGCGGCGACACGCCGAATGGCGCGTGTGCCTCGGGCGGCGGGACGGGAAGCGGCGGCGCCATCCGGCCCGAGGACTTTTTTATGAATCGGGAGGCCGACCAGGTAGGCTTCTATATTTCCACTATAATCCGTGACGACAGTTTTATCGTCTTCATTCACGGTGAGGTCACCCGCATTTACTTGCCGGGTCATATTCCCATAGGCATCGTATTCGAACTGCACTTGCGTATGCTTGTTTCCGAGGTGACTTTCGGTCTGAGCCAAAAATGGAAAATAAACGCCGGGAAATGGGGTGGCCAAATTGTAGGTATTGACAGTTTTCGTTAAGAGGTGCTTCGCTGTATCATTATCATAGGAAGCCTGTTCGGCGATCTTTCCTTTATAAACGTTGACTCCGTTAGCTGAAGCCGCAAAATCGTCCTGCAGGAACTGCGTGACGGTGAAGTTCCCTTCCGCGTCCGTCGTAGTAACCTGCTTGAAGCCCAGGAACTCCCGGTTGGCACGGCGTTTGTCAAAGACGCCGCCTGAGTAGGAATAATTCGACGTAATGGAAGACCCCATTCCGTCCGATGTCGTGACAGATTTAACGGCAACAACCGGGAACGGTACGGACGTCAGAGCGTGGCCATATATGTCATAAGAGATTTGAATCTTGCCTCCCAGCCCATTATTCACGCTGATTAATGTGTTTTCGGGGACTCCCTGGGCTATCAGGGCTCGATGAATAGTGGCTCCATCCATAGAAGATATCTGTGACTGAATCATATCAGCCAACCCATCGCCGTTCAGATCGACAAAACGCGGCACGGCGCGACGGCCGGCACGCACCCCGAGATAGTCGTCGCTCACGAGGGTGAAATGCGGGGCCCGGGTGTTCCCG
>Ga0137418_10000731_pt1 | contig 20121 bp, 24 predicted proteins | sample CZODoug3_1_2_16f_FD_122242 | JGI IMG/M metagenome (GOLD analysis project Ga0137418, IMG submission 122242) | Vadose zone soil fungal communities from Angelo Coast Range Reserve, California, USA - CZODoug3_1_2_16fungal (Hybrid Assembly) | ecosystem: Environmental > Terrestrial > Soil > Vadose...
ACATGGAGCGCATGTCGGCGAGTGGCGACATCGTGGTCACCGATACGGCCCGCGCCCTCGCGCGGCAGGTGCTCACGCCTCGCGGCTCAGGGCCGCTGCGCCCGTTTCTCGCGCTGGCGCGGCTGCCCGCCGTGGGCCTGCTGCCGCCGGCGATTCGCGAAGCGTACGGATTCGCATGGACGGCGCGCCACGAGCGCCGGCTCGCCGCCCTGAGCGCGCTCGTCCGCCACGCGTTGCCCCTTGCCTCGCCCGTCCTCCGACACTGGCCGGCGGCGCGCCGCGCGGAGACCCGGGAGGCGGGCTAGGCGCCGGGAGCTTCGGGCGCCGTCGCGTCGGCGGGGGAAAAGTCCGCCAGTTCCCGGAGCGTCGTGGCCGCGGCCTGCCCGCCGAGGATGGCGGCAAGCTGTCGCTCGTCCTGGATGGGACCGTGCTCGGCACGGAACTTCAAGATGGCCTCGACCTGACGCGGGCCGACGCCGGGGAGCTCCAGCAACTCGAGGGGGTTGGCGAGATTCACGCGCACCTTGGTCGACATGGAGACCTCCCGGGATGGATGAATTCCTTGGACCAGTCTAGGCTCGTGTTCAGCGGAGTCAAGCCGGAGCGGCGCGAGGAGAAGCCTACGGGCTCCGGGTCAAGTCCCCGGCTCGAGCAGGCTCCGGGACGTGGAGACCTGCGGCCCGAAGCGGACGAATATGCAGCCCATGGAGTGCCTGACGTCGCGGGACTGTCGCCGATCACCGCGCCGTCGCTCGATGAGAACGGACTCGCTCGCCCGCCGCTGCTCCTGGAGCCGCCGCTCCCGGATGACCTTCACGCCGGCGACGGCGGCCATGCTTCGCGAGAGATGCTGAAAGAGACCGGTGTCCGCGTTTTCCACGACGATCAGAAGCTGAACGCCGGGAAAGGAGAGAGCGGGGAGCTGGGCGAGAACCGTCGCCAGGTGATTTGGGCAGAGCCCGTGCGTCTCGCTCATATCATCGAACGGCTCGCGCTCCCCGAGGTCGCCTGGTTGGCCCTCGGCTTTGCACCATGCGCAGATCGCCCTCATCGTCGATGCCTACCTCACCGTTCGGGTTCGCCGGAAACCAAGGGCCTCAGCACGACCGGCCAGGTCAGCCCGTTCGGGGCGACGACTCAAGGCTTTACGGCTTGTCATTTGGCGCAGCGGCGAGGAAATGAGAGCAAGAAGAATTCCAGCGGCTCCGGGGCGAGGCAACCCCCGATGAACAAGGCAATCAGGATGATCCTTCCCGGCGGAGACCCCGCGACTTGTAAAGAAAGCTTACAGAGAAGGTGGGCGGAGCCGGGCGTCCTCAGAACACCGCGATGGGGTTGACGGGCGAGCCCGTGACGTTCTTGAGACGGAGGGGGGCCACGGTGAGCAGGAACTCCCAGCGTTTGCGCTCCGCGCAGGCCCGCGCGAGATCCTCGAGATTGCCGTTGTCGATGAGCCAGAGACCCATGGCGACCAGGCAGACGACATGGAAGGAGTTGCCGAGCGCCGGGTAGGGCAGCGGCGCGATGTCATTGTGGGTGTCGGAGCCGATCATGGCCACTCCGCGCTCGCGCAGCCAGGGGCAGGAGGCGACGTGCACCGCGGGCGTGCCCGCTTCCATCGGATGCACGGGGCCCTCCGCGAGACGCCGCCCGTAGAAACCCGTGCGCACGAGAAGGATATCGCCCGATTCGACGCGGACGCCTTGCGCCTTCTCCGCGGCCTCGAGGTCTTCGGGCATCACCCCCTGCCCCGCTTCGAGCCACTTGACGCCGCGGGCGCGCGCGATGTCCAGGAGCACGCCGCGGCTCACCACGCCGTCGTGCAGCACCTCGACGGAGTTGACGGTGGCGCCCTCGCGCGAGGTGACCAGGTTGCACGACCGGCCGTTGTAGAACTTGCCGTCCCAGAAGTAGTGCGGGGGCGCGTCGACGTGCGTGATGTTGTAGCCGTGGAAGACCATGCCGATGAACTCGGCGGCGCCCCGCCGCTGCAGCACGCGCTCGAGCGAGTCGGTGTCGCGGCCCTCGCCGCTGTCCACCATGAACCGCATCGGCTGCACGGTGGTGTCGGCGGTGATGTCCGTGGAGATCGGCCGCGAGCAGCTCACCGACACACCCTCGCTCACCAGCGTGGCCGCGCGCTTGCGCTCGGCCGGCGTGATGAAGTTCACGGTGCCGAGCTGATCGTCGGCGCCCCACCGCCCCCAGTTGCTGAGGCTGTCGAGCATCTTGAGGACGTCGTTTTCGTTGGGGACGGCGGTCATGGGAACCTCCGGGCGTCAGGCCGGACGAATATCGACGAACGTGCTGTTGAACGTGGCGGCGGCGGCCGGCGAGGCGCGGTCGCCGGTGAGGACGTTGGCGCAGCCTTTCGTGTCCTCGCCGCGGGCGTCGGGCGTGAACCAGGCGCCTTCCTTGATGGACACGCAGCCGGGCGCGATGCGGTCGGTCACGCGCGCCGGCAGCACGGTGGCGCCGCGCTCGTTGAAGACGCGCACGGGCTGGCCGTCCTTGATCCCGCGCGCGGCGGCATCCGCGGGGTGGATCCACACGTCGTCGCGGTCGGCGCGCGAGAGGATCGGCTGGTTGTCGTGGATCGAGTGCGTGCGCGCCCGCGACTTCGGCGTGACGAGCCGCAGCGGGTACCGCGCGTCGTGCGCGTCCGGCACCCAGGTCGGGATCGGCGAGATCGGCCCCAGACCGTACGGATCCGGCTTCGCCGCGATGGCCATCGAGTAGATCTCGATCTTCCCCGACGGCGTCGAGAACGGATGGCGCTCGGGGTCGCGGATCTCCTTCGCGAACGCCACCGCGTCGTCGGGCGCGGGCAGGCGCGCGAGCCCCTGCGCGCGGAACGTGTCGAAGTCGTCGATGGTGTCGCGCGTCAGCTCGCGCAGCCACTCCTCTTCCGTCTTGTCGCTGTAGTCGTCGATCCCGAGGCGGCGCGCGATGTCGGCGCAGATGTCGAAATCGTTCCGGCACTCGTACATCGGCGGCACCGCCTGCTTCATGAAGATCACGTAGTGCCCGGCGCCCGCCCACGGCGTGTGGACGTCGTTGCGCTCCCAGAACGTCGTGGCCGGCAGCACGATGTCGGCATAGCGCGCGGTCGGCGTGACGAAGTGGTCGTGCACGACCATGAACTCGAGGCGCTCGGCGGCGGCCGCCGTCTTGTGGGTGTTGGGCGTCTGGTTGAAGAGGTCGCCGCCCACCGAGTAGACCATCTTGATGTCGGCGGGGTAGCCGCCGGCGCGGCCGCGCTCGAGCAGATCGGCGAGCAGCGGCGTGGCCACGCGCGCGCCCGCGGGGTTCGGGCCGGGCGGCAGGCTCCTGATGCCGCCGCGTCCGGTGGCGCCGTTGCTCACGCCCGAGTTGCCGCCGGGCGTCCCGACGCTGCCGGTGATCGCGGCCAGCGCGTAGGCCGCCCGGTGAAACTGCTCGCCGTTGGCGGTCCGGCCCGGCGCGTAGCCGCACTGCAGCGCCGCCGGCTTCGTCGTCGCGTACTCGATGGCGAGGCGACGGATCGTCTCGGCCGGCATCCCGGTGATGGCCGCCGCCCACGCCGGTGTCTTGCGCACGCCGTCGGCGAGCCCGAGGAGGTACGAGCGATACGACGCGCCCTCCGGCGCGCCGGCGGGCAGGTGCGCCTCGTCGAAGCCGAGCACGTGGCGGTCGAGGAACGCCTGGTCGTGCAGCCCCTCGGTGACGATGACGTACGCCATGGCGATGAGCGCGGCGGCATCGGTCGACGGCCGGATGAAGATGTGCTCGTCGGCCAGCTGGTGGCTCGTCCGCGTGACTCGTGGATCGACGCACACGATGCGCGCGCCCTGCTTCTTCGCCAGCTTCAGATACTGCAGCGTGCCGGTGCCGAAGGTGCCGTCGCCCGGGCTCCAGCCCCACATGACGATGAGCCGCGAGTTGACGTAGTCGGTCGGCTCGCGGCCACCGCTCTTGTAGTCCGCCTTGGCGCCGTAGGTCATGTGGACGGCGAAGACCTCGGCCTCGGCGGAGATGTTCGACCAGAGCTCCGTGCAACCGCCGAAGCGGTGGAGCAGCCGCTGCGCCGTCACGCGGGCGTTGTGCAGCATCGAGAGGCTGCCCGTGCGCGAGCAGTCCAGGATCGCGGCCGGGCCATAGGTATCCCGCACGCGCCGCATCTGGCGCGCCACCGCGTCGAGCGCCTCGTCCCAGCTGATGCGCTCGAACTGCCCGGCGCCGCGCGGACCCGTCCGGCGCAGCGGATAACGCACGCGGTCGGGATGGTTCACGCGCTCCATCTGGCCGAACCCGCGCACGCACGCGTGCAGCGGCGGCATCTCGGGCGTCCACTTGCGCGGATCGGTGCTGATCTTCACGATGCGGCCGTCGCGCACGTGAGCGTTGACCACGCACCGCCCGCCGCAGTTGTGCCCGCAGGTGCTGGTGACGACGGTCTCGCCCGGCGCCGCGGCGACCCGCGGTGCTTCATAGAGGATGCGGCGGCTCATGGGGGGTCAGGATACCATTGGGCCATGCCGCGGCCGCCGGGCAGCCTTCGTGCGCGCCTCGCCGCCGCCCGCGAGCGCCATCGCGAGCGTCACCGCCCTTCCGGCTTCGGGTTCGCGCTGGCCGACTCGATCGACTATCTCGACGCCGTCACCTGGGACGCCGTGAGCGCCGGCCGCAGCGTGTTCCTGCAGCGCCGCTATCTCGGCGCCGTCGAGCGGGCGTGCCCGGACAACCTGGTGCCGCGCTACGCGCTGATCTTTCGCGGCCGCCATCCCGTCGCCGCCGTGGTCATGCAGATCGTCACCGTCGCCGGCACGCGCTTCATGAAGCCGCTCGCGCCGGCCGCGGGCCGGAGTGAGGGCCGCTCCGGGCGCGTGCTGCTGCGCCGAGCGCTGAGCCCGGCCCTCCGGCGGGCCGGGGAGGCGATGCGCGAGCGCGTGCTGGTCTGCGGCAATCTCCTGTCGTGGGGATTTCACGCCGCGGCCTTCGCGCGCGACGAGGATCCCGCCGCGATCTGGCCCGCGGTGGCCGAGGCGATGTACCGCGTGCGACGCGCCGAGCGCCTCTCCGGCCAGAGCGACTTCGCGCTCGTGAAGGATCTCTCGGCGGCCGAGCGCGACGGCGCCGAGACCCTGCGCCGCTTCGGCTACCGACCCGTGGAGTCCGATCCCAACATGGTGCTCGCGATTCCGCCGTCGTGGCGTACGTACGACGACTACCTCGGCAGCCTCAACGCCAAGTACAAGAACGCCGCGCGCAAGATCGCCAAGGACCTCGCCGAGGCCGGCAGTGTCGTGAGCCGCCTCGCCGATGTCGGGCTGGAAGCCAAGCGGGTGCACGGGCTCTATCTGAGCGTGCTCGAGAACGCCGCCGTGCGTCCCGTCACGCTGCCCGTCGCGTTCTTCCCGACGCTGGCCGAGGCGCTCGGCGACGACTTCCGCGCGAGCATCGTGCGTCGCGAGAACGAGCCCGTCGGCTTCATCAGCGTGCTCCGCGACGGCGACACCGCGGTCGCCTACTACATCGGCTTCGAGCGCACGGCCGGCCTCGGCAACACGGTCTATCTCGCGCTGCTGCACTCGGTCGTCGCCGACGCGATCGACATGGGCTGCCGCCGCGTGTCGTTCGGCCGCACCGCGCTCGAGCCGAAGGCCGGTCTCGGCGCCCGGCCCGAGCGCCTCTGGCTCTGGGCCCGCCACCGCAACCCGGCGCTCAACGTGCTGATCCGCAATCTGCTGCGCGCCGTGCCGCACGGCGCGGCGCCCGAGCGCAATCCCTTCAAGAGCGTCCCGGCGCCGCGCGCCGATTGATGGCGCGCCTGCTCCTGCCGGCGGTTGCCCTGGCGCTGGCGGCGTGCGCGCCATCGACGCGCGCGCCGACCCCGGTCGTCGACACGACGGCCGTCGAGGAATGCCGAGACTTTGCCGAACAGACAGTGCCGCACGAGCCCGTGCGCGGCAACGGCGGCGGCGGCCGTTCGACCGTTCATCGGTCCTATCGGGACAGTCAAGACACAAACAGGGACAAAGCTTCAGGACGCCATGAGGCTTACTCGTCGTGGGCGCGACCCGTTTAACCGGGGTGGATTCATCATCCATCGTGGCGATATGGTGAACAGAATTTCGTCGAAGGGCTGTATCATCCTACCGGATCACATTCGCAAGATAATCGGCGCCAGTAGCGACAAAACACTGCAGGTCGTGCCGTCATGCGTATCCTGTGTGGGTTGGTGCAGTCTCCGTCCTCTGCGTCGGCGCAGCACCTGCGCAGCCACGGTCGAAGATCGCGCCCGTGGCCCGAAGGGGTGACACTGTGCTAAGGGCTCGATCGGTAGGCCTCAATGTTCGAGTGGTAATTACGACTGCCGCAACCAGACGCGCCGCCGCGCAGTGGGGATCCCAAGTTCTATGCTCCGAAGAGCTGGGTCGAAAACCTCGTGATCAACGTGAACGGGTCGAACATCTTCATGCCGCTTTCGGCGTTCCGCGACCTGTTCGATCTGCGCGAAGCGGAAGTTCGACTAGAAGAAAAAACAGGTGTCCTGCTCGTGCGCGGAGGGGATGCCTCCGAGTCTTACTGGGCCGAGATCGGCTTTGACACTGAGAACGTGACGCGGAGGCGTCTCGGACCCAGTGTGCCGGAAGGGGCAGTTTTCAGCTTAGCCCGAGCGTCCCGAAGCACATCGGCCGCTGGCCGGCCGGTACCCGGTGCTGACTCCCAGTCGGCATCGCGCCGCTGAGCCTCCTCCGCCCACAGGCGGTCGTTTTCCTGGTCCGAGAGAGTCTCGAGGCTTGCAAGGAGCTTTTCGGCTAACCGAGCCCGGTCTTTTGGATCGAGTTTGAGAGCCTCCGCCTCGATTTCTTCGACGCTCATGCCGGTCATTCTATCACCAGCCCACCGGTCAAAGTTTGTCGGAGGAGTTGCCGTGGGCTCGGAATCCATTGGCCGGACCTCGACGTGGATCTTTCAGTCGCCGAGGTGAATTCTCAGGAAATCGGAGGTCTCGGTCTACGAATCCCACGGCCTCGAGAGGTCTCCGTGGTGGGCGGTGTCTGCTGGTCCAGCCCGAGATCCAGTTCGAGCTGAAGTTCAGCCGATTGGTTGGTGCCATGTTTGGTGCCATACGCAAACGAACTCCCCCGGATTCTGCACCGCACTCAGCGCACTTGGCGGACTGGAACTTCTTGATTTCTCAGGAGGGAGGTGCGGGCCCGCCAGATCCGTCCAAGAACGCGGAGTCCCTCTCCACGCTCTTCGATCTCTGCATGAAGGCGAAGGAGGCGCTGAAGTGAGGCTCTAGACGAGGGGGACGATCACGTGCGAGCGCGAGCGCAGCAGCGCGTCGAGGTCCGGCCGCGCTCGACGGTCCTGCCGCCGCCGCTCCGACGGCACCGGCACCTGCTCGGCGCGCCGTTGTCCGACCCGGCGGTCGAGGAGTACCTCGGCCTGCACCTCGCCCGCGAACCGCTCACGAAGATAGACGTACAGGTCCGGATGCTCACGCGCGACGATGACGAGTTGACGAGCCATGCCTCATCGCAGTGCGGGTGCCTTTGGCTGCAACCCGTTCGGCGCATCCCAGTACGTCCAGGTATGGGCGATCTTTCGGCCTCGCAGGCGAGTGACCGTGCAGCCGGGAACCTGCGACGGGAGAGCGCGCCAGCTGACGAGGACGTCGTCCCCCACGGTCAGCGCGCTTTCGATCGTGAACCGAAGGTCGGGAAGAGTGTCCAGGCAGCTCTTCATGGCGCGGCGAGCATCCTCGGGGCCACGCAGCGCCGACGCCGTGTGATGCGTCTCGCCGACGTAACCCTCGTCCAGGAGGGCGGTGTAGCGCTCGACATCGTGATCGTTCCACGCATCGAAGGCCTTCTGCACGATTCGGAGTGTCGGGCGGTCGCCGGCGCCGGCCGCTGACGCCGCCGGCGCACCACGGTCGCTCGAGTCCCTGACCACGACGCGAGACGCGATCGTGAGGTCGATCCGCGAGAGGCGGGCCGACGCGTCGAGGACGATGCCGTTATCGAGGATGCGGTCGCGGATCTCGCCGACGTCGGGCTTTCCGGGGTGCTGAATCATTTCTCTATACAACAGCACGGGGCCGGCCGGCCGCCTACCCCCGACCGAGGGAATCTGGACCCCCGAATGGGGGGACGCCGCCTTGAACTCGCTCGATGCCGGTCCTACTCCATGGTCTCCACGCGGACGACGGGGAACCACAGTGAGATATCGAAGCAGTGCGCGTGATACTCGCGGTCACCGATGCGGTAGCGGTCATCGCCGCTCCTGATGGCGCCACGGCACGCCGCGCACATACCGTCGATGGAATAGTGAGCCGGTAAGATCGACATCCAACGCCCCTCTGGCGAGACGCTATTGTACCGGGCCTCCGCCAGAAAGGTAGTATCTCAGCTGGGGCACGCGACGCAGGCTCGTTCGAAAGGAGTCCCATGGAAAAGCAACGCCTCTCGTCTGAGTGGCGCACCATGCTGAGGGGACCGCTGGTGCTTTTCTTGTTGGCGCTTGCGGGGTGCGCGACGCTCCGGCCCACAACTGAGCAGCAGCTGGCACACGCCGCGTGGGAGCGTTGTCCGAAGGCCGCGAACCTCGCGCTTACCTCCATCGATCCCAATGGCCTCATTCAGTACCGCGCCGTAAGCAGTCAATCCGGCGCGCGAACGTTGGCCGAATGTCTGAGATCGAGAGGCGCACGCGCGTCCTCTACGCCAGTCGTGGCTTCCTCACCCTAGAGCCGGCTGTTGGACGTTGGTCCAATAGGCATGTCCCCCTCACTGCGGTAGTTCTGCAGAAGTGCCCTCGAGTAGCATCACGGACCGTTCGAAGAGGAGAGGCATTCATGGGCAAGACCCGGATCAACCTGGCCAATCTGCAGGAGTTGCTAGAACTCCCAGGGCTTCATCAAGCCGCGGGAGACTCGATAGTCCGTCATCGCGGCCAACACGGCCCCATCATGGACGCGATCGAACTGACGCAAATCCTGGGACCCGAGATCGTCACGCCCGCGTTGCTGGCGCACATCGATTTCCAGCCCGCGGAAGCGACCGCGGCCGAAGCGCCGGGCGCGTAACCGCGCGACCTGCCGCTCGCCCGCCAGCCGTGGCTCCCAGCCTGAACACTCGGCTTGAGCCGTTTCGCGCTCGAGCCGCCCTTCGGGTCGGCCGACCTTCCGGACGTCAGCAGCATCCGCCCCGATCAGAACGTAACGCGGAGCCCCGCTGTCACACTGGACGGCTAGCGCATACTGGCCTCAAGGACGGCGCGCGCGTTTCGGCCTCGCGTACGTCCTCACCGAGGTGGGGGCGGCGCCAGCGCGGCGTGCCGGGAGGAGACTATGAAGAGACATTGCAGGGACTTCGTGACCGTGCCGGCCGCTGGCGTGGTGCTCGGCCTCTTGCTGAGCGCCGGCCAGGTCGCGGCCGCCGATTTCGCCCCAGGCCCGGAGGCGACGACGGGCGCGTCGACGTCACAGCGCGCGAATAACCATGCGGACTATCACGCCGACTACCGCGCCAACGGCACTGAGGACCGTGCCAAGGGCGCGGAGGACGACTCCACTCCGCGACGCGACGAGCGGCGCGATTTCCCGCGCGACTGGCGAAATGCGCCCGGCATGGATCGTTACGGGCGGCCGGGCCTGGGCTGGCCGCGCTGATACCCGGGCGCGCACGATCTTCAGTGTGGAGGCCGCCGCGGGGGCGGAAGAGGCAACGTCTGCTCCTCGGTCACGGCTGATCTGTTGAGTTCGGTTCCTCCCACCGCCACCACACTCGCGCCGCTGATGGCGAGTCGCTCGGCCATGTGTGCCAGCTCGATCGGCGACTTCGCCTTGAGCTTCTTCATCATCCTCGAGCGACGGACCTTGACCGTGATCTCGCTGATGCCCAGGCGTGAGGCGATCTGCTTGTTCAGCAGGCCGGCGACGACGAGCCGCATCACCGCCACCTCGCGAGGCGTCAAGGACTCGAAGCGCTTGCGCAGCTCTTCTCGCTCGGCATTCTGCGCGCGCGCGACGCGGTCCTGATCGAGCGCTTGCTGGATGGCATCGAGGAGCTGGTGGTCACCGAAGGGCTTCGTGAAGAACTCCACCGCCCCCGCCTTCATGGCCTGCACGGACATGGGGACGTCACCATGTCCGGTGATGAAGATGATCGGGATCGTCGTCCGGGTCCGTAGCAGCTCCCGCTGGAGGTCGAGGCCGCTCGGCCCCGGCAGCCGCACATCGAGGATCAGGCAGCCGGGGCCATGGCGCAACGGACTGTCGAGGAACTCCTGAGCCGTTCGGAAGATCTGACCGCGAAGACCGACCGAATCGAGCAGCCTCTTGATCGCGCCAGCGACCGCGTGATCGTCGTCGACGATGAACACGATCGGCTCCACGTCGCTCACGGCGACGGCCCGCTGTGGGCGGGCAGGGTGAACTGAAACGTCGCGCCGCCGCCGACGTCGGGCGTGGCCCACAACCGTCCACCGTGCGCCTCGATGACCGATCGGCTGATCGACAATCCCATGCCGAGCCCGTCGGGCTTCGTCGTGTAGAAGGCGTCGAACAGCCGGTCGGGATCGCCCTCGCCGAGGCCGATCCCCGAATCCGTCACCGCGACCAGGACGATGAGGTCCCCATCGAACTTCTGGCATGCCGAGCTCACGACGAGGTCGCGGCGCCGATCGGTCGCGGCCGCCATCGCCTCGATCCCGTTCATGACGAGATTCAGCACGACTTGCTGGATCTCGATGCGACGGCCGAGAACGGCGGGAAGGTCGGTGGCGAGGACATCCCTGACGGCCACCGCGTGCCGGCGAATCTCCGTTTGCAGCACCACCAGCACTTCGTGGATCAACGCGTTGATGTCGAGCAGCGTTCGCTCGCCCGTGGACTTTTTCAGGAACGCCCGGGTGCCCGCGATGACCTCGCCGGCGCGCTCCGCATCCTGCATGATGCAGCGGACCGCCTCCAGCGCTTTCTCGAGGTCGGGAGCGTCGCGGTCGAGGAATCGCAGGCATGATCCGCCGTTGGTCACGATGGCGGCGAGGGGCTGGTTCAGCGCGTGCGCGAGCGAGCCGGCCAGCTCGCCCATCGCCGTGACCCGCGTCACGTGCGCCAGCTCGCTGTGGGCCTTCTGCAGGGCTTCCTCTGCCTGGTGCCGGTCTTCGACGTCGGTGTTCGTGCCGAACCACTGCACGAGCTCGCCTTGATCGTCGAGCACCGGGACCGCGCGGGACAGGAATCGACGATAGTGCCCGTCGGGGCCGCGGAGGCGTTGCTCCACCTCGTACGGTGTGCGCTCGGACCACGCCTGGCGCCACGCCGCCTCCACCCTCGGGACGTCGGCCGGATGAACGGCGGCCCAGCCGCCCCGACGCAGCTCCTCGCTCGTCAGCGCCGTGTAGTCGATCAGCCGCTGGTTCCAGTAGCCCATCGAGCCGTCGGGCAGGTACGTCCACACGTGGTGGGGGATGGTTTCCGCCAGCAGCCGGAAACGCTGCTCGCTCTCCCTCAGCCGCTCCTCGGCGCGCTTGCGCTCCGTCGTATCGATGATGGTGCCGACGTATTCGACGAGGTCTCCGCGGTCGTTGAAGACCGGGCGGGCCAGGCTCCGGATGTGCCGGACCGTTCCGTCGGGCCGAACGATCCGGCACTCGACTTCGAAGTCGGACTTGTCGCGTACGAGCCGATCGAAGGCCTCCTGCACCCGGGGCCGATCATCCGGGTGAATCCATTGCAGCGCGCTGGGGTACGAGGGTCGGACGGTCTCGGGGTCGACACCGATGATCCGAAAGTGCTCCGCCGACCACAGGAGTTGATCCGACGCAACATTCCAGGACCAGCTTCCCGTGTGACTGAGGCGTTGCGCGTCGGCCAGATTGGCTTCACTTCGCCGCAGCTCTTCCTCGGCGCGCTTTCGATCGGTGACGTACCGCTGAAAGACGGCGACGCCGCCATTCGCGCTGGGACAGATGCGATTCTCGATCCATTCGCCCAACCCGGCGTAGTAATGCTCGTGCGTGATCGGCAGCCGTTCGCGCATGACCCGACGGAACACCGCCTCGGCCGGCGTGTTGGGGAACTCCTCCCAGACGACTTTCCCGATGAAGGCCGCCGGATCCTTGCCGAGGCTCCTGAGCTGCGCTTCCGCGTGCGCGTTGAACTCGATCACCCGCCAGTCCCGGTCGAAGGCGAAAAACCGGTCGGGCATGGTGTCGACGATCGTCTTGGCGCGGTCGAGCTCGGCCAGCGTCTCGGCCTGTCGTTTCTCGGTCTCGGACGCGCGCACGTCCGCGAGCGACGTGGCGATGCGGTCGGCGATGAGCGCCAAGAAGCTTCGATAGCTGCTGTCGAGGACCCGGCGCGGGCTCGCGCCGATGACGACAAGCCCCGCCACGGCGTCGGGCGCGGCGGCCGGGACCGGCAGCACGAGCGCCGTCTCGATCGGATCGACCCAGAGTGTGCCCGCCTGCGGGCGCTCGAGCTGTCGCATGTCGTACTCCGCAGGGCGCCGACTCGAGAGAACCGCGGCGAGCGGCCACGCCGGTGTGGTGGCCTGCCCCGTGGACCGTGGCAACGCATCGACGACGTCCGGAGGACCAACCGTCGCCTTGATCGCCGCGTGGCCTGCCTCGTCGACGACATAGATGCCCGCGAAGGGGACGTCGTAGGGGTTGTCGGCGAGCGTCGCCGCCGCGTCCCGGCACGCGGTCTCGACCGTCAGCGCCGTCCCGGTCGAGCTCGCTCCGAGCCGTCGCAACGTCTCGAGCCACCTCGCGCCGACCACCTGCTGCGTCGTTTCGATGCAGGGCGTGAAGATGCCGTCGACGGTGCGGACGTCGTCGTTCAGGATCGGTCCATACATGAATCGGACATAGACCTCCTCGCGCGGGCGGTTCCGCGCGAAGAAGAGCAGGGTGTCCTCCGACCACGTGGCTCGTCCCGTTGCCCGTACGCCTTCGAGGATCGGGCCGATGACGTTCCAGCTATCGGACCACGCCTCACGGCCGGGGCGGCCGAGGAAGCGCGGATGCCCGGCCTCCCCGAGGAAGGGGCGGTAGGCGTCGTTGTACAGGATCGTGAAATCGGCGCCCCACCACAGCACGATCGGGACGGGCGACGTGAGACAGATGCCGACGCACGTGCGGAGGTTCTGGAGCCATTCTTCGGGAGGCCGCAGCGGCGTCGTCGACCAATCCAGGGCCAGCAGACGACTCGCCAGCTCGCTGTCGCCGGGGAAGACGCGTTCGAGGCGTGACGAAGAGGTCGTGCTCATCGCGGCCTCAAGAGTACGGCGTTCCTAGGCCACTAATCTGGAATCATTGACCGTCTCGACGGGGAGGCGCACCGTGAATTCGCTGCCCTTCCCGGGGCCATCACTCGACGCGGTGACGACGCCGCCGTGCAGGGCGACCAGTCGTTCGACGAGGGCGAGTCCGAGGCCAAGCCCTTCCGAGTAGCCGCCCGGCGGCCGTACTTGCGTGAACAGCGTGAAGATGTCGTGCAGCTTGTCGCCGGCGATCCCGATACCGTTGTCGCGAACGCTCACGCGCGCGTGCGCATCTTCGCGCGAGACGGTGAGCCGGATGTCGCCGCCGTCGGGCGTGTACTTCGCCGCGTTGTCCAGCAGATTGGCCAGCAGCTGTGTCAGTCGCACCTGGTCGGCCCGGACCTCCAGCGGTTCATCCGGGATGTCGACCCTCAGGTGTTGCCCCCGGCGATCCATGCGCGGGCGCGTGACACTGACGGCGTCGCTGACGGCGGCGAGCAGTGGGATCGTCTGCAGTCGTACGTCGAGCTTGCCCTGAGTGATGCGGGACAGATCGTTGAGATCATCGACCATGCGCGACAGGTGTCGGGTCTGCTGACGCAGAACCTCGAACGCCTGCTTGACGCCGTGCTCCGGTACCGCGGCGATCTTTTCCAACACCGCGGTCGCGGCGAGGATCGCGGCCATCGGATTGCGCAGCTCGTGTCCCAGCATGGCCAGGAACTCGTCCTTCCGTCGATTCGCGGCGACGGCCGCCTCGTGGACGCTCCAGCCCTGCAACGCCGCGGCGGCCAGATCCGAAAGTGTGCGGAGCACGCTCTCGTCTTCTCCGTCGAAGTGTCGCTCCTCGGTGTGCGCGACGATCCAGAGGGTGCCCACGGCCCGACCGTCGCGATAGAGCGGAACGAGCAGGATTTCGACGAAGCGAGGCTCGGCCGCGACGGCCGGGAAGCGTCTATCCGGTAGGCGCATCAGCTGGGTTGCGCCCTCGTCGACGCAGACGCCGCACGGACTCGCGGCGCGGGGTATGGTCCGGTGGCGAGAGGAGGCGTGGACGCCCGCGACCGCTTCCCACCGGAACACCTCACCGTCGAGGAGACTGAGACCGGCGGAGTCAGCCCGACAGAGGTGCAGCGCCGCCTCGGCCAGTCGTTGCAGCATCGTCTGCGGATCTCGCGTCAGCTCCACGAGGAGCTCCGCGAGCGCGCGCCGCTCCTGCGCGTGATCGGCCGGACGTCGCGGCCGCGCCGCGAGCGCCGCTCGGATATCGACGTCGCTCAACGTAGCCCTGGACGGTGGATCCACCTGCGAAGGGCGGCGCGGTGTGCCGGATTCGTTGGCGCGACCGTCCACAGCAACCTCCACAACAACCGGCGTGGGACCGCCGTTCATGCTGTCTCGAGCGTCCGCCACGCCTTCGGCCATGCTCGCGCCAGCGTAGGGAGTGCGGTCGGCGCTGCCTAGATATACGTTCGTATATCCATAGGTGGTGGTGGTCCGGCGCGCGCCTCTCCGTGTGTCGATCTGCATCCCGTCCGCCGGCCACGGCCGTAAGCAGCGGGAATCTCTGGTGAAAGAAAGATCGTTTCACACGCGGCTCGGCCGCCGGCACGTCGCCGTCACGCGAACGGGCGCGTGGGACGGCGATGAGCGGTCACCTTACCTATCGCCGACCGACGCGAGGCGCCGTCCATCGGACGGTGAGCCACCTCTTCCGGACCGTGGGACACCGGCGGCGACCGATACTGACCGCGATGAGATGAGAGGTGGAGGAATCCACCGGACGTTCACGCCAACGATGCATCACGGAAAGGAGTCGACCATGGCCAACCAGCAGGGCAAGCGTCAGGACGAGCGCGAGTCGACCACGATGGCGAAATCCGGCGACGGCGGCGAGCGCGGGCTGGCGACGCGACAGTACCAGGATCCACTCTCGATGCTGGACTCGCTGTTCGAGCGCATGCAGCGCGACTTCTTCGGCACGACGCTGTTCAACGCCATGCTGCCCGCCGGCGCCGCCGAGGGCGATCGCGGCGTGGTCCGCGTGCCACGCATGCAGATGCGCGACAGCGGCGACGCCATCGAGCTGACCGCCGAGCTGCCGGGGATCGAGCCCGACAAGGTGAAGGTCGAGCTGGAAGACGACATGCTGACCATCAGCGGCGAGGCCGAGGCCAAGGAAGAGCGCGAGGACGAGCGGATCGAGCGCTCCGTCAGCTTCTATCGCCAGATCCCGCTTCCGGACAGCGTCGATGCCGACCAGGCGCAGGCGTCCTACAACAACGGGGTCCTGACCATCCGCTTCCCCAAGCGTGCCGAGCGCAGCAACGCCAAGCAGATCCCGGTCACCACCGGGCAGAGCGCCCAGCAGGGTGGACAGCAGACAGGACAGCAGGCGAAGGACAAAGCGGCCTGAGGACCGAGGCGCCGCCGGCCGCCGGCGGCGCCATCATCAAAAGGAGCCGGCCATGGACCTCATCGGCAAGTCCCTCGGTATCTGGGTCAACCGCGACGAGATCGTGGAAATCTTCGGCCTGCACCCGGCCAGTACGGCGAAGGTCTTCATCGTCGTTGGCGAGGTCATCGGTGCCATTCCCGCTCTCGGCCTCTTCATGCGCCTCGACACCGTCGCCGTGTCCGGCGAGTCGGAGGACATCTTTCCCGACGTCGCCAAGGATCGGCCGCGCCGGCTGATCCGCTGGGAATACATCCGGGCCGCCGAGATCTTCGAGGACAAAGTGCAGACGGAGCGCGTGACGGGGTACCATCCGCGCGCCGCGTAAGCGAGGGCCGGCACCTGCGTCCGTCTGCTACACTGCACGACCGTGAGCTCCAGCGCCGACATCCTCGTGCAGCACGACGGCCCGATCGCCACCGTCGTCTTCAACCGCCCCAGGATGCGCAACGCCATCAGCTACGCCATGTGGGTCGAGATCGCGCGCCTCACCGAGGGACTCGTCAAGGATGATTCGGTGCGCGGCATCGTCTACCGCGGCGCGGGCACCGTGGCCTTCGCCTCGGGCGCCGACATCTCGGAGTTCCAGGAGCAGCGCAAGGACGCCGAGTCCTCGCAGCGCTACGGCGAGGCCACCGCCGACGCCTACGCGGCGATCCGCGAGTGTCCAAAGCCGACGGTGGCGATGATCTACGGCTTCTGCATGGGCGGCGCGATGGGCATCGCGATGGGCTGCGACCTGCGCTTCGCCGCCGAAGGCTCGAAGTACGGGATTCCGGCGGCCAAGCTGAGCATCGTGTATCCGACCGACGCGATCGGCCAGCTCGTGGACCTCGTGGGCCCCGCGTACGCGAAGGACATCCTGTTCTCCGCGCGCACCGTCGGCGACCGCGAGGCGCTCGCCATCGGTCTCATCCAGCGTCTGGTGCCCGAGTCCGATCTGGAACGCACGACGTACGACTATCTCAAGGCGGTCAGCGAGAACGCGCCGCTCTCGGTGCGAGGCAGCAAGCAGACGATCCAGTTCTACCTCGCCGGGTATACGGAGGAGCGTCGCGGGCGGCTGCGCGAGCTGTCGCGCGAGGCGGCCGCGAGCGAGGACTACAAGGAGGGCACGCGGGCCTTTCTCGAAAAGCGCCCGCCGAAGTTCCAGGGCCGCTGAGCCCGGTGCGGCTCGAGTTCCTCAGCTCGACGCCGCCGAGCCCGACGGAAGGCAGCGGGACCTGGGTCGCCATCGATGGCCTAGTCCGCGGGCTCAGGCACCTCGGCCACGTCGCCCGCCTCCGACCGATCACCGCGCGCAGCGGCGTTCATACCCTCGACCGCTGGCGCTACAACCGCGCCATCGTGCGCGACCCACCCGACGCCGACGTCGTCGTCGGGGTGGACCTCGACGGCTACCAGTGGGCGCCGCGACGCCCGCGCGGCGTGCGCTACGCCGTGATGCTCAAGGGCATCATCGCCGACGAGCTCCGCAACGAGCGCGGGCTCGTGCGCGCGCTGCTGACGCTGCAGGCGCGGTGGGAGCGCGCGAACGTCCATCTCGCGGAGCGGGTCATCGTGCCCAGCCGCTACTCCGCGGGCGTCGCGCACGAGGTCTACGGCGCGCCGCGCGAGCGCATCGCCATGGTGCCGGAGCCCGTCGACCTCGCGGAGTGGCGGCGGCGCTTTGCCGAGGCGCCCCGCCGAGAGCCGGGGCCGCCGACCGTGCTCTCGGTTGCGCGCATGTACCCGCGCAAGCGGCTGGACGTCCTGCTGCGGGCCGCCGCCCGCCTGCGTGCGCGAATCCCGGGCGTCCGCGTGCGCATCGTAGGGGAGGGTCCGGAGTCTGCCCGCCTGGGCGGCCTGGCGGCAAGCCTCGGGCTGGAGGGGGCCGTGACGTTCCTGGGCGAGATCAGCCGCTCGGCGCTGGCCGTAGAATATGTGGGTGCCGACTGCTTCTGCCTGCCGACCGTCCAGGAGGGCTTCGGGCTCGTGTTCGCCGAGGCGATGGCCGCGGGACTGCCGATCGTCGCGTGTCGCGCGGCGGCCGTGCCGGAGGTCGTGGAGGACGGGCGCACGGGGCTGCTGGTGAGGCCGAACGATCCCGAGGAGCTGGCGAGAGCGATGGAGCGAGTGCTGACGAACGCGGGGTTGCGCGCGGAGCTCGGCGGCGCGGGACGCCGTCGGGTCGAGGCCTTCGACCTCGACCGCGTGGCCGCGCGCCTGCTGGAGGCGCTGCCGTGACCGCGCAGGCGCGCTCGACGCGGCGCTTCGCGTTCGCCGCGGGCCATCGCTACTGGGTCGCCGACTGGTCGCCGGCGGAGAACGAGACGAGGTTCGGCCGGCTCACGGTGCCGCATGGACACAACTACACGCTGGACGTCAGCGTGTGCGGGCCGATCGACGAGCGGACCGGCATGGTGATCGACCTCGGCGAGCTCAAGCGGATCGTCACCGAGACCGTGGTCGACCGCTTCGATCACGCCGATCTCAATGCCGACCCGCTGTTCCGCGACCGGGTGCCGACGACCGAGAACATCGCGCTCGCGATCTGGGACCTGCTGGCGCCCAAGCTGGGCCCCGACCGGCTCGCCGGCGTGCGGGTCTGGGAGGACGCGACGCTGTTCGTGGACTACGATGGCCGGTGAGATGAGTCGTACCGTCGAGATCACTCGCGTGTACCATTTCAGCGCGGCGCACCAGCTGGCAAACCCCGCGCTGCCGGCGGCGGACAACGCTGCGCTCTACGGGGTCTGCCACCGGCCGCACGGCCACAACTACTACCTGGAGGTCACGGTGGCCGGCGCGCCCGACGCGCGCACGGGCATGGCGGTGGACCTCGAGGCATTGGACGGCCACGTGCAGGGCAGGGTGCTGGACCAGGTGGACCACGCAAAGCTCGAGGAGGTGACCACCCTGGCGGGTGTGATCACCACCGGTGAGAGCCTGGCGCGCGCGTTCTGGCGCACGCTGGCGCCGGGACTGCCGACGGGGCGGCTCTCGCGCATCACCGTGGTGGAGACGGCCAAGAACCGGTTCGAGTACCGGGGCGAGGACGCATGATCGCGAAACTGGTCGAGCAGATCCTGAAGGAGCTGGGCGAGGACGCGCAGCGGGAAGGGCTCGCCAAGACGCCCGAGCGCGTCGAGGCGGCGCTGAAGTACCTGACGTCGGGCTACGACATGAAGGTCGAGGACGTCCTCAACGACGCGCTCTTCGTCGAAAATTACGATGAGATGGTGATCGTCAAGGACATCGACTTCAACTCCGTCTGCGAGCACCATATCCTGCCCTTCATCGGCAAGTGCCACGTGGCCTACATGCCGCGACAGAAAATCGTGGGCCTGTCGAAGATCCCGCGGCTCGTGGACATGTTCAGCCGGCGGCTGCAGGTGCAGGAGCGTCTCACCACGCAGATCGCCAACGCGCTCAACGAGGCGCTCGAGCCGCGTGGCGTCGCCGTGGTCATGGAAGCGATCCATACGTGTATGCTCATCCGCGGCGTCGAGAAACAGAACTCCAAGGCGGTGACGTCGGCCATGCTCGGCGCGTTCCGCGACCGGCCGGAGACGCGCGCGGAGTTCATGGAGCTCATCAAGAGCGGGCGGGGACTGCAACTATGAAAGCGCTCGAGGGCAAGGTTGCCATCGTCACCGGCGCCGGCCGCGGCATCGGCCGCGCCATCGCGCTCGCCTTCGCCGCCGAGGGGGCGGCGGTGGCGCTCGCCGCGCGCTCGCGCGCGGAGCTCGCGGAGGTGGCCGGCGAGATCCGGACGGCCGGCGGCGGCCGCGCCCTGGCCATCCCGACCGACGTCACGAACGACGGCGCCGTCGAGGCGCTCGTCGAGCAGACGGCGTCGGACCTCAAGCGCGTGGACATCCTGGTGACCGCCGCCGGCACCGCGTCGTTCGGCTCGCTGGTCGACAGCAAGCCCGCCGACTGGGACACGATGCTGTCGGTGAACCTCCGGGCGGCGATGGTCTGCTGCCGCGCCGTGCTGCCCACGATGCTACGGCAGGGGGAGGGCACGATCATCAACGTGGCCTCGATCGCCGCCAAGCGCGCGCTGCCGGGCTCGGCCGTGTACACGGCGACCAAGGCGGGGCTGTTCGGCTTCAGCCGCGTGCTGGCCGAGGAGCTGCGCAACAGCGGAGTCCGCGTCGGCGTGCTCATGCCGGGCGCCGTCGACACGCCGCTCTGGGACACGCTCGCGGGCTCGCCGCCGCGCGACAAGATGCTGCGCCCCGAGGACGTCGCGCGGGCGGCCGTGCTGATGGCCGGGTTGCCGCCGCATGCGGTGCTCGAGGAACTCACGCTGCTGCCCGCGGCCGGCATCCTGTGATACGATGACCGTACACGTTCCGGACGAAAGTGTCTTGTTTTACGGGAGGATCGAATGATCACGATGACCGATACGGC
>Ga0137418_10001732_pt1 | contig 20121 bp, 21 predicted proteins | sample CZODoug3_1_2_16f_FD_122242 | JGI IMG/M metagenome (GOLD analysis project Ga0137418, IMG submission 122242) | Vadose zone soil fungal communities from Angelo Coast Range Reserve, California, USA - CZODoug3_1_2_16fungal (Hybrid Assembly) | ecosystem: Environmental > Terrestrial > Soil > Vadose...
GTCGTGCTCGCGGGGGGCGTGGCCGGCTGGCTGCTGGGCCTCTAGCCCACCGTCACGCGGCGATGAGAATCGTCTCGGGCGGCGGCGGCGCTACCGGCCGGGGTCGAACGCGTTCAGCAGGCCGTCGGCCGCGGCGTCGCGCGAGCCGAGCGGTACGAGGTTCCAGCGGACTTCGATGAGCTTGAGGATCGACGTCGTGTCGTAGCGCGTGTGGTCCACGAAGCGGCGGCGGGCGTGCGGCGACACGACGATCGTCGGCACGCGCGTGCCGGGCCCCCACCGGTCCACGACCGGTGGCGGCACGTGGTCCCAGCGTCCGCCGTTCTCGTCGTAGGTGATGATGATCGCCGCGTCCGACCAATAGCGGCTGGCCATCACGGCGCGAACGAGCGCGGCGACGTGCTCCTGGCCGCTGAGGAGATCGGCGTAGCCGGGGTGCTCGTTGTCCGGGCCGAGCGGCTTGATGAACGCCACGGCGGGCAGCCGGCCGTCGCGGAGGTCTCGGAGGAAGTCCTCTTCGTCCCTGAGGTGACGCGCCTTCGCCGCCATGCCGTCCGCGTACGGCGCGAAGTACGCGAACGGCTGGTGGTGGTACTGGAAGATCGGGTGCGGGCGTCCCGCGAGCGCGTCGTTCCAGCCCCCGGCGTACCAGGCCCACGAGACACCCGCCTGGGTGAGCCGCTCGCCGATCGTCGGCAGCGTGAGGCTCGGGACGAGCCGGCGCGGATCGGAGATCCGCGCCGGGTGCGGCGCGTTCACCGTGTACGCGGTATTGATGATGTAGCCGTCCGGGCTGAGCTCGCCGTCCTTCACGAGCCGGCCGCCCGCGTCGAGCTGCGCGCGCAGGTCGGCCGGCGCGTCGGGCCACGCGGGTGTACACGCGCAGACGAGCCAGAAATGGTTGATGAGCGAGCCACCGAAGGCCGCGTGAAAGAAGTTGTCGGCGAGAACGAACTCCTGCGCGAGCCGGCCGAGCGGCAGCTGCGTCGCGTCGTAATAGCTCATGACGAGCCCGCCGACGCCGCCCCACGCGACGAAGCCGTCCATCGTGCCGCCGTTGATCTGGTACTGCTGCTGGTAGAAGCGATGTATGGGGTTGCCCGCCTTCTGGTCGGGGGGGACGTAGAGCGCGAGGTCGAACGGCGCCACCGGGAGGCTCGCGGGGATCCTCGCGTCCGGCACCGGCGGCTGCCTGCTGTTGTCGAGCGAGGGCGGGAGCGTCGTGTACGGGCGCCCCTCCTTGTCCACCTGACGCGTGGTCGCGCCCGCGTTCGCCAAGCCGTTGGCGCCGGGGAACTTACCGAAGAGCCCGTCGAAGCTCCAGTTCTCCTGATAGATGACGATGACGTGCTTGACGCCGTCGAGCGGGCGCGCCGCCCGCTCTCCCGTCGTGCACGAGGCAGCCAGGAGAGCGAGGAGGGCGAGGAGGGCGGTCATGTGTACCGGGGGCCGCAAGGCCGGCGTGGACCGTGGGTGGCCTGCGACAGGCGCGCGTCGCTCAACGCGCGACCTCCACCCAGCCGCCGCTCGCGAGCGAGGCGAGCACCGCGTCGAGCACCGCCTGAGCGCGCAAGCCGTCGGCCAGCGAGGGCGACGGCGGCGCGCCCGACTCGATCGCTCGCAGGAGCTCGCGCACGAGCGGCGCGATCGTGGCCTTTCCGATGACGTCCATCGGATCCCCCTCGCCGACGGCGAGCGGCGCCGATGTCCGGGGCGCCACGGGCTCGAAGCCCCCACCGCCGGCGGCCGCAGCCAGCTCGCCCTCGTACCATCGCGGCCCCTCGCGTGCGAGGCGGTAGCGCACGCCGCCGCGGGTCCCGTACGCCTCGAGCGTGTGCTCGTTCATCCCGTGGGCGGCGCGGCTCGCGGTGAGCGTGACGTGGGCGCCCGAGTCCAGCTCGCCCAGCACCGTGCAGTAGTCCTCGGCGTCGGGCGGCCGGCTGACACCAGGCGCCGCGCGCGACGGGTAGGCGATGCCGGCGTGGGCGGTGACGCGCCAGAACTCGCCGAAGCTCCAGCGAACCAGATCGATCTGGTGCACGCCCATGTCGCCCATCGCGCCGTGACCGGCCTGCGTGCGGTCCATCCGCCAAGTCGCCGCCGCACCCTCGTCGGCCCAGCGCGCGCCGAGCCAGCGGAGCGCCAGGTGGAGCGGCCGGCCGATCGCGCCGTCGCGGACGCGCGCGTGGAGCTCCTGCATCGCCGGCGTGAACCGCCAGTTGAAGCCCGTCATCGCGACGCGGCCCGCGCGGTCCGCTGCGTCGACCATGGAGCGTGCCTCGGCGGCCGTCATCGCGACCGGCTTCTCGCAGAGGACGTGGGCGCCCTGGGCGAGGGCGCGCAGAGCGATCGCGTGGTGGAGGCGCGGGGGCGTCGCAATCACGACGATCCCGGGCTTGGCCTGGTCGAGCATCTCCTCCCAGCGCTCGAACACGCCGGGAACGCCGTAGCGGTCGGCGACCGTCCGAGCGCTCGCGCGGTCGCGCTGGCAGACCGCGACGACGCGGCAGCCGGCCGCCTGGAATGCCGGAATGTGGGCACGGCCGAAGCCGAGACCGACGACGCCGACGGTCGCCTCGGGCGTGGTCATGAGAGCCTCACGGGACAGGCCGGAGCGCGCGAAGGCGGAGCATGGTGCGATACTACAACACCGTCAGAGGAGGCGACCGCATGTCGGCCAGAGACGCGCGAGCCGTCCCCACCGTCCAGATCGATGACGCGAGCGTCCGCGTGACCGAGTGGCGCTTTGCGCCGGGGGCCGCCACGGGCTGGCACCGCCACGAGTACGCCTACGTGGTCGTGCCACTCACGACGGGCCGGCTCGAGATCACCGCGCGCGAGGGCGCGAGCGGCGCCGAGTTGCGCGCCGGCCAGGCCTACGCCCGGGCCGCCGGCGTCGAGCACGACGTCAGGAACGCCAACGCCTTCGAGTTCATCTTCGTCGAGGTCGAGCTGAAGCGCGCCTGAGGCGACGCGCGCGGCCGTTCGTCCCGGGAGCCAGGGTCGAGGACCATGCCCTCCGATTGACAAGGTCGGCGACGGGGTGATAGAAGCGGGCAACCGTCCGATCCGTTCCGCCTGGGGGTGTCCTATGCGGGCAACGTCTCGTCGTGATTTCCTCCGCACCGCGTCGGGGGGTACGGCCGGCATGGCGGCGTGGCTCACCCTCGGCCGAGCGCCGGCGTTCGCCCAGAAGCGCGAGCTGACGTTCTTCAGCTGGAACCACTTCGTCCCGGCCTCGGACGACGAGCTGCGCAAGCAGGCGGAGGCGTTCGGGAAGCTGGCCAACTGCACGGTGCGCGTCGACACGGTCGCCCACCTGCAGATGCCGGCCAAGCTCGCCGCCGAGGCGCAGTCGCAGTCGGGTCACGACATGTTCCGCTCGGCGGGCGCGGATCCCTTCCTTTACGAGAATCAGCTCGCCAACATCGACGACGTCGTCGAGAAGCTCGGCAAGCAGGGCGGCGGCTGGTATTCGTTCGCGGCCGAAATGATGCGTACGAAGTCCGGCTGGAAGGGCGTGCCGTGGTTCTGGGTCTCGTTCCCCGGCACGTACAACATGGCGCACTTCAAGAAGGCAGGGCTCGAGCACCCGACGACCTGGGACGAGCTGCTGCACCACGGCAAGCTCCTCAAGAAGCAGGGCAACCCCGTGGGCATCCCGATCAGCCACTGCTCCGACGCCCACTCCACCTACTGGTCGGTGGCGTGGTCGTTCGGTGCCAAGGTCATCGAGGCCGACGGCAAGACGCCCGCGATCAACTCCGACAAGACCGAGCGCGTCATCGAATGGTACAAGGAGCTCTACAACGACGCGATGGAGCCCGAGGTCCTGTCGTGGGACGACGCCGGCAACAACCGCTTCCTCCTCTCCGGCAAGGGCTCCTGGATTCACAATCCCGTGAGCCCGTACAACTCCGCCCTCGCCAACAAGCAGCCGATCGCCGACGACATCAACCACCACAACAGCCCGGCGGGACCCGCGGGCGCGCACTCCGCGCCGCCCATCCTCGGCATGAGCGTCTGGAAGTTCTCGAAGAACATCGCGCTCGCGAAGGAGTTCATCCGCTTCCTCTTCCACAAGGAGAACTTCGACGCGTGGATCGTCGCGTCCAACGCATTCAACCATCCACCGCTCAAGAACCTGGCGGATCACCCCATCTGGGCCCGGAATCCGAAGTTTGCGATGCTGCCGAAGGAAGCCGAGTTCGCGCACCCGCGCGGCTGGCCGGCCAAGCCGAGCGACGCCGTGCAGCGCATCGACGACAACTACATCCTCGCCGACATGGTCGCGAAGGCGGTCAACGGCATGCCCGCCAAGCGGGCGATGGCGTGGGCGGAGGAGCAGGTCGCCAACGCGCTGAAGGGCCAGCTCAAGGTGGGCTAGCGTGGCGGTCGGTCACCGCGCGCTGGAGATCACCGGGCTCCCCGGGCCCGGCCGGCTCGCGCGCGTCCGCGAGTGGTGGGAGCAGGAGCACGTCTTCGGCTACGGCCTCATCCTGCCGGCACTCGCGTTGCTCGTGTTCCTGGTCGCCTATCCGTTCGGGATGGCGGTCTACTTCAGCCTCTCGGACTACTGGGTGGGCTCGCCGGGCGGCTTCGTGGGCCTCCAGAACTACCGCGAGATCCTCGGGAACGAGACGTTCCGCCGGACGGTCCAGAACTCGTTCGTGTTCACCGGCATCGCGCTCACGCTGAAGGCGGTGCTCGGAGTCTGGCTCGCGCTCCTGCTCGCCCGGAGGGTGCGTTTCAAGCGGTTGATCCGAGGCGCGGTGCTGCTGCCCTGGGTGATCCCGACCGCGCTTTCGACGCTCGGCTGGTGGTGGATGTTCGATTCGCTCTACAGCGTCGTGAACTGGACCGCGATCCACCTCGGGATCCTGAGCGCGCCGGGGCCGAACTGGCTCGGCCAGTCGGCGTACGCGATGGCGGCGGTCATCACCGTCAACGTCTGGCGCGGGCTCCCGTTCTTCGCCATCACGACCCTCGCCGGGCTCGTCTCGATCCCGCGCGAGTTCGACGAGGCCGCCGAGGTCGACGGCGCGTCGGCGTGGAAGCGCTTCTGGCACGTGACGCTGCCGCTCCTCAAGCCGGTGCTCGCCGTCGTCATTCTCTTCTCGACCATCTTCACGTTCAGCGACTTCAACATCGTCTACGTGCTGACGCGTGGCGGGCCGGTGAACACGACGCACCTCTTCGCGACACTCGCCTACCAGACGGGACTCCAGGGCGGGAATCTCGGGCAGGGCGCCGCGATCTCGCTCTTTCTGTTTCCGCTGCTGGCGACGGTGGTCTTCTTCCAGCTCCGCTACGTCCGGAGGGACTAGCGTTGGAGAGCGCGCGGAGCCGGGGGGCGAAGATCCGGGCGACGGCGTTCACGTATGCCAACCTGCTGCCGTTCCTGGTCTTCGCGCTGTTTCCGTTCTATTTCATGCTGATCACGTCGTTCAAGTCGAACGCCGAGCTCTACAACCTCAAGTCGGTCCCGTTCCTGGTCCAGACGGGTGTGATCGACGACCACTACCGGTTCCTCTTCCAGCGCACCGAGTTCTTCACCTGGATGAAGAACAGTCTCGTCATCAGCGTCATCGCGACGTCGGCGTCGCTCGTGATCTCGATCCTCGCCGGCTACAGCCTGGCGCGCCTCCGCTACCGGGGCGTGGCCTCGTTCGGCACTGCGGTGTTCGTCACCTACCTCGTCCCACCGACGCTGCTGTTTCTGCCGCTCTCGCAGGTGGTCGTGTGGCTGGGGATCTCGGACACGATCTGGGCCCTGGTCGTGACCTACCCGACATTCCTCGTGCCCTTCTGCACGTGGCTCCTCATGGGCTACTTTCGCACGGTGCCGCGGGAGGTCGAGGAGTGCGCGCTCGTCGACGGCGCCTCCCGGATGCAGGCGCTGACCCGTATCGTGCTCCCGATGGCGGTGCCGGGCATCGTCTGCGCCGCGCTCTTCAGCTTCACGCTCTGCTGGAACGAGTTCATCTACGCGCTCACCTTCGTGTCGCAGAGCGCCCACAAGACCGCGGTCGTCGGCGTCACCGCGGACCTGATCCGCGGCGACATCTACTATTGGGGCTCGCTCATGGCGGGGGCGGTGCTCGCGTCGGTGCCGATCGTCTGCGTCTACGTCTTCTTCCTGGACTATTACGTCTCCGGTCTCACGGCCGGCGCGGTGAAGGGGTAGGGTGGGTCCGCAGGAGACATTCCGGAGGCTCGCGGCCAGCATCGAGACCGTGATGAAGGGGCAGGCGACGGCGATCCGCAAGCTCCTGGCCGCGTTCGCGAGCGGCGGCCACGTGCTCCTCGAGGACTACCCCGGTACCGGCAAGACGACGCTCGCCAAGGCGCTGGCGCGCTCGATCGGCGCCCGGTTCAAGCGCATCCAGTTCACCCCCGACCTCCTGCCCTCGGACATCCTCGGCGTGTCCGTGTACGACCAGCGGGATCAGGCCTTCCGCTTCCACGAGGGCGCGGTCTTCACGAACATTCTGCTCGCGGACGAGATCAACCGCGCCTCACCCCGGACCCAGTCGGCGCTTCTCGAGGCGATGGCCGAGGGACAGGTGTCGGTCGAGGGCCGCTCCTACCCGCTGGAGGAGCTGTTCTTCGTCATCGCCACGCAGAACCCGGTCGAGTTCCGCGGCACGTACCCGCTGCCCGAGGCACAGATGGACCGGTTCGCGCTGCAGTTCGCGCTCGGGTATGTGGCTCCGGAGGAGGAGGTGGCGATCGTGTCGGCGCAGGAGCGGCGCCACCCGATCGAGGCGGTGCAGCCCGTGATCGCCATGGAGGACGTGCTGGAGCTCCGGCGCCGCGTCAGAGAGGTGCGCGCGAGCGACGAGCTCAAGCGCTACGCGGTCGACTTGGTGCGTGAGACACGCGCCGCGCCAGGCGTCCAGCTCGGCGCGAGCCCGCGCGCCTCGCTCGCGCTCATCAAGGCCGCGCAGGCGTTGGCCCTCCTCGATGGCGGCGCGTTCGTCCTGCCCGAGCACGTCCAGGAGCTCGCGGTGCCGGTCATCGCCCACCGCCTCGTCGTGGACCCGCAGGCACGCTTCTCCGGCGTGACGGCGCAGGGACTCGTGGAGGAGATCGTGAAGAAGGTGCCCGTGCCGGCTTGAAACGCTTCACGTACCGCATGTTCCGCGCCACCGCGTCGCTCTCGTACCGGGCCGAGCTTCGGCTCACGCGGGCCGGCAAGCTCGCGTTCGGGACGCTGGGCGCCGCGGGGATCATGGGCTTCGACACCAACCGCACGCTGGGTTACCAGGTATTCACGTTCCTCCTCGCGCTGTTCGTGCTGGCCTTGGGCTGGCGCTTCCGCTTCCGGCCGCGTCTGCGCGTGCGCCGCGTGCTCCCGCGGTTCGTCACGGCGGGCGAGCCCGCGGCGTACCGCGTCGTGCTCGCGAACGACGGCGGGCGGCTCGAGCGCGGCCTCGCCCTGCTCGAGAATACGGCCGACCCGCGGCCCTCGTTCGAGGAGTTCCTGACCGCGCGCGAGCCCGGCGAGGCGCGGCGCAACTGGTTCGACCGGAAGGTCGGCTACCCGCGCTGGGACTGGCTCGTCAGGCGGAATCAGCTCGCGCTGATCGCCGCGCGGCCGCTGCCTCCACTGCCGCCGGGTGACGCGGGCGAGGTGCGGGTCGAGTTCACGCCGCGGCGCCGAGGCCGGCTCGAGCTGACCTCCGTGACGATCGCGCGACCGGACCCGTTCGGCCTCGTGAACGCGCTCTGGACGATCCCGCTCCCGCAATCGCTCCTGGTCCTGCCGAAGCGCTACCCGATGCCGGCCATCGGGCTCCCCGGGACGCGCAAGTACCAGCGCGGTGGCGTCGCGCTCGCCCAGTCGGTCGGCGAGTCCGAGGAGTTCGTCTCGCTGCGCGATTACCGTCCGGGCGACCCGCTGCGCCGCATCCACTGGAAGAGCCTGGCGCGTGTCGGCAAGCCCGTCGTGAAGGAGTACCAGGACGAGTTCTTCGTGCGGTACGCGCTCGTGCTCGACACCTTCACCGACGATGCGGGGAGCGAGCGCTTCGAGGAGGCGGTCTCGGTCGCGGCCTCCATCGCCTGCGCGATTCAGACCCAGGACTCGCTGCTCGACCTGCTCTTCATCGGGCCCGAGACCTACTGCTTCACGGCGGGACGCGGCCTCGGCAACACCGACCGGATGCTCGAGGTCCTGGCCGGCGTCCGCGTGTGTCGCGACAGGCCGTTCCGCGCGCTCCATCACGCGGTCCTCGAGCGTCACGACGCGCTCAGCGCGTGCGTGGCGGTGCTCCTCGCGTGGGACGATCCCCGGCGGCAGTTCGTCCGCCACCTCCGGGCGCTCGGCACGCCGGTGCGCGCGCTCGTCGTCGTCGAGCCGGGCGCGCCCGCCGGCGAGGAGCCCGGCGAGGTCCATCGGCTCGAGGCGGGTCGCGTCGCCGAGGGGCTCGCCCGCCTGTGACGGCGCCTCCGCTCCTCGTCGGCACCGCCGTGGCCTTCTGGGGCTGGGAGACCGGCCTGCTGCTGCCCGCGCTGTTCGTCGCGGCGGTCCTCGAGGGCTCGCGCGTGCTCCGGTGGCGCCTGGAGCTCTCGTCGTCCGACTTCAACCGGATCTCGGACGTCTGCGCCCTCCTGCTCGCGGGGAGCGGCGTGTACCTCTTCGCGACGTCGGGCGCGCTGCGGGCCGTCGGCGGGCCCCGCGCGATCACGCTGCTCTTGCAGCGGCTGCCGATCCTCGTCGCGCTGCTGGTCGCGTGCCAGGCGTACTCGACCGCGCGGCGCGTGCCGGCCAGCGCGTTCTTCTGGGCGCTCCGCCGCCAGGCGGCGCGCGGCGGCGCGATGCCGGTCCCGCTCGACCTCGCGTACCCGTACGTCGCCCTCTGCGTGCTCTCGGCAAGCGCGGCCAACGTGCGGACGCCGGTGTTCTACGCGGGTCTCTGCGCGCTCGCGGCCTGGGCGCTCTGGATCGAGCGCTCGCCCCGCTTCCACCCCTTCATCTGGGCCGGGCTCCTGGCGGGGGCCGTCGCGCTCGGCTGGGGCGGGCAGGCGGCGCTGCACGGCGCGCAGGAGAAGCTCGAGCAGGTGGCGTTCGAGTACATCTTCAACTTCATCAAGCGCCGCGACACCGACCCCTTCCAGAGCACCACCGCGATCGGGCGGCTCGGGGAGCTCAAGCTCTCGGACCGTATCCTGTTGAGGGTCGAGCCGGGCCCGGGCGTCCGGGCGCCGCTCCTCCTACGCGAAGCAAGCTACAACGTCTACAACTCGCCGGTGTGGTTCGCGACGGGCGCCACGTTTGCGCCCGTCCAGGCGGAGGCGGACGGCGAGACGTGGAGATTCGGCGCCGCGCGGGAGGAGGCGCGCGCCCTCGGGGTCGCCGCGTATCTCCCGCGCGGTCGTGGCATGCTCGCCCTGCCGAACGGCGCGTTCGAGGTCGGCGGGCTCGCCGCGGTCGGCGTGAGCCGGAACGCGCTCGGCGCGGTGCGGGTCGACGAGGGCCTCGGTCTGGTGAGTTACCTCGCGCGCTTCGGCGGGGCGAGCGTACTCGACGGCCCGCCGGGCGCCCCGGAGGGCGCTGTCCCCTTGCGCGAGTCGGCGGTCCTGTCGCGCCTCGCCGCGGAGCTCGGCCTCGCCGCAAAGACCCCCGTCGAGCGCCTCGACGCCGTCGCCCGATTCTTCGCCACGAACTTCCGATACTCGACCTACCGGCGCGGACGGCCCGCCGGCGCCGCGACGCTCGAGGACTTTCTGGTGCGCGCGCGCGCGGGCCACTGCGAGTACTTCGCGACCGCCACCGTGCTCCTCCTGCGGGTGGCGGGCGTGCCGGCCCGCTACGCGACCGGCTACTCCGTGCAGGAGTGGAGCGCGCTCGAGCGGACCTACGTCGTGCGGTCGCGGCACGCGCACTCGTGGGCGCTCGCGTGGGTGGACGGCGCCTGGCGCGACCTCGACACGACGCCGCCCGTGTGGGTGAGCGAGGAGGCCGGCATGCCCATGCTCGAGTCCCTGACCGATCTTTGGGCTCTCGCGGAATACCTCTTTGCGCGCTGGCGCTACGGCGAGACCGACGGTGGCCCGGCCCGCTGGCTCGGCTGGCTCCTCATCCCGCTGGGGCTCCTGCTCGCCTGGCGGCTCTACCGGCGCCGGCGCGTCGCCGCCGGAACGGAGGCCGCCGTGGCGCCGGCACGCGCGTCGCGGCCGGGCCAGGACTCCGAGTTCTACCTGATCGAGCACGAGCTCGCGCGCGCCGGACTCGGCCGGCGCCCCTCCGAGCCCGCATCGGCCTGGCTCCGGCGCCTACGCGAGGCGGACGCGTCGGTGCCCGCCGCGGAGACGCTGCCCGCGATCCTCTCGCTTCACTATCGCCACCGCTTCGATCCCGCGGGGCTCGGCGCCCGTGAGCGGGCGGTGCTCCGCGAGAGCGTCGAGGCGTGGCTCGTCACGTACGCCTCCGCGGCCCGCGAATAGTCGAAAGGAGACCCGCCGATGACGCTCGAGTTCCTGATGCTGCCCGGCGCGCCGCCGCCCCCGCCCACGGCCGCGTACAGCCACGCCGTGCGCGCGGGCGACTTCCTGTTCGTGACAGGCCAGCTCGGCGTGGACCCGGCGACGGGCGCGCTGGTGCCGGGGGGCGTCGTCGAGCAGGCGCGGCAGGTCATGCAGAACCTCGCGACCGTCCTGCGCCTGGCGGGCACCGCGCTGGACCGCGCGGTCATGGCCAGGATCTACCTGGTGAACTTCGCGGATTACCAGGCGGTGAACGGCGTCTATGCGGGCTGCTTCCAGCCCGGGCGCTATCCCGCCCGCACGACCGTCGGCGTCACGGGGCTGGCCCTCGGCGCCCTCGTCGAGATCGACCTCGTCGTCCGACCGTAGCGATTGAATTGGGCCCGGCGTTGTCTTACCTTGTGTGCCGCGATGGCCGACTGCGACCCGCTCCCGCGCGCGATGACCTCTCGGGCGTAGACCCGCGAGCGACGCGTGCCCTTCGTGAGCGACTCCTACCACAGCTCGAAGCTCGAGCTGCGGCGGGTCAATCATCGTGAGGTGGGCGTCTTCGCCACCCGCGCGATCCGGAAGGGCGAGGTTCTCACGATCTCGGGCGGCGTGGTGGTGCCCTTCCGCAAGGTGTGGACGCTGCCGGGGTGGTTCCGGCGCTTCTGCTTCTACATCGAGCACGGCTACTACCTGGCGCCATCGAGCCGGCGACGGATCGGTCTCGGCTTCTACATGAACCACTCGTGCGCACCGAACGCCGGCGACCAGCGCGGCGAGCTCGCGCTGACCGCGGTGGCGCTCCGGCCGATCCGGAAGGGCGAGGAGATCACGTGCGACTACCGGCCGGTCCTGGACCGCGACGACACGCAGTACCGGCCGCTCCTGAGGTTCCGCTGCCGCTGCGGCTCGCGCCGGTGCGCGGGCCTGGTCCGAGCCTGACCGGCGCTACTGGAACTCGAGCGTCGCGGCGCGGAGGCCGCAGAGGAGCTTGCCCGCCGTCTCGAGACATCGGTCATTCGAGGGCGGCATGACCGGCCCGGCGAGCGCGTCCCGGTGCCAGCGCTCGAGCGGCAGCTCCTTCAGGATGCCGCGCCCGCCGGCGAGCCGCAGCGCCTTCTCGGTCGCCAGCAGCCCGACGTCGGCGCAGTAGGTCTTCGCCTGGTTGACGGCGAGCATCGTCGCTTCCTTGTCTCCCGTCATCCGGACGCGCGCGGCGTCGTGCAGGAGCAGGCGCGCGGCGCGGATCGCGGTGCCCGTCTCGGCCACGGTGCGCTGAACGAGCGGGTGGTGGGCCATCGGTTCGGTGGAGGGTCTGAGCGTCTTCGTCTTCGCGTACTCCACCATGAACTCGAAGGCCGCCTCGCCGATGCCGAGGTACACCCCCGCGTAGCCGAGCGCGAAGCCCGAGAGGTCGATGGCCAGGAGCGAGCCGGGCGTGCCGATGACGCTGTCCGCGGCCACCGTCGAGTCATAGCGGATCGTGTGGCTGATCGTGCCCCGCATGCCCGTGGCGTTCCAGAGCCCCTCGATCTTCACGCCCGCGTCGTCCTTCGGGATCAGCGCCGAGATCACGCCGTCCTTCGCCGTCGTCGTGCCCTCGACGATCCCGGTGACGAAGTAGTAGTCGGCCGCGTCGCCGAGCGAGCAGAATTGCTTGACGCCCGCGACGTGGTAGCCGCCCGGGACCTTCCGGAAGACGGTGTTGAGGACGAACTTGTCGCGGAAGCTCTGCTCGGGCTCGCTCGTGATCGAGGCGATGAGCTTGCCTCGTTCGACGATGGCGGCGAAGTATCGCCGTTTCTGCGCTTCGGTGCCGAGCGCCGCGACGAACGTCGTCACCGTCGAGTGCATGTTGAAGGTGAGCCCCGTGGCCGAACAGCCCTTTGCGATCTCGCGGAGCGCGTGGGTATAGGCGATCGGGTCGGCGCCGACCCCGCCGTATTCCTTCGGCACGGTCAGGGCGAGGAGTCCGGCTCGCCGGAGGTCGGCGTAGTTCTCGTAGGGGAAGGAGGAATCGGCGTCGTGCTGCGCGGCGCGGGCCGCGAAACGCTCGCGCGCGAGCGTGGCAGCGCGCTCGATGATCGCGCGCTGCTCGTCCGTGAGCGGCGGGAGCGGGAACATGGCGGGAAGATAGCACGGTGCCCGTCGCCTTGACACGTCGAAAGCCGGCGTGATACTCACCCGCTCATGGCCGGCGCCCTCCTGCTCCGCACCGAGGAGCTGTCGCGGAGCTACGGCAGCCTCCTCGCGGTGGACCGCGTGAGCCTCGCGGTGAACGAGGGCGAGCTGCGCTCGATCATCGGCCCGAACGGCGCGGGCAAGACGACGTTCTTCAAGCTGATCTCCGGCGAGGTGGCGCCGAGCGCGGGCCGCATCTGGTTCCGCGGGCGTGACGTCACCGGGCTCCCGCAGCACGCGGTCGCGCGCCTCGGGATCGCGAAGTCCTACCAGCTCACGAACGTCTTCCCGCACCTGAGCGTCTTCGAGAACGTCCGCGTCGCCGCGCAAGGGCACCGCCGCTCGTTCAACTTCTGGGCGCGCGCGGCCGCCCTCGGCGACGCGCGCGACCGCGCGTGCGCGCTTCTCGAGACGGCGGGGCTCGGGCCGAAGGCCGACCTGCTCGCCGCGCACCTCTCGCACGGCGAGAAGCGTCACCTCGAGCTGGCCATCGCCCTCGCCGCCGATCCCGTGCTGCTCCTCCTCGACGAGCCGACCGCGGGCATGAGCCCGGAGGAGACCGAGGAGACCATGGTGCTGATCCGCGAGCTCGCCGCGGCGCGGACGATCGTTCTGGTCGAGCACAAGATGAAGCTCGTCATGAAGATCTCCGACCGGATCACCGTGCTCCACCAGGGCCAGGTGCTCGCCGACGGCACGCCCGAGGCGATCCGGGCGAACGACCTGGTGCAGCGGACCTATCTGGGCGCCGCGCGCTCCTGATGGCGCTCCTCGCGGTCGAGGACCTGCACACCTACTACGGCGAGGCGCACGTCCTCCAGGGCGTCTCGCTCGAGGTGGGCGAGGGCGAGGTCGTCACGCTCATCGGCCGGAACGGCGCGGGCAAGACGACGACGCTGCTCTCGATCATGGGCGTCGTCCGCCCGCGGAGCGGGCGCGTCCATTTTGCCGGCGAAGACGTCGCCAGGCTCGCGCCGCACGAGATCGCGCGGCGCGGGATCGCGTGGGTCCCCGAGGAGCGACGGGTGCTGCCGAACCTCACGGTGCTCGAGAACCTCCGGCTCGGGTTACTCGGCGCCGGGCGCGCCAACGGCGGCGCAGGGTTCGACGAGGTCTTCGAGTTTTTCCCGAGGCTCCGGGAGCGCAGCGCCCAGAAGGGCCGCCTCCTCTCGGGTGGCGAGCAGCAGATGCTCGCGATCGCGCGCGGCCTCGTGGCGCGGCCGAGACTCATGCTGGTGGACGAGCCCACCGAGGGGCTGGCGCCGCTCCTGGTGCAGAGCCTCACGCGGATCCTCGGCGAGATCAGCCGGCGGGGGACGACGATCCTGCTCGTCGAGCAGACGCTCGAGGTGGCCCTGGCGCTCTCGCACCGCCTCTACGTGATGGACCAGGGTCGCATCCAGTTCGAGGGCACGCCGGAGGCGCTCCGGCGCGAGCCCGCGATCCAGCAGCGCTTCCTCGGCGTCTGACCCCGCCCGTCGGGGCCTCTTGAGCGATTCCTTCGACGCGCTCAACAGGCAGGTGATGGAGGAGATCCAGGGCGGGGGGGCGGCGTTCCTGACGCAGACGACGCTGGCCGGGCGCTTCGCCCTGCGCGCCTGCGTCCTGCACTACGCGACGACGGAGGCGGACGTCGCGGCGCTCGTGGACACGGTGACGCGCACGGGCGCGCGGCTCGCGGTCGAGGGCTGAGGGCGCGCTCGGGCCTCAGGCCCCCTGCGGCCCGCCGCCGAAGCGAAACATCCCTTCCTCGATGCCGAGCGCGCGCTTGCCGATCGCCTCGAGCATCCGGTCCACCGTCGGCGGCATGAGCGTCGCCGTCCTGACGTCGCGGAACGCGCGCTCGGCGGGGAACTCCTTGTAGGCGCCGCGCCCGCCGACGACCTGCACGACGCGCGACGTCACCTCGAGCGCGGCCTCGGTGGCGACGAACTTCGCGCGGTTCCCGAGGAGGCCGCGCTCGACCATGTCGGCCTCGCCCCAGCGCAGCGCCGAGTCTTCCAGTACCAGGCGCGCGGCGTGCAGACGCGCGTCGAGCTCACCGACGTGACGCTGGACGGTCGGGTCCTGGGCGACCGCGGCGTTGTCCGGCCGCACGACGCGCTTCTTCGCGTAGTCCACGGCGAAGGCCAGCGCGGCCTCGGCGACGCCGACATAGATCGCCGCGTAGCCGAGCCCGAAGCTCTCGACGACACCCACCTGAATGGCCGAGCCCGGCCGTCCGAGCGTCGCATCCTCGGGGACGCGCACCTTCGTGAACGTCACCGACGGGCTGAAGGTCGCGCGCATCCCGAGGGTGTCCCACCGGCCGTCCGAGGCAAGGCCGGGCGTGTCCGCGGGAACGAGCGCCTGGAGGAGCGCCTTGCCCATGTCGGCCTCGCCGTCGAGCGCGCACCAGACCATGTAGTACGACGCGCCGAGCGCCATCGTGCAGAAGTGCTTGACGCCGTCGATCTGCCAGCCGGCGCCGTCCACGCGCCGGATCGACGTCTCCATGAGGAACGTCCGCGAGAGGCTCACGGCGGGCTCGCTGCCCCAGCTCCCGAAGAGCCTGCCGAAACGCACGACGTCGTCGAAGTAGCGCCGCTTCTGGCCGTCGGTGCCGAGCGCGTCGACGAAGCGCAGGACGGTCGAGTGCATGTGGAGTGTCATCGCCGTGTTCGCACAGCCCTGGGCGACCGTGCGAATCACCGCGACGTAGGTCGGCATGTCGAGCCCGAGGCCGCCGTACGCCCGTGGGATCACGCAGGCGAGGTAGCCCTCACGCCAGAGGTCGCGCCAGCTCTCGACCGGGTTCTGCGCCGCGACGTCGTACTCCGCGGCGCGCGGCCCGATGCGCTCGCGCGTGAGCCGGGCGACCCGGTCGACGACGAGCTGCTGCTCCGACCTGAGGGCCATCGACTAGCTCATCTTCACGGCCGCGTCGGTGCGCCGGGTGCCGACGCACCGGCAGGTGCCCGCCTCGTGGAGCTCGATCATGTTGCCGGCCGGGTCGTGCATGAAGATCTGCTGCGACTGAGGCCCGACGACGCCCTCCGAAACCCAGTACTCGACGCCCAGGCGGTCGAGCTCCTTGCGCGCCTCCTGGATGTCGGGCACCGCGAGCGCGACGTGGGGCGACGAGGGGTCCTTGCCCGGGCCCTTCGCGAACTTCGATTGGCCGTTCACTCCCATCAGGTGGATCTGCGCCTTGCCCCCGACGTCCATCCAGTAGCCGGCGATCGTCGGGATATGGGGCCGGCCAGGATCGGGCGACAGGCCGAGGACGTTGCGATAGAAGGCCAGGGCGCGGTCGGCCTCGGCCTCGGTGCCGCCGACTCGGATGCCGTGGTGATGGAGCTCGAGCACGTTCAGAGCCATGGCGTCCTCCTTGGTGGGGCCGATGATAGGAGTCCGCTCCATGGGTGTCAATCGCACGCCGGCTGTCGGTCGTGGTAGAGTCCGTCGCCAAGAGGATCCCGGCAGGCGGGTCGAGGAGGGAAGCCCACATGGCGGTCAAGGCGCTGCTGCATTACGCGCTCGAGGTGCCCGATCAAGGCGCGGGGGAGAAGTTCTACACGGCCTTCGGCCTGGTGAACGCGTTGGGCCGTGACGACGCGGTGCGCCTGCGTCCGGCGCCGCTCCAGCGAGAGTCGGTGCTCCTCTACGGCGGGCCGAAGCAGCGCCTGCATCACCTGGCGTTCGGTGCGCCCGGCGCCGAGTACGAGGCGACCCGCGAAGCGGTGAGGCGTGCCGGCGTGCGCGAAGTGGACCCGCCGCGTGGCGCGCCGGACGGCGGCTTCTGGCTGCGCGATCCCGACGGGAATCTCGTCACCGTGAGGGACGAGGCGCGCGTGTTGCCGCCGCCCGATCCGCCGCTCGCGCTCAACAGCCCGGGCCACGTCGCGCGCGAGGTCAGGCGCGGCTGCCCCGACGGCGGGCTGGCCGCCTCGCCGCGGCGGCTCGGCCACGTGCTGCTCTTCTCGAGCGACCTCGGCCGCCAGCTCGACTTCTACACGCGTGTCCTCGGGATGAGGCTCAGCGATCGCTGTCAGCAGATCATCGCGTTCCTGCGCTGCACGACCGACCACCACAACCTCGCGTTCCTCGCCTCGAAGGGCCCCGGCTTCCACCACGGCTCGTTCGAGGTCGGCAACGTGGACGAGATCGCGATGGGCGCGCAGCGGATGCTGGACGCCGGACGACCGCCGGGCTGGGGCCTCGGCCGGCACGTCATCGGCTCGAACTTTTTCTACTATGTGCGCGACCCGTGGGGGAGCTTCGCCGAGTACTTCCACGACCTCGACTACATCCCCGAGCAGTGCGCCTGGGAGCCGCGCGACTTCCCCGCCGAGGACGCGATCTACCGCTGGGGCCCGCCGCTGCCCGAGGACTTCGGCCTGAACCGGGAGCTGGAGAACTGACATGAAATTCCCGCTCGACGCCGCCTCGCCCGCGTCCCTCGGCCTCGACGGACGGCAGCTCGACCGCCTCCACGAGCTCGTCACGCGCCACGTCGCCGAAGGGCGCTACCCGGCGGCGCAGCTCGCCGTCGCCCGGCACGGCAAGCTCGCGTTCGTGTGGACGCTCGGGGACGCGCGGCTCGACCCCGCGCGGGTCGCGGCGACCGACGACACCCTCTGGCTCCTCTACTCGAACACCAAGGTCCTCACGGCCTGCGCCGTCTGGATCCTCGCCGAGCGCGGCGCGCTCGCGTTCAGCGACAAGGTCGCCGAGCACCTGCCGGGATTCGAGGCCCACGGTAAGGGCGAGATCACGCTGATCCATCTCCTCACCCACCAGGCGGGCTTCCCGAGCGCGGACGTGCCGAAGGCCGCGTGGGAGGACCACGAGCTCCTGCGCCGGACCGTCTGCGGCTTCACGCTCGAGTGGACCCCGGGCTCACGCGTCTTCTATCACGGCCGCGCGGCCCACTGGACCGCGGCGGCGCTCGTCGAGGCCGTGACGAAGACCGACTACCGCGTCTTCATCCGCGACGAGGTCATCGGGCCGCTCGGCCTCGGGCGCGACCTCTTCGTCGGGCTCCCCGACGCCGAGCACGGCCGCGCCGTGGACATGCACGAGCCCGCGCCTGACGGCCGCCGCCAGGTCAAGCGCGTCGACGAGAGCAACGCCGAGTTCCGCCGCGCCGGCACGCCGGGCGGCGGCGGCTATGGGACCGCGCGGGCGCTGGCGGCCTTCTACCAGATGCTCGTCCACGGTGGGACGCTCAACGGCGTGCGGCTGCTGTCGCCGCGCACGGTGGCCTACGTCACGCGCAACTTCACGGGCGACCGGCTCGACGGCTACATGGGGATGCCGATGCACCGCGGCCTCGGCCCGCACTCGCGGGGCACGACCGACACGGTCCGCGGGCTCGGTGCCCTCGCGTCACCGCGCGTCTTCGGCCACGGCGGCGTCGGCTCGTCGTATTGCTGGGGCGACCCGGACTCGGGCGTCTCGTTCGCGTACCTCACGAACTCCCGCCTGCCAGATCCTTGGCACTCACAGCGGCTGGAGCTCGTCTCGAACCTCGTCCACACGGCGATCGCATAGCGCCCGCCCGTCGATGAGCCACGCGCGCCAGGCTCAGGCCACCCACGGTGCACGCCGGCCTCGCGGCCCCCGGTACCAATGACCCGCCCGACGGTGCTCGTGACGGGGATGAGCGGGCTCATCGGCGGCGCCGTGCTGCGGCAGCTCGGCGACACGTACGCTCTGCGCGCGCTCAACCGTCGCGCGGTGGCCGGCGTCCCCTGCCACCAGGCCGACGTCGCCGACCTCGAGGCGATCCAGACCGCGTTCGCGGGCGCGGACGCCGTGGTCCACCTCGCCGCGAACGCGAGCATGAGCGCGCCGTTCGAGGACACGCTGCGGGCGAACGTGGTCGGCACCTATAACGTCTTCGAGGCCGCGCGCCGCTCGGGGGTGAGCCGCGTCGTGTACGCCTCGAGCGGCGCGACGGTGAGCGGCTACGAACGCGAGATGCCGTATCGCGCGCTCGTCACCGGCTGCGGGGACGAGGTCGGCGAGTGGCCCATGATCTCGCACGAGTCCCCGCTGCGGCCGTCGGGGCTCTACGGTGTCAGCAAGGCGTGGGGCGAGGCGCTCGCGCGCCACTACGCGGACGCCCATGACCTGTCGGCGATCTGCCTGCGCATCGGCCACGTCACGGCGGAGGACCGGCCGCTCTCGCCGCGCGACTACTCGGTCTGGTGCAGCCAGCGCGACATCGTCCAGATGATCGACCGCTGCCTCCAGGCGCCTTCGACGCTCCGCTTCGACGTGTTCTTCGTCGTCTCCGACAACAAGTGGAGCTATCGCGATCTCGCGCACGCCCGGGAGGTGGTCGGCTTCCGTCCGCTCGATTCGGCCGACCGCTATCCCCGGTCGGGCTGAGTCGGCGCGGCGGAGGCGCGGGGCCAGCGCGCGGCGACGTCGAGGCGCGCGAGCAGCGTGCCCCAGATCCCCTTCGGCAGGAACAAGACGAACGCCATGAAGATCGCGCCGACCACGAGCGGCCAGGACTCGGTGAACACGGCGAGCCGGTCCTCGAGCACGAGCCACGTCGCCGCGCCGACGAACGGGCCGAAGAAGGTGCCGGCGCCGCCCAGCAGCGTCATGATCACGACCTGCCCCGAGGTGCTCCAGTAGAGCGACTCGATCGCCACCACGTTGAGCCGGAGCGCGTCGAGCGCGCCCGCGAGCCCCGCGAAGAGCGCGGAGAAGACGAACGACAGGTGCTTCACGCGGGTCACGTTGTACCCGCAGGCGACGGCGCGGTCGCTGTTCTCGCGGATGGCCTGGAGCACGGCGCCGAAGGGCGAGTCGAGGATGCGCTTGAGCGCCGCCACCGCGAGCGCGACGAGCGCGAGGGCGAAGTAGTAGAAGGCGAGCGAGGTGTCGAGCGGGATCCTGACCCCCGGGAGCACCAGCGGCGGGACGCTGATCCCGCGGAGGCCGTCGTCGCCACCCGTCACGTCGGCCAGGTGGAAGCCGATGAAGTAGAGGAGCTGGGCGAATGCGAGCGTGAGCATCGCAAAGTAGATCCCGCGGCGGCGCAGGCAGAAGAAGCCGATCACCGCGCCGCCGGCCATCGCGAGGCCGGGCCCGGCGAGGAGCGCGAGCCAGAGCGAGCCCACCTTGAGCTTGGCGAGCGCGATGCCGGTGCCGTAGGCGCCGAGCCCCCAGTAGGCCGCGTGCCCGAACGACAGCAGGCCGGTGTAGCCGTAGAGAAGGTTGAAGCCGAGGGCGAAGAGACCGTAGATCAGCACCTGGGTCGCGAGCGCCTTGTACGGGACCAGAAAGGGAAACGCGGCGAAGAAGACGAGGAACGCGAAGACGGGGTGCCCGGCGATCCAGCGCGTGAGCGCCTTCATTCCATCAGTCCGGCTTCGCCGAAGAGCCCGCTCGGCCGGACGAGCAGCACGAGCGCCATCACGACGAAGACCATGATCTCGGCGAACTTCGGCGCGAAGAGTG
>Ga0137418_10001733_pt1 | contig 20120 bp, 10 predicted proteins | sample CZODoug3_1_2_16f_FD_122242 | JGI IMG/M metagenome (GOLD analysis project Ga0137418, IMG submission 122242) | Vadose zone soil fungal communities from Angelo Coast Range Reserve, California, USA - CZODoug3_1_2_16fungal (Hybrid Assembly) | ecosystem: Environmental > Terrestrial > Soil > Vadose...
TGGCGCCCCCCGCCGATCCGTTCGAAATCACCGACGAGCCCGTCCCGACCGATCCCCGGCCGGCGCGGCGCGCCGTCACGTCCACGGCCCATCTGGAGGGGCTGAACGAGGAACAGCGGCTGGCGGTTATCCACCAGGGCGGTCCGCTGCTGGTGCTGGCCGGGGCGGGCACCGGCAAGACCCGGGTGCTGACCACTAGGATTGCCAATCTTTTGATCACCGGCCGCGCCCGGCCATCGCAGATCCTGGCCGTTACCTTCACCAACAAGGCGGCGCGCGAGATGCTCGACCGGGTCGCCAGCCTGATCGGCGGCGCGGCCGACGGCATGTGGCTGGGCACCTTCCACGCCATCGGCGTGCGCGTGCTGCGCCGCCATGCCGAGCTGGTCGGGCTCAAGAGCAATTTCACCATCCTCGACACCGACGACCAGACGCGGCTGATCAAGCAGCTCCTGCAGGCCGAAAGCATCGACGACAAGAAATGGCCGGCCCGCGTCCTGTCAGGGATCATCCAGCGCTGGAAGGACCGCGCGCTCACGCCCGACAAGGTATCGGGCGAGGATGCCGGCGAGTTCGCCAACGGCAAGGCAGCAGACATCTACCGCCAGTACCAGGAGCGGCTCGCCGAGGTGAATGCCGTCGATTTCGGCGACCTGGTCATGCATTGCGTGACGCTGTGGCAGAAGCATCCCGACGTGCTGGCGCAGTATCACCGCCGCTTCCGCCACATCCTGGTCGACGAGTACCAGGACACCAACGTCGCGCAGTATTTGTGGCTCAGGCTGCTGGCCCAGGGCACCGAGGATGTCTGCTGCGTCGGCGACGACGACCAGTCGATCTACGGCTGGCGCGGCGCCGAGGTCGACAACATCCTGCGCTTCGAGCACGACTTCCCGGGCGCGACCGTGATCCGCCTCGAGCGCAACTATCGCAGCACCGCGCACATTCTCGCCGCTGCCTCGCACCTGATCGCGCACAACCAGGGCCGGCTCGGTAAGACGCTGCGCACCGAGGACGAGCCGGGTGAGAAGGTGAAGGTCACCGGCTCCTGGGATTCGGAGGAAGAGGCGCGCGCGATCGGCGAGGAGATCGAGACGCTGCAGCGGCAAAGCCATTCGCTCGACGAGATCGCGATCCTGGTGCGCGCCTCGTTCCAGATGCGCGAGTTCGAGGACCGCTTCGTCACGCTCGGCCTGCCCTATCGGGTGATCGGCGGGCCGCGCTTCTACGAGCGCATGGAGATCCGCGACGCGCTCGCCTATCTGCGGCTGGTCAATCAGCCAGAGAGAACCTGGCAGAATCGTGCGCACTTCTTTGCAATATCAGCCCAGCTGATGCGGCGCATTCTTGTGGATCATGCGCGGAGAAACCATCGGGCAAAAAGAGGGGGACCGATGCGGCCCGTTTCCTTAGATGAAGCGCCAGCCGTGTCGGCCGTTCACGGGGAGGATTTGATTGCGGTTGACGAAGCATTGGAGCGCCTCGCCGCAATCGATGCACGCAGCGCGAGAGTTGTAGAACTCCGGTTCTTCGGCGGAATGAGCGTTCCCGAAATGGCTGAGGTCCTGAAAGTGTCGCACATGACCGTTTCGCGTGATTGGGAATTCGCAAGAGCCTGGCTCGCGAGGGAGTTCAGAGTAGATGCATCAAAAGGAGATCGGCAATCCGATTGAACGCTGCGAAGACATCATCGGATCTACCTTCTGTTGCGAGTACTCGTCAATGCAGCGGTATCCGAAAGAGGTTGCTGCGGATTTCGATTTTTTCGAACGCGTAAATCGACGGATCGGGTCCTGGCGCCAGGCTGTGGCTCTGACTGGTTCTTACGACGTTCAGGGGAACTGCCTTCGTGCTAGTGTCGGCCAGATCGGGCAGTAACTGGCCAGCCGCCAGAGGAAAGGCCTCCCACTTACCGGCGCGTGGGGTGTAAAAGAATCTTCCGTTGGAGGACCAGATCGCTAAGCAGTCTGCACTACATATTTTTTGGAGAGAGCCGCCGTGGACTGGTACCGCGACCGTTTCCGAACGCCCTCCGGGCGTGTCCCTCGAAGCTGTCCCGTCTGTGGGCCAAGTCACAGCGACCCACTCTCCGTCCCACGAAACATCGTACTTATATAGGATCGGCTTATTGGTGATTTGCTCGCGCCGGGTTCCATCGGTGTTCACTCGATACAAGAAATTCACCTGCTTTTCTCGAACGCGGAAAACCAACTCTGCGTCAGAGCCAAACGATACTTGATCACCGGGTTGTGTGACCATCCGCGGAGCGGATCGCCGGTCGAGCGGCGCCAACCAGATCTGCGGTTCTCCGCCGCTGATCGTTGTGAAGACGACTTCCTTCTCATCGCGGGAAATGTCGTAGTCGGAAACCGGGGTGCCTGGCAATAAGGAGTCGGTTCTTCCAGTGGTGAGGTCCACGCGGCGCAGTTCCCCAACCGGCGCCGGCCCGGCTCTGCTGAATGCCTCCGAAAAACCGGCGTCCAGATAGAACAGCGCCTTACCATCGTGAGTTAAACGGGGCGAGCTGGAGTAGCCTTCCGAGGTGATGGCACGTTCGCCGTCCCCGTCGTGAATCCAAATTCCGCTCATGAGTGTGCCAACCGATGTGATCAACGACCGGCCGTCCGGAGCCACAGCAACTCCTTGCTCTTGTGTCGGACCGAAAGTGATCTGCTCGGGCGGCCCATCCGGAACTTTTTGTCGCCAGAGGTGCACGCTGCCTCCAACGTCCGCACCAAAGTACATCCACTTGCCGTCCGGCGACCAGGCCGCCGACAAGCACTTTCCTTGGGGCCCGACCTGCCGCCCTGCCGAACTTCCATCAAACGGCAACACCCGGCACGGCGAGTCCCATGAGTGAGTGGGGCCCATCTCGACGACCAAAATGGATTTGCGATCCGGCGAAGGATAAGAATAGTGAGCCATGCCTAGCTCGTGCGCTGGGAAATAGATGGCTCGCGACTCAGCGCGTGTCTGAGTGGCCGTCACAATGCCCATGTGGAGTCCGGTCATGATTTCGGAAAACAAGACGCGCTGCCCATCGATCCATGTAAGGCCCGAAGCATTCGGCAGAAGCTGGGTCGGCTCTCCTCCAGACACAGGAACAGTCCAGGTGTCCCAACCGCCCCCCGCTCGGCTCGTGTACGCGACCCGCGAACCATCCGGTGCAAAGACCGGACCATATTTCGTGCCGCGATCGTTGGTGAGTGGTACGGACTCGCCGTTGGGGAGTGCCTTCACGTAGATCTCGCCACGGCTCAAGAAGAAGTCTCCGCCCCGCTTGAAGGTCACCATCCGTCCGTCCGGCGATAAGCTGGGCGCCGAGACGGAATCATTGAAGTTGGTGATCTGCGTGTACTCCGATGGGGACGTCACTGGACGTTTCGTTGAATAAAAAACTGCCACACCAGTTGCCAGAAGCAGGGCCGATGCCAATACAGACGTGACGACGAGCCGTCTGCGGCGTGATTGGCTTGACTGTAGCGCCTGTAGGAGCCGCTTGAGATCCGTGCCCACATCGGCTGCAGACGCGTAGCGTTGCTCGCGGTCCACTTGGATCAATTTGGAAATGATCCGATACAGCGATGGATCGACGCCGGCCGCTGGCGGTGGAGTCCAATCCCACGCTTTTGGAAACGCCGTTCGGCCCGTTGCCATTTCGTATAGCACCGCACCCAACGAGAACAGGTCCGTTCGTCCATCCAGCCTTTCGCCGCGCCCTTGCTCCGGCGACATGTAAGCCACTGTTCCCACGACTTGTCCGGCCTGTGTAAGTGAAGCATTCGTCACGCGCGTTTCGCTGTCGGAACCGATTGGTCGAGCATCTCTCCATTTCGCGAGACCGAAATCTAAGACCTTCACCTGCCGCTGAGGCGTGATCATCACGTTGGCAGGTTTAATGTCGCGATGGATGATGCCGGCCGCGTGAGCAGCCGCCAGCGCATTGGCGATTTGAATTCCGCATTCGAGCACTTCGGCCAACGGCAGGGGCTTAGATGCAATCACCCGGTCCAGCGGCGTTTCCGGCACGTACTCCATAACAAAAAAGTCGACACCAGTGTCGCTGCCAATGTCGTGGAGTGTGACGATGTTCGGGTGGCTCAGCGCGGAAGCGGCGCGGGCTTCCTGCAGAAAACGCTGCCGGCGCTCTGGGTCGTGCATGACATCTCGGGACAAACCCTTGATCGCTACCGTTCTTTGGAGGCGCGTGTCGTGGCCCCTATAAACCTCTCCCATACCACCCGCCCCAATGGGAGCAACGATTTCGTATGGACCCAAGCGAGTGCCTGCAGACAGAGACATGCCAACTTGCGCCGGTTCTTGCAGGACTAGTGCCGCGGCTTCTCCAACCGCTTTATCAATGAAACCGAGACTCTTTTGCTTGGATAGCAACAGCGATTCCACCTCGCGCCTGAGTTCGTCGTCACCGCCGCAAGCACTCGCCAGAAATTGAGCACTTTCGGCCGAACTCAATTGCGCAGCCCGATAGTAGATGCTCTTGATCTTCTCCAAACGGTCATTTTTCATGACGGCATCCTCTCGCCTGAGAGTCCCCGAAGTGGGCATCAACAGATTACGTATGCGCGGTTTTATCACAGGACTGATGGCAGAAAAAGTTTTAGGGATCATGTGGTGATTTGGACACGATTGGCGCTTTTCATATTGAATGGGCTTTACGAAACCAGCGCAGTTTAGCTTCGTCCGTTGTTAGGTTCGCGTGCGCGGAAAAAGCCGAGGAGGATACAGGACATGAAAAGGTCGAGAGTACTCGCAGCAGTGACACTTGTCATTCTGGCGTTAGCCATAGTTGCGCTTGCACGCGTAAGCTCATCGCCACAGGCCTCTTCCGAGGAAACGATCGGTGGCACGATCACCGCCACGAGAATAATCACTCAGAATGCACGGCTCACCGGCGACGTGACGTGTACAGTCGATTCGGCGCCGTGCATACAGTTCGGCGCGCCGGGCATTACACTGAATCTGAACGGATTCACAATAACCGGGCTCGCAGATCCCTCAACCAGTTGCCGGGGCTCCCGCGTCGGGAATGCCACGGGGACTTTTAATGAAGATGGTATAGCTGCGATTGATCAGAGTGACATAACCGTTAAGGGACCCGGCTTGGTGCAGAGGTTTCGAGCAGACGGCATCACGCTTCTTAACAGTAACAGAAGTCTTGTAGCGCAAGTCACCGCATCAACGAATTGTCAATCGGGGATTCTGGTTTTCAATTCCTCCGACGCTCACATCGAGGCCAATGTATCGGTCAGGAACGGCAACAGCGTCTTTCCCTGCGGCGGAATATGAATTACGGGCGATAGCCATCGCAACCGGGTGTTGCGGAACAAATCTAGTGGGAATGGTTATGTCCGTGCCGCTGGCCCCAATTTTGGGGTCGGTCTTCTCGCCGGAGCCACCGACAATTTCATCGAGGACAATGTCATAACCGGAAACGTGACTGGCATTCGAATTGTCGCAGCAGCCGTGCGCAATGTGTTTCGCGGAAACGTTATTGCCGGCAACCCACCCATACTCGTATCGAACAACGTGCCGGAAAACGCGCCTTTCGGCTTCGATATTCTCAATCTGTCGGCGGCTGGCGCGAACACTTTTGAGAACAACACCTGTATCACGTCAATGAATGCTCCGTGCGCGAATTTGAAATCCGAGACGGATGTGATACCGGTTAGCAACAGCGTTGTATTTGATAGCCCAAGAGCCCGTCGTGGTGGTTCGGTCACTGCGACTTTCTCGGGCAACAACCTGACTAACGCCACGTATTTTGATGTTCGTTTCCGTGCGCCGAGTGCAAACGCGGATGACGTGGCTTTGAATTGGCAACAAGGACTCTCAGGAACGCACCCCATATCACAGAATACGACTTTGGGAGACTGGACGATCACCGGTGTGCGAGCTCATCAGGACGCAAACGATCACTCGGGTCCTTTTGCCCCGGTTCAGGTGACCTTTTCCGTCTTCGTCTCCCCTTTCTGAACCCGAGGCGGCGCAAAATGCCGTGTGCTGTAATTTCAGTTAGTGCCGGCGAGCTTCGCGTATTCCCGCCTCGCTTGGATGAGGACAGGAATATCGGCATCGGCTTCCTTCCAAAGCGACAGAAAATCCTGGTAAGACTTTTTCGCTTTGAGCGTCTGCCGGAAATAGCAGCGCAAAAAGATCAACCCTTGCCGACTTATGAGAAGGCCAAAACAGACTTTAAGTCCGTGAACGAGTACATCGCTTCGAAGGCCAAGGACGTGTGGGTCATACTCAACAACGCAAGAATTCCTGATTCACCTTGCTGAAATCTTCAAAGGACCAGATCGAATTCCTGTTGGGGATCTCCTTCTGATTACCGAAGCGTCTCAGGTAAAATCATTGCCACTCGTACAAATCGAACCAATGAAGAAAGCGGTTTCCCTATTGGTCTTTATTGTTGTCTTGCTGTTCCGCGTATCGGCGGATACGCCTTCGCCGGGAACCCAACCCGAGTACTATTACACGCGAGTGATCTACTCGGGAGTGGGAACACCGGAAGGGGGTGGCCCCATCCCCTTCCGTTACGCGCCTCTGCCGGATTTCAAGTGTTCCGATCTGGAGCCCGCCGAAGGGGGCTTCGGCGGAGGATGGCGCACCGACTATCCTGCCTCCGACTGCAAGTTTATCTGGGGTGTTGAGCGGCTGACGTCGATCAACGCCTACCGTGAGGCGCCGCACCCGATGCAGTTGATGGATCCAAAGATTTTTGACTTTCCCTACCTTTATATCGTCGAGCCCGGCCAGATGCTGCTGAGTAACCAGGAAGCCGCGCGGTTGCGTGAATTCCTGTTACGCGGTGGCTTTCTGCACGCCGACGATTTCTGGGGTATCTACCAGCTGGACAATTTCGCCAAGCAGATGGCGAAAGTCTTTCCAGACCGCAAGCTCGAGCCCGTGCCATTGACGGACGAGATTTTCCACACGTTCTTCGATATCGACACCGTCATGCAGATTCCCAATGTCAGCAACGGCTGCTATGGCGGCCGGACCTGGGAATCATCGACGGATACTGTCCCGCGGATCTTCGGAATCAGAGACGACAAATCTCGTTTGATGGTAATCGTCACATACAACTCCGACTTGGGAGACGCATGGGAGCACATGGATGTCGCGTGCTATCCGGAAAAATTCTCGGGTCAAGCGTACCGCATGGGAATCAATTTCATAATCTATGCGATGACGCATTAAGTGAGGCGAGGATTTACTCGTCCTGGAACAGGTCAACACAAAGACACAAAGGGCACAAAGACACAAAGAAGGCCGCCTCAAACAATTCTTAATGGCGGCCTTCTTTGTGTCTTTGTGCCCTTTGTGTCTTTGTGTTGACCCCAACCGATTCACCAACGTTTCACCATCCTGTCACAAAGCAATAACACCAACATCCGAGATTGCATGGGAACCAGGCTTGAAAGAGGTGTGTCCATGCGTAAGAGAATTGCAGGTCTTGTGATGTGTTTCGTGGTGGCTTTACCGCTCGCAGCTCAAGTGGACCGTGCGTCAGTCGGTGGAACGGTCACCGATGCTTCAGGTGCTGTCGTCAAGGGCGCGAAGGTCGGAGCGGAATCTTCCGGCACGGGATTCCAGCGTTGGACCGTGACGAGCGATGCGGGGACATTTCATATGCCGGGCCTTCCGATCGGTATCTACAAGGTAACCGTGGAAAAGGAAGGCTTCAGATCAATCACGATTGACCGCGTGGTTCTTTCCACCGGCGAGGAGCGGACGATTGACGCGCACCTCGAGGTCGGCGGCATTACCGAAGAAGTGCAGGTGAGCACCACGCTGGAAGATGTCGATCGCAGCTCGGCGGAAGTTGGAGCCGTCATCGATTCAGCGCAGATCCGTGAGGTTCCGCTCAACGGGCGCTCCTTTGCGACCCTCATGATGCTGGCCCCTGGAGCGATCAACTCCGGCGGAGGTACCGAGCGCGATATCCGGTTCAACGGCCGGTCGCGCGACGATAACAACTTCACATTCGACGGCATCGACGCCAGCGGCATCCAGGAGCAGCCTCAGAAGGCCGAAGCGCGGCTGCAGATACCATTGGAATCCATTGCGGAATTTCGTGTGAACACCGCCGTCTACACCGCGGAGAGCGGGTCTGCCGGCGGCGGGCAAGTGAACGTTGTTTCCAGGAGCGGAACGAATCAGTTTCACGGAAGCGCGTTCGAGTTCCTGCGAAACGACGCGTTCGATTCGCGCTCGCCGTTCGACGGGTCTGCCATCCCGCCGTTCCATATGAATCAGTTTGGCGCCAGTTTCGGCGGACCGCTTGCGAAGAACCGCGCCTTCTTTTTCGGGAACTACGAAGGAATCCGGCAGCATCTGGGCACGACCTTGCTCGGAAATGTACCGAGCGCTTCCGTGCGGAGCCAGGTGCTGTCAACTTCACCCGCCCTGTCGCCTATCGTGAATGCGTTCCCGACTGGACAGACCCATCTGGATGCGGACACGGACCTGTATACTCTGCAGACCGTCAACACACTTCGTGAAGATGCCGGGATGGCACGCTTTGACTATTTGTTTTCGAACAACACAAGTGCACTGATTCGATACAGCATTGATAACGTCAAGAGCACGACGCCCGACGTCACCGGAGCGATCGATGAAATCACGAATCGGCCGCAGAATCTGGTCCTGCAACTGCAACATATCGTGTCACCGCGTTTGCTCAACGAGACGCGCTTCGGGATCAACCGCGTGCCTTACAGGCATCCCACCATCGGAACAGTGCCCGTCAGCATCAGTACGCCCGGTTACGTCGGTTTAATCTCGAATGCTCTGGACGAAGAGGTCGGGACGACCTTCTCTTACATCGACAACATGACGATGACTCTCGGACGTCATACGCTCAAGACGGGGATCGATATTCGAAGAATCCGCTTGAACAACTCGGGCAACGCTATCGACAATGCGACGGCTTCGTTTGCAACCCTCGCCGGCTTCATTCGCAACAACCTGGACTCCATCAGCGACGACGCGGCCGAGGGCATTCACGGACTGCGCCGCACCTTCTATATGGGCTACGTCCAGGATGAGTTCAAGGTCACTCCGAACCTTACTCTGAATCTTGGTCTTCGGTATGAATACTACTCGGTCGCGAACGAAGTCTTGAATCGCGCGGTGGTCGTGGACATCAAGGGCTGCAACGGCGTGTGTCCGCAAGGAACGCCATGGTATGCGCCCAACACGAGAGACTTTGGACCCCGCGTTGGTCTCGCCTGGGCGCCGAAATCGCTCCACGGCAAAACGGTCGTCCGCACAGGCTACGGAATTTACTATGGCCCCAATCAGAACGATGACTTCAGCGATCCGATGGAAAGCACGGCACTGCGTTTTGCCCTTTCGTCAACGGATGTAGCGAATCTTTCTTATCCGATTGCGCCTTTCGTCAGCCAATTCCAGTCCGAGGGTTTGAGTCCAAAGACGATCGCCCGCGACCGCAAGGACCTGTCGTACCAGAATTGGAACTTCATGCTGCAGCAACAGCTTCCACACAGCTTTGTAACGCAGGTCGGCTACGTCGGCAGTGCCGGGCATCATCTGTTCGACAGATACACCGTGAATCGCATCGACCCGGCCACGGGCAAGCGGCCGCTGGCTGGTTTCAGTTCTTTCGGCTTGAAGACCAATGACGGCAACAGCACGTTCCACGCGTTGCAGTTTTCCATGCAGCGTCAGCTCTCGAACGGCTTTCTGTGGCAGACTCAATACATGTGGTCGCATGCCATAACGGATGCTTCGGTCGGCGCGGGTGAATCCACTGCGATCCAAAACATGTCGTGCCGGGCGTGTGACCGCAGCAATACACAATTTGATGTGCGCCACACTTTGACCATGAGTTCGTCGTACCAGCTGCCCATTGGCCCGGGTCATCACTTGCTGGGAGAGAACAATGCGGCTGGAAGGATTTTCGGTGGATGGAAACTCAGCGGATTTGCGACGGCGAGAACCGGCCTGCCCGTAAACATTACCGTGTCGAGAAAGCCCGGAGATCTGCCGGATGGCAACGCATCCGCCCAAAGGCCGGATCTGGTGCCCGGCGTATCGATCTATGCTGCGAATCAGACAATTTCCAACTGGTTCAACCCTGCGGCGTTCGCGGTTCCGGCGAAGGGAACGTGGGGTAACTTCGGCCGCTACGTCGCACGAGGGCCGGGTTACTATGAGATCGACGGTGCAGTGGAAAAACGCTTCCCGCTGGCAGAGAGCAGGAGTATCAGCTTCCGCGCCGAAGCGTTCAATCTGTTAAACCATCCGATCTATGGGAATCCCTCCGGAAACACCTCGTCCGGCAGCTTCGGGCGAATCACTTCGATTCTGAACGCCGGAGCGACCGGAACGGGCACGCCGCGCCGGTTACAGTTTGCGCTTCGGCTCGATTTCTGAAACTCACAACGAGGATTTTGAAGCATGAAAGGATTGAAGAGCGTTCTGTTAGGGATGGCTGGTATCGCAGCACTGGCGGCAACGGTCACGCTGGCCGCCGGCGAGAAAATCGTGGGCGGGCCGTTCGCGGTGGGCGTTACTCAAAAATCAGCCACGATGGTATGGATCGTCCAGAGCGATGAATTGATGCTGCGGCCGGCCGCAGGCGGGGCGACTCTGACCTCGCCGTCTCTGCGAGTGGAGAAGACGACACTCACGGGATTGCAGCCGAACACGCGCTACGAATACGACATCCTCGAAGGAGCAGACGGGGGCAAGGGATCTTTCAAGACGCCGCCCCCTGCCGGCCCGGCACCGTATCGTTTCGTAGTCTACGGCGACACGCGAACGCGGCACGACGTGCACAAGAAGGTCATTGGAGAGTTGATGAAACACGGAATCCCGGATTTCATCCTTCATACAGGCGACCTGGTGGCTGACGGAAACGACAGCGCGCAGTGGCCGATATTTTTCGGAATAGAGAAGGATCTCCTTCGCCAGGCGGCGTTCTTTCCCTCTCTCGGGAACCACGAACGCAATACGCACTACTTCCAGGATCTCTTTCAGACGGAGACTCCTTACTACTCGTTTGACTGGGGCAACGGTCACTTTGCCGTCATCGACAGCGATATCGAGACTGTCGCAGCTACGGAGCGGGAACGGAATGCCTTTTGGATGACCCAGACACGCTGGCTCGAGGACGATCTGCTGACCCATCAGAAATCCGAATACCGATTCGTCATTGCGCATCACCCACCATTCACGGCGGTCGCTCGACGGCAGGGTGACAATCCGCACATGACCGCTCTCGTTCCGATGTTCGAGAAGTATCAAGTCTCCGCGGCCTTCTTCGGTCATGATCACAACTACCAGCACTATCTCAAGAACGGCGTCCACTACGTGACGACCGGTGGAGGCGGAGCGCCCCTGTACGATGTGGATAAACCGGCCAGGGCGATCGCGCAAAAGGTCGTCAGCGTCGAAAACTTCGTATCGGTGAGCGTGAACGGAGAAACAGCTCACATCCAGGCGATCGCCATTGATGGACGCACGCTGGAAGAATTCGACATCGAAGCGGCAAGACCGTAGGTGGATGAATCACCCTGACAGCAGAGCTGTTCAAAATGCGCCGCCATGAACAGCCGCTCCGCGGCTGAATGCGCAATCACAACCTTTACTTGCCCCGTTGTCATCGCCATTAAACAGAGTCGTCACGTCTTCGTAACGCGGGATGTTTACCGTCACTCATACGTTGATCGATAACTACCTGGAGGTGAGTGATGGAAAAGATCTTTGCACGCGGGTGGCGTGTATCTATTGCCGGCATGTGTGTGCTCCTGGCCCTCTCGTCGAACGCAGTTTGTGCGCAGACAGTGGGCAGTTCCGCGACAATTTCCGGTGTGGTCCTTGATCCGGCCGGTAAGGTCGTCCCCGATGCAGCCGTAGTCGTCACGAATGATTTGACCGCCATCGTTCGCTCCGTCACGACGAGTGCGGAGGGCCGTTTTTCAGTCACTGCTTTGCCGGTGGGCACCTACAGCATCGAAGTATCGTCGCCCGGTTTTACAACCGCCCGCAGCACTGGCCTGCAGCTCGCCGCGAACGGCCTGGAAAACATTTCCATTGCGCTGAGCGTTGCACGTATCAACGAGGAAGTGACCGTATCGGAATTCCTTCCGCTTGCCGCAACGCTGGCTCCGTCACAAAGCTCACTCGACGCGCGTTCTGCGCAGTCCGTGATTAGCCCCGAGTACATCCAGAACTTCACGTCGCCGACTGCGGATTACACCGAAGTGGTCCAGATGGCTCCGGGAACATTCAGTTTCAGTCCGAACGGCGCGGGCCTCGGGGATAGCAAGACCTTCTTTCGTGGCTTCAGTGACGGTGACTACACCATGACGTTCGACGGCATCCCGTTTAACGACACGAATAGTCCTACGCATCACTCCTGGGCGTTTTTCCCGGGCCAGTTCATTGGCCAGACTGTGTTCGATCGCAGTCCGGGTTCAGCATCCACCATCGGGCCCACCAACTTCGGCGGATCGATAAACATGATGTCCCCCAATCTGCGGCCGGATCAGAACGTGAGGGCGACATATTCCTATGGTTCGTTCAACACGCGCCTGTTCGAAGCGGCGTACAACTCCGGCCAGATTGGCAAGTCGAACTTCTGGCTGGATGTTCACCAGATGAAATCGGATGGATATCAGACCTACAACTATCAGCGGCGCAATGCATTCTCGATGAAGTACCAGTATGCATTCTCACCCAGGACGGTGCTGACCGCGTTTACTTCGCTCGTTGAATTGAAATCGAACACTCCGAACACGAAGGGACCCACGCGCGACCAGGTGGCTAAGTTCGGAGATAACTATCTGATGAGCAATGATCCAACCAGGCCGGACTACTACAAGTTCAACTTCTATCACATCCCCTCGGACTTCGATTACGTGGGTGTTACGTCTGATCTGGGCCACGGCTGGGCCATCGATACCAAGGTGTATACGTACCGGTATTACAACAAGCAGAACTACAACGATCCCACGAAGATTTCGACCACGAGCGCGATCGACAAGCTCAACAGCTACCGCAAGTATGGCAACCTGCTGCCGGTCACCCAGACGTCGAGACATGGAGTCTTCCGCACCGGCATGTGGTCGGAATATGCACAGACCGATCGCTTCCAGACCCCGTCGGATCCTCGCACGTGGATTGATCAGGCTCTGCCGAACTTTCACGAAAAGTTCAATACCACTTCGCTGCAGCCGTATGCCGAGTACCAGTGGCTCATCAGTCCGCGCCTGAGCATCACGCCGGGCATCAAGTTCGTGTACTACAAATTCGATTTCACTCAATTTGCCGATAATGGAAAGACCGTCGGCAGCCTGAACGGGGCGCCTTTCGTTCAACATTCCGCGTCTTTTAATGCATCGCAGCCATCGTTCGATGTGAACTATAAGTTGAGGCACAACTGGTCCGTTTATGGTCAGTTTGCCACGGGCAGCTCGATTCCGCCCTCGAGCGTCTTCGATGTGAAAAATGCGAAAGTTGCCGTTCTTCCGAAGCCCGTACAGACGAAGACATTCCAGTATGGCTCCGTCTGGAAATCCGGCCGGGCGACACTGGATCTGGACACGTACTTCATCAAGTTCGACAACGGTTATTCGTCGTCTCCCGATGCCAGCGGCGAGCCGGTGTACTACCTCACCGGTACTTCGAAGACGAAAGGTGTTGAAGCGGAAAGTACGATCTATCTTGGGGCCGGAATCAGCGCTTATCTAAACGGTACACTTGGCAGCGCGAAGTATTCCAGCACGGGTCTCTGGGTGCAGAATGCTCCGCGAAATACAGAAACCGTGGGCCTGAGCTATCAGCAGCGAAACTGGGACCTGGGTTTCTTCAACAAACGGATCGGCCGGATGTACAACGACAATGGCAGCATCAATCAGGCGGTTGCCATCGATCCGTTCAACATCACGAATCTTTATATCAATTACACGCTGAAGAGCTTGTCCGAGTTCTCCCAGACCCGGATCAAGCTCACCTTCAATAACCTGTTCGACAAGCACAGCATCGTGGGCGTGAAACCGGCAGCAACGACCAGTAGTCTCCCGGCGGGAGGCGACATCCTGACGCTGCTGGCGGCGCGCAGTGTTTCGCTTTCGCTCACGTTCGGCTTTTCACCGAACCACTAAAATTTGGATTGACGGGCTGCTCTGGCGATTGCAGTATCGCGACTAGCGAGGGCGGATCCGAAAGATGGGGGGAATAGCCGCGAATTACGCAGATTACGCGAATGGGCGCATCAAGGAATCTTTGACGCGCCGATTCGCGTAATCTGCGTAATTCGCGGCTATTCCCCCTATCTTTCGGATCCGCTTCTTCAGGAGGACTGTGTGATGCACGCGAGAGCATTGACGTTTCGCAAAGGACCCGCACTGGCGCGATCTCACGCTCTTTCACGAATACTTTCATGGCGACACCGGACGGGGTTGCGGCGCCAGCCACCAAACGGGCTGGACCGCGCTGGTGACTCGTCTCTTCCACAAGCTGAGTTCCAACCGGTCTCGCGCTGTTGCAGCTACTGGAGGCCATTCCCGACAGCGGGGTCACTTTTGGAGTCCTGAGAAAAATGCAGACGAGTAAAACAGTTTTCTTATTCGATGTGGACAACACACTGTTGGACAACGATCGCATTATGAGTAACTTGAGATCTCACCTCATATCTGAAATCGGATCTGAGCGTGCCGAACAGTACTGGCGCATCTTCGAACGCATTCGGGCAGATCTGGGTTTCGTCGATTACCTGGGAGCACTGCAACAGTATCGGATCGAGTACCCGCATGAACCGCACCTGGCGGAGGTCTCATACTATCTGTTGAACTATCCCTTTGCGAACCGGTTGTTCCCCAATTCGATCGATGCGGTGGAGCACGTGAAGCAATGGGGGACTGCTGTGATTCTCACGGATGGCGACGTTGTATTTCAGCCGCTCAAGGTTTATCGCTCCGGTCTGTTTGAAGTTTGTGATTCCAAAGTCCTCATATATGTGCACAAGGAATCCGAACTGACGGATGTCGAGGAGCGTTATCCAGCCGAGCATTACGTCGTTATAGATGACAAGCTGCGAATCCTGGATGCGATAAAGAAGATCTGGAAGTCTCGCGTCACGACCGTCTTCGTGTCCCAGGGACACTATGCAAAGGACCCGCAAATCCTGTCGAACTTCCCTGCGGCCGATTTGTCCCTGGAACGAATCGGCGCATTGCTCGATTACGACTTCTCCGATCCGCGGGAGGTGCGACATGTCTGATCAACGTCCACATGTTCCGTCATGATTGTGGATATAGCCGCGAATTACGCAGATTACGCGAATGGGCGCAACTAAGATTCCTTGATGCGCCCATTCGCGTAATCTGCGTAATTCGCGGCTATTTCTGTTTTCTTGACAAACTCCCGAAACGGGCGTAGCTAATCGGTATCATTCCTATCCATACGTCGCAATTTTGAACGCATCAGGTCTTTCTGTGAGCGGTAAGGGCCGACTTGGAAAGAGCCAGCAGACAACGCGGGATCTGTCGTGCTGTGAGCGATGACAAGCCCTGAAGACTTGCCACACTGATTCTTCACAGCAGCCGGAATCCAGCCGGAACCATGGCTTCCTCTGAGTCAGTCCAATTCAATTCAAAAAGGGGGGGACCATGTTAAGCAGGACACGTACGGGACTGAACGCGCCGGTCAAACTGGGAGCAGTGTTTGTTGTGATCGTTTTAGGAAGTTGTCTGGTTTTTGGTCAAGGGTCAGCCGCCATCTCGGGTGTCGTGCGCGACACCACGGGAGCGTTGGTGCCGGGAGTGAATGTCACCGCCAGGCAAACCGACACCGGGCTGACGCGCACCGCTGTCAGCGACGAGTACGGCGGCTACAATATGCAACTCCTGCCGGTAGGTCCTTATGAACTCACCGCAGAACTGCCCGGCTTCAGGCCGCAAGTGCGGCGCGGCATCAATCTCGTGGTGGGGCAGCAAGCTGTGGTGAATCTGACGCTGGAAGTCGGAGCCCTCGCAGAGCAAGTCACGGTGACGGAAGAGGTCGCACTCGTGAATACAACGCTGAGCTCGACCTCCGGATTGATCAACGAGCAGCAGGTCAAGGATCTGCCGCTAAACGGACGCAGCTTCGATCGGCTTCTGGAGCTCAACGTTGGCGTCGTCAATAATAGTTCCAATATGGGAGGAGGCGGCGGTTTTCCCGCTTTCTCGGTAGCGGGCCACCGGCAGGAAACCAACCGGTTTCTGATCAACGGCGTCGACTGGATCGGGGGGAACGCGACCCACCAGTTCATCACGCCTTCCGGGGCCAGCTCCCAGTTGCTGGGCGTCGAGGCCGTGCGGGAATACAACATCCTCGAGCACACCTATGGCGCCGAGTATGGGAAACGGGCTGGAGGACAGGTCAGCATTGTGACCTCCTCCGGGACGAACCATTGGCATGGCGACGTGTTCGAGTATCTACGCAACAGCGCTCTGGATGCCAAGAACTTCTTCGAGGCCGAGAAGGGTCCGTTCAAGCGCAATCAGTTCGGAGGAACGCTGGGAGGTCCGCTAAAGAAGGACAAGATGTTTGTGTTCGGGAACTATGAAGGGTTCCGGCAACGGCTGGCGCAGAGCACTCGCGCGATTTACCCCGATCTGCAATCCCGCCAGGGTCTTCTGCCTTGCTACCTCGCCTTTCCTACTAGTGTGGCAAGCTCCTGCCCGGACCGGGCTGCATTGGTCGCCGTTCCCAATCTGAAGCAGGGCATGCTGCCGTATGCCAATGCGTTCTGGCCCAAACCCAATGGTCCAGAGGTACTTTCTGTCGACGGCCTCCCTACCGGAACCGCTTACAACTACAACAATGCGGTGCAGAAAGTTCATGAGAATTTTGTGATGACCCGCTTTGACTACGTCGTCTCCCCCAAAGACTCTCTCTTCGCAAACTACACCATTAGCGATGGGGAGAGGGACACGCCGCAAGCGGACATGTACTATACACAGTTCGTTCCAATACGCAGCCAGACACTAGGCATAACGGAAACGCGTGTCTTCTCTCCCAGTGTCGTCAATTCCGCGACTTTGGGGTGGGTTCGTCCGTATGGAGGCCAGGTAACCACCACCAACGGTCTCGGGCCTGCGGTCCCGAAGAGCCTGATATTTCTCGAGGGCGGTAATCCCGGTTCGCTTGTCATCGGAGGTGGCGCAACCACCGTTGCTCCTGCGTCCGTCACGCCGGCGCCGGGCAACAACCCCCTTCTCGGTATCAATGAATACTACAGCCTGGCCGATGACCTGCGCTTCACCAAAGGCAAACACTCCTTCAGCACAGGCGTTTGGGTGCAGCGGGTACACGAAAACTCTTATGGGGCAGCTCAGTTTTCAGCAGGAGGCGCCAGCTATCCGACCATGGCGACGTTTCTCCAGGATCTCCCGAGCAATGCGTTCAACCTGAACCGGAACCCACAAATGCTTGGCTACCGGATGACGCAAGGCGCCTGGTATTTCCAGGATGAAATGAAGCTCCGTTCGAATCTCACCCTGCGCCTGGGGTTGCGTCACGAAATGACCAATGGTTGGAATGAAGTGGGCGGCCGCTGTTCGAACTACGTGTTTGACCAGAACTTTGTGATCTCGACAGAGCCGGTCCTGGGCAAATCATGCCTGACTGAGAATCACGCCAAATTGTTGTTGCAGCCGCGCGTCGGCCTGGCCTGGGATCCGACCGGCACGGGAACCTGGGCGGTGCGGGCCGGCTTTGGAATCCACAACGATCTCCAGGACAATCTCGCGAACCGGACCTATTCCAATCCGCCGTTTAATGCGCGCGAGCAGATTGTGGGCTCGACTCTCTCTCTCATTCCACTTCAGAAGAACGCCCCACTTCCGCCTACTTGTGGCACCCCAGGGGCGCCTGCGTCGCCTCCAGCCTGCTCGATCTATGGCCCGGGCGGTGTCGATCCAGTCCTGTTCACACCCACCAGCCAGCAATGGAGCTTGACGATAGAACGCGGGATTACGAGAGACCTCATGCTTTCCGTGGGCTATGTGGGGAGCGAGTCCTACCACACTCCGCTTTCTGTGAATGCCAATGCAATCCAACCCCTGGTGTGCGCCAATCCGCAGGGATGCATCAGCGGTGGAACACTCATGAATGGCAACCCTGTCCCAGTCAGTCAAAGGGTCCTGGTGCCGCAGGGGACGTTCTACCACCCGCCGGGTCCGCGCCCGAACCCCAACGTTGGCAACGGCACTCAATGGTTCGATCAGGGGACCTCGAGCTACAATGCGCTGGATGTCTCGCTGACGAAGCGCATGAACCGCGGACTCACTTTTAAGGCGAATTACACTTATGGGAAAGCGATAGATTTGAATTCCGCCATCCTGGCGCCTTCCGCTGGAAACGAGCCATCGAATATCCCTAGTCCGTATGATCGTAAACGGCTCAACCGCGGGGTCGCATCCTTCAGCGTCCTCCACCAGTTCAACGCGTACTACAGCTATCAGTTGCCGTTCGGGAATGGGCAGCGCTTCGGAAGCGGCAGCGGAGTTCTGGATAAGCTGATCGGCGGCTGGCAATGGAATGGAAGCCTCAGGGTTGCGGGCGGATTCCCCTTCACGCCGCTTGCTGGTTCCAATACTTCTGGGACCGGCGATTCCACTAACTCCGACGTACCGAACTGGAATCCGAATTTTAAGGGGCCGGTGATTTTGGGAAGACCGGATCGGTGGTTCGACTCGAGAGCTTTTGTACTGCCGGCACAAGGGACCTTCGGGAACGTGGCTCGCGGATCGCTCCGTGGTCCGGGCCTGTTCAACATTGATACATCGTTGTTCAAGAACGTCAGAATCACTGAGGAATTGAAGCTGCAGTTCCGGACCGAGGCGTTCAATGTTCTCAATCACCCGAATTTTGCGTACCCGAATGAGGTTGTTTTCCAGGGCACCGAGTACAGCTCCTCGGGTGGGGTCATTACAAATACGGCAACGACGTCGCGGCAAATCCAGTTTGCGCTGAAGCTCCTGTTCTAGCCGAAATTTAGCCGCGGATTTCACGGATTACGCGGATGGCGCGCATCAACGGTTCTTAATTGCGCGCCATCCGCGTAATCCGTGAAATCCGCGGCTAAATTTTCACGCCACAGACTTTCTTGACAAACTCCCGAAACCGGCGTAGCTAATCGGTATCAATTCCTGTACATAAGTAGCAATTTTTTGAGCGGAAGTTTCTGCAAGCAATAAGGGTCGGCTTGGAAAGAGCCAGCAGACAACGCAGGATCTCTCCTGCTGTGGTCAATGACAAGGCCTAAGAACTTGCCAGTAGTTCTCCACAGCTGCCGGAGTCCAGGCGGGGACTGCGGTTTCGACCACGCCAGCCCAATTCAATTAAAAGGGGAGGAAATATGTTCAGCAGGACACGTACAGGGCTGCACGCGCTAGTGAAGTTGGGAGGAGTGGTGGTTGCATTGATCGTTTTGGGAAGTTGTCTGGTTTTTGCTCAAGGCTCGGCCGTTATCTCGGGCATCGTGCGGGATGCCACGGGAGCAGTGCTGCCGGGAGTGACTGTTACTATTAAACATACCGAAAGCGGGCTGACGCGCACGGTGGATAGTACGGAGAACGGCAGCTACAGAATGCCGTCTCTACCCGTAGGTCCATATGAAGTGACGGGAGAAAAGATGGGCTTCAAGCAGGGTGTTCGGCGGGGCATCAACCTCGCCGTGGCCCAGGAAGCCGTTGTGGATCTGACGCTGGACGTCGGAACTCTTGCCGAGCAGGTAACGGTGACCGAGGAGGCTCCGCTCGTGAACACGACGCTGAGCTCGACCGCAGGATTAATCACCGAGCAGCAGGTGAAGGACCTGCCGCTCAACGGGCGCAGCTTCGATCAGCTTCTGACGCTCAACGTCGGCATTTCGAATAATACTTCGAACATCGGGCAGGGCAACGGTTGGACAGGTTTCTCGGTTGCAGGCAAGCGCCAGGAAACCAACCGATTTCTTATCAATGGAGTCGACTGGGTCGGCGGAAACTCCACCGGCCAGTTCATTACACCGTCTGGTGCCAGCGGGCAGTTGTTGGGCGTGGAAGCCGTCCGGGAATACAACGTCCTCGAGCACA
>Ga0137418_10001736_pt1 | contig 20105 bp, 21 predicted proteins | sample CZODoug3_1_2_16f_FD_122242 | JGI IMG/M metagenome (GOLD analysis project Ga0137418, IMG submission 122242) | Vadose zone soil fungal communities from Angelo Coast Range Reserve, California, USA - CZODoug3_1_2_16fungal (Hybrid Assembly) | ecosystem: Environmental > Terrestrial > Soil > Vadose...
TATGGCAACTGGGGCCGGTTCTACGCGAAGGTACCGAACGACCTCGCGGCGCGCGCGTTGTCGGCCGACGCGGGCATCTCGCGTGCGGATTACTTCGATGCGAACCTGACGCGCCCCGTTCCTGAAGGCACGACGGCCGCGGGCTTCACGCGACACTTCATTCTCGCGGATCAAGTGCCGTTGGACGTCGATCCGAAGGCCAAGTCCACCTACATCGATGAAGCGCTGGCTGGCTTCGAGTACGAAGCGCTGCCCGGGATGAACGTCGGCATCCGGTACATCCACCGAACGATGCCGCGGATTCTCGAGGACATCGGCACCGCCCAGATGGTGGCGTACGACCTCGGTCTCCCGGGTCTGGACCGCGTCGAATACTTCATCACGAACGTGAACCACAACACGCCGACGACGGTGTTCGCCGGCCTGCCGGCAGCGCACTTCGAGGACCCGCTGCACAAGTACGACGCCATCGAGTTCACGGCCGACAAGCGGCTGTCGAACAACTGGTCGCTGCAGTCGTCCTATCGCTGGTCGCGGCTGTGGGGCAACTTCGAAGGGTTCTACCGCAACGACAACGGCGAGTCGGATCCGGCGATCAGCTCGCTGTTCGACTTCCCGACCGACGACATCTCCTACACCTCGATCGGTGTGCCGCTATTCGCCTATCACGGCGAGATCCGGTTCCTCGGCAAGCTCGGCGCAGGCCTGCTGCCGAACGACCGCACGCACCAGATCAAGATCTACGGCAGCTACAACCTGCCCGTCGGCCTGAATCTGGGGCTCGGCGCGCAGCTCAGCTCGGGCATGCCGCTGACGCAGATGGCGGCGAACCCGAACCGCAACAACCCGGGCGAAATCCCGATGACCACGCGCGGCGCCGGTTACCGGACAGTGGACGGTTTCCGCAAGCGGACGCCGTTCGAGGCGAGCATCAACACGCATCTCGACTGGGCGACCGCCGACCGCGGACGCCGCGTCGTCCTGCTGATGGACGTCTTCAACGTGGGCAACCTGCAGCGCGTCGTCGGCTACAATGGCTGGTTCGAGTATCCGGGCTTCGCCACTCTCAATCCGGATTTCGGCCTGGTGGGCGACCCTGTCAGTTATGTCGGCTACCAGACGCCGATGCAGCTCCGGCTGGGCATCCGGTTCGAGTTCTAAATCCCTCGAAAAAGGGGCGGGCCTTGTCGGGTCCGCCCTCCAGTAATCCCCCCTTCAGCGGGGACACGCACTCGGCAGCGCCTACTTCCGAGGCGGTGACCTGACATCAGCCGAGCGGGTATGGAAAGCCGCGGCAGCGGTCAACTATGCGATGAGCGGCCGCAAGCAGCAGGCCGAAGACTCGGTCAAGCAGGCGGAGAAAGCGGGCTACCAGGTGAACCCGCGGCTCAAGTCCGACATCCGGGCGATGCCGAAGGAAGCAGCCGGCGGGCAGCCGGCAGCCGGCAGCAGGCAGTGAGCACGCGGCTGTCCGCTTCTGCCAGCTGCCAGCTGCCCGCTGCCGGCTACTCTGTATCAATCTGCGCGCGCTGCAGCCGGCCGCTGAAGTCCACGTAGATCGACTTCCATTCCGAGAACACGTCGAGCGCGGCGATGCCCGCCTCGCGGTGGCCGTTGCCGGTCGCCTTCGTCCCGCCGAACGGCAGGTGCACCTCCGCGCCGATGGTCGGCGCGTTGACGTAGAAGATGCCGGTGTACATGTCGCGCATCGCGGTGAACGCCGTGTTGATGTCGCGCGTGTAAATCGACGCGGAGAGCCCGTACGCGACGTCGTTGCCGATCGCGATCGCCTCGTCGAGCGAGCGGCAGCGCATCACCGAGACGACCGGTCCGAAGATCTCCTCGCGCGCAATCCGCATCGACGGCTTCACGTCGGCGAAGATCGTCGGCTCGTGGAACCAGCCACGGGCGAACGCGCCGTCGCTCAGCCGCCTGCCGCCGACGACGACACGCGCGCCTTCCTGCCTGCCGATCTCGACGTACCGCATCACCGTCTGAAGCTGCGCTTCGCTGATCGACGGCCCCATCTGCACCCCGTCCGCCGCACCGTTGCCGACGCGCAGCGCCTTCACGCGCCGCGAGAACTCCGACAGGAACTCGTCGTGGACCCGCTCGTGCACGACGACGCGGCTCGCGGCCGTGCACCGCTGCCCCGTCGTCCCGAAGCCGCCCCAGACACAGCCTTCGACGGCCAGCTCGAGCTGCGCATCGTCCATCACCATGACGATGTTCTTGCCTCCCATCTCGAGGTGCACCTTCTTGAAGCCGGGCGCGGCGTTCTGGTTGACGATCCGTCCAACCGTGGTGGACCCGGTGAATGAGACGACCTTCACGTCCTCGTGCATAGAGAGCACCGTGCCCACATCGGGGCCGCCGGTCACCATGTTCACGACGCCCGGCGGAATGCCCGCCTCCTCGAGGACCTTGACGAAGTTCACCGCGGAGAGCGGCGTCAAGGACGAGGGCTTGAACACGACGGTGTTGCCGCAGACCAGCGCGGGGACGATCTTCCAGGATGGGATCGCCATCGGGAAGTTCCACGGCGTGATGACGCTGCAGACGCCCAGTGGCTGGCGGATCGACATCGCGAACTTGTCGCGGAGCTCCGAGGGAACGGTCTGGCCGTACTGGCGCCGTCCCTCGCCGGCCATGAAGAAGGTCATGTCGATCGCTTCCTGAACGTCGCCGCGCGTCTCCTCGAGGACCTTGCCCATCTCGCGTGTCATGTCGCGCGCGAACTGTTCCTTGCGTTCGGCAATGAGCTGCGCGGCGCGGAACAGCATTTCAGCGCGGCGCGGCGCCGGTACCAGGCGCCAGCCGTCGTACGCGCGCTGAGCCGCCGCCAGCGCCCGTTCCGCGTCGTCCGGCGTGGACTCCTGAAAGACGCCGATCAGGTCGTCGTTGTCAGCCGGATTGCGGTTTTCGAACAGCCGCCCGGATGCCGACGGGGTCCAGGCCCCGCCGACGAAGTTTTCGTAAATCGAACGTGCCGCCACTTCACGGGAATGCATGATTCGCCACTGTGCCGCAAGGCCCTCGGCCGCCGCAAGCCGAGGCCAGGGGCATCCCTGGCCGAGCGCACCGTTGCCAAATCTGATACGCACCCGACCCACAGGCGGAGCACGACACCCAACATCCACCGTGCAAAAGGGTTACAGCTCGAGGGCGGACACTCCGAAGAATGGAGGTAGAGGACAGACGGCTGCGAGATGGCCTGAAATTGCGCAAAGTTGCCGAATAACCGGGCGACTCAGGGATGGCACGAATCCTGAATTGTCGTCGGGGCAGAAGGGCGGGTTACTCAGATGGCTGACACGAACCACATCGCCACACCGGTTCAGAAAGTGGTGGTCGTCAACGGCAATACCGAAGTGCTCGGGATGCTCGAGACCGTGTTGGACGCTGGACGATACGACATGGTGTTCGTCGAGTCGAGTGATCGCGCCTATTCGCAGATCAAGAAGGTCGTTCCGAACCTGGTCATCCTCTGCACGCGCATCGAGGAGCTCGAAGGCTTCCAGCTCCTCACGATGCTGAAGCTCGATCAGGAGACGAAGGACATTCCGATCCTCACGTATACGACCGAGTACGAGGGGCAGGATTTCGATTCGGCCATCTCGCAATTCGCCGACGACGACGAGGACTTTCTTCCGCCGCAGCGCCCGGCGTTGCGGATGAACTGATCAGGGGCAACCTTTTACCCGCTGTCGCCGGTCACCTTCTCGCGGGCTGCTACCTGCCTCCAGCGGCCTGCCACCTGTTATAGTGCCTTCGCATGGGCTCCGAGTCGGATAAGCGCGACACAGAGCGCGTCCATATCCTCGGCGGTCTCCAGGGCGAAATCATGGTGTTCGAGCCGCTGCAGATCAAGGAGATCAGCCGCGGCGGCGCATCCGTCGAGACCCTGTTCCCACTCTCGCTCAACTCCCTTCACGAGCTGCGTCTGACGCTCGGCACCAAATCCGTCGTGCTGAAGGGACGAGTCGCGCACTCGCGCATCTCCGAAGTCGATCAGGAAGTGGTCACGTACCGAACCGGCATCGAGTTCGTCGAGCCGTCCGAACGCGTACAGGCCGTGATTTCGGAATTTCTCGAGACGCTGAAAGCACACCGCAGCGGCGTGTAGTGTCAGCCGGCGAACCTCTTCACGGACGAGGGGGCGCCGCCGGGCGGCGCGCGGCGTTCCCGGACGAGGTGAGCAGGTCGAGCGCCGCGGGCGTCACGTCGAACGAGAGCGAGACCGACTTGCCGTCGGCGTTCAGCGCCACCGAGTCGAGCATCCCCTTGTACGCGGGCTCGCGTGTGCTCTGCAGCCTCGCCAGTGCCAGGAAGCCCTGCACGACGTCGCGCAGGTTCAGCGCGGCCTGCTCGTCCTGCGCTTCCGCGCGCACCAGGCCGTGCAGCCCCCCGTCGATCCGCCCGCTCGCGGCGAGCCAGTTGATCGGCGGCAGCTGGTTCACGACCGCGTTCGGGATCGGCGTGGTGGCGGCGAGCGAATCGAATTTCGCCACGCTCCAGGCGGTCCCTTCGTCCACGCCGTCGATCATCGTCATGAACTCGCGGTTGCCACCGATCCCGTTGACGGCGCCCGCCTTCGCGTCGAGCGCGCCGCGAACGGCATCGCCCGCGCCGAAGAGCACCAGGCCGGGCTCGGCAAACGCGAGCGCCGCGTCGTGCGAGTCGTCCTTGATGGAGATCAGCCGCTTGCCGCGGTACTCCGCGACCTGCGCGCCCTGCTGCCGCATGAGCCCTTCCATCCGAACGTTGTCGAAGCGGCCCCTCGCGACGAGGAGCGACACGCCTGTGCGTGTGACTGCGCCTGCACCCTGGCCGGGTACCGTCCCCGCACCCGCCGGCGGAGGCAGGAGCAGCCCGCTGCCGCCGCCCATGGACGCGACGAGCACGCGGTCGACGTCCCTCTCGAAATCGATGCCGGTACGCGCCTCGATGCTGTCCGGTCCGGATGGATTGCCGCGCTGATATTGCCGGAGGCGATCGCGCAACTGGGAGTTCATCACCTGGCGCACGTCGGCGTAGGCGACCATTTGCGCCGTGACCGGGACGTAGGCCAGCTCATCCGGGCCATAGGACCCGACCGCCGCAGCGCCCGAGGCCCAGGCCACGAGGGCGGTCGCCAGGCCCGCCACCAGCACGCCGGCCGACGCGAACAGAAACACGTGAGTGCGCTTCGTCATCTGAGAGGGCTCCCTCGTCCCGCTGATTATACGAGCGGGGTCTACAAGGAGTTTCGGCGGGAAGGGCCTACTGCTCCAATACGTACTCCCGGCTCTCGATGGTGCGCATGGAGAGGATGACCGCCGCGGCCGCGATCGCGATCGCAGACCCCACACCCGGGGCGCCAGCCTGCAGGTAGTGCGCGATGGTCAGATACCGGAGGTATCCCGGCAGGACCAGCGCCAGCGGCTCCCATCCGAAGACGAAGACAAGGCCGCCGACGAGCGGCCGCTTGAACCACACGCCCGCCCAGAGAAACACCGCGCCGTAGGCGGCGAGTCCGAGCGCGAGGATGCCCAGGTCGCCGAGCAGCCTGCCAAACAACGGCCCCATGTTCTGGAACGGCACCATGATGAGGAACACGAGTGCCAGGGACGGAAGGACGACTGCCGCCACGCAGAGCAGATAGGCCAGGTACTTGCCGAGCACGATCGCGCCGCGTGCAATCGGCCGCGTGAACAGATACGTGATCGTCTTGTCCTCGACTTCGTCGGCAATGAGCGACGTGCCGTAGAACACGCCGAGCGCCGGGACGATGAATCGCAGGTAGAGCACCGACACGGCGGTCTCGAACATCGCCTGGGTACCGATGCTGTTTCCGTTGACGGTCAGCACGGCCGTACCGTTGACGAGCGCGAGACGCGCCAGGATGGCAATCAGGATCGGCGCGCCGGCGGCCAGCGCCATGAACGCGGTCCTCCGGGCCCAGAGCATCTCGCCGAGCGCAAGCTCGAAGACCCGCCGCGCCGGACCGAACAGCGGCGCCGTCATGGCTTCACGAGGTAGCTGAACACCGCCTGGAGGTTGTCATCCGGCGAGGTGACCTCGTCCACCGCGCCGGCCTCGCCCGAGGCCGCGATCCCGGTGAGCCGGGCATAGAACGAATCGGGGCGCGGCGTCTCGACAATCACCGCGTCGCCGTCGAGCCGGACGCTCGACACGTCGTCGCCGGCGAGCAGCTGCTGGGCGAGCGCGCGCGGCTGCTCCGCGCGAATCGACACGCGGTGCGGATGCGCGTCGATGAGGCCCCGAATCTGGTGGACGTTGCCCTCCGCGACGACACGGCCGTTGTGCATCAGCAGGATGTTGGCCGTCATCGCCTCGATCTCGTGCAGGACGTGGCTCGAGACGACCACGCTTCGGCCGGCGCGGGCCCAGTCCTTGATCAGCCGGATCGTCCGGCGCCGCATGATCGGGTCCATCCCGCTCAACGGCTCGTCGAGGATCAGCAGCTGCGGCTCGTGGACGATCGCCTGCGCCAGCTTCACGCGCTGGCGCATGCCCTTGCTGTACGCGCCGATCTTCCGGTCGCCGACGTCGAGCAGGTCCACCGCATCGAGCGCCTGGCGCGCGGCTGTCTCCGCGGCGTCGTGGCTCATGCCGTGCAGCATGGCCAGCGCCTCGACCCACTGCATGCCCGTCATGTGCTCGTAGAACGCATCCTGCTCCGGGCAGAAGCCCAGCCGCCGATACTGCGAGGGATTTCCCCAGATGGGCTCGCCGAACACGAGCACGCTGCCGGTGCTCGGCCGGAGCTGTCCGGTCACGATCTTCATGAACGTCGACTTCCCCGCCCCGTTCGGACCAAGCAGGCCGGTGATGCCCTCGGGCACCGACACGGTGACGTCGTTCAGGCCGGAGACGTGGCCGTACCACTTCGACAGGTGCTCGGCCGCGATGATCATGCGACGACGTCCACGGCGCGCACGCGCCGCTCGAGGATGACGATGCAGGCGGCAAAGACGGCGGCCAGGGCTCCTATCGCGATCGGCAGCGGCACCGCGGCATCGGATCCGGCGCCGAAGATGGCGTCGTTCACGGCGAGGAGCGTGCTCTCCGGCGACAGCAGCACCCATCCCGCGTGGCCGGTCGATGCCTGCAGCACGCGGGCAATCGCGGCGGCAAAGATCGCGATCGCGGCGTAGAGCATCGCCGCGAACCGGCGGCTCGCCGACAGCGACGACAGCGCGACCATCGTCACGACGGCCAGCGCGACCTGCAGCGCGGAGGCGAGCGTGATTGCGGGAACGAGCCGTGGATGATCGGCGACAAACGCCAGGCTGCCGCTGAAGAGCACCTGCAGCACCAGCAGCAGCATGGCGGGCACCCAGGTGACCGCGACCAGGAAGATGGCGAGCGTCAGCAGCTTCCCCGCGATGTAGTCGTTCCGCGTGATCGGCTTGGAGAGATAGATCTGCAGCGCATGCGACTGCCGATCGCTCGCAATCAGCCCTGCGCCAGCGTAGATCGTGATGAAGAACACGAACAGCCGCTGCTGGTCGAGGAACAGCTGGAACGTCTGCTCCGACGGGGCGAAGAAGATGCCGCGCGCGAGCGTCTCGCCGATGTAGAGCTGTACGGCGCGCACCACGAAGAGCGACCACGCCAGGAGGAGCAGGCCGAGGAACCGCCGCTCGCGGAGGCGGTCGGCGAGGCCCGCCCGCGCGATGACCCACCAGCCGCGGCCGTGCAGCGTCCGCTCGCCGGTGTAGTGGCGGTAGCCCTGGTCGTGAACAGGCATCGCGTCAAGGCTCCTCGCCGAGCGCGCGCGCGAAGACGTCCTCGAGCGACGGAACGCTCGCGCGCAGGTGGCGCACCTGGACGCCGTGGCGGACGGCCAGCTGAAACAGCAGGTGCGATCCCCGCTCTTCGGGAACGAAGACACGCAGCGCGCCGCCGCCGTCGGCATGACACTCGAGACCTTCCGCGCGCACCGCGTCCGCAAAGCGCGCGTCGTCGCCCTTGACCCGCAGCTCGAACACGCGCCCCGGCGCGCCTTTGAGCGCGCTGATGGGCCCCTGCGTCGCGACCGCGCCCTTGTGCAGCACGACGACATGACTGCAGGCATACTCCACGTCCGGCAGCAGGTGCGACGACAGGATGAGCGAGATCGCTTTCGTGGTCGCGATGTCGCGCACCAGCGCGAGCATCTCGTCGCGGCCTTTCGGGTCCATGCCGCTGGTCGGCTCGTCGAGCAGGAGCAGGTCCGGGTCGTGCACCAGCGCCTGCGCCAGCTTGGCGCGCTGCTTCATGCCCGTCGAGTAGGTCTCGAGGTTGCGATACCGCGCCTCGCCGAGCCCGACGTACGCGAGCACTTCGTGCGCGCGCTGCATCGCGTTGGCACGCGGCAGCCCGGCCAGCTCGCCGCAATACGAGACGAAGGAGACCCCGGTCATGCCGGGAATATGCGCGTCGCTTTCCGGCATGTAGCCGACGCGGGCGCGCACCGCGATCGGCGATGTGCCGACGTCGTACCCGAGCACGTGCATCCGGCCGCTCGCGGGCGCGAGGAGGCCGAGCAGCGCCTTGATGAGCGTGCTCTTGCCCGCGCCGTTGGGGCCGAGCAGCCCCGTTGCGCCGGCCGGAAACTCGGCGCTGACACGGCGCAGTGCTTCGTGCCGGCCGTACGCGACGGTGACGCCGTCGAGGGAAGCGGCCGGCTGGGCGGTCACAGCGTTCCGCGGAGACCGAGGGCGTCGGCGCGTTCCCGCATGAACCTGATGACGTTGGCGACGTGCTCCTCGAGCGGCAGGTTCAGCTCCTCCGCGCCGCGGCGCAGGTCGTCGCGCGACACGTTCCGCGCGAACGCCTTGTCCTTCGTCCGCTTGATGACGGAGGCGGGCTCGAGGTCGAGCACGCTCTTCGACGGGCGCACGAGCGACGCGGCGGTCACGAAGCCCGACATCTCGTCGCACGCATAGAGCGTCTTCTCGAGGCGGCTCGCGCGCGCGACGCCGGAATAATCGGCGTGCGAGAGGATGGCGCGCGTCACCCATTCGGGATAGCCGCGGCGCTGCAGTTCCTCGCAGCCGCGAAACGGATGGTCCTCGGCCGTCTGATACCGCTCGTAGTCGAAGTCGTGCAGGAGCGCGACGAGGCCCCAGGCCTCCTCGTCTTCGCCGAACAGCCGCGCGTAGCCGCGAACGGACGCTTCGACGGCGAGCGCATGCTTGCGCAGGCTCTCGCTCTTCGTCCATTCCGTCAGCAGCGCCCAGGCGGCGTCGCGTGTCAGCAGCGCGTCCATGGTCACCTCACCGGTCGTGGCGCCTCGCGCGCCAGCGTCAGGCCGCGCTGAATGACGGACGTGGCCTTCTCGGTCAACGAATACGGCGCGAGCGCCGACGGATCCGCCCAGATCGCGTCGTCCACGTCGGAGCCGGCGCGGAGCGTGCCGCTGGACGGCCAGCACAGGTAGTCGATGAGCACGAAGTGATAGCGGACGCGCCGCTGCTCGTCGCGCATGATGCGGTCGAACACCTCGATGACCGGGCCGACATCGACGACGAGCGCGGTCTCCTCCTGCATCTCCCGCGTCAGCGCCGTTTCGAGCGGCTCGCCGATTTCCACCATGCCGCCCGGCAGGCTCCAGTGTCCCTTCAAGGGCTCGTACTTGCGACGGATGAGGACGACCTTTCCGTCATCCACGATCACGGCGCCCACGCCGACGATCGGCCGCTCCGGGTATTGCCTGCTGTCGCTCACTCGCCCATGACCTTGACGATCACGCGCTTCCGGCGCTGTCCGTCGAACTCCGCGTAGAAGACCTGTTCCCATGGCCCGAGGTCAAGCTTGCCGGCGGTGATCGGCAGCATCACCTGGTGGCCCATGATGGTCCGCTTGAGGTGCGCGTCGGCGTTGTCTTCACCTGTCTGATGATGACGATAATCCAGGCCCGACGGCGCCAGCTTCTCGAGCCAGGCCTGGAAATCGTGAATCAGCCCGTTCTCCCAGTCGTTCACGTAGACGCCGGCGGTGATGTGCATCGCCGACACGAGCACCAGGCCTTCCTTGAAGCCGCTCTTCTCGACAATCTTCGCCACCTCGTCCGTGATGCGAACGAACTCCTGCCGCTTCTTGGTGTTGAACCACAGGTACTCGGTGACGAAATGCATGATCGTAGGGCGGCCCTTTACGGGCCGCCAAATCATTCATAACACCAGGCTGGCTTCCGCGTTGATCTCTTCGTACGGGTCGAGAGGCCCGCCGCGCAACCGCCGCAGCCCGGCGGCCGCGATCATGGCCGCATTGTCGGTCGAGAGCGCGAGGTCGGGCAGCAATACCGGAATGCCCTTCGCGCGGCCACGATCCTCCGCGTCGGCGCGCAGCCTGCTGTTGGCCGACACGCCGCCGGCAATGCCGACGCTGGCAGCCTGATACCAGCGCGCCGCGTCGAACAGCCGATCGAGCAGTGTCTCGACGACCACGCGCTGAAAGCTGGCGCAGATGTCGATCGTCTCGCGCTCCGGCAACGGGTCCGCCGGCGCAAGGCCGAGCGCGCTTCGGCGCGCCGTGACGTGGCGCATCACCGCCGTCTTCAGGCCGCTGAAGCTGAAGTCGCGCGTCCCCGGACGATCCGGCGCGTTCCGATCCGCGTGCGTGAGCCGCATGCGCGGAAACGCGATCGCCCGATCGTCGCCCGAAGGCGCGAGGCGGTCGATGACCGGCCCGCCGGGATAGCCGAGACGCAGCAGCTTCGCCACCTTGTCGTACGCCTCGCCGGCCGCGTCGTCGCGTGTGCGTCCGAGGAGCTCGTACGAACCCGGCGAGGCGACGCGATAGAGGCTGGTGTGGCCGCCAGAGACGACGAGGACGACGGCCGGCATCGGCATCTCGCCGCCCTGCAGCACGAGCGACTCGATGTGCCCCGCGAGGTGATGTACGGGAACGACCGGGACGCCGCGGGTCCACGCGAACGCCTTCGCGAACTGGAGTCCCACGAGCAGCGATCCAACCAGTCCCGGGCCCTGCGTCACCGCAACGGCGCCCAGCGCGGGCGAGCCCGCGTCTTCGAGCGCGCGCTCGACGACGCCGCAGATATCGCGGACGTGCTGCCGCGCCGACAGCTCGGGCACGACGCCTCCCCATTCGCGGTGAATCGCGACCTGCGAGGCGACGACGTTCGATCGAATGCGCCAGGGGCGATCGCGGTTGCCGGTCTCCTCGACAGCCGCCGCCGACGTTTCGTCGCACGAGGTTTCGATGCCGAGCACGATCATGGTAGTCGGCAGTAGGCAGTGGGCAGTGGGCAGTGCATGGCCGGCATTGGGCAGCGCGGAGTGAAGCGCGGAAGGTAGCTGGTTGTCACTGCCGACTGCCCACTGCCGACTGCCCACTGACCAGCGCGGCCAGCGATTCGTGGAACGGCGCCCGCACCACGCCGCGCTCGGTGATGATCGCGGTGATGTACCTGGCCGGCGTCACGTCGAATGCCGGGTTCCTGACGCGCACCCCCTCGGGCGTCAGGCGGCTGGGCCCGACGTGCGTCACCTCGCGGCTGTCGCGTTCCTCGATCGGGATCGTCGACCCGTCGGCGGTGTCGAGATCGATGGTCGACAGCGGCGCCGCCACGTAGAACGGGATGCCGTGCTCCCTGGCGAGCACCGCCACGCCGTAGGTGCCGATCTTGTTGGCGACGTCGCCGTTGGCGGCAATCCGATCGGCGCCGACCACCACGAGATCGACCTGCCCGAGGCGCATCATCGACCCGGCCATGTTGTCGGTGATCACGGTGGTGTCGATGCCGTCCTTGACCAGCTCCCACGCGGTGAGCCGCGCACCCTGGAGGAACGGCCGCGTCTCGTCCGCCAGCACCGTCACCTTCTTGCCACGCTCCGCGGCCGCACGAACGACACCGAGCGCGGTGCCGTAGCCCGCCGTTGCCAGCGCGCCGGCGTTGCAGTGCGTCAGGATGCGTGCCTCCTGCGGCACCAGCTCCGCGCCGAATGCGCCCATCGTCCGGCAGCTCTCGACGTCCTCGTCGTGAATGCGAAGCGCGTCCGCTTCGAGCCGCTGCTTGATCTCGTCGACCGAGCAGCCGCCCTGCGCCGCGTCGGCGAACACCCGCTTCATGCGCTCGATCGCCCAGAACAGATTGACAGCAGTCGGCCGCGTCGCCGCCATCAGGTCGCAGAGCTTCTGAAACTCGGTCGCGAACTGCTTCGTGCCGGTGGCCTTGCTCCTCCGCATCCCGATCGCGATGCCCATCGCCGCCGCGACGCCAATCGCCGGCGCACCCCGAATGACCATCGTCTTGATCGCGCGGGCGACTTCCTGCGCGGTCTTGCAGGAGACATAGATCTCCGACGCAGGCAGCTTGCGCTGGTCGATCATGACGATGACGTCGTCTTTCCACTCAATGGTGGGGAGCATCGGTGGGTCGATGATAGCAGGCAGTGGGCAGTGGGCAGTGGGCAGTGGGCAGGAGGTGGCATGTTCCTCGCGATCAGGTCCGCACCCGCACACCCGAGACATCCAAGGAGCCCGAACATGCCAAATCGAAACTACGCGGATCTGATCGCGTGGCAGAAAGCCATGAATCTGGCGGAATCCGTCTACAAGGCAACGAAAACACTGCCGCGCGAGGAGCAGTACGGTCTCACCTCGCAAATGCGACGTGCTGCGGTCTCAGTCCCGTCGAATATTGCCGAGGGCGAGGGGCGCCGAACCGGCGGGCAGTTTCTACACATGCTGGGAATCGCGTACGGGTCGCTAAGGGAACTTGAAACCCAGGTCATACTGGCTAACCGACTTCGGTACATTCCTGACACCGAGTCCCGCGCTCTCACTACCCAATGCGGCGAGGTCGGTCGGCTGTTGAACGGGTTGATGAACTCGTTGGGTCGCCGATCGACCACTTAATCTCAGGAATGTGCGGCCGGGAACCTACTACTCATCCCCGTTTCTACTGCCTACTGCCTACTGCCCACTGCCCACTGCCTGCTGCCAGCTACTTCAGCAGCCTCGCATCGAACGGCTGCGGCAGCAGCTCGCCGATTCGGTGTCTCCCCGTCTCACCCTTCAGGTTCGCGAGAATCACCTCGATATCGCCCGCAAACTCCCAGAGCAGCTGCCGGCACGGACCGCACGGCGGCGTCGCCGCGTCCGGCGGCGCGACAACGACGATGCGGCGGAACGTGCGATGCCCCTCCGACAGCGCCTTGAAGAGCGCGACGCGCTCGGCGCAGACGGTCAGCCCGTAGGTCGCGTTCTCGATGTTGCAGCCGCTGATGATGGTGCCGTCGCTCGCCTCGAGCGCCGCGCCGACCTTGAAGTGCGAGAAGTCCGCGCACGCGTGCTCGCGCGCCCGACGCGCGGCGGCGATCAGATCGTCGAGCTTCGGATCCCCGATCCCCGATCCCTGATCCGTCGGATCCCGAATCCCGGATCCCGCATCCCGGCCTGATTCCACCCTAGAGTCGCTCAATGATCCCCTCGAGCAGCGAGACGAACGAGTTGCGCACGCGTTGCATCGTGGCCAGAACCTCCCGGTGGTCGATGGGCTGCGGGAGCACCCCCGCCGCAGCGTTCGAGATGCACGAGATGCCCAGCACCTCGAGGCCCATGTGGCGCGCCGCGATCGCTTCGGGCACCGTCGACATCCCGATCGCGTCCGCGCCCATGGTCCGGTAGAAGCGAATCTCCGCCGGCGTTTCGTAGCTGGGCCCGTGGACCGCGACGTAGATCCCGTGCGACACGGGGACGCCGCGCGCGCGCGCCGCGTCATCGGCGACCGTCCGGAGGCGCGCGGAGTAGACCTCGCTCATGTCCGGGAATCGCGGGCCGAAGCGATCGTCATTCGGGCCGATGAGCGGGTTGCTGCCGAGCATGTTGATGTGGTCGTCGATGATCATCAGCGCGCCCTGCGCGAACGCGGTGTTGATGCCGCCGGCCGCGTTCGTCAGGATGAGGCGGCGGACGCCGAGCCGCGCCATCACGCGCGTGGCGAACACGACCGTCGCGAGGTCGTGCCCCTCGTAATAGTGGACGCGCCCGGACAGCGCCGCAATCCTTTTGCCGGCGACGGTGCCAACCACCAGGCGGCCCGCATGGCCGACGACGGTCGAAGGCGGCCAGTGCGGCAGATCCGTGTAGGGCGTGGCAATCGCGTCGAGCAGCGTCTCCGAAAAATCGCCGAGGCCGGAGCCGAGGACGATCGCCGTTTCCGGAAGCGCCTTGCAGCGGCCGCGGATGTGGGTGGCCGCCTCGTCGACGCGCTCCCACAGTGATGGCGGGCTCACGACTCCTTATCGTATGGCACGCCGAGCGCGCCCGGCGCGCGCGAGTGGCCGATGAAGCCGGCCAGCACGACGATGGTGACGATGTAGGGAATCATCTGGATGAACTGGACGGGCACGTCCTCGCCGGACGGCAGCTTCACCACCCCCTGCATCTGGATCGTCAGCGCATCCGCGAACCCGAAGAGCACGCACGCGAGCATCGTCTGCACGGGTCGCCACTTGCCGAAGATCAGCGCCGCCAGCGCGATGTAGCCGCGCCCCGCGGTCATGTTGCGCGTGAACAGCGACGACTGGCCGATCGACAGGTACGCGCCGCCCACGCCGGCCAGCACGCCCGACAGGACGACGCCGGCGTAGCGGACCCGGTTGACGCGAATGCCTGCCGCGTCCGCGGCCTCGGGGTTTTCGCCGACGGCTCTCAGGCGCAGGCCGAACGGCGTGCGGTACAAGACATACGAGGTAAGGCCGACCACAAGGAGCGCGAGGAAGGAGACGATCGACACGTCGGTCAGCACTCGCCATTGCGGCGCGATTGGCAGGAGCCGCGACAGTGTCGGCAGCAGCTCGTCCTGCGGGATCTGCGGCGTCGAGCCGGACGAGAGAAACAGCGCCCCGCTCAGCACGGCCGGCAGCCCGAGGAAGAGCATGTTGATGCCGGTTCCGGCGACCACTTCGTTCGCCTTGAAGCGAATACAGACCACCGCGAGCAGCAGCGCAAAGAACGCCGCCGCGATCATCGCCGCGCCGACGCCGGCCCACGGGCTGCGGGTGTAGAACGTGACCGCGGCCGCCGTGAAGGCGCCCGCGAGCATCAGCCCTTCGAGCGCGATGTTGATGACGCCGGATCTCTCGGAGTACAAACCGCCAATCGCCGCCCACACGAGCGGCGTTGACAGTCGGATCGTGGAGAAGACGAGCGAGAGCGTCAGGATCGATCGCATCAGCCCCTGCCCCCTCTCCTGAACGCCGCCTCCGCCGCCACGAACAGAATGACGAGCGCCTGGAGGATGAGGACGATGTCCTTGGACACCAGCTGCGTGAACGCGTCAACGGGCACGCCGCCGCGCTGCAGCACCGCGAAGAGCAGCGCCGCCACGACCACGCCGAAGGGGTGATTGCGTCCCAGCAGCGCGACCGCAATGCCGGTGAAGCCGTAGTTGTCCGAGAAACCGTCGTAGTAGCGGTACCGGTACCCGAGCACCTCGTTGATGCCGACCATCCCCGCCAGTGCGCCGGAGATCGCCATCGTCAGCACGACTTCCTTCCGGATGGACACGCCCCCATATTCGGCGGCCGCGGGGTTCTGCCCCGTCGCGCGAATCTCGTAGCCCCACTTCGTCTTCCACAGCAACACGTATACGAGCCAGCACGAGAGCAGCGCGAGGAGAAACGCGATGTTCAGCGGGATGCGCGCCGGCAGTCCCGGGATGAAGGCGCCCAGCCGTGGAATGTGCGCGCCGCTGCCGATGGGCGTGGTCTCCATGATCGGATCGCCGGGCATGCGGTAGTGGTATTGCGTCAGGTAGCCGACCAGCGCGACCGCCACGAAGTTCAGCATGATCGTGTTGATCACTTCGTGCGAGCCGAACCGGGCTTTCAGGAGGCCGGGTATCGCCCCCCACACCGCGCCGGCGGCGATGGCGGCGACGCAGCACAGCGGCACCAGCACGACTGCCGGGAGGTTCGCGAACGTGATCCCGATCCAGGCCGTCGCGAACGCCGCGACGTAGAGCTGCCCTTCCGCGCCGATGTTCAGCAGGCCGCCGCGGAGCGCGACCGCGACGGCCAGGCCGGTGAAGATCAACGGCGTCGCGAAGAACAGCGTGTAGCCGATGCCGTCGGGCCACGAGAAGGCGCTGCCAAGCAGGAGGCGATACGTCTCGACGGGGCTGTCGCCGACGAGCGCGACGATCAGCGCGCCGGCGAGAAACGCGCACAGGACGGCCATCGACGGAAAGAGCAGGTCGCGAAGAACCTTCACGCCCGACCGCCCGTCATCAGCAGGCCGATCTCCTCATGGGTCGCGCGCGACGGATCGACTTCGCCGGCGACTCGCCCGTTGTGCAGGACGAGGAGGCGGTCGGCAAGGGCGGTGACCTCCTCGAGCTCGGCCGACACGAGCAGCACGGCGCAGCCGGAATCGCGCAGCGCCACGATCTTCCGGTGGATGAATTCGATCGCGCCGATGTCGACGCCGCGTGTCGGCTGCGAGATGAGCAGCAGGGCCGGCGGCAGCTCGAACTCGCGCCCGATGATCAGCTTCTGCTGATTGCCGCCCGAGAGCGCGCGTGCCGGCAGCGACGCGTTCGGCGGCCGGACGTCGAACTCGCGGATGACGAGATCCGCGCGGCGCTGAATCGCCGCCTGGTCGAGCAGCACGCCGCCGACGCCCGAGACCGCCGGCGCGCGGTAGTGCACGCCGAGAATCGCGTTCTCCCACAGGCTGAAGTCGAGCAGCAGGCCGCGGCGGTGGCGATCTTCGGGGACGTGCGCGATGCCCGCCTCGCGCCGCCGCCGCGCATCCAGTTCACGGATGTCGCGGCCGCCAAGGGACATCGACCCCGACACCTGAGACCCGGGCAGCAGGCCGGCCAGCGCTTCGATCAGCTCCGTCTGGCCGTTGCCCTCCACGCCGGCGACGCCGACGATTTCTCCCGCTCGAACCTCGAACGACACCTTGTCGAGCCGCCTGGCGCCGTCGCGTGCGGTAATCGTCACATCGCGCACAGCCAGCACCGTCGCGCCGGGCTGTGCGGCCGGCTTGTCGACGCGCAGCAGCACGTCGCGTCCGACCATCAGCCGCGCCAGCGCCGCCGCGTCCGTCTCGCTCGTCTTCACCTGGCCGACGACGCGCCCGTCGCGCATCACGGTGACGTTGTCCGAGATCGCGAGCACCTCCGAGAGCTTGTGCGTGATGATGATGACGGTCTTCCCCTGGCCACGCATCCGGCGCAGGATGGCGAAGAACTCGTCTACTTCCTGCGGCGTGAGCACCGCCGTCGGCTCGTCGAGGATCAGCAGCCCGGCGCGCCGGTAGAGTGCCTTCAGCAGCTCGACGCGCTGCTGCTGGCCGACCGAGAGGTCCTCCACGACCGCATCGGGATCGACGGCCAGCCTGAACTCCTCCGACAGGGCGCGGATGCCGGCAGCGGCTTTCCTGAGGTCGAGCGACATCGCGGAGCCCGGCTCGGCGCCGAGCACGATGTTCTCCGTCACCGTCATGGGACGCACCAGCATGAAGTGCTGGTGCACCATGCCGATGCCGAGCGCGATGGCGTCGCGCGGCGCGCGGATGTCGCGCGCCTGGTCGTTGACGAGGATCTCGCCGCTGTCGGCGGTGTAAAAGCCATACGCGATGCGCATGGCCGTCGACTTGCCGGCGCCGTTCTCGCCGACAATCGCGTGAATCGTGCCCGGGGGAATCGTGATGTCGAGGTGATCGTTGGCCAGCACGGCGCCGAAGCGCTTGGTGATGCCGCGCAGCTCGAGTTTCATTGCGCCATCGCGTCGGTCACCTTGATCTGGCCGGAGATGATCTTCTTGCGCGCCTCTTCCGCCGCGGCAATCGCGTCGGGCGAGACGAGGTCGCGGTTGTACTGATCGATCACGTAGCCGACGCCCTCGCTCTCGAGCCCGAACACGTGGAACCCGCCGGTGAACTTCCCGTCGACGACCTCCTTGACGATGTCGTACACGGCGTTGTCGACGCGCTTGATCATGCTGGTCAGGACGTATCCCGGCTTCACGGCGTTCTGGTTCGAATCGACGCCGATGACGTAGTGCGTCGCGCGGCCGTTCTGCATGCCGGCCTGCTCGACCGCATCGAACGCGCCGAGCCCCGAGTTGCCGGCCGCCGCGAAGATGACGTCGGCGCCCTTGTCCATCTGCGCCAGCGAGAGCTCCTTGCCCTTGCCCGGATTGTTCCAGGCGGCGTCGGTGACGCCGACGTAGTTCTGGATGACCTGCACGCGCGGGTTCACCGCCTTCGCGCCCTCTTCGTAACCCTTCTCGAAGCGGCGGATCAGCGGGATGTCCATGCCGCCGACGAATCCGACGGTGCCGGTGCGCGACGTCTTCGCGGCGATCATCCCGACCAGGTACGACCCCTCGTGCTCCTTGAAGAGCAGGCCGGCCACGTTCGGCATCGGCGTCTTCCCGTCGTCCTGGAGGACCACGCCGTCGATGATCGCGAAACGGATGCCGGGGTAGTCGCGCGCGACGACCTGCATGATGGGCGCCTGGGTGAAGCCGACGCCGATGACGAGGTCGTAGCCGCGCTCGGCGAACGCGCGCATGGCGGGCTCGATCGAGTTCGGCGTGCCCGGCTCGACGTCGCGCAGCACGATGCCGAGCGCCGGCTTGCCGCACGTCGTCTTCCCGTCGGGCAGCGTCCCCGTTTCCGCGCACTTGACGCCCGCCCACGCCGCGGCGTTGAACGAGCGGTCGTCCTTGCCGCCGATGTCGAACACGATGCCGACGTGCACCTTCGACGTGTCGTCCCCGGCGTATTGCGCGCGGCGGCACGCGGCGGCAAGCACGCACGCGATCAGCAGGCAGAGTGTCCTGGGAGCCTGGCTGGTGTGTCGCGTCATCGCACGTCTCCCAGGATGACCGGCCGTGCCTGCGGGGCTTCGTCGCCAATGACGATCGCGTCGCTGCACAGGGCGAGCGCCGCGTTGACCCCGCGTCCGTTCCGGTGATGGATGTCGATGAGCGGCTGTCCCCGTTCGACGCGCTCGCCCGGCTTGGCGAGCAGCCAGACGCCGACGGCGTGGTCGATCGGTTCACCCACCTTCGTTCGTCCCGCGCCGAGCAGGTTCGTCGCGAGCCCGATCGCTTCGGCCTGCATGCGCGTGATGTACCCGTCGCGCGGCGCGACGCACTGTTCCCGCCCCTTGACCGACGGCAGCAGCGACGGGTCGTCGACGACGGCGCGCGCGCCGCCCTGCCGCTCGATCATGCGTCCGAAGGTCTCGAGCGCCTTGCCCGAGGAGAGCGCGCCTTCGACGCGGCACAGCGCGTCGCCTTCGTTCGAATCGCGGCCGGCGAGCATGAGCGCGCGCGCGGCGAAGCGCTTCACGACGGCCGTGAGATCCTCCGGCCCCTGTCCCTTGAGCGTCTCGATGCACTCGCGCACTTCGATGGCGTTGCCGACGGCGCGCCCGAGCGGCGTCTCCATGCCGGTGATGAACGCCTCGGTGCGCACGCCCGCGCGCTTGCCGATGGCGACCATCGAGGCCGCAAGCTCCCGCGCGTCCGACTCGTGCTTCATGAACGCGCCGTCGCCGCACTTGACGTCGAGCACCACGACGTCGCTCCCTTCCGCGAGCTTCTTGCTCATCACGGAGGCCGAGATGAGCGGGATGCTGCCGATGGTCGCGGTGACGTCGCGGAGCGCGTACAGCTTCTTGTCGGCGGGCGCGAGCGACGCCGTCTGCCCGATGATGCTGGTGCCGACGTCCCTGAGCACGGCCTTGAATTCGTCGATCCCGAGATCGACACGGTAGCCCGGGATCGACTCGAGCTTGTCGAGCGTGCCGCCGGTGTGCCCCAGCCCGCGTCCCGACATCTTCGGCATGATGACGCCGCACGCCGCCGCGAGCGGCGCGAGCACGATCGAGACCTTGTCGCCGACGCCGCCCGTGCTGTGCTTGCCGACCTTCACGCCGGGGATGTCCGACAGGTCCACCCGGTTGCCCGAGTTGACCATCGAGTCGGTCAGCCACGACGTCTCGTCGATCGTCATGCCGCGGAGCACGATGGCCATCAGCAGCGCCGAGGCCTGGTAGTCGGGCAGCGTCCCGCGGCTCACCCCGTTGACGAAGAAATCGATCTCCTCCCGCGACAGCGTGC
>Ga0137418_10001739_pt1 | contig 20101 bp, 19 predicted proteins | sample CZODoug3_1_2_16f_FD_122242 | JGI IMG/M metagenome (GOLD analysis project Ga0137418, IMG submission 122242) | Vadose zone soil fungal communities from Angelo Coast Range Reserve, California, USA - CZODoug3_1_2_16fungal (Hybrid Assembly) | ecosystem: Environmental > Terrestrial > Soil > Vadose...
GCAACATCCGTGAACTGCAGAACGTCATCGAGCGTTCCGTAATACTCTGCGAAACAGAGATATTCTCGATCGACGAAGGCTGGTTACCTTTGCCGCTTCTGGAGACAGAATCGAAACGCAACATTGAGCTTCCTCGAAGACTCAAGGCGCACGAGAAGAACATGATTGAGGAGGCCCTGAAAGAAAGTCGCGGCCGGATATTCGGACCCAAGGGGGCTGCGGCCAAGTTGGGCATACCGCGGTCCACGCTAGAATCGAAGATTCGGTCGCTGAAAATCAATAAGAATCGCTACAAGAGTTAGAGGCCTCGAAGTCTTCGTCAGCGTTGCTCTCACCAGCCCATCCGCTCTGATTGTCTAACGCTCGCACGCGACGGCAAGTCTTTGGCACGCCGAAGAACAAATGGATTCGTACCTTACCAAACATAAAAGCCGGCCACGCGTTAACGGAACTTGGCTTCAAGATACAGCGAGAGCATTTTGGTGAATTCCGCGGTCACGGGCGCGCGTCGGTTTGAAGGAGCCGCGGCGATCACCGACAGAAAACCCTTTACCGTTTCCACGAAGACGTTGGCAATGAGAAGCGCTTCCTCGTATGAAAGCGTCGGTTTTTTTGCCTTAAAGGCTTGTACGAAAGCTTCTCGCAGAGTTTTTCGGGCTGCGGCACTACGAGAAACCTTGATTCGGGCATCGCGGAGGATGAAATAGGCTGGCCGTCGCTGAGAGAATTCTCTTGTCCGGTCGATCAGCGACTCTACGAACTTGGCGGTGGTTAGGGTGTGCGCCGCCGCGATTAGCGACGACCAGTGCTGCTCAATCTCGACCGTGTACCTAGCGAGGAGCGCCGCAGCCACTGCCGTTTTGTCGGGGAACCAACGGTACAGCGCTCCGATGGAAGTCCCCGCCCGTTCGGCTACGGCGGTCATGGTCATGGCGTCGTAACCGACTTCGACAAACAGCCGTTCCGCAGTATCCAAAAACAACTGATGCGTTCGTGCGGCCCGCTCCTGTTGGGGAGTCGGTCGATTTGGATTTGACAAAAGCGAGGGCATCCTCGTATTCTATACTAGAAGAAGCGAGGTTGCCCTCGCTTTCCGGAGAAGGTTATGGAGAAAATAAAACTCGACCCCGAAACTTCCGCCCTGATTCTCGTCGATCTGCAGCACGGGATTGTGGCGCTAGAAACGAGCCCTCATCCGGCATCCTCGGTCGTCGCAAAAGCAGCGTCGCTTGCAGCTACATTTAGAAAGCACAGTTCACCGGTCATCTACGTTCGGGTGGATCTCGCGAACATGCTGCAGGTTCTTGCCGATCGCTCTCACGGTGATCCCAGGAATCCGCCGCCCGCAATCGCTTCGGAATTGGTTCTTGCCTCCGGAGTGCAATCGGGCGACCTCGTCATTACCAAGCGCCATTGGAGTGCATTTTCTGGAACCGATCTCGAAGAGAGACTCAAACGAGCGGGCGTGAAGACGCTTGTGATTGGTGGGATAACGACCAATTACGGAGTCGAGTCAACCGCCCGGGCCGCTGCGGCCTTGGGTTTTAGCATTGTGTTGGTCGAAGACGCAACGACCAGCATTAGCGCAGAAGCACATCAGTTCGCGTTCGAGACGATATTTCCCATGCTCGGACGTGTTCGAAAGACGTCCGAGGTGATTGAGGCCCTCGCCTAACCCAGGACCGCGGACTCGATGGGAACCGCCACACGCCCGTCGAGGTCTGAGGGGACGTTGAAGAAGCAACGAGAGGATCATGGCCGGAACAATCGAAGCGGAAGTCAGAACAACAGAATCCCCCAGAGACCTGTTTGGATCTCGCCTTATTGCTCCACTTGCGTTGGGGTCAATGCTTAATCCCGTCAACTCGACGATGATTTCGACCGCGCTGATACCAATTGCGAGGGACTTCCACGCCACCGTCGCCCAGACGAGTTGGTTGATTGGCGGCCTCTATATCACGAGTGCAATCGCCCAACCCACGATGGGACGCCTTGCAGATTGTCTCGGCGCGCGCCGCGTTTACCTTGCGGGCTTGTATTTGATTGCTCTTGCGGGCATCGCAGGTATCTTTGCGCCCTCACTTCGCGCGCTGATATGGGTACGGGTTCTTTTGGGGATTGGTACATCCGCAGCTTACCCGACCGCGATGAAGATTCTTCGGAACCAAGCGGCAAGGACTACGTCGGTTGAACCCAGGATGGCTCTGGGTATTCTGTCCATGAGCGCACTATCGACTGTGGCGGTGGGACCAGCTCTCGGCGGGATCCTGACCGGTCTCGGCGGTTGGAGGATGGTTTTTTCCGTGAATCTTCCTCTCGCCTTGGTCGGGATACTGCTTGTGTTTATGTGGATTCCGAACGACGAAACAAAGCCCAGTGGGTTTGGGAAATTTGTTCGGGAAATTGACTTCATTGGGATCGCGCTTTTCACCGGGTCGCTTCTTACTGGCATGCTGTTCTTAAACGATGTCCCTCACTCGAAGTGGTCTTTGCTGGTTTTGTTTGTCGTCCTTGGGATTCTGGTTGTCTTTCATTCGCTGCGCACGAACAATCCATTCATCGATATCCGCATGCTTGTGAGCAACCTTCCACTGACTGTCACGTATCTGCGCTACGGAACATTCTGTCTGATGGCTTACGGTATGCTCTACGGATTTTCCCAATGGTTGCAGAGCGGTCCAGGCCTAAGCAGCACGAAGGCAGGTCTCATCACGCTGCCGATGTCGGTCCTTGCTGCGGTTTCCGCTCTGGTTGGAGGACGATTGAAAACCATTCGAAATCCTCTGATCTGCGGAACGGTGGGTCTCGTCGTTGCAGCCGGATGCATTGCCCTGATTACGAGCGGAACGCCAACGCTGCTCCTCACTCTCTTGGTCCTCCCGTTTGGCATTCCCCAGGGAATCTGCTCGAACGCAAATCAGGCGGCGGTCTATGCGCAGGCACGTCAAGAGGAACTCGGAACCGCCGCCGGGCTATTGCGCACTTCGCAGTACGTGGGCGCGATCGTGGCGGCAAGTTTGCTTGGGTTGCTCTTCGGAAAGCACCCAACCGATCACGGTATGCATAGTCTCGCATGGGTCATGGTCGTATTAAGTGCCGCGCTACTGATTGCGACTGTAATGGATCGCACGTTGCCGAGCGCGGCCGTCTCAGAGCAGCACGAATAGGCATTACAAGAACTCACAAGACCGCAGGGACTGCCAAAATACGCGGAAGTCGCACCGGACATCATAGTTTGTGGTTTGGATTGTGGTTGGAAAAACTCCATGAATTCTGCGGCAATCCACATTTTCTGGAACTTCGTTAATCCTAAAGGATGCAGATTCAAGCGATGAGAGAGGGCGCAGTCGAGTTCCTGGCGAAACCGGTGGATCACCACCTGTTGCTCGAAACGGTCCGAGCAGCACTTGATCTGTGAACGACACGGCTACAACAATCGCATCGCGTGATAGGAGGTTTCGAGTGCTGGAATATGCAACCGTAACGCACCCTGAGGCAGACCCTCCTGATCGAAGATTCGAGTCGATCGTCGGCAATAGCGCCGCTCTAGAATCTGTTCTCGACCAGGTAGAACAGGTGGCTTCCACCGATTCGACCGTTCTCATCGAGGGGGAAACCGGTACAGGAAAGGAGCTCATCGCACATGCCATTCACAGCTCAAGTCAACGCTGTGGACGTGCCTTTATAAAACTGAATTGCGCGGCTATCCCGCTGGATCTCCTGGAAAGCGAATTGTTCGGTCATGAGAAAGGCGCCTTCACCGGAGCGATCGCGCAGAAGACCGGGCGCTTCGAAATGGCTGACAAAGGCACGCTGTTTTTGGACGAAGTAGGCGACATCCCTCCTGCGTTGCAGCCGAAGTTGCTGCGTGTGTTGCAAGAGCAGGAATTCGAGCGACTAGGCAGCGGGCGCACGCACAAGGTGGATGTCCGGCTGGTAGCTGCAACCAATCGGGATCTGGCGAAGATGGTCGCTCGCGGCCAATTTCGCAGTGATCTGTACTATCGGCTGAACGTGTTCCCCATCTTTCTGCCTCCGTTAAGAGAGCGCCGGGCAGATATTTCCACTCTTGTGACACATTTCGTGAAGCAATTCAGCCATCGCATGGGAAAGAAGGTCGACTTGATTTCTCCGGAAACCATGGCTTCGTTCCAGTGGTATTGCTGGCCTGGTAACATCCGCGAGTTGCAGAATTTAGTGGAACGAGCGGTGATCCTTTCGCGGGACGGTGTGCTACCCAACCCCCTTCACAAAATGCAACCAGCACTCATGATTCCCAATCTGCACCGCCCCCGAACTTTCCAGTCATCGATGACGTTGGAAGACTCCGATCACGCCCTGATTGTGGAAACGCTGGAGCAGGTCGGATGGATCGTTGGTGGTCCGCGCGGCGCAGCGGCAAAACTGGGACTAAAACGAACCACACTGCTTGCCAAAATGAGAAGATTAGGAATCTCGAGACCACTTTCTCAAGAGGGAACAGACGGGCTCGGCGTCCCGATGTACTAGCCTGACAATCGGTGCTTGACGCAAATGATCCGCTAGAAAACCGTATGCGCTCATGATTGCACCGATCAGTATCCCGTGTAACTTTGCAGCAAGTGAAGGCCGCGCCAACTCTTCCGGAGATACCGGACTGACTCATAGGGGCGTGGGTAACACTCATTGCATAGGAGTGGTCATAAAAACATCATATGAAACACGCAGTTCTTTAAATAAGGCCCAAACGCATTGAGGCCCATTGAGGCCTTTCGCGCTAGGTTCCAGAAAAGGAGGCGCAGCCTCCACGACGCGGTCGTGAAGACAGCTCATGATGATGACTCGCATTGTCAGGTATTGGATTCTTCGCGCAACTCGGCTCGCACTTCTGGTCCCCAACGGAAAATCCGTTTGTCCTGCGCAGTACGGCGTTGGCCATTGGCGAATTAGCGCCGGATACTTTTGTTAGAGACAGTCCGACCCTTGAGATCACCTTCCGGTTGGCGGCTCGTGCTACATGCACGTGGCGCCGTGACGCACCGGATCGTGGTTCGAGCGCTCGCTGCATATACCGCGCAAGGTTGGTTCGCGCGCGTGAAAGCTGAGCCTTTACTGTTCCCTGCGGCACTCCCAAGACCTGGGCAGTCTCAAAGATCGAGAGACCGTCCGCGACGCGGAGCTGAAATGTTCTTCGCAAGATTGGCGAGAGCAGCGCGACGCACTTCCTCAGGTGTGCAGCAAGTTCAGATTTGCGACACTCATCTTCAGGGGTGGGCCGCGTGTCCGCCAGTTTTTCGGATATGAAGTGCCTTTCGTCCTCGCCAATCTGCCCATCCAACGGCATATGGATTTGGCGTGGCCGTCTGCGCAATTGCATCCGGGCGCAATTGCTGACAATCGTCGTCAGCCAAGTGGACATCTGCGACTGTCCCCTGAATCGATGCAGATGTTTGTGGGCGGCCAATAGCGCCTCCTGCACCGCATCCTCTGCGTCCGCTCTATTCCCCAGAAGACGCAAGGCACGACGATAAAAAGACGGTGAACCGAGCGAGAGCACTCTCTGCAGTTCGCGGACTGCGTTATGATCGTCTGCCACGTCTGGATATTGAGCAGTCTGTGCACGTGCGTCTGTGTCCGACATGTTCTTGTGGTCCACGAAAATAAAAAGCACGTAGCTTGCCAAAGTTTCGGCATCATTAACTATGTTCTGTGCGCAAACATTTGGGGGGAAATGGGGCAAGATTGGTGTCAATTGAGTCTCCCAAGTGACGATGTCCGGAGGTTGACATGACACTAAGCTCGGGCCTCCTCGCTTGCCCGTGGACGGTAGCCGGGCACTGGCAACTGAACTGCTCGATTTCCCCAGCTACTGTAGCCGCTAAAGGCTTTCGCAAATTTGCCGCGTACCAGTTCTTTGGCCTGCATTCATGGCAAGTGCGCCAAAACTTCATTCCAACCGCAACTCCTAGCAAAGATTCACGGAAGTCTTGCTAGCCAAATGGAACGTCTGCGAGTGCGATGCACGACCGGGATGGTGCAGCATTCACGAAGACGGCCCTCAATTCCGTTCCGCCGTTTGGCACTTGTTATGCCTCTTTGGTAGCTGGCGTGCTTTTGTCATGTTGTCGGAGCAATTGAAGTACTTCGGAGGACATATGGCAAAGATAATCGAGTTCTACATACCACAAAGCTTTCGCAGGGTTTCAAAGTGGTTCCCGCCAAGCCAAGCTGGCAAGGTGCTCGCCTTTCCACTAGCGGTACGAAAATCGGCGTGACCGTTCCTGAAACGAGAATGGCGAAACCGCGCCGTGCGGGCCTGGACCGTTCGGCGTCGACAACTAGATCTTACCTCTGGCTTCCGTCCCCGCTCCAGTGCTCCCCTCGTCTCGCCGTGTTCCGTTATTGTTCCCCGCCTTGGCAGCCGCCCCGGGAGCAGAATTAAACTTCAGCAGGCCAGTTGCGGGAGACAGGAAAACCAAGGAATTCGAAAAAGTCGCAACGTGACCTGTGAAACGCCCTCCCTCCACGTCGAATTCTCTCAACTGGAATTGAAGAAGACCCATGTTGATGACGTCCCCTGTCATGCCTGAGACCTGTACCCGGTCACCTACTCTGATTCCGCGCTTCCCAAGCAAGACGAGAGAGCCGAGACTGGGGAGAATGACGTTTTGCAGTGCGAGCAGCAGTCCAGCGCTGAGAAGACCAAAGTACGTTGCCAGCGAACTCAAGTCTGAAGCAACGCTGAACAAGCCAACCACCGCTATGGCAAACAATGTCAGAAGGCGGTGGACCATGCTTATAATCCGTCGTCGGTTTGGGTCCTGGATACGTCCGAGTGCCAGCCAACGCGAAATCTCGCCGATTCCAAATAGCAGACCGATAATTAGCACAACGATGAGCAGGCGGACCACCAACTGTTTCCACGCCTGCCTGTATTGTTTGGCTATCGCTGTTCGCCATGGCAGCATGTGTGACTCGTACTCTTCAAGCAAAGCCTTTTGCTTATCGAGCGCCACGATGGCAGGAGAAAAGCCTTTGAGTTCGAGTGTGAGCGTATCGAGTTGAGACTTCTGATCGCTCAACGATGAAAGATTGTTGGTCTGCAAATTGCTTGTGACGGCGCTTTGAAGAACCCGAGTGATGAAGTCGCTCATTGGAGTCCGCATATTCTTCGCGGAGAGCGAAAAGTTGTCAGTGAGGCGAATCTTTTCTTCAACCACGCGAAGCTTGCGGCTTAGCGCCGAGACTTCCGACGCCAGCCCGAGAATGCCGGTCTCGCTCCAGCTATTGCTGGTTTTGGAATCTGCGTCTTGTGCTGGTAATTTCGACAAGGGAGTTACGGGGCTGCTCAGCTCCGGTATGGATTGTGCAAGGTCGTCAATGGTCAAGTCGAGAGTTGCATTGTTGGCTTGTGCCGTCCTAGCACTCTGTACGAACTGGATCAGATCAATGACCGCGCGCGAAACAGCCTGCAGAAGCTCTAATCGGCTCTGAGCATCGGCGAGAGCGGCTTTCAGCTTTTTGCGATCGGCTTTGCGAGCCGAAGCAATTTTCTCGTTCAGCTTTCCAATATCCTCACTTGTTTGCTGAGTTTCCTGGTCATTTCGATTCTTCAACTCGATAAAGTGCGCAAGGTCCGCAGAAGCGGGAGCTGCCAGTGTCGCGGGTGCGTCGTGCGAAGAAGTAGCCGTCTTTGCTAAGGCGGCATCCGCTTTGGCAAATTCGAACGAGAGTTTGGCAATCTGGCCTTCAATAGCTTGGTTGTCATTCAGAAAAACTAGGTCTCCCGGATCGCTTGCGACCTCCCGTTCAGTGTAGACATGGCGGTACCAATTCACCGATTGCAAGAGATATCCGATAACTTGTGTGTCCGACGGGAGCTGATACGAGCTCTGCGTAGTGTCAGCAGAGAGCCCGCTGGATACTGCGATTGCGAAAATCGCACAACAGGCGCCAATGTGGGCGTACCGGTTCACGTTTTTCGGCCTTCCTTGACGACGCTTGCCAGAGCACTGGCTGGGCAAGTAACGGCGGGTTCAAGCACGAGATCTGCTGACGCAAGCACAAGCAACATCCAGAGCGCATCGGCTACCAATAGATGGGCGATCTCGCCCGGTCGAGAAGGGGAGAGCGGGGTGGTTGTGGGCGAGAGCGTCGGGTCACGAGTGTCATCACACGCAGCCGGAGATGGCTGAAGGACACGTAGCAACGAAACTCGTTGATGAAGAGATCCGAAAGGCCCGTCGGCGCGAGCCGCTTTGTCTACACTCGATGCTTTGCGCACGATTTCCCAGAAAGCGGTCCTTCACTCTTCGATCTAGCGCACATTGCCCGCTCCCACTCGTGACGCCAGTCGCTGCGACAGCGACCGAGACATCGAAACCCCATCATGCTTGCTCCGCAGAGCGGACAGACCAGGTTACGTATATCGGAGATCAAGCTCATGTTGATGTTTCTAGCTACCGCAAACGAAGCCATAATGTCCCTCCCTGTTGCGGCGGTTTTTCACCGCCGAATGCACAGAACCTCAAGCGTGGGGCCGGAGGCGCGTTTTGGAAAGGGCGCCCGGGGATAGGGGTTGCGGCCCCTCGCTTCGGATTCAAACATACGAGCAACTGAGCCGCCAAATGCTTTGCTCGGCAAAGAACGCTCCCTGCTCACGGGGGAATTGAGCTGCCCTGGTCTGATCTGAAGTTCCAAATGAGAAGACTGACTACCACAGTCTATTTGCGGAGGCGTTTTAATTCTGGCGTTTGCGGATCTCCTTACGTCCCATCAACATCGGAGAGATCAGTAAGTGACTGTCTGGCAAAGTGTCACCGTATTGACACTTCGAAGTACGGGCTTTGCAAGTACTTTTAAAGGACGGTAGGCCGTCATGAAGATCGTCTGGTTCCTTCCAGCTGTTCTTGGACCGGCTCGATCTTCGGCAGAAACCAGTGGGGACCGCCAGAAATGTGTTTGTTTCGAGAAGCGGATCAGGCGCGGATTCAAAATAGGCCACTTTGAAAGGGTCGCCTGGCCTTGGGAGTCACACAGGAAGCCCGGGCTGTTCGATAAGACTACCGCCCCGCCCTGGCCGAGAGAGTCACGGCGGTATAGTGCTCGATCCGACGCAGAGTGAACTCGCTGACGCTGCCGTGCAGAGAGAGGCCAGCAACTTGAGGCTGGGCCGCGTCTGGTGAAAGGACTTTCACCTCCCAGCGGCTCAGGTCCTGGACCAGCCCGCCCAACTCCAGCCGGACTTTGACGTTCTCTGCCGGGGCCTGGTGATCGTAGTTGAGCAAGTGGAGGATCAAAGTCCGACCGTCGGGTTTCCGAGTCAACTGGCCCAGCACATAACCGCGCGGTTCCAAGTTGAGGCGAGGCCCTCCGGCCGCGGCTTCGGCGCACGCCGCAATTCCCGGATCCGCCTTTCCGGCCCTGATGATGACGCCCCCGCTGGCGGTGAACGTATGCAACCGGGCTTTTTGCTCGGCGCTGAACTTGGGCAGGTCAGCCGGCATCATCAGAACCTTGAACCGGTCTAGGGGTACTCCCTTGTCTAGGTGCGCGAGCACTTTGGTCTCGAAAAAGACACTCTGCTTGAGGAATTCGTCGGCCAGCGGGTTCAGCGGCTCCGCGGAGATCAAGGCGATCCGCGCCACCGGCGCCGCCTGGTGATACAACTCCCGATGCTCGACCAGGAAATGGTTGTATTGAGCGATGGCCTTCCAGGCCTCCTGAGCCTTCGGCTCGCCCTTGATCAGCGCGGAGAGGAATCGACCCTCGATGTCGCGCGAGGTGGCCGCACCGAACGCATAGGCCTCAGCGATGGACAACTTCTGCTCGGCCGGGCTGGGGATGCAGCGCTCGCGCGGGCCGCAGTGGTAAAGGTCGTTCTCATACTTCAGGGGCTGCCAAAGCTGCTTCTCGCCGCTCAAGAATTTGATCTTGCGCGCGTTGTCCACCTGCCATTTACCGTTCCACACCCCCGGAGTGTCCTTACCGTCCTCCTCCCAGATCACCTCGTTAATGTCGTTCATCCCAAAGCGGTCCGGCGGAATATGGATATTGGCGTAAACCATGACCTTGGGTCGACCGGTCTCGCGCGCCTTCCGTTCCGCCATCCGCTGGGTGTCATCGAGCAACTGGGCCAAACCATCGTTGTAACCGATCATGTTGTCCCATGCGATCGCGTCCACTCCCGCCTCTACCGCCAGCTCCGCCTTCTTCAAGAGGTAGGCCCGCCAGCCGGGCTTGCGAGCGTCGGCTAACCGGCGACCCCAGGAGATCTGCGGCACGGTCTCGGTCGGGCCGGCATAGAACATGGGGACGCCGTGCATCCACAGGCCGTATTTCTTCGTTTCCGGGTCGTCGCGGTATGCACTCTTGCGGAACATGTTGGAAGCCGAGAGGTACGCCGAGACATGGATGCCGTTCTCATGGCAGCGGGCGATTACCTTTTTCAAGTTCTCCCGGTTCTCGTTTTCGTCCTTAAGCGACCAGCCGCTGCTCCAGGTGACCCAGATCCAGTTGAACTCCGCCTGCTTGAGCAAGCCGAGCATTTGCTCGAAATCGCTGTCATAGATGTGGGTTAGCACCTCCTTCTCTTCAGCGTTGAACTTTTTGCCCCACCAAGTCCGCTCGGCCTTCCAGCTTTCGATTCGTCCGCCGTCGAGCCGGATGAAACGAAAATTTCCCTGTTCCGTCCACGGCGGCACGTCCTCCGGCTTGGACCGATACAATCTCGGCGCCGGCTCAAAAGGCTGGGCGGAGCAGAGAACCAGGAAGGCGGTGACCAACCCAACCAGTCCAATGTTTCTTACGATTCGGACTCGCTGCAGGGTTCGCTCCCTTCGAAACGACCAAGACCACCACGATGGCCAAGTCATTGGACCGCGGCAGGCCACGTGGATCACTCTCTCGGATAAAGTGATCAGCCGCTTGAATACCTTATTGGTGCTTATGCTTTGTGAATTTGCCCAAAACAAATTCCTGGGCCAAACTGCTGACGACATGGAGACCCATGTCAATCCCAAAATTTTCGAATACATGCCCGGCAGTGCGACTCGAACTGGGGTAGTAAGCGGTGGAGATGGAATATCCAATTAAACTGCCGCCCCACTGAGAATAATTCGGCTGCGTTGCTCCATTGTCTCCCTTACAGACAAATGGAGCCAGCATGGCGTGGCGAGCCCGAGACCACTTTGTGCCGCTGCCCTGATAGAAATAGCGAGGATCCTGATGCAGAAGCGATGGCAGAATAGCGTTGCTGATCAAGCCTCCGGTGGTGGCGTCGGCCAAGCCAGCCCCCAACCGCTTGCCATATCCTTTCGCACCTTGCCGCCATTCATCAGGGTTGTCACGGGCCTGTTGGACGCCTGCCCACCCAGCCGTGCGGACGAAAAAAACTGGATGGGTCATATCTTTGTAAGCTAAGTGGAACTTCATCTTCGTGGTGAGAGGCTCGGGATGAGGTTCATAGGTCACATAAAGATTCGGTATAAAGCCGAGAACGCGTTGCCGTTCTTCAGCCTTGAGCTGTTGGGCAGCAACCTCCTTTGAGGAATAGGTCACCGTAACCGCCCGCTGCACCGCCAAAATGTGGAGTGTCGCGTCGGTCAGAGTCTTTTCCTGCCCGGGTTCGACTATAACGGACGAGTTCCACTCTGCAAATCCTTCTGCGGCGACGGTGATCTGATAGGGAATTCCTGGCGTGACGTTGTGGAACGCGAACGATCCGTCGTCCTTTGTTACAACTGTGAGACGATCGCCGACCGGTTTTTGCAAGACTACCGTCGCGTTGGGAATCGTATCGTTGTTATTGTCGACCGCTGTACCTAGGATGCTTCCTGTTCTGCTATTTGGCGCTTCAGTAGACTGCGCGGACGCGGGTACAGCAAGAATCAATCCGCCTGCCAGGGCGATGAGCAACATGTGTGTTAGATTCAGAAGCTCTCTCATAAGCCGGTCACGTGAGGCATATCTGTTATTGTGCGTTGTTGACATTTCTAGCCTCTCGACAGGGTGAAGTTAATTGTGATCTGGGAGTCGACTTCAACCGGTTCTCCATTCAAGAGATATGGCCGGTAGCGCCATTGCTTTACTGCTTCGATCGCGGCCTGCGCGAGCACCGGCAAACCCCTCTCGACGCGAACATCCTCCACGGTGCCATCTTTGCCGATCACGGCCAACAGCACTACCGTTCCTTCAATCCGCGCGCGGCCGGCCTCAGGCGGATACTCCGGCGCAACGTCGTAGACCAGGTTGGCCTCGCTTATCCGGGCGGGGACACGGATTCTCTTTGGCGCGGGCGTTGTCGCGAGGACGGGCGCACTGCCCGTGCTACGCAGCAGTTCGCTAAGCACTCCACCGGGAATTCCGCCGACTACTCCGCCAGGAACTCCCCCTACTAGTCCGCTCGGAGTATCCACCGGAGGCGCAGGTGCTTCTTGCGTCGTATGCACCGTCCTAGGAATCCTCACATTTGTCGGGGTGTTTCTGGAAGTGGATGTGGGCACTGGAAGCCTCGTGACATTGGAAGCCGCGGCCGCCGGGGGTACATCTAGCATCGTTAGTCTCTCCCGCTTGGGCAGCGTATCCGTGTGAAGCAGTGGGATGACAACTAGTGCTAGCAAGAGGAGCGACAGCAGGGTCACCGATCCAACTGCCGCCCAGGGATTTCGCGGTCGTGACTTTGTACCCGATACAACTAGGCTGTCGTGAAATAAATCCCATTCTTGCAGGCTGGAAGATACGGGACGCTGTTCGTTCTCGCGCTCCGGAGGTGCTGCAATCCGTGAATCAATTCGCAACCGTGGCCTCGGGAAAGCCGGGTATGCAATGGAATGATCCGATTCCGAACGATTGTCGTTATAAGTAGCCATAGCAAAGCGATCCCCTTTCACGCAGCAGCGTTCTCGCTTCCATGAACTGCTATGTGGATTCGGCACCAAAGTCGAGTTACTGTCCATTCGAGGCTCTCTCCTCCACATCAAAACTTGGATCTAGGTTGTGAGTCTGTGTGATTTGATATTCCCCATATTTGATAGTCAGGACCGCACTGCCAAAGATCCGCACCTTCGTCTCGCTCTCGTTTGACTCGGGCAGCCAGAAGCTGCCGATGTTCTGATAGCTTCGTGTGAAGTCGGTCTTCACCGTCCACCACGAAGGATTGACGGCCGGCTCGCCCTCGACGTGAGCGATGGCAAAGTCCTTCGCATCGACCCAGATGCGCCCTCGAAAGAGAAACTTGTTATTAGTCAGCGGCTGTGCCTCGAGCACATAGAACTCATTCCCACCGATCTTCCGGTAATCTGTGAGTTGAAATGTGTAGTTCTGAGGCGTGATCGCCGAACGCTGCTGATTCTCCTCGCGCATGGACTCCTGCTCCGCCTCAAGGAGCTTCTTAAACACGCGACTCCGCACGGTGCCCGATCCGCTCTCCGACACGATCGTGAATACCTTCTTATCGGGCGCTTCGTACTCAGCCCGAACGACCATGTCTGCCTTCTTGTGCGATAGACAGTGGCACTCGAGGTGGTAGCTTCGGATACTTGAGTAGCTTTCGAGCGCATTAGCCCGGTGTTCGTTCATTTGCGCGACGCGCCGCATGACTTCATCAGCGCCCAATGGGGCCGACACGGTGGCCTGCTGTGCGACTGCCGGAATGCAGACAGCCAGCAAAGCCAACGTCGGCAGAAACCGGCCTGTGTGAAACTTCAAATCTTGGGAAAACCGAATCATCATTTGTTTCTCCCGGGGAATCGTGGGAACCCGACAGCAGTGCTCATGTTGGCGAAGTCTGGCTTGTGAGTTTTTGTCTCGAGTTCAGCCGGTGACTCCCGCAGCTGAGAGAGCGTCCATTGCTCCTGGCCAGTGGTTTGTGGCGTGGATGAGTCGAAGAGATAAATCGTGCTCGCGAGAACCGGTCCGACGCGGACTTCACGGCGAGACATGCCAGATTTTCCGAGAGCGTCGAAGAACCTCTGTGTCTCGAAGAACCGCCGGGATGGCTCAAGAATGATCATGTCTCCTTCCCGGGGTACATAATGGCGGTCGTAAAGGGGCACAACCTCAATGTCAGTGCGACCGCAGTTCTCTACGTAATAGGTCACGGTCATCGGCCTGGCGGTCGCCAGCCGGGCGCCCGCGTCCGCGCTGGAGCAGACCTGCTGCGCTACTTCCCGTGTGTCGAACTCCGAAACCTCATCTTGCCCAAAATAACGGGCAATATTTTTCTGGCCTCCGGCAATGGAGTTCAAATAGAAGGAGTAGTACGGAGACCACGCGTGCAATTCAAGCAAAGGCAAGGCAAACAGAGTGGCAGCGGCCAGCCCAACAAATGCCAGCGATATTTTGTTTTCTCTCATGCGGTCCCATGTCGCTTGCACCGCATAACCGCCAGCCAGAAAAAGAAAGGGCAGCACCACGAGTGAATAGCGCACCCACTTAGCACCAGAAACCGAAAGCCCGGCCAGCTGAACCACTCCCAGAGAAAGAAAAAAGCACGACGCCAGGGTTCGGCGGTCTCGCAGGAGCATGATGCTTCCGGCGGTGACGGCCACCAGAATTGGAATCGGTGTCTTGATCAAGAGGAGCCACAAATAGTAAGTCCAGGGAACTCCAGCAAGCAGACGCGAGGGAAAGTTCAGATAGAGCGTGCCATCGAAATCGTAGCCACTGTGCTTTACGCCATCATGGTGCAGCCAATGTACGATAGCGCTGAAGTTGCTTGGGAAAAGAACGACCGGGTTCACCAGTATGAAGGTGAAGAATATGACGAGGAAGAATCGTCCGTAACTGAACCGTGAAAACTTGCGATTCAGTCCCATCTTGCCGGCAAGAAACCAGGCAAGCGCGTTCAAGCCAAGCAGGTGAAGAATGTATTGCGAGGCAAAAGCGAGTCCAAACCCAATTGCACTCAGGTCATACCATCGGCGTGCACTCTCGTCCGAATCTGCCTGTTGGGCCCGGCAGTAGAGGTAACAAGCCAGAAGAGTGAAGAAGGTGAGCGGCGTTTCCTCTTTGGCAAGCCGATTTAATGCGACCGCCAATGGCGAAACTGCCCAGAAGAAGCTCGCCGCGAATGACCCCACAAGACCGATCAGGCGACGACAAAACAGAAAGAGAATTGCAGTCGTCGCCGCGCCGAAAAGGACATTAGGAAATCGAAGCCAGCCCTCGGGGCTCATAGTGGGCCAGCTATGGAGTGAGGCCAGGCGGCTCCAGCGCTCACCCGCTGTCAGACTGACCCAGGCCAGCATCTTCAGCATCATCGGGTGCTCACTGTTGACGCCCACGAAGTGTCCGTGACGATATTCCTGAACGGCCGCCCACTTTGCCGACTCGTCCTCGGACAGGCTGTTAAAGTCGACGTGATTCAACCGAACGGCAAACGCCAGGACCGTAAGCAGGAGCGCGATTGCAGCATCCCGCTGCCAGCGCCAGGAACGATCTTGAAGCTCATTCAACACAGACTCTTCCGTTTCCATGGCGAGCGCCTTCGTGCTCATGGGCGCGACTCGGACGCGATATCAACCCCACCAGCTGCGCGCAGATCAAAAATCTCGGACACGGAATATGGTTTCCGCGCAGACGGGTTGAAGTACTGCCAGACTCCCAATTCGCCGAGGAGTCCGAGTGCCACCAACTGGAGGCCCAGCAGGACCAGGACTGCCGCAACAACCAGCAGCAGTGCGTGTTGCTCCACGACATTGGTTCGATAAAGGACCTTCCACACCAGCAGCCAAAGAGCCACGGCGGATCCCGCACTCATGTTGATCAGGCCGAGCCGGCCAAAGAAGTGCAGCGGCCGCGACATATAGCGAAGGAGAAACCGAATGGTGAGCAGATCGAACATGACCCGGAAGGTGCGAGACAGGTTGTAATGCGATACCCCGTGCTTCCGGTGCTTGTTTTGAATAGGAATTTCACAGATCGAGGCGCCGTGTGCCGAAGCCAAGGCTGGTATAAATCGGTGCATCTCTCCATAGAGCGGCAATTGAGAAAGCAGCTCGCGGCGGTACGCCTTAAATGTTGTTCCGAAATCGTGAATGTTGACGCCGCTGAGCTTGGCCATGAGCCAGTTTGCACAACGTGAAGGAATCTTCCGCAACAATAGGTTGTCAACGCGGTGCTTGCGCCAACCGCTGACAACGTCGTATCCCTCCTCGAGCTTCTCCAGGAATCTGGGAATTTCCGCCGGATCATGCTGAAGGTCGCCGTCCATGGCGATCACGTAGTCACATTTGCAGTGTGCAAACCCAGCCGCCAGCGCCGCGGTCTGACCAAAGTTTCGGCGTAACCGGACAACAGCGACACGAGGGTCGATTGCGGCAAGGTCCCTCAGTCGTTTATATGTAAGATCTGTGCTCCCATCATCCACGAAGACAAACTGGTATTCCCAATCAACGTCTTCCATCACGGAATGCAGCCGAGCATACAATTCGGTGATGTTGTCCTCCTCGTTGTGGAAAGGAACAACAACGGATACGGTTGGTTTTGCTGTGAGGTCAGGCATCGTGCACCTTTCTGCTAAAGGCGCAATCCGTCGCCTTGAGCCACTTCCGGTCATCCTCGGTTAGACATCAGTGCAATACGGCGTCCAAACCATGAGGATGGGGCCGGAATTGTTGCAACACACTGAGGAGGCTAGATATGGAATGCTCACGCCGAAGGTCGCGGCGGACCGAAAGGTGTCATGTGAGAAGGAAGGATTTGACACGTCAAACGCTTGTCACATTTTCGCGCGGGAGGAAATGCGCGAGTCGTGCTACAGAGAATGTTAGAGCAAGGCACGGCTTGCGCTAACGCGTTGATCGGAGTGACCGCGTCCTCCAGGATGGTCCGTGCAGTTGTGCTCCGGCCTGCGTTCACGGCATAGTTCCGGAGTTCGATCTTCAGGATGTTCTTCCCATACAGCCGTACCTGAACAAGCGCCTGGTTCTTATTCTGGAAGCCAGAAGCCGTCAATTGGCTGATATTGCCTTTCAAAATCTTCTTGCTCGAAGCCAGCGAGATAACTCTTGCGAGATCTCAAGTGACTACTCTGGCACTCGCGAAACTGATTTGGACTGACCTGCTAGCCCCAGCATCCTTCGCTCCTCCGTCCACTCCTGGTGGAGTGTCCCTCGCCATCCAAAAACCTGTGTTCATTTTCCGCTTGACTCAGAGTTGGCCCGGTGACCATCGCGGTTGGTGCTCGGAACCGGACAAGTATGATTGCTTGATCGCTTTCGCGATGTTGTGCGCTAGGTTGTGTGTAACGCGCAAATTACTTCCAAAGAAACGAACGTCACCATTTACGGTCCGCTCAAAGACGACTTCACCCTCGCGTGTGAGGAGTTGACTCTGTACAGCTAACTTCGTGGCGCCACTTACAGTGGTCACAGCGCGCCGCGTTTCGCTGCCCGGCGTGTATTTCTCAACGGCCGTTTTCAGCACCAGCAGGTTCGGAAACTCGCCGGCCCTAACGTCACCAGCGCGGAACACTTGCTGGAATCGTTGTGTCTTGTGCAATTCGACCACGAGATTCTCGTAAATTGCGATTTGAAACGAATGGGAGAGGTCCAGGTTGCCGGCGTCGACCCGGTCGACTTGCACGCTCCACTGCGTAGCAGACTTTCCGCTCCTGCCAGATGGTTGCGCAGAAGGAGTTTGGCCAGGCAGCCGGCAGGGAAGCGCAAAGGTTACGGCCAGGAAGGCGGCTACAAAAGCGATCAACAAACTGCACCTATTTGTCCTCATGCCCAACCTCCGCGGCGCCTTGTTGCGCCGACTGAACATGGCGAGAACTGATAGTCACACCCTGAGCCATCAGTTCATTCTTTACAATCTCGGCTTGTCCATTCTTCAGCTGGAAGATCGCACCGTGAATTCCTCCATCAGCGTCCACATATTCCAGAGTCAGGGTGTCGTACTTCTTGTGGGCAAAGAGACTGACGACTCGGCCGCTGCCGAAGGGAGCGGCGGTCTCGCCCAAAGTCATTGGCAAGCCGCCGACCTGCTTGTTCTCCTCACCCAGAGAAATATCCCGCAGCAGTGCGATCTTCACTTTTGTGCGAGGCTTCCCGTTCTGCCGAAATTGCAGCGATTGGTCCTGAACGGACAATATCCCGGTACCGTTATTCCTCGCGTTTGCGAATCCCAGCAGATGAGTCGCCCGAGTGCTGAATGGTGCGCCTGTGTCCCCTACCTGAGTTGATTTCTGCGCTGGCGCAGTCAGGGTGCAGCAAAGCACGGCAATCGAGAGCCACAAAGCGCGGCGTCGGGCTAGGCGGTTAGTCTTGCTGTGGTTGCATGAAACAACAAAACGATCCATTTGTTCTCCGATTCGAAGCGCGCCGTCAACCCACCCGTGTGTCACTCACTTTGACAGACACGTCAGACCAGTGACATCAGAGCGGCCATTTCCCTGTAGCTTGATGACGCTTGATTGCAGGCGATCGTGCTCCCGAGCGATACGAAGCATTTGTGTTGCCAACCGCAGAAGCGATCGCTGTGTGCCCATTTGCCCCTAGGGTGTCATGGGCGCAATCGATACTCAACGCTAAGACCATCATCGTCAGAAAAGCTGGATGGGCCACATCGCTCTGTGTTCTTATGGAAGGCCGAATGCAAGCAGCAATTGTCCTGAGCAGGACAGCCGTGACTCAGGATCATGAGGGCAAACTGTCGTGCGGCGTTTGAGGAGGCTGGAGTTGGGAGGAGCTTTGATCACGTCAGAAGGCGGTCTCGGGATCACAGTGCTTCAGAACGATGATGAAGTACTTGTTCGATTGAACGGCCGCACGACTGTGGATTCCTCGCCAGATCTTCGCAATCGGTTATTACAGGTGCTGGAGGAGGAACCATCGCCTCGGGTTGTCACTGTGGACTTAACCGGCGTTACATCCATCGAAGCGTCTGGGATCGCGACCTTGATCGAAGCTCTTAAAATCGCCCGCCATCGTCAGATGACATTTTGCTTGCAGGGACTCGGTGGCGCTGTGCTGAGGCTATTCGAGGTCACGGGCGTGCTGGCTCTGTTCGAAGTGAGCGACTGCAAAGAGAGGGTCTCTTGATGGCGAAGGTTCTCGAAAGCGTCGGCGAAAGAACAATCGAACATCTCGACTACGTCGGAAGTCTGAATATTCAGCTCTGGGCCACATTGCGGGCCATGGGACGAGCGCTGCCCTTTGTAGGAAATCGTTACCGTTGGCAGGCTACCGTGAAGCAGATGCTGGAAATCGGCGTCGATGCAATGCCCATGGTCTCGTTGATGGCGATCTGCACTGGATTCATTCTCGCGATGCAAGGAGCGTCTGAACTGCGCCGCTTTGGAGCTATGCAATACGTCATTGACTTGGTCGCCGTCGGCTTCACGCGCGAACTCGGCCCACTCCTCACGGCGATTGCCGTAAGCGGACGATCCGGCTCGGCATTCGCGGCTGAAATCGGGACCATGAAAGTCACCGAGGAACTCGATTCCCTCCGCGTCATGGCGCTGGAACCGGTAGAGTTTCTGCTCGCGCCCAAGTATCTGGCGGCTTTGATTTCGGTCCCCTGCCTCAGCATCATCTCGAATTTCTTCGGTATTTTGGCCGGTGGTTTGTTCATGTTCTTGAGTACTCGCTTGGCGCCACTGTTGTACGTCCACTATGTGTTCAATTCCATCAACTTGCGCGACGTGATCACAGGATTGATCAAGAGCGTGGTGTTCGCAACCATCATTGCTCACGTTGGATGCTTGGAAGGGTTTCGCGTCCGCGGAGGTCCCGATTCGGTCGGCCGCTCCACCACCAGCGCGGTTGTGAAGTCGACCTTCCTCGTCATCGTCGCAGATGCGGTCTTCACCGCCATCTTTTATTTCACGGTGAAACCCTAATGCCCATCATTTCTGTCCGTGATCTTGTGGTTGAATACGACGGCCGCAGAGTGCTGAATGGATTGAATCTCGACATCGAACACGGGGAAACAATGGTGCTGTTGGGCGGCAGTGGCTCAGGAAAAAGTACCCTGTTGCGCCAGATTATCGGGCTGGAGCGCCCTAAGTCGGGCAGCGTCCATGTCAAAGGAATGGATATCACGCGCTGCTCACAGTCCGAGTTGAAGAAGATTCACCTCTCGATCGGTGTGGCCTTTCAAAGCGCAGCGTTGT
>Ga0137418_10001740_pt1 | contig 20098 bp, 17 predicted proteins | sample CZODoug3_1_2_16f_FD_122242 | JGI IMG/M metagenome (GOLD analysis project Ga0137418, IMG submission 122242) | Vadose zone soil fungal communities from Angelo Coast Range Reserve, California, USA - CZODoug3_1_2_16fungal (Hybrid Assembly) | ecosystem: Environmental > Terrestrial > Soil > Vadose...
CTCCGCGAACACCCCGTATGTCAACACCATCTCGGCCGACGACCAGGTGCTCATGCCGGGCAGTCCGGATCTCGAGCGCCGCATCAAGAGCCTCGTCCGCTGGAACGCGCTCGCGATGGTGGTGAAGGCCAACAAGCTGGACGAAGGGATTGGCGGGCACATCTCGACCTATGCGTCGGCCGCCACGCTCTACGAGATCGGCTTCAACCATTTCTTCAAGGGCAAGGGCGAGAACCACGACGGCGACATCATCTTTTTCCAGGGGCACGCCGCGCCCGGCATCTATTCGCGCGCGTTCGTCGAAGGGCGCATTCCAGCCGAGAAGCTCGAGCACTTCCGCCACGAGCTCAGGGCCGGTGGGGGTCTGTCGTCATACCCCCACCCGTGGCTGATGCCGGACTTCTGGGAATTCCCGACGGTGTCGATGGGCCTCGGGCCGATTTGCGCGATTTACCAGGCGCGCTTCATGCGCTACCTGGAAGATCGCGGGCTCAAGAAGCGCTCCGACTCGAAGGTATGGGCGTTTCTCGGCGACGGCGAAACCGATGAACCGGAATCGCTCGGCGCCATCACCCTCGCGGCCCGCGAAAAGCTCGACAACCTGATCTTCGTCATCAACTGCAACCTGCAGCGGCTCGACGGCCCCGTTCGCGGCAACGGCCAGATCATCCAGGAGCTCGAGGCCGCGTTCCGCGGCGCCGGATGGAACGTCATCAAGGTGCTCTGGGGCAGCGAGTGGGATGCGCTGCTCGACAAGGACAAGGACGGCCTGCTCGTCAAGCGGATGGCCGAGGTCGTCGACGGCGAATATCAGAAGTACGCGGTCGAGCCCGGCGCCTATTTCCGCGAGCATTTCTGGGGCAGGTATCCGCAGCTCGCGGAGATGGTCAGTCATCTGTCGGACGAGCAGTTGAAGAAGCTCACGCTCGGCGGACACGACCCGGCGAAAGTGTATGCCGCCTACGCCGCCGCGGTCGGTACGCAGGGACAGCCGACGGTCGTCCTCGCGCGCACGATCAAGGGCTACGGCATCGGCGAGGCGGGCGAGGGCAAGAACATCACGCACCAGCAGAAGAAGATGAACGAGGAGGAGCTGCGCGCGTTCCGCACGCGGTTCGGCATCCCGATCGCCGACGCGGAGATCGCGAAGGCGCCGTTCTATCGTCCGCCCGACAACAGCCCCGAAGTCACCTACATGCTCGAGCGCCGGAAGAAGTTCGGCGGCTTCGTCCCGCGCCGCATCACGTCATTCGAGCCGATCAAGGTCGAGACGCTGCACGATTGCTTCACCGAGTTCGAGAAGGGCACCGAGGGCCGCAAGGCATCGACGACGATGGTGTTCGTCAGGATGCTGGCGAAGATGCTCAAGGACAAGGAGATCGGTGAGTTGATCGTGCCGATCGTTCCCGACGAGGCGCGCACGTTCGGCATGGAGGCGCTGTTCCGTCAGGTCGGCATCTACTCGCACGCCGGCCAGCTCTACGAGCCGGTCGACATGGACACGCTTCTCTATTACAAGGAAGCGAAAGAGGGGCAGATTCTCGAGGAAGGGATCACCGAGGCCGGTTCGATGTCGTCCTTCATCGCCGCCGGCACCGCGTACTCGACCCACGGCATCAACACGATCCCCTTCTTCATCTATTACTCGATGTTCGGCATGCAGCGCGTCGGCGACCTCGTGTGGGCCGCCGGCGATTCGCGCGCGCGCGGCTTCCTGCTGGGCGGCACCGCCGGCCGGACGACGCTGGCGGGCGAAGGGCTGCAGCACCAGGACGGCCACAGCCACCTGTTGGCGCTCGCGGTGCCCAACCTGGTCTCCTACGACCCCGCGTTCGCGTACGAGATCGCGGTCATCATCGAGGAGGGCATCCGGCGGATGTACGTGAAGGGCGACAGCGTCTTCTACTACATCACGCTGATGAACGAGAACTACGAGCACCCGCCGATGCCGGAGGGCGTTCGCGAAGGCATCCTGAAGGGGATGTATCTGTTCAAGCGGTCGGCGAAGAAGGAGCCGAAGGCGCGGGCGCAGCTGCTCGGGAGCGGCGCCATCCTCCCCGAAGTCATCAAGGCCGCGAAGACGCTCGAGGAACAGTACGGCGTGGCCGCCGACGTCTGGAGCGTGACGAGCTACCAGGAGCTCTATCGCGAGGGGCACGCGGCGGAGCGCTGGAACCGCCTGCATCCCGGCGAGACGCCGCGCGTCCCGTACGTGACGCGGTGCTTCGAGGGGACCGACGATGCGATCGTGGCCGCCTCCGACTACGTGAAGGCGCTGCCGGATGCGATCGACCGCTGGCTGCCGCGTCCGCTCGTCTCGCTCGGCACCGATGGCTTCGGCCGCAGCGAGAACCGTGCGGCGCTCCGCGATTTCTTCGAGGTGGACTGCAAGTTCATCGTGACCGCCACGCTGAATGCGCTGGCGCGCGACGGGAAGCTGGACGTGTCGGTCGTCCAGAAGGCGATCAAGGACCTCAACATCAACACGGAGAAGCCGAACCCGGCGACCTCCTGAAATTCGGAGAAGACTTGTTTCCTTTGATTACTCCGTGTCTCCGTGCCTCCGTGGCCCTTCGCCGGTGAAGGGCGCTCGGAGTTAACGCGTGCAGGAATTCAAAGTTCCCGAGCTCGGTGAAAACGTCGAACAGGGTGACGTGACCCGCCTGCTCGTCAAGGTCGGCGACACGATCCAGAAAGAGCAGTCGGTCGTCGAGCTCGAGACCGACAAGGCGACCGTTGAAGTGCCCTCCTCCGTCGCCGGCGTCGTCAAGGAGATCAAGGTCAAGCCGGGCGACAAGGTGAAGGTCGGCGCCGTCATCCTGACGGTCGACGAAGACGGTTCGGGCGCGGCCAGGGAGGAAGCACCTGCGCCGGAGGAGAAGGCCGCGGCAGAACCAAAGGCGGACGCGAAGGCTGCGCAGAAGCCGGTGACGAAACCGGAACCGAAGCCGGAACCAAAGCCGGAACCGAAGCAGGATCAGAAGGTCCTGTCGATGCCGCGACGCGAAGCGTCCCAGTCAGCGGCCGCGTCCCCTTCGCCTGCGCCGCAGGCGTCGGCGCGCCAGGCCCAGGCGGAGCCGGCGGCGAAGGCGGACGCGCCCGCGCCGCAGCCGCGTCCGAGCGAAGAACCGGCGGCTCCCGCGTCACCATCGGTCCGCCGGCTCGCGCGCGAGATTGGCGTGGACATCAACGAGGTGCAGGGGCGCGGCCCCGGCGGCCGCATCTCGGACGAGGACGTCAAGGAGCATGCCCGCCGCATCCTGAGCAGCGTCCCCTCGACGTCGCCTGGCGCGGGCGGCTTTGCGGCGCGGCCGGCCGGCGCGCCCGCCGCGGGCGTACCGCTGCCCGACTTCTCGAAGTGGGGCGAGGTCGAGCGCGAGCCGATGTCGAACATCCGCCGCAAGACGGCCGAGCACCTGAGCCGGGCGTGGAACACGATTCCGCACGTCACGCAGTTCGACAAGGCCGACATCACGCCGATGGAGGAGCTGCGCGCGAAATTCCGCAAGCAGGTCGAGCAGGCGGGCGGCAACCTGACGGTGACGGCGGTGCTCGTGAAGGTCATGGCGGCGGCCGTCAAGCAGTTCCCGCAGTTCAACGCCTCGGTCGACGTCGACAACAACGCGATCGTCTACAAGAAGTACGTCAACGTCGGCGTGGCGGTGGATACCGAGTTCGGCCTGCTCGTGCCGGTGATTCGCAACGCCGACCAGAAGAACATCATGCAGATCGCCGTCGAGCTGCATCAGCTCTCCGAGAAGGCGCGCGCGAAGAAGCTGACGCTCGACGAGATGAGCGGCGGCGGCATCAGCATCTCCAACCTCGGCGGGATCGGCGGCACCTACTTCACGCCGATCGTCAACTGGCCCGAGGTCGCGATTCTCGGCGTCTCGCGCGGCATCGTCGAGCCGGTGTGGCGAAACGACAAGTTCGAACCGCGCCAGCTGCTCCCACTCTCGCTCTCCTACGACCACCGGGTGATCGACGGCGCCGACGCGATGCGCTTCCTGCGCTGGGTCGTGCAGGCCATCGAGCAGCCGTTCCTCCTCTCGCTGCTCGGCTGACGCATGGCGCGCGAATCCACACAACTGGCCGTCCTCGGCGCGGGGCCGGGCGGCTACGCGGCGGCGTTCTACGCGGCCGACCTCGGCATGCAGGTGGCGCTCGTCGACATGGAGAAGAACCCGGGCGGCGTCTGTCTCTATCGCGGCTGCATCCCGTCGAAAGCGCTGCTCCACGTCGCAAAAGTCGTCGACGAGTCGCGCCACGCCTCCGCCTGGGGCGTCACCTTTGCCGATCCGAAGATCGACGTCGACAAGCTGCGCGCCTTCAAGCAGGGCGTGGTGGACAAGCTGACGGGCGGGGTCGGCCAGGTCGGCCGGTTGCGCAAGGTGAAGTTCATCCAGGGGCGCGCCGCGCTGACGGGCCCGAAGTCGATGACGATCGCCACCGGCGGCGGCGAGACCGAGCTGCAGTTCGAGCACTGCATCCTGGCCACCGGTTCGAGCCCCACGCGGATTCCGTCGTTTTCGCTCGACAGCCCGCGGATGATGGACTCGACCTCCGGCCTCGAGTTGCCCGACATCCCGAAGTCGCTGCTCGTGATCGGCGGCGGCTACATCGGCCTCGAGCTCGGCACCGTCTACGCGACGCTCGGCAGCAAGGTCTCCGTCGTCGAGATGACGGGCGGGTTGCTGCCCGGCGCCGATCGTGACCTCGTCGCGGTGCTCCAGAAGCGGCTCGAGAAGCTGTTCGCGAAGATCATGCTCGACACGAAGGTGGTGAAGGTCGCGGACGAGAGGAACGCCATCCGCGTGACCTTCGAGGGGGAAGCCTCAGGCGACCAGAGCTTCGACCGCGTGCTGGTTGCGGTCGGGCGGCGGCCGAACTCCAAGATTCCCGGCCTCGAGAAGACCGCGGTGAAAGTCGACGCGAAGGGGTTCATCGAGACCGACGGCCAGCGGCGCACCGCCGAGCCGACCATCTTCGCGATTGGCGACGTCGCCGGCGAGCCGATGCTCGCGCACAAGGCGTCGCACGAAGCGCGCGTCGCGGTCGACGCCATCCAGGGGCACAAGGCGGTGTTCGAGCCGCTCGCCATCCCCGCGGTCGTCTTCACCGACCCCGAGATCGCGTGGACGGGGCTGACCGAGGCGCAGGCGCAAGCCGACGGCCGCGACATCGAGGTCGCGAAGTTCCCATGGGGCGCGTTGAGCCGCGCCATCACGGTGGATTCGCCCGAAGGGCTCACCAAGCTCGTGCTCGACAAGAAAACCGGACGCGTGCTCGGCGTCGGGATCGCGGGGTCGGGCGCGGGCGAGTTGATTGCCGAGGGGACGCTCGCAATCGAGATGGGCGCGACAGCCGAGGACATGAGGCTGACGATTCACCCGCACCCGACGCTGTCGGAAGGGTTGATGGAAGCGGCGGAGGTGTTCTTCGGCCAGAGCACGCACGTCTACAAGCCGAAACGCAGCGGGCAGCGGGCAGCAGGCAGCGGGCAGTAGGAACGCCTGTTCCGCTGCGGCCAGCTGCCGGCTGCCAGCCGCCAGCCGCCGCTACGGGAGCACGGCCGTGGCGTTTCGTTTCGGCACGTAGCCGACCGGAATCTCCTTCACGACCTTGCGGCTGCCGATGTCCACGACCGTTACCGAGTTCGATCCTGCATTGGCGATGTAGACCGACTTGCTGTCCGGCGTGAACGTCAGCCAGTCCGGATGGTGGCCCGTCGGCGCCTCGCCCATCAGCTTCAGGTCTGGCATCGAGTACTCGTAGATGCGGCTGTTCATCTTGCTCAGCACCCACAGGGACTTCTTGTCCGGCGTGACGCCGATGCCGTGCGACGGCGACCCCTGCAGCCCCTCGGTGACCCGTTCCTTCTCGGACACCTCGGGCAGCTTGACGCGGCCCACTTCTTTCCGCTGGTCGAAGTCCACGATCGCAAAGCCGTTGAAGTCCGACAGCTGGATGAACAGCCGGCTGGTCGAGCCGTCCGCCTTCTGATCGAACGCGATCGGCCGCACGCCCGCGTCGAACGCCAGCGTCCAGACCGGCTCTTCCGTCTTCTGATCGATGACGGTCAGCAGCTTGCCCCCCACCGAGCCGCAGAGCACGTACTTGCCATCGGGTGTCACGTAGGTGTTGTGCGCGCTCCCCTTGACCGGAATGCTCTTCGCGCGGGTCATCGACGCGGTGTCGATCACGTCGACCGCACCGGGCGCGGCGGCGATGGCGACATACACGCGCTTGCCGTCCTTGCTGATCGACACGTTGTTCGGATGCGCCGTCAGCGGGACCGACTTGATGACCTTCAGCGTCTTCGTGTCGACGATGTCGAGCGTCTTCTCGGTTTCATTGGTGATGTACAACCGCGAGCCGTCGGGCGCCGACGTGGCCCCGTGGTTCACCTCGATGCCGTTGATCACGCCGACGACCGTGTTGGTGGCCGGGTCGATCAGGTGGACGGTCGTTCCCGCGGAATTCGTCTGAATGATACGGACGGAAGACGCGCCCGCCGCGGCGGACAGGGCAACGGCGATCGCGGCCGTCAGGACAACGCGCTGCATAGAGAACCTCCGGACCCGGCTACTTTACATCAGCCTGCCCGCCGTATATAAAACGCGCATGCGCCGAACATCCCTTTTGATCGCGATCCTCCTCGCCCTGGTCTGCGCCCGTTCCGCTCTGCAGGGACAGGGGACGGCGGCGCCGGCGACGGGTCCGCGGGGCCTCGATTTCGAGACGTTCCGGACGCGGGTGCAGCCGATTTTCCTGGCGAAGCGCGGCGACCATGCCCGCTGCTACGCCTGCCACTCGCAGGGCACCCCGCTGCGCCTGCAGGAGCTGTCGCCGGGCGCGACGACGTGGAACGACGATCAATCGCGGGCGAACTTCCAGGCGATGCAGCGCGTCGTCGTGCCGGGGCAGCCCAAGCTCAGTCGGCTGCTGCTGATGCCGCTCGAGCACGAGGCGGGCGGAACGGAGTTCCATCCGGGCGGCAAGCACTTCACGTCGATGGACGATCCGGAAGTGAAAACGCTGGTGGCGTGGATTACCACCGTGAAGGCGGCCCAATGAAGAACGTTGCCATCGCGACGTGCGCGGCCGTCGCGCTTGCGTCCGCCGGTGTCGTTGCCCAGCAGGTGACCGGCACCGTCGAAAGCCATCTTGCGGCCGCGAAGAAGGCTGCGGGAAGCGACTTCACGGCGCTGTACGACCGCATCTGCATGGAGTACGAAAAACCGCTCGCGCCGCCTGCGCCGGCCGGACAGGGACGCGGCGGGGGCGGCGGTGGCCGCCAGGCCGGTCCGCCTCCGGCGGCGCAGTGGCATGCCGAGCCGGCGAAGGTCTTCGACAATCTCTACTTCGTCGGGATGACCGAGTATTCGGCCTGGGCCCTCACCACCTCGCAGGGGATCATCGTCATCGACACGATCTACGACTACTCGGTCGAGGACGAGGTCGTGAACGGGCTGAAGAAGCTGGGGCTCAACCCCGCCGACATCAAGTACGCGCTCGTGAGCCACGCGCACACCGATCACATCGGCGGCGCGAAGTACCTCCAGGATCACTTCGGCACGCGCGTCGTCATGTCGAAGGAGGACTGGGACGTGTCGGATCGGACGATCCCCGAGCGAATCCGTCCGAAGCGTGACATCGAGGCGAAGGATGGCGACACGCTGACGCTTGGCGACACCACCATCACGATGTACCTGACGCCGGGCCACACGCCGGGCACGATCTCGAGCATCTACCAGGTCAAGGATCGCGGTGCCACGCACACCGTCGCGACGTGGGGCGGCACCGCGTTCAACTTCGCGCCGAAGCCGGAGAACTTCCTGCCCTACATCCGATCGGCCGAACGGTATCGCGGCGTCGTGCAGAAGTCCGGCGCCGATGTCGTGCTCTCGAATCACACGGCCTACGACAGCACCAACGCCAAGATTGCCGCGCTGCGCACGCGCAAGCCGGGCGAGCGCCATCCGTACGTGATCGGCAACGCGAACATCCTTCGCTACCTGACGACCGCGGAGGAGTGCGCGAAGGCCGGATACCTCGCGACCACCAAGCTTGCGGGGACCAGCAGCCGCTAGATAAGATCTGTGGTTGGTCGCTCTTCGCCAATCGCAACTATCTGGAGGTTGAATGCAGGTCATTCCGGTGACAGATGTATCGCGCGGCTTTGGCTCGACCAGCCGCAGCGATGCATGGTGGGTCGCCCCGCTCGTCGTCTTCCTCGGTCTCGGAACGTTCGTCGGCTACTCGACGTGGGCGGCGTTCCAGAACGCCCATTACACGTTCGGCCCGTACCTGTCGCCGTTCTACGCGCCGGTGCTGTTCGCCTCGCCGGGTGACACCGCAGGGCTCGAGCATGCGTGGTTTGGCGTCAAGCCGGCCTGGATCCCCGCGTTCCTGCCGTTCTCGCCCGCGCTGCTGATTCTTCCGTTCCCCGGTCTTTTCCGCTTCACCTGTTATTACTACCGTGGCGCGTACTACAAGGCGTTCTGGGCCGATCCGCCGTCGTGCGGGGTCGGCGAGCCGCGCAAGCGCTACTGGGGCGAGCAGTCATTCCCGCTGATTCTGCAGAACGTTCATCGGTATTTCCTCTACATCGCGTGCATCTTCCTGTTCCTGCTGTCGTACGACGTGTGGCTGGCGACGCGCTGGCCCGATGGCGCCGGCGGGACACGGTTCGGCATCGGCGTCGGCACGATCCTCCTCGCGGTCAACGTCGTGCTCCTCAGTTCCTACACGCTCGGCTGCCACGCGATGCGCCACATCGCCGGCGGCTTCCACGACGAAGTCTCCAAGCACGGCGCGTGCGACATGGCCTACGCGTGCTCGACCGCGCTCAACTACAAGCACCAGCTCTTCGCGTGGTTGAGCCTGTTCACGGTGGGCTTCGCCGATTTGTACGTCCGACTCTGCTCGATGGGGATCTGGACAGACTTCAGGATCCTCTGATGCCGACAGCATCAACGTATACGTACGACGTCCTCGTGATCGGGGCGGGTGGCGCCGGACTGCGCGCGGCCATCGAAGCCGCGAACGCGGGAGTCTCGGTCGGCCTGATCTGCAAGTCACTGCTCGGCAAGGCGCACACCGTGATGGCCGAGGGCGGCATGGCCGCCGCCATGGCGAACAACGACGACCGGGACAACTGGAAGGTGCACTTCGCCGACACGATGCGCGGCGGCCAGTACCTGAACAACTGGCGCATGGCCGAGATTCACGCGAAAGAGGCGCCGGACCGCGTCCGCGAGCTCGAAGGGTGGGGCGCGGTGTTCGATCGCACGCCCGACGGCCGCATCAACCAGCGTAACTTCGGCGGCCACCGGTATCCGCGGCTCGCGCACGTCGGCGATCGCACGGGTCTCGAGCTGATTCGCACGCTCCAGGACCACACCACCTACCTCGGCGTCACCGTGTATATGGAGCACACGGTCATCGAACTGCTCCTCGACGGCGGTCGCGCGGCGGGCGCCGTGGCGTACGACCGCGAGCGCGGGCGCTTCCACATCTTTGCCGCCAGGGCGGTCATCCTGGCGACCGGGGGCGCCGGGCGCGCCTTCAAGATCACGAGCAACAGCTGGGAGGGGACCGGCGACGGCCACGCGCTGGCGTACCGCGCGGGCGCCGAGCTGATGGACATGGAGTTCATCCAGTTCCATCCGACCGGCATGGTCTGGCCGCCGAGCGTCCGCGGCATTCTCGTCACCGAGGGCGTGCGCGGCGAGGGAGGCGTCCTGCGCAACAGGGAAGGACGCCGCTTCATGTTCGACGACATCCCCGACAACTACAAGCCGCAGACCGCGTCGGACGCCGAGGAAGGGTGGCGGTACACGCAGGGCGACAAGTCGGCGCGCCGCCCGCCCGAGCTGCTGACGCGCGACCACGTCGCGCGCTGCATCAACCGCGAGGTGAAGGCGGGCCGCGGGTCGCCGCACGGCGGCGTCTTCCTCGACATCGCGTGGATCAAGGAGAAGCTCCCGAACTCCGGGGAGCACATCAAGCGGAAGCTCCCGAGCATGTACCACCAGTTCAAGGAGCTCGCCGACCTCGACATCACGAAGGAGCCGATGGAGGTCGGTCCGACGACGCACTACATCATGGGCGGGATACGGGTGGACGCCGATTCGCAGATGTCGACGGTGCCCGGACTGTTCGCCGCGGGCGAGTGCGCCTCCGGCATCAACGGCGCCAACCGGCTCGGCGGCAACTCGCTGTCGGACCTGATCGTCTTTGGCAAGCGCGCCGGGGAATACGCGTCGCAATACGCGCGCGCCAACGTCCAGCCGCGCGTCGACGAGGGCGCAGCCGACCGCGCGATCGCGCAATCGCTCGCGCCGTTCGATCGGGGAGCCGAGGGCGAGAACCCGTACAACATCCAGCAGGACCTGCAGGATGCGATGCAGCGCCTCGTCGGCATCGTCCGTAACGAGGCGGAGATGCGCGAGGCGCTCGGCAGGATCCGGGACTTCAACGAGCGGGCGGGGCGTCTCGGCGCCGAAGGTCACCGCGAGTATCACTCCGGCTGGCACACGGCGATCGACGTACGGAACCTGCTCTCGGTGTCCGAGGCGATCACGCTCTCCGCGATCGAGCGCAAGGAGAGCCGGGGTGGCCACTTCCGCGAGGACTATCCCCAGAAGGCCGCCGAGTTCGGCACCTTCAACATCGTCGTCAAGCAGGCGGGCGACGGCTCGATGCAGGTGTCGCGCGTACCCATTCCGCCGGTGCCGGACCACCTGAAGCAAGCCATAGAGGAGCAAAAATCTTGAAAGACCGGGCAACCTTTCGAATCTGGCGGACGCAGCCGGGTGGCGGCGGCGGCTTCAGGGATTACACGACCGGCGTGTCGGACGGGATGGTGGTCCTCGACGCCGTGCACCGCATCCAGGCCGAGCAGGCGCCCGACCTCGCGGTCCGCTGGAACTGCAAGGCGGGCAAGTGCGGGTCGTGCTCCGCGGAAATCAACGGGCGTCCGCGGCTGATGTGCATGACGCGTCTCAGCCAGGTGAACCTCGACGAACCGGTCACCCTCGAGCCGATGCGCACGTTCCCGCCGATCAAGGACCTGGTCACCGACGTTTCGTGGAACTTCAAGGTGAAGACGGGCATCCGGAAGATCACGCCGCGCAAGCCCGACGCGCCGGACGGCACGTTCCGCGTCGCGCAGCGCGACGTGGACCGGGTGCAGGAGTTCCGGAAGTGCATCGAGTGCTTCCTCTGCCAGGACGTCTGCCACGTGCTGCGCGAGCACGCCAAGTTCGATGAGTTCATCGGCCCGCGGTTCTTCGTCTACGCGGCGCAGCTGGAGATGAACCCGATCGACGCGGCCGATCGCATCCCGGACATGAAGGACAAGGCGGGGATCGGCTACTGCAACATCACGAAGTGCTGCACGAACGTATGCCCGGAGCACATCCACATCACCGACAACGCGATCATTCCGCTGAAGGAGCGCGTCGTGAGCCGTTTCTACGATCCCGTGACGCGGCTCCTGCACATGCTGCGGTAGTGGAGGGCGGGAACCGCGCGTGCGGCGTATAATCCACCCGCTCATTCAAGAGGAGATGCCCGTGAAGCGCAGGTTCGCTGGGTTGTCCGGTGTCCTCGCCGCCGTCGTCATGCTCGCGCCGCTTCCGGTGGCGGCGCAGGCCGGCGCGACCTATACGCCGCCGCGTACGCGCGAAGGACAGCCCGACCTGCAGGGCATCTGGCAGGTTTTGAACACCGCCGCATGGGACCTGCAGGATCACGGCGCGACGCTCGGGGTCCCCGCGGGGCGCGGGGTCGTGGAGGGGAACGAGATCCCGTACCGGCCCGAGGCGCTCGCGAAGAAGCAGGAGAACTTCAAGAACCGGCAGCAGCTCGACCCCGAGAACCGGTGCATCCTGCCCGGCGTTCCGCGCGTCACCTACATGCCGTATCCGTTCCGCATCGTGCAGCAGGCCGACAAGGTCACCATCCTGCACGAGTACTCGCGCATCATCCGCTACGTCTACATGAACGGCAACCCGCATCCCGAGGGCCCCATCGACTGGTTCATGGGCGACTCGCGCGGCCGGTGGGAGGGCAATTCGCTCGTCGTCGACGCGATCCACTTCAACGACGCGACCTGGTTCGATCGCGCGGGGAACTACCACAGCGACGCGCTGCACCTGGTCGAACGGTTCACCCCGACCGGACCGGATCACCTGCTCTACGAGGTGACCGTCGAGGACCCGAAGGTGTTCACGCGGCCGTGGAAGATCAGCATGCCGCTCTATCGGCGCCAGGAAAAAGACATCGAGCTGCTGGAGTACGAGTGCGGGACCTACTTGCTGAAGCAGGAATGGCAGAAGCCTGATTCGCCGCTGTTCAATCAGCCATGAGGCAGGAGATGAGACGTTGGCTTTTCGGCGCACTGACGGCGTTCGGAGCGGTCGTGGTCATCCTGCCGGTGACGGGGCAGGCCCAGGCCTTCTACCGGCCGGATACCCCGAAGTTCCCGCAGGCGCGCAGCTGGGTGGCGCAGAGGGCCAAGCTCCCTCCCTACAGGGCGCCGCGCACGCCCGACGGCGTGCCTGACCTCCAGGGAAACTGGAACGGCCCCGTCGGCGGCGGCAACGACGATCTCGAGGAGCACGCCTACATCGACGTGACGACGCCGCCGCAGGAAAGCTATGTCTCCGACCCGCCCGACGGAAAGGTTCCGTACCAGCCGTGGGCGCTCGCCAGGCGCAACGAGATTCGGGCCGGGCTGGCGCGGGGATGGCCCGGCGAGACGGGCCAGCGTCTCTACACCGATCCATCGTCGCTCTGCACGAACGGGATGCCGCGCCTCGGGTTTGGCGGGCAGGAGATCATTCAGAAGCAGGGCTACGTGCTGCTGCTCACCGCCAACACGTACCGTGTCATCCCGACCGACGGGCGTGCGGCGCTCGGCGAGAGCGCGAAGTTCTTCTTCGGCGTCTCGCGCGGCCGTTGGGAGGGCGAGACGCTGGTCGTCAACGTGACGGGCCTGAACGGGGAGACGTGGATCGACAGCGCCGGCAACTTCATCGGACCGAATACGCACCTGACCGAGCGCTGGACGCGCGTCGAGCCGAACACGATCGACTATGTGATGACGGTCGAGGACCCGACGATCTACACGCGTCCGTGGACGATGACGTACCCGAAGCGCCGGACGGGGACCGGCCCCGGAGGCAATGCAGGAGCCATCACGAACGCAGTCGCCGCCGCCGCCGGCGTCGCCCGGGCGGCGGATCCCTACGCGAAGGAAGTGTGGGAAAACACCTGCCTCGAGGGGAACCAGGACAACGTCGTGCTGCTGAAGAAGCTTGGCTTCAAGTGGTTCGACGCGGTGACCCCGCCGAAGTAATTTTGAAGTTGTCACGCGCTTGACGTAGTATCTGGCGGACTGAAGCCACCGGGGAGGCTTCGTCAACCCACCCAACGGTCTAGCCAGGGTCCCCGGCCGTTGCCCAGGCTGCTGGCACGCAGCAGCCCGCTCGCTCGTTCTCGCGTCGGCGTCTCGGAGTCCCCGGGGATCGTTCGAAAGGAGGGGGAGGCGTGAACGGAAACGGCAGCTTCAAGGGTCAGCCCGCGCCGTGCGGGCGTTTGGCAGACAGCGAACACTACGAGGATCACGACGACGACTGCCTCGTCACGCGCGAAGTGGAGTTCGCGTGCGGATGCGTCAGCATCGACCGTCAGTACCACGACGGAAGCGTGAGCCGGAGAGTCGTGCACCACGACGGGCGCGTCATGGTTGACGAGCTCCTGTCCGCGGTATAGGGCCGGCCTCACACAGGCCGCCCGCACAACGCCTCGACGAACCACGGTCGGCGGAGGAGAACCCCGGTGATCCCTACTCATGACGTTGTGTTGGTAGGCGGCGGCGGCGCCGGTCTGCGCGCCGCGATCGCCATCGCCGAATTCAATCCACGCCTCGACATCGCGGTCGTGTCCAAGGTGTACCCGATGCGGAGCCACACGGTCTCCGCCGAGGGCGGCGCCGCCGGCGCGATTGCGCCCGACGACAGCCTCGACGAGCACTCGTACGACACGATTGCCGGCGGCGACTGGCTCTGCGATCAGGACGCCGTCGAGATGTTCGTCGAGGAGGCGCCGCGCGAGCTGCTCCGCCTGGAGCACTGGGGCTGTCCGTGGAGCCGCGAGCCCGATGGCCGCGTCGCCGTGCGCGCCTTCGGCGGGATGAAGAACATGCGCACGTGGTTCGCCGCCGACAAGACCGGCTTCCACATGCTGCACACGCTCTTCCAGACCTCCCTCAAGTACACGACCGTCAAGCGCTACGACGAGTGGTTCGTCACGAAGCTCCTCGTCGACGAGGGCCGCGTGCAGGGCGTCGTCGCCATCGATCTCGCCTCGGGCCGCATCGAGGCCATCACCGCGCGCGCCGTGATCCTGTGCACCGGCGGCTGCGGCAAGGTGTTCCCGTTCACGACCAACGCGGCGATCAACACGGGCGACGGCATGGCGCTCGCCTACCGCGCGGGGGCCGCGCTCAAGGACATGGAGTTCGTCCAGTACCATCCGACGGGGCTACCGTTCACCGGCATCCTGATCACCGAGGCGGCGCGCGCCGAGGGCGGGTACCTGATCAACAAGGACGGCTATCGCTACCTGCAGGACTACAACCTCGGCAAGCCCCACAAGGAGCCGGTCCTGAAATCGATGGAGCTCGGGCCGCGCGATCGCCTCTCGCAGGCGTTCATGAAGGAGCTCGAGAAGGGCAGGACCACCGAGACTCCGTACGGACCCGTGGTGCATCTCGACCTGCGGCATCTCGGCGCGAAGAAGATCGACGCGAAGATCCCGTTCGTGCGCGAGCTGTGCATGAAGTACCAGGGGCTCGACCCGGTCAAGGACCTCATCCCCGTGCGCCCGGTCGTGCACTACATGATGGGCGGCGTGCACACCGACATCGACGGCGCGACGACGCTGCCGGGGCTGTACGCGGCGGGCGAGACGGCATGCGTCAGCATCAACGGCGCGAACCGCCTCGGCTCCAATTCGCTGCCCGAGCTGCTCGTGTTCGGCGCACGCGCCGGCCGTGCGGCGGCCGAGTACGCGTCGCGGCTCTACGAGGTGACGCCCGGAATCGTCGTGCAGACCGACGACGAGCGCCGGCGCGTCGAGCGCGACCTGTTGAACCGGCGAGGGCACGAGCGCATCGCCGACCTCCGCACCGAGATGCAGGCGACGATGGAGGAGAGCGCGGGCATCTACCGGACGCGGGCGGCGCTCGAGAAGGGCGTCGAGCGGCTGACGCAGCTGCGGACGCGCCTCGCCGACGTCGCCATCGAGGACGACAGCCGCACCTTCAACACCGAACGCGTCTCGGCGCTCGAGCTGGCGTTCATGGTCGACATCGCGGATGCGATCCTCGCGTCGGCCGTCACACGCGAGGAGTCGCGCGGCGCGCACCAGCGCACCGATTTCCCCGCGCGCGACGACGTCCGGTTCCTCTCGCACACGGTCGTCTATCGCAATCCCGACGGAACACCTCGTGTCGATTACATGCCGGTCACGATCACCCGCTGGCCGCCGGCCGAGCGGGTCTACGGGGAGGCTGCGGCACATGCGGGACCACATCACGCTGCAGGTAGCTCGCTACCTGCCCGAGAAACAGTCTGAGCCGACGTTCGACGAGCACGAGGTGCCCTGCCCGAAGGACTGGGTGGTCCTCGACGGGCTGAACTACATCAAGGATCGAATCGACGGCACGCTCTCGTACCGCTGGTCGTGCCGGATGGGCATCTGCGGCAGCTGCGGCATGACGGTCAACGGCGAGCCCAAGCTGACGTGCGCGACGTTCCTGGCGGACTACGCGCCCGGTCCGCTGCGCATCGAGCCGCTGCGGAACTTCCCGATCATCCGCGATCTGATCGTCGACATCGGCGATTTCATGCGCAAGCTCGTGGCCGTCAAGCCGTTCATCGTGCGCCGTTACGAGAAGCCGCTCTCCGACGGCGAGTACCTGCAGACGCCCGACGAGCTCGACGAGTACAAGCAGTTCAGCATGTGCATCAACTGCATGCTCTGCTACGCGGCGTGCCCCATCTACGGGCTGGATCCGAAGTTCATCGGACCGGCCGCCATCGCGCTCGCGCAGCGCTACAACCTGGACAACCGCGACGAGGGCGCGGCGGAGCGGATGGATGTGCTGAACGAGCACGCCGGCATCTGGGGCTGCACGTTCGTCGGTGAGTGCACGAAGGTGTGCCCCAAGAATGTGGACCCCGCGGGGGCGATCCAGCGCTACAAGCTGACCGGCGCCGTCGAATCGATGAAGGCGTTCTTCATGCCAAGGGGGGCGTGATGGCCGAAAGTCCCGCGTACACCTATCACCCGCGCTGGCTCCGCCGCCGCGTGTCGACGTACTGGTGGCTGGAGAAATGGTCCTACTTCGCCTTCGTGCTGCGCGAGGGGAGCTGTCTCTTCGTCGCCTGGTTCGTCGTCTACCTGCTCCTGCTGATCTGGCGGGTGCTGCAGGGCGATGCCGCCTACCAGGAATTTCTCGCTTGGTCCGCGCGCCCATCCGTGCTCGTGCTCGACATCGTCAGCTTCCTGTTTCTGGTGTATCACGCGATTACGTTCTTCGATGCGGCGCCGCGTGCGCTGGTGGTGCACGTCGGCAGCAAGCGCGTCCCCCAGCAGCTGGTCGGCGCGTCGCACTACGCCGCGTGGCTGGTCGCATCGGCCGTGGTGTTCTGGCTCGTCCTGGGTGCGTAAATGATCAAACGAGACGCGGAGCCGTTCCTGTGGATGCTCTTCAGCGCGGGCGGCGTCGTCTCCGCGATGCTGATGCCCGCGCTCCTGTTCCTGTTCGGCGTCGCCTTTCCGCTCGGATGGCTGACGCCGCCGACGCGCGACCACATGGCCACGCTGCTGGCCAATCCGCTGGTCGCGCTCGTGCTGCTCGCCCTGATCGTGCTGTCGCTCTTCCACTGGGCGCACCGGTTCCGCCACACGCTGTACGACGGCTTGCAGATCAAGCATCTGCAGGAGGTTATCGCGGCGGTGTGTTACGGCGGCGCGATCATCGGCTCCGCGGCGGCCGTCTATCTCCTCTGGCAGGCCCGATAGCCAGGTAGGGCGGGTCCTTTCGGACCCGCCGCCGGGGCGGGGGCTGGGCGGGTCTAAAGACCCGCCCCTACACGGTCAACGTAGACATAGTACAGATCGGTCGCGACCTCGAAGTCGGTTGGCGTCGACGACCACGTCATCGTCTGCCACTCGCTCGTGGGACGAACGACTTGCCACGCGGCGGGATCGCCGACGCGCACCGGCATCGCGAAATCCTTCTCGCCCGCCTTCCAGCGATACGCGACGGCGCGAGCGGGCTCGTCGAACTTCAGCTCGAGCATCGGCACGGCGGCGTGCCGCAGGTACTCGTCGAAGATCGGCGTCAGGTTCATCCCCGTCTGCGCGTTGAAGAACGCGACGACATCCTCGGTGAGGATCGTCCGGTACTTGAACGTCTGGTAGAAGTCACGAATCAACGCGAACCACCGGCGGTCGTCGTCGATGACGCTCCGCAGCGTGTTGAGGAACAGCGCGCCCTTGAAATACATGTCCTGCGTCGGCTCGCGATGGATGCCGCGCGGCGTCACGATCGGCTCGGTGTTCCGGACCTTGTTCTTCTCGGCGTTCACGTACGCGAGGTAGTCGCCGTGGCCGTACATGTATTCGACGAACAGGCACTCCAGGTACGTGGCCCATCCCTCGTGAATCCACATGTCCGAGACGTCCGCGGCGGTGACGGCGTTGCCGAACCACTCGTGCGCGCTCTCGTGGATGATGATGAAGTCGAAGCGCGGGCTGATCTGGACGCCGGTCCAGTCGCGTGACGGGTAGTAGCTGTTGACGAAGTGATTCCCGTAGGCGACCGCGCTCTGGTGCTCCATCCCGGCATAGGGCACCTGGACCAGCTTGTAGCCGTCCTTCTGAAACGGGTACTCGCCGAAGTAGTGTTCGAACACCTGGAGCATCGGCCTGGCCTGCGCGAACTGATCCTTCGCCTTGTCCAGATCCTCGGGGAGGACGTAGAAGTCGAGCGGCAGGTCGCCGACCCGGTCGCCGAAGTGCTCGTAGGCGGCGATGTTGAGCGCGACGTCGTAGTTGTTGATCGGGTAGTGGACCATCCAGTCCCAGCGCGTGTACCCGTCATGCAGGTCGGTCTTGCCGAGGAACGCGCCGTTCGACACGTCCATCAGGCCGTTGGGAACCGCCACGCTGATCCGCATGCTCTCGACTTCGTCCCGCCACTGTTCCTTGTTCGGCCACCAGTAGCTGGCGCCGGCGTCCTCGCACGCCGTGGTCACCCAGTCGCGGCCGGCCGTGTCCTTGCGGAAGGTGATGCAGCCGAAGCGCGCGACCGGTTCCGGCATCCCCGAGTAGTAGAAGTCGATGGCGTATTCGCGGCCGGCGCGCAGCGTCTGCGGAAAGTCGACGAACACCGCGTTCATCTCGCGCGTGTACCGGAGCGCGCGCGCGCCGAGGAGAATCCTCTCGACCTTCAGGTACGCATAGAGGTCGATCTGGATGCGCGTGTCGTCCTTCAGCATCCGGAAGCGGATGGTGTTCCTGCCGCCCAGGAGCTGCTTCGCCGGATCGACGCGGATGTCGAGGTGATAGGAGAGCAGGTCGTTGTTGGCGCGGTAGCGGCCGTATTCGCCGCGGAGCACGTCGGCGCGCGAGGGAGTCTGCGCGGCGGCAGCGGTCGTCAGCGCGAGGACCAGCGCGGCGGCGCTAGCGGCTCTTCTCGTACGCGTCGGCTTGCTCATGGGCGTGATATGAGCTTCGCACGAGAGGCCCCGATTCGACGTGCACGAACCCGCGCGCGAGCGCCAGGCGCTTGAGCGCCGCGAACTCGTCGGGATGGTAGTAGTGGGCCATCGGCGCGTGCGCGGCGGTCGGCCGCAGGTACTGGCCGATCGTCAGGATCGACACCCCGGCGCGCCGCAGGTCGTCGAACACGACGACGACCTCGTCGATCTCTTCGCCGAGTCCGACCATGATGCCCGTCTTGGTCGCGATGGCCGGCCTGTACTGCCGCGATCGATCGAGCAGCTCCAGCGAGCGCGCGTACTTGCCGCCCGATCGCGCCATCCGATAGAGACGCGGAACGGTCTCGATGTTGTGATTGAGGACGTCGGGCCCGGCGTCAAGGACGATCCGCAAAGACGAGTCGAGGCCCTGGAAGTCGGGAATCAGCACCTCGATGCGGCATTCGGGGACCCGTTCGCGCGTCCGGCGGATCGTCTGCGCGAAGATGAACGCGCCGCCGTCGGCCAGGTCGTCGCGGTCGACCGACGTGATGACCGCATGCCGCAGCGCCATCCGCTCGATCGCGTCCGCCACCCGCGCCGGCTCCGCGAGGTCGAGCTCGTTCGGCTTGCCGTGCGCGACCGCGCAGTAGGCGCACGCGCGCGTGCAGACGTCGCCGAGAATCATGAACGTGGCGGTCCCGTGGTGCCAGCACTCGCCGATGTTCGGGCAGCGCGCCTCCTCGCAGACCGTGTGGAGCTTCAGCTCCTTCATCACGCCCTTGAGCCGGAGATAGTTCTCCGATCCCGGCGCGCGCACCTTCAGCCACGCCGGCTTCGGCTCGCGGGGACGAATGAACTCGACCGGCGCTTCCACCATCTCTCTGCTTAGTGTAACTACAATCGCAAGGTATGCAGCGGCTGGCCATTACGTGGCTCGGGCATTCCACGTTCATCGTGCGGACACCGGGCGGCAGGCGGCTGCTGTTCGATCCCTGGCTCTCGTCCAATCCCTCGTGCCCGGACTCGATGCGCAAGCCGCCGAAGGTCGATCTCATCCTCGCCTCGCACGGCCACTTCGATCACATCGAGGATCTCCTCGCGTGCGCCCGCGAGAGCGGCGCGCCGGTGGTGGCCATCTTCGAGCTGTGCGACTGGCTGACGCGAAAGGGGATCGCGAACACCGCGCCGATGAACAAGGGCGGTTCGCAGGACATCGCCGGCCTGCGCGTGACGATGACGGACGCGCGGCACAGCAGCGGGTACTTCGACAACGGGCAGATGGTGTACATGGGCGAGCCCGCGGGCTTCGT
>Ga0137418_10001741_pt1 | contig 20092 bp, 19 predicted proteins | sample CZODoug3_1_2_16f_FD_122242 | JGI IMG/M metagenome (GOLD analysis project Ga0137418, IMG submission 122242) | Vadose zone soil fungal communities from Angelo Coast Range Reserve, California, USA - CZODoug3_1_2_16fungal (Hybrid Assembly) | ecosystem: Environmental > Terrestrial > Soil > Vadose...
GCCAGAAGCCAGAAGCCAGAAGCCAGAAGCCAGAAGCCAGAAGCCAGAAGCCAGAAGCCAGAAGCCAGAAGCCAGAAGCGTCACTAGAAGATTCCCCATTCTGGCTTCTGGCTTCTTGGCTTCTGGCTTCCTTTTCTATGCTTTCAAGAACCTACCTTCAAGACCGCCAGAAAGGCCTCCTGGGGAATATCCACTTTGCCCACCCTCTTCATCCGCCTTTTGCCTTCTTTCTGCTTTTCCAGCAGCTTGCGCTTGCGGGTGATGTCACCGCCGTAGCACTTCGCCAGGACGTTCTTGCGGATGGCAGCGATGGACTCGCGGGCAATGATCCGGTTGCCGATGGCGGCCTGGATGGCTACCTCGAACATCTGGCGGGGGATCAATTCCCTCATTTTTTCGACCAGGGCCTTGCCGCGGGCGTAGGCGAACTCGCGATGGACGATCCAGGAAAGGGCATCCACCGGCTCGCCTCCCACGAGAATGTCCAGTTTGACGAGGTCGGCCGGCCGGTACCCGGCCAGGTGATAGTCAAACGATGCATAGCCGCGGGAAATGGACTTCAGGCGGTCGTAGAAGTCCAGGACAATCTCGTTCAGCGGCATCTCGTAGGTGAACAGAACGCGGCCGGGCGCGACATACTCGAATCCTTTCTGCAGACCGCGCTTTTCTTCGACCAGTTTGAGGATCGCACCGACAAACTCGTCCGTGCTCATGATCAGAGCTGTAATGATGGGCTCCTCGATCTGCGAGATGAACTGCGCTTCGGGGAATTTCGTCGGATTATCGATTTCAGACACTTCGCCGGTGGTCCTGGTTATTCGATATCGCACGCTGGGCGCTGTCGTGATCAGCGAAAGCTGAAACTCCCGCTCGAGCCGTTCCTGGATGATTTCCATGTGCAGCAGCCCGAGGAAACCGCATCGAAAACCGAAGCCGAGCGCGGTGGAGGTCTCCGGCTCGTAAAAGAAAGAGGAGTCGTTGAGCCGGAGCTTTTCCAGAGCGTCGCGGAGGCCTTCGTACTGGTTCGGCTCTACCGGGTAAAGGCCGGCAAAGACCATCGGTTTGATTTCCTGAAAGCCGGGAAACGCACTGGCTGTCGGGCGGTCGTGCTCCGTGATCGTGTCGCCGATCTTGGTGTCAGCCACCACTTTGATATTCGCCACGACGTAGCCCACCTCCCCGGCCGAGATGCGGTCCACTTCCTTCATCTTCGGGTTGAGGACTCCGACGCTATCCACTTGATAAACTTGATTATTGGACATCAATCGGATCTTCATGCCGTTGTGGATTTCGCCATCGATCACGCGGATGAGGATGAGAACCCCGCGGTAGACATCGAACCAGGAATCGAACAGCAAAGCCTTGAGCGGCGCCTCAGGATCGCCCTTGGGGGCAGGTACGCGTTTAACAATGGCTTCCAGGACCTCTTCGACCCCCTTACCGTACTTGGCGCTGATCAGGACGGCGTCTTCCGGATCCATGCCGATGATCGAGTGGAGCTGTTCGCGCACTCGATCAACTTCGGCCCCGGGAAGGTCGATTTTGTTAATGATCGGGACGATGTCGAGATGGTGGTCCAGCGCCAGATAGGTATTGGCCAGAGTTTGCGCCTCGACGCCCTGAGACGCATCCACTACCAGGAGCGCGCCTTCGCAGGCTGCCAGGCTGCGGGAAACCTCATAACTGAAATCCACGTGGCCGGGCGTGTCGATGAGATTGAGGATGTAGTCGGTGCCGTCGCGGCCGTGGTAGTTGAGACGAACGGCCTTTGCCTTGATCGTGATGCCGCGCTCTTTCTCGAGGTCCATCGCATCCAGGACCTGGGCGGACATTTCGCGTTTCGTGAGGGCGCCTGTCAGCTCGAGCAGGCGGTCCGCAAGCGTGGATTTGCCGTGGTCGATATGCGCGATGATGGAGAAGTTACGAATATGGGATAAAGGCATAGTGATTTGTTAAAGATAACCGGCCACAACTTTGATTGTACTCTCTGGCTGCCCAGGTTTCTTAAAGATCGCGAGCCAGCATGGCCGCGCCGATCACGCCGGCATCCGGCCACAACTTTGATTGGACTATCCGGCAGTCACGGAAGGATGAGCGGAATGCATGTCGGGACGCGGCGTCCCGGGCGGGCTCCAGCAGCATTTCTCCAGCGGCCATCACGCCACCCCCGATAACAATCATTTCGAGATTGAGTAGATCGATGAGGTTGGCGCACGCCATGCCCAGGAACGTTGCCGTTTCCTTGAAGACTTCCTGTGCCGTTCGGTCGCCGTGGACGGCGGCCTCGTAGACGATCTCGGCTGTGAGCAGCCCCTGCATTCCTTTCTCGGCGGCGGTCCGGACGATTCCGGTCCCCGATGCAACGGTTTCCAGACAACCTCGATTGCCGCAACCGCACAAGCGGCCATTGGGGTCGATCACCGTGTGTCCGAACTCACCGGCATAGCCGGAGGCGCCCGTAAACAATTTTCCATCCAGGATCAGACCCGAGCCGAGCCCGGTCCCAAGCGTGAGGTAAACCATCTGCCGCGTGCCGGCGCCGGCTCCACAGACAAACTCCGCATACGCCCCAGCATTGGCATCGTTTTCACTGATCACAGGCAGGTGGACCTGATCCGCCACGAGATCTTCTAAATTGACCCTTACGAGACATGGAATATTGGGTGAAGTCTCGACGACGTGAGTTTTGGAATTGCGCAGCCCGGGGACGCCAATGCCGACGGCAGCGACCTTGAAGGATTTTTGAAAATTGCGGATCAGTTCTGTTAGGTTTGAGAGAAAGCCGTTCAGATCGTCAATGATTGTCGGCGCTTTCTGCGATTCCAGGATTTGGCCAGTCGGGTCGACGAGACCGGCCTTTATGGACGTTCCCCCGATGTCGAGCCCGATGTAATCCATAAACGTCTGAATATAGCATATGGCGATAGTAACGATTTCTCGCCTGACAGGCAGCGGTGGCCGCGAAATCGCCACGTCCACAGCCCACGCGCTGAACTTTCAGCTGATCGACCGTGCGGCCATGGACGAGGTTATTGACCAGCAGTTCCCCGTCCGGACCGAGCAGCTCTCGCGAATCAAGAAGGACCGCAAGGTGTACGACGAAATGGTCCGGTCCGCCATCGCGGCGGTGGCCGCCTCGCACAACGTCGTCATTCTCGGCAGCGGCGCGCAATTTCTGTTCGCCCGGCTGGCTGCATCGCTGCACGTTCAGATCGTGGCACCGCTGCCTTACCGCATTGCGCGAGTGATGCGCCTTGCGCAGGTCGATCGGCCGGCCGCGGAGAAGATCATCGAAGAGCGCGATCAATCCAAAGAAACTTTGATCCGCACGCTCTACGGCAAGGATTGGCGCGATCCGGCCCACTACGACCTCGTTCTGAACATCGATCATTTTTCGAATGAAGTTGCGGCGGAGATCATCGTGAAGGCAGCGCAGGCGAAAGGCATTGAGGCCATGCCCGTCGAGCTGTCTGCCCAGTTGCGCGAGGACATCCTCACAACCAAGCTGGACGTGGCCCAAATGGCCGAGCTCGAGCCGATCGAAGACCGGCTTCCTGAATTCGCCCATCCCAGTGAACGCGAGTTTGCCCGCGTGATGGATTTCTATCGGATTCGATGGCAATACGAACCCAAGACATTTCCCATCGAGTGGGACGAAGACAAAAATGTTGTCTCCGCGTTTACCCCAGACTTCTATTTGCCGGACCTGGACCTTTTCATCGAGCTCACGACGATGAAACAGAGCCTGGTGACCAAGAAAAACCGCAAGGTCCGGCTGTTGCGCGAACATTACCCGGACGTGAACATCAAGATTCTTTACGAGCGTGATTACAGAAATCTGATCTGGAAATATGGGCTGGGGAACGGCACCGATGATGGCAATGGAACCGACAAAGCAGGATAGGTCCCGAACGACCCTTTGCTCCCGTCGTGCGACGGTTGTCCCTCTCAGTTACGTTTCCTGGTTCGCCGTTGCAGCGGATCAGTAGCTAACTGTCTTCAGTACTTTCTACAGTACTACCTCGGCAGTCTACTGCATAACTGAGTTCGACTCTGACAGAAACGCGGTCCAATCGGGACCCTGAATTTAGTGTAGCACTCGGACACTTCGTGTCAATGGGTCTGTTTGCAGGGCGGGTTGTCCCCTCTTCTAAATCACTAATCACTAATGTCCACTGCCCAATGGTGAATTTGCCTATGCGCAACGATTGATTGGCAAATTCACCATTGGGCAGTGGACATTAGTGATTAGTGAACGGCTGGGGTAAGATGGGCCGGTGCCGGACGATGTCGTAGAAGTTCTTTTCACCGAAGGGCAGATTCGAACGCGGGTCCAGGACCTTGGCCGCCAGATTTCTTCCGATTACGCGGGCCGGCAGCTGGTTCTCATTTCCATTCTCCGCGGTTCGGTCTTTTTTGCGACCGATCTCGCGCGTCAGATCGACCTGTCCCTCTCGATGGACTTTCTGTCGATTTCGAGTTACGGCGAAAACAGTGAGGGCGTGGTCCGGATCACGAAAGATCTCGAGGAAAATATTGCGGGCAAGGACGTGCTGGTTCTCGAGGACATCATCGATACGGGATTCACGCTGAAGTATCTGCTTCGCACGCTTGGAGGCCGCAACCCGAAATCGCTGGAAGTTTGCACGCTGCTCGATCGAAGAGCGCGCCGGATCATCGAGGTCGATCTGAAGTACGTCGGCTTCGAAATCCCCGACAAGTTCGTCGTCGGCTACGGCCTCGATTTCCGCCAGCGGTACCGCAACCTTCCGTACATCGGCGTGGTGAAGCCGTAGCTGTAGCGGCGGTCTATGACCGCCGACAATACCGCAGCGTGCGAGGTCGCCGGCGGTCACAGACCGCCGCTACAGCTACAGTTGCAAACTGGTCGCGTCAAACGGGTGCGGAAGCAAGGTTGAAAGCTGATGTTCCTTGTCCAGGCCTTGAGTTGAGTGAAGGTGGACCGCAATGTCCCCGCAGTATTCCCACAACAATTGCCGGCATGCGCCGCAGGGCGACGCCGGAACAGATGCGTCGGTCACGACCGCGATTTGCAGAAACTCCCGGGCTCCATCGCTCAGCGCTTTCCATAGGGCTACCCGTTCGGCGCAGACGGTCAGCCCGAAAGACGCGCTTTCGATATTGCATCCCGTGAAAATCCGGCCGTCTTTTGTCTCCAGCGCAGCGCCTACTTTGAACCTGGAATAGGGCGCGACGGCGTTTTCGCGCGCCGCAGCCGCCCTGGCGATGAGGTCAGGATGCATAGGTATCGAAGAAACGCTGGAGGAGCATTGCGAGGTCGGCGTTCATCGTCATTGCGGTATTCAGCACTTCATCGTGGTTGATGGATTTCCCGGAGATTCCGGCCGCAAGATTGGCCAGCATCGAGAGTCCGGCGATCCTCATCCCCATGTGCCGCGCGATGATTGCTTCGGGAACGGTGGACATGCCCACAGCATCCGCGCCGATCGCCTGAAGATATCGGATTTCGGCGGGCGTCTCATATGTTGGGCCGGACATCGCAGCGTAAATACCTTCACATAGCTGAAGGCCGCAGTATTCGCCGGCTTCCTTGAGCTTTTGACGCAGCGCTGGATCGTAAACGTCGGTCTGATCGACGAAACGTGGCCCCCAGCGGTCTTCGTTCGGACCGCTCAAGGGATTGGCGCCCATGAGATTAATGTGATCCGTGATAACCATGATGTGTCCCCGCGCGAACTGCGGATTGATCGCACCCGATGCATTAGTCAGGATCAGCGTGTGTGCGCCGAGCCGGCCAATGACTCTGGAACAGAACGACACTTCCTCCATCGTGTTGCCTTCGTAGTAGTGAACGCGTCCTTCGAAGACCACGACTGAAAGTTTTCCAACCTTACCGAAAACAACCTGGCCGCGGTGTCCGGGGACTCTTGGAACCGGGAAGTGCGGAATGGTGACATAGTGGATTCGCGTCGAACCCAGGAGAATCTCATCGACTGCGGATAAACCGCTTCCCATAATGATTGCGATGTCGGGAGGAGTCCCCATCTTCTCGAGCAGATATTTCTTGGCCTGTTCGACAAACTCAAATTTCATGCGTCTATCCTTCCAGGACAGCGTGGATCACCGGCCGGTTCCTTACCGGCCGGGCCTTGATCTCGAAAGCCTGTTCGATGAGGGCCAAGGCATCGCCCAATCGTTTCTTGTCATTCCAATGAATCTGGCACAGCACATCGCCTCGACTGACGCGATCCCCGAGCTTTCTTTCCATATAGAGCCCGACAGCGGGATCGATGACGTCGTCGACGCGATTTCGGCCGGCGCCAAGCGCATTGGAGGCCAATCCCAGCAGTTTAGCGTCGCACCGGGTCACGAAGCCTGCAACCCGGGCGCGAAACCCTTCAACATGAGCGGCTTTGGGTAACAGATCGGGGTTCTCGACGACCCGCTCGTCCCCTCCCTGCGCGCGTATGATCGCGCGAAATCGTTTTGCTGCTTCACCTCTTGACACTGCTTCATAAGCCAGTTTAGAGGCCTGTTCGACAGATCTGGTCCTTCCACTTAGACGGATCATGTGTGCAGCGAGAGCAATCGACACCGTTTCCAGGTCTTCCGGCGTCCTGCCCTGCAGAAAATCGATGCATTCGCGGACTTCAAGCGCGTTTCCGATGGCGCGTCCCAATGGCTGGTGCATACCGGTGATCAGGACGACGATCCGGGTCTTCATCGCGCGGCAAACATCCACGAGCGAGCGGGAAAGCGCGTTCGCCATCTTCAGTGTGGGCATAAATGCGCCGGATCCCGTCTTTACATCCATTACAAGGCCATCGATGCCGGCCGCGAGTTTCTTGCTGAGGATACTTGCCGTAATCAGGGGAATAGACTCGACAGTGGCTGTCACGTCGCGCAAGGCATAGATACGGCGGTCTGCGGGCGCAAGGTCATCCGTTTGTCCGATGATGACGGCGCCGCTGCTTTTCAGGATTTCTACAACTCTCTCGGCCGACGGCTTCGGATTAAAACCGGGAATGGACTCCAGTTTGTCCAGAGTCCCGCCCGTATGCCCGAGCGCGCGGCCCGTGATCATCGGTACGGTGACACCGCAGGCTGCCGCAATCGGGGCAACGACCAGCGAGGTTTTGTCGCCGATACCGCCCGTGCTGTGCTTATCGACTTTCTTGCCGGGAATCGAAGAAAGGTCCAGGACCCTACCGGAGTCGCGCATCTCGCGCGTCAACGCCAGGGTCTCCTGCATGGTCATGCCGTTCAGATAAACCGCCATCAACCATGCGGAAACGTGGTAATCCGCGACCTCGGATGACATGTATCCGCGAATAAAGAAAGCGATTTCTTCCTGGGTGAGTGCACCGCCGTCCCTCTTCTTCTGAATCACCTCACGAGGGGTCATTGCTTCGGGACGGGCTCTCCGCTTTCGATCCAGGCCGTATACCAGAGGTCGGCGAGCATGCTGGCTGCTCGAGCGAGTTCTGAGGAAATGAATTCCGTGCCCTTCGGCCGCGGCTGTTCGGGGTTGAATTCGCCGGTCTTTTCCAGTTCGTACATTGGTTCGAGTTCGGCGAAGCTTTGCGTAAGATACTGCTTGATCGACTCGAAGACATCGTTGATCCGTCGCAGCGGCTGGACCTTCGGCCGGACACTGGGAGCTTCGATGGCGGTATTAACATAAGCCGCTTCATACCGGCTGTGGAGCCGGCGGTCTTTTGTGTAGTTCCTGGGGTTCGGCTTGTCGTCGACCCAGCCGTTGTAATGAATGCTCAAATGCATCGGCTGCGAGCCATCGCCGACGTAGTGGCTCAGAATTCCGGCGTACACAACCGCATTCTGCCGAGTCGCCTCGCGATCGGCGGACGTCTTCGCGCGGCGCCAATTCCGGAATGCGTTGACGAGGCGGCCATAGTTTTCGACGATGGCATAAGGAAGGTACCCGACCTTCACGAGCTCCACTTTCTTCGCCGCAACCTTTTCCATGAACTGGTAGCGGTCCGGTTCAATAGTCGGAATAGGTCCCCATAATTCGGAATCGAAGAAGTGATCGGCTTGCTGGGCCAGGTTCATCGGCGAATGTGCCTCTTCCCGCCAGCGATCCGGCTCATTCGCGTTATAGATGAGCTCGCCGCGGCTCGCATTCATGAACTCAGGCAACCTGGGCGCCGCGGTTTCGATTGCCAGCCGGCTGATCATGGCGTGGCCTTTTTCGCCCCATGCGTGCCCCTGCAGCGGGGCGGCCAGGAGCAGCAAGCTCGCAATAACACAGCGCATAGCGGCAAGAGTCTAACAGAAATCTGGCGGGCGTATAATCAAAGTATAGTGAAAACCATCGGGCAGGTCTTCGAGAAACGGCCGCATGGAAGAGATTGAAATCAAATTTGTCGTCAAGGATACCAAAGCCATTACCGAGAAGCTTCGCAAGCTGGGTTTCCGCATTTCACTTGGCAGACATCGCGAAAGAAACTTTCTTCTTGATGACACGTCCGCGACCCTGCAGACGCAGGGCAAACTCCTGCGGATCCGCAAAACCCCTTCCGGCCAGACTGTCACCTACAAGGGTCCGATCTCCGCGTCTTCGAAATTGAAACATCGCGAGGAGATCGAGTGCAGGATGGAAGACGCGGATGTATTGCTGCGCATTCTTGAAGAAGTCGGCTTTAAGGTCAGGACCGAGTATTCGAAGTACCGCACAGTTTTCGAGAAGGACGGTTTCAGCATCTCGCTGGATGAGACTGAAGCAGGGAATTACCTCGAGGTTGAAGGTCCTTCGGACGAGGAGATTATCAGGCTTGCCGAAAAGCTCGGATATTCGGAAAGTGATTTTGTTCGTCGGACCTATGCAGAGCTGATCGGTGAGAGGAGGCATCATGATGAATGAAAAAGATCTGCCTGATGATGAAGCCCTGGAGATGATCGCCACCAGTGGACCCATTGAAGCAAAGATGATCGAGGAGCTGCTCCGCAACAATGGCATCGAATGCACGCTTCAGGGTGATGCGACTTCGACGCCGTTGCCGACCGAGTCGGACCTGGATGAAATCCGCATCTGGGTGAAGCCGGCAGATGCGGAACTGGCCCAGGAGCTGGTCGATGCGTTCTTCAGTCCGGTGGCGAAGCATGAGCTGGAGGAAGAGGAGTCCGACCTTGGCGTCGAAGATCCGGACGAGCCGGGTGGATTCACAGTTTGACGAACGCGGGCTAAAGCCCGCGACTACATGGCCGCTGAACGTTGTCCCCTAATGTAGTCGCGGGCTTTAGCCCGCGTTCGCTTTCAGGTATACTCCCCAATCTATGGATAACTTCACGCTTGCAGTCGTAGTGGGCGACATCGTCATGTGTATGGCTTTTATCGCCCTGGTCGTGTTTGATCACAAAAAGAAGCCCGTGCCTAGTGAACCTGTGAAACCTGCCGGAAGACGACCGGCCTGACCCGCGCCGCTTCGTACTCGTCCTTATCGAGGTAGTTCCATCGTGAAAGCCGGCTGAGGATTTCGGCCTTCCGCTTTTCCAGATACTTGAGGTTGCGTGCCGGAGTGTATCGCCGGGGATTGGGAATCATCGCTGCCAGTATTGCAGCCTCTTCAGGCAGGAGCTGCGAGGCGGATTTTCCAAAATACGCCTGGGCGGCCGGCCCAACGCCGTAGACGCCGTCTCCCCACTCGATCACATTCAGATAGATCTCAAATATCCGAAACTTGGACAGGTTCCGCTCCATCTCCTGAGCGATAAAGAATTCCCGGATCTTCCGCAGCGGGTTTTTGGATGTTGAGAGATACAAATTTTTCGCCAGTTGCTGCGTGATCGTGCTCGCCCCGCGCGAGAATCCTCCCTCACGCCAGTTCCTCCTCGCCGATTCCTTGATTTGTTCGATGTCATATCCGGTGTGTTGAAAGAACCCGCTGTCTTCCGCGATCAAGACCGCGTTTCGAAGGTGTGGTGAAATGTTGTTATACGATACCCATGTCCGAATAGACCGGGCAGTCGTATTCTTCTCGTCTGCCCGCTGCTCCATCAAGGCCGTGACGGATGGGTTCTTCGATTTGAGCGCCTGAATATCGGGAAGTGTGGCCAAAATATAGCCAACATAGGCCGTGGACAAGAAAAAGAGCAAAGAACCAATAGCGAGCAGTCTTTTCATCGAGCCCAAGGATAATACAGGGACACTTAGAATCGGAACCAGCGGATGGAGTTATCCGCCGTCCAGCGGTCCGGGCTCGTGGACTGGAGTGTTTTATCCGCTAGCCAGGACTGACGAATTGAAGTTCTACTCCAGATATTTCAACGTCGTCGAAATCAACTCCACTTTCTACCGGCCGTGCAACCCGAAGACAGCCGAGGGCTGGGCACGCCGGACACCGGATGATTTCGAATTCACAGTAAAAGCGTGGCAACAATTCACCCACAAAAAGGATCCGTGGACTGCCGAGGAAGTGGAGGAGTTCAAAGCCGGACTCCTGCCGCTCGCTGAGGCGGACAAGCTCGGGTGCATCCTTTTTCAATTTCCGGCCAGCTTCAAACACACGCCGGAAACAATGGATCGACTGAAGTCGCTGCTGGAAATCTTTGCCGATTATCCCAAAGCCGTCGAGCTGCGGCACCTATCCTGGGGAGATGTGCTGCCAACGCTTCAGGAATTCGACGCCGCTCCAGCCTTCATCGACGAGCCGAAATTCAAAGATTCGATCCGTCAGGATTTCGAAGTTGCGCCAGGCCGGCTGCTCTACTTGAGATTCCACGGCCGGAAGTTCGAAAAGTGGTGGAGACACGAGCATCGCAACGAGCGGTACGATTATCTGTATAAAGCGGAAGAGCTCGAGCCCTATGCCGTACGCCTGAAATCCATCCTCGAAGACAAGGATATTCAGCGCGCCTACGTCTTCTTCAACAATCATCCCGGCGCGAAGGCCGTTGCCAACGCCGTGATGCTGAGAGCGCAGTTGGATATCCCGGTGAAGACGGAGTTGCCGGAGAAGTTTGTGGAAAGGTTTCCGGAACTGTCGGGCTAAAAACACAAAGACACAAAGGGCACAAAGACACAAAGAAAGCCGGCATCAAAGATCATTTAATGCCGGCTTTCTTTGTGTCTTTGTGCCCTTTGTGTCTTTGTGTTTACGTCTTTGGATTTATTCCAACGCAAAAACGAAGACGTTACTCGAATTACTCGGCTTCAACTCCGGCGTCAGGCGAATCAGCCCCGTACTGACCAGCGAATTCCCCACGCTCACCGCCACGTACTGTTTCCCACCCACGGAATACGTTATCGGATAGCCCGTCACCGGCGAGCCGAGATTCACATCCCACAACACCTTTCCATTTTCCTGGTCGAACGCGCGGAAGTGCCCATTCGTGTCCCCGCCAAACAGCAACCCGCCACCCGTGGCAACCAGCGACATCGTCCCCGCGCGCTGCTCATACTTCCACACGGTCTTTCCCGTCTCGACGTTGATGGCCTCGACTGTTCCCAGTTTCTCCGTCCCCGGCGCAAGCTTCGGCTTCGTGCTGATCGCGTAAATCTGCGTCGGGGTATCGGGCACGGGCGTCACATCGAAGCACGCATTCTGCAGCGGGTAATACATCGTGTTGGTCAGGGGGCTGTACGCGCCGGCCTGAAAATTCTTGCCGCCGTTGATTGTCGGGCACACAAATTTCTCCTGCCCGATGGCACTGAATGTCACATCCGGATTCACGGTCACTTTCCCGGTGGCCCCGTCGATGTTCGCCACCACGTTCTGCCGGACCGTTGGCCGCGCCCAGAGGAATTCGCCGGTCTGGCGGTCCAGCGTATAGACGATCCCGGTCTTTCCGGGAATCCCCGTCACAACCTTTCGTCTCTCGCCAGGCCTGATCCGCGGATTGATCCAGGTCACCTGGTCCCGGGCCGGCGCAACGGCAGTATCGACCAGAAGGCGTTCGAACGGATGGTCGAAGTCCCAGTGATCCACCACATGCTGGTAATACCACGCGACCTTTCCTGTGTCGGCGTTAATCGCCAATGTCGAGTTGTGGTAAAGGTACGTATAGTCATTTCCCGCCAGCATGAATTTCGGCGCCGGCGACGTCACCGACGTGCCGACATAAAGCAGATTCAAATCCGGATCGTAGCTTGGCACCATCCACGTGCCCACATGGGATCGCTTCTCGTAGGGGATGCCGCCCCACGTTTCGTCTCCAGGTTCGCCCGGCCGCGGAATCGTGCGCACGCGCCAGAGTTCCTTGCCGGTCTTCGCGTCGTGCGCCGTGACGATGCACGCATTCGCGCTTCTCTTCGGTTCGCAGCCTCGCCCTGAAAGGATCTTGCCCCTGGCGACGATCGGCCCGGAGGTCTGCTGCGAGGGCGCTTCCTGCATATCGAGGATCCGTGTTTCCCACGCCAGCTTGCCGGTCTGCGCGTCAAGCGCGTAGACGAAATCGTCGCCGCTGGTATCGATGATCGTGCTGCCGTAGATCGCGAGGTTCCGGTTGATGTCTGCGAACCGCAGGATTTTCTTGACCTCTTCAGGCCACTCGCGCTTGTAATCCCAGATCAACTCGCCCGTCGCGGCATTCATCGCCTCGATGAAGTCGCCCGGGTTCGGCAGATACATCACACCGCGGTAAACCAGGGGTGTTGCCTCCTGGACTCCGGGTCCCATCCCGCGCGACCAGACCATTTTCAATCGCACGACGTTGTTACGATTGATCTGGTTGAGCGGGCTGTAACCCCAGCCGTTGAGCGTGCGGCGCCACATCATCCAGTCCGCCGGATCTGGATTCTCGAGCATCTGGTCGGTTACCGGTACGAACCGATTCTGCGCCATGATTGAAAAAGCAAAAACGAATCCAATCGCTATCAAGGTCCCTGCCGTGATCAGCCTTTTCATCGCATCCTCACATGTAGGAGATTTCGAAATTGGACGAATCCTGCATCTCAAATCCGAAATCCGAAATCTCCAATTGGACTGGACGGCTCAGGCAGTCCAATCTGATATTTCGGGATTTCGGATTTGAGATGCAGGATTCGTCCAATTTCGAGATGTCTTCGTTCGATTGTCCAGTAATTACTTCGCGTCCAACGCGTACACGAACAGCCTGGGGTTCGGCGGCGGCTCCGAATTTTCTCTTGGTGGACCAAACCCGCCGATAACGACGCCCGTTCCACCCAGCATCGCGACGTATTGCTTCCCATCGACCATGTAAGTGATCGGCGGTCCCATGCCGCCTCTCGCTCCCGTCTGCACTTCCAGCAGCTTCTCACCGTTGTCCGCACTGTACGCCAGCAGCCGCCCATCATTGATAACCTGGAACACGAGATTCCCCGCCGTCGTCAGCACTCCGCCACCGCTTCCGCCGCCACCCGGCCTGAACCACCGCTCTTTCTGAGTCGCGGGATCCCACGCCGAGAGAATTCCACGCTGTCCTGACGGCAAATCGCGCGTGGGCCCAATCGTCGGGAGTGTAATCGGCGGCTGCTCATTTCCCCTGCCGCCACCGCGTCCGCCGAAGGTCAGTCCGAGGTTCATGACTCCAGGCGTGAACTTGAAGTCTTCCTGCGCCGTGTAGGTAAATGTGCTCGAAGGGTTGATCGGCATGTAAACCAGGCCGGTGTTCGGATTGAACGCCATCTGCGCCCAACTGTGCGCGCCGCCGCCGGAGGGAGCAACGGACACGGTCCGGTCCGAGCTGTAATACGCCTCGGGGTTGATGATCGGCCGTCCCGTCTCAGGATCGATGCCCTTGGCCCAGCTCACGGCCGCAAAGGGCTCGCCCGAGATGAACGCTCCGGTCACCCGGTCAACCACGTAAAAGAACCCGTTCTTGTTGGCCTGCATGATGACCTTGCGAAGCCTGCCGTTGATGCGCACGTCCGCGACCAGCAGGTGCGCCACGGCATCGTAATCCCAGTCATCGCCCGGAGTGCATTGGTAATACCACTTCAGTTGTCCGTTGTCGGGATTCACCGCGATGATGGACGACACATACAGGTTGTCCACTCTTGGCGTTCCCTTGCCCTCCCGGATTTCGTGCGGCCAGGGCGTGGGGTTACCCACACCGACATAAAGCAGATTCTCGTCTGCATCGTAGGCCATGCCGTCCCAGACCGAGCCGCCGCCGCCGAACTTCCACCATTCACCCGACCAGGTCTTCGCGGCTTCCTTGAGCGCCGGATTCTCGAACGGTTTTTTCGGATCGCCGGGAACGGTATAGAACCGCCAGAGCTCCTTGCCGGTGTTCACATCGAAGGCGGAGAAGTAGCCGCGATAGGGCGGGTACTCGGCGCCGGCATTGCCGATGATGACTTTTCCCTTGATGACTCTGGGGGCCATCGTGAGGGAGTAGGCGATGTCGTCTTTCGGCGTCGCTTGCGTGGACCACAGGACCTTGCCGTTTGCAGCATCGAGCCCGACGAGTCTTCCGTCGATGACGGGAACAAAAAGTTTTCCTTCATAGATCGCGAGACCGCGATTGACAACGCCGCAGCAGATCCGGTCGGTACCCTGGGCATCGATGCCGTGGTCTACTTTCGGATCGTAGCGCCAGATCTCTTTGCCCGTACGCGCATCGATGGCGAACGCGATACTCCAGTTGGTGATACCGTAGATCACGCCATTCACGACGAGCGGAGTCGCTTCCTGCTGGCCGCCTCCGGGTCCGATTTCCATAGACCATGCAAGACCGAGACGGCTCACGTTCGTCGTATCGATCTGCTTGAGCGGGCTGTATCGCCGCTCGGCATAGTCCAAACCCACCATCAGCCATTCGTCTCCGGTCTTTCCGGCATTCCTTAAAGCTTTGTTATCAACCCGGCGGGTCTGCCCGCCCATCACGGCCCACGTCGTCACGATGAGCACCAGGATCGAAAAAAGTAACTTGCGCATTCTTCCCCCTGTCACGGGATATCAGACCAAGCAGGAAAGTGGGTGTCAACCCCCAAGCAGGAATTGAATCCGGATGAAACCTGTAAATTGATTAGTGTTCGATGCTGAAACGGGTACAAAACTCTGGGAGACGGTTCTCGGAGGCAACGTTTCCGTAAGCACCATTACTTACGCCGCCGGCGGAAAACAGTACGTGGCCGTCATGACCGGCGACAATCCGAAAGTACCGGAACTCCTCGGCACCGCGCCCGAACTTGAGCTTCCTCGCGGCCACAACGAGATCTACGTGTTCGCGTTGCCGTAACTAACTGTCTGACCTGTCAAACTCTCGACGGAACCCCTCAAAATCCCGGCAGAGACTGGCTCACCGCCCGCAAGCGTTTCTTGTCTGCGGCGGGGCAATTTCTGTTTACGTGGGGCGTTTGCGGGAGGGGATTTCTGCAACCCTATTCGGTTGAGCGCTGCAACCATTAGCAGTTCGTCGCACACGGAATCAGCATTCTGATTGGAACCGATGAAGACAAATGTTGTCGCTTTGCACGACGGGCAGCTGTCCGGCATTGCATCCGATGCGTGCCGGCATTCGACACAAACCTTTCTCTCGTTCAAGGTCCACCTCCTGTGGTTCGCCTTCGTGGCGAGCACCTTGGCTTCCAAACAGGAGGGGCACTTTTGCTTCCAAACGAGCTTGGGGAAAACACTACATGACGTAGTCGGGATGATCCGGAAACGGCATTACTGTTAGAGGCTGATCCTTTGCAACGTTCAGCTTCCGGTAAAACATCGGGTGAATCACACAGTCATCAGTGACCTGTAAGCCCAGCCGCTGGTGGCTTCCGTATTCGAAGTCGGCCTCGACGATTCCAGAGCTGCGATCGAACCGCCGGACCCGGCCTACGATGCCCACTTCGGCCACCAGCTGACGAAATCGGTACGGTGAGTATTCTCGATTGGGCCAAAGAGAAGCCGTCTTCGGCGCTGCCTTGTCCAGCAAATTTCCGGTGAACATTCGGGGCAGTCCGGAAAGGGCCTCGGCGATCAGTGCAACATTCGGATAAACCGAACTGTACGAGTTGAACACCTCGTCAACGAGAGCCGCCTCGGCGTTTCGCACTCCAGCAAGAATGTCTTCGGCGCTGAACTGCGGGAATCTGCCGTTCGCCTGAGCGTGGCTCGCTATTGAATTGCAGAGCACGATGACCTGCCTTGGTCGCATTTGCGTATGTCGGAGCACATAGGTGAAAGTAGGCTCAGGCGGCCCGCCGTTACTTTGGATCATTCGGCCAAACTGGGGTTCCCATATCCTGTGCAGAACATCATGGTGATCGTCCCAATCAAGGCGCGACTGCGTGGGCTTCAGCAGGTTGTGATCTTTCAAGTGCCGTCGCAACCTCCAGCTCAGCAGGCGCATCAGATCCTTTGGCCGCCAGCTCAGGAAGATTTCATGTCGGACATGCTTCAACGGATTCAGCAGGACCTGTTCTTTCAAAAGCGGGTAAATCTCGGCCATCATGAAAAGTTTCAGGTGCAGATTCTTTGAGGCGTAATCTTCGTTGAATTTGGCAGCGGCCTGGATTAGAGAAGCCGTGGCCTTCATCATCTGGTCGTTCTCGACGGAGTAATTCTCCAGACTGTCGAAGGTCAGGATTACAGGCTGCTCCCTGGCGAATTCCAGGACGGCGGATTGTGCCTGCGATATCGTCTGATCTCCAAGAATCCGCTCGAGCTGGTCTGAGAGGTCCTCATCAAAGTTCAGTTTTTTCGAAAGCAATTGTTTGAGCATCCCTTTGATGAAAGTAGTCACACGGCCGGCTTCGTCGCCGAATATGCATGCCGCTCTGATCCTGGGATCACGATCCCGCAACTCGCGAAACAATACGAACCAGAACACAAGGCACCAGAGTTTGGCCAGATCCGGTATCGCGATCTCGCGGGCATATACGGTCCGGGCAGCTATTTTGTCCAGGACGCCCTGAAATGCGGCCGGTTCGTCGATGTCGATGTTAATGGCTCGTGGGAGTTTCTTCTGGAAGTAGAAGTACTGCGTGAGTGCGGTCTTGCCGGATCCGCGCCTGCCTATGAACAAGTAGCTGCGGGGATCGGTTGCAAGGTTGGTGAACTCTGTGTGATGGAAGTAATATTTGCTGTAGCGCCCATCCAATCGAGTCACTTCGGATTCGCATGCTGGTTCGCCGAACGTTTCCAGCTCCATGGCTACCTCCGAACCCTCGAGCAATTCAGGTTGTGAGCGTCAAGTAGGTTCACCCGCGTATGGGCATGTTTGGTGCCATATCGTACTTCGTTGAAAAGCGCGTGTCCGACCATTTGCCCGCAGCGCGCAGCTATCTGAATGGATAGACTGCGCGTGCTGAAACGTTGTATGCCGGGCTTGTTTGCGCTATAGGAACCTAAAGCGCCAGGTTACTTGACGTACTTGCCCCCGAGGTGTTGGAGATCACGATTGTTCTCACAGGCGTTTTCGATGACGTCGGTATTCGACATCAGGCGCGCCTGTTCCTTTACCGTCCACGGCCTGGTATAGACCTTGGGGTCATCGATCGTACTTTGAATCTCCAGATGCCCGAAGTCCGTTCGCCGAAAACGTTCGGTGACGTGTAGTGCTTCCGAAGTGGGCTTGCCTGTCTGATCCAACCATGCCTTTCCGTTGAACCCACGGGTGTCGACTACCAGCGTGTCGCCGTCCCATTTACCGGTGGAATAACCCAGGAACGTGGGGGGATAGTCGTTCCCCAACTCGCGACCATCAAGGAAGATCTGGCGCCACGTGTTGGCGGACTCATAAAGAATCACGATCACGTCCGATTTTTGGATCACCTTCCATGGTGGCGGCGAAGCATTGACCCTTGGGACGCCCTGGGGCAGGCAGTTCGCAAACGGATCCTCTCCCGAATGCGAGCCGTCTGCGCGTTGATCGACAAGTGCCTTAGCCCAGGGCTGAAACGGCACGTCGCCGGGTTTGAGATCCGCCGCAATGTCCTGTATGTATTTGGCGCTGCCGGATTCCCAGATTCCGGACAGGTCCGGATGGCCATCGGGCGATCGCGGCGCCGGCGCCGAAAGGTTCACCTTGCCATCGGGCCCGCGCGGAATTCCGGCCGTGGGGACTTTCACCCACTGCCCGTAAACAGGCATGCAAATCAGCACCACAACGGCTATCGATCGCAAGATCCCCAATACACTTCTCAGCCTGAGCAGTGTTCTCATTTTTGACCTCGCAGTTTTTACCGGCGATTGTATCCGACTGCACCGTGATAATCACGCTTTGAATCGGTATTTCATTGATTTCAGGAAAGACCGGCCCATAGAAGCTGTGAATGAATTACAGGTCAGGCCGCCGCGATGGCAGACTTCCCGGCATCGAGAGCGGCAGCAGCGAGCTGCCCGACGGCGATACCGGCAACGACAGCCGTGGTGTGTTGCGCGAACGATCTAATTATGAATTGCCGATACCACATCCCGCCACCTGGAGGGCGATATCTCATTAACAGCAATGACTTGTCGGACCTGGTAAATAACGTTGGTCGCGAAGAAATGTCTATCGGGGACAAGCTTCTGTTTGCGGCAAACAAGACCTTCTTCGTCGCAAACGAATATTTGTTTGTGGCAAACAAAACTTTCTTCATCGCAAACCAACGTTTGTTTGCGGCAAACAAAACATTCTTCGTCGCAAACGAATATTTGTTTGTGGCAAAACAAAACTTTCTTCATCGCAAACCAACATTTGTTTGCGGCAAACAAAACCTTCTTCGTCGCAAACGAATATTTGTTCGTAGCAAACAAAACCTTCTTCGTCGCAAACCAACATTTGTTTGCGGCAAAACAAAACCTTCTTCGTCGCAAACGAATATTTGTTTGTGGCAAACAAAACCTTCTTCATCGCAAACCAACATTCGTTTGCGACAAGCAAATGTTTCTTCGGCACGGACTCAATTAGTTCTGGTTCGGAGGAAGACACATTGCTTTGTGACGTCCTTTGCTCTGTGACGAGGACCCGTTGCTTCGTAACAAAGACTCCTTGCTCCGTCGGGAAAGCGTTATTGTCCGGTACGGAGAAGCTTTCACCACTGTTCGTCGAGGTTCAGCAGGTTGAAGATGGATCCGTGTTTCTCGACGGGGCGTTTTCGTTCAGGAGTACGTTCCTTGTTGCCCGTTGGTTACAAGGTTCAGTTTCGCCAAAAAGCGGCGCGCTTTTTCGTCGTGGTTCTTACTGTAGCGGCGCCCTATGAAGCTGTGAACGAATTCGCAACCAGGGGGAACTGGTTTCTTCCTCCTGCCTTCCAATTCATTCACACCTTCATAGACCGCCGCTACAGTTTTTCGGCAGCCTGGTAGGTTTCCCGGTGTCCCTTCGCAGCGATCTTTAGTTGACCCTGGCGGACCAGAGCGCGGATCGCTTCTTTGATTTCGCGAGCGCTCTTTTTGCGGAACTCTCCGGCGATCTTGGATTCGGTTCGGGGTATTGAGCAGAAGGCGAGGATGTCTGCGGCGAGTTGGTTCTGACAAGCCGGCAGGATTTTACGGGGAAACACGATGGTAACGCCGGGGTTTCCTTCGAGATCCTCTCCCGGTGTCCAATCCAACTTGTCCGCGGCGCCTTCAAGAAATGTGCGTATCTTCCGGCGAATTTTTCCCCCGTCAAGTCCCTCGGTTGCTGACCCGTAACCATGGATGACCCGTAGCGATTCCTCCGATCTGCTTCGCACGTGGCGGTTATAAACGTCGATGAAGATGCGGAGCGCTTCATCCACCGTGTGGCCATGGAGGTCGAGTTCAGCCATTTTCGGAACGCTTTTACATTGAATGGAGCGCGATGCGGTTTCCTTCGCTATCAAGCACGATCGCACGGAAGCCGAATGGTGCGATCGAATGTCTGGCCGAAAGCACTTTGCCGCCGTGTTTCTCGACCGCGTTGACAGCCTCGTCGAGACGGCCATCCGTATTGAGGTAAATCAGCGGTCCACTTTCCGAAGGCCTGGCGTCTATGTTCAGTACGAGGCAGCCACCGATAGAACCCTCGGCATGCGGCAGCACGGCCAGCGCCGCGCCCGGTCCGGCCTGCTCCTTCTTCAATTCTGTTCCCAGGACAGCGGAGTAGAAGCGCACTGCGCGATCGAGATCGCGAACGGGGATGTCAAACCACACCACCTGATGCCGCACTGGTGCCGTCTCGACGCTTCGCTTGGCTTCTACCTCCGGTGGCGTGGCCACAGCTACCGGAGGCGGTGGCA
>Ga0137418_10001743_pt1 | contig 20081 bp, 14 predicted proteins | sample CZODoug3_1_2_16f_FD_122242 | JGI IMG/M metagenome (GOLD analysis project Ga0137418, IMG submission 122242) | Vadose zone soil fungal communities from Angelo Coast Range Reserve, California, USA - CZODoug3_1_2_16fungal (Hybrid Assembly) | ecosystem: Environmental > Terrestrial > Soil > Vadose...
CCGTCGACGTCGGTCCAAATGACGAGTTCGTCGGCGTCCACGACGTGCGCGATGATGGCTCCGGAAAAATCCGAGCTATTGCGGCCGAGAGTGGTGATGCGGCCATCGGGCGTTGCGCCGATGAAGCCGGTAACGACGGCTACAACGCCGGCCTCGAGGAGCGGTAGAAGAACGTCCCGGCCGCGTTGTTTACTTTTTTCGAGATGCGGCTGCGCATCGCGAAAGGTGTCGCAGGTCAAGACGAAATCCGAGGATGTGACCGGCACTGCAGGAACGCCCGACTTTTCCAGCGCGGCGGCGAAGAGCCTGGCGCTGAAGCGTTCGCCAAAGGAGGCGAGGCGATCGAAGAGCTCGGCGCCGGCGGCGGCGCTGCCGCGGACCGGAATTTCGTGAAGAAGGTCGCCTCCAAGGAGTTGCAATTCGCGGCGCACGCGAAGGTCAGCGTGCTCGCTGAGTTGCAGATCGTGAAGCACATCAAGGTGAAGGTGCAGGACGAGTTCGGCTTCGCGGCGGGCATGCGCGAGCTTGCCATCGGCGAGAGCGCGGGCAATAGAAAGGAGATAATCGGTGACGCCCTTCATGGCGGAGACCACCACGGTGACGCGGGATGCCCGAGTGGCGGCGCGAACGAGGCCTGCGGCATGGAGCATGCGGTCCGCACCGAGAAGAGAACTGCCGCCGAACTTGAAGGCGACGACGTTGCGGCGTTGCTTGCTCGCGCCTCCGGCGTAATGCACTCGTTCGGGCAACTCAGCGGGGCTTCTTTCCGCAGCTAATCCTTCCGGTACGTTTTCGAGACTCATGACCTGCGCTCCTGGTTTCCCCTTGCGATGGCAACCGCTGGAGCGTCTCTGGAGGGGGCTTAAAAGAAGAAACCCACCGCCAGGTTCGCTTCTGGCGGTGGGTTGGAAACTTTTTGCTAGTTCGCTAGCTGTTTCTCCACGCGCCGGAAGCGGAAATAGTCGTCTTAGTCGTAGTCGAGGTAGTCGACATGGACGACTTGGACGTAATTCGCTTGGTGGCGATGGAGATCATTACCGGCTCAGAGTAGCACACACCATCCTGCAGTCAAAGCCAATTTTTCGAGCGTGCTAGGGAAGTTGAGGGAAGGGGCAACACCAAGTGCGGCGCGCCGCAATAGACGGAATCGATGAATCTTGTTGTTGCTTCAGGAAGCGGCCGAATCTGAGTTTGCGAAAAGAAGACTGGAACAGGTGAGGCCGGATTCGGCTTTTTGGAGTTCGGAGATGTCGATGGAAGTGACGTGGAAGCCATGGGTTTCGATGTGGGCGCGTGTGCGCGGGAACGATGCGGGGAAAATGATCGTGTCCGCGAGGGCCAGGGCATTGGCTGCATGCGGCTCGGCGGGATCGACGTCGATCCATTCATAGCCGGCGAGCGGCGTGGTGTCAAACCATGCACGGTTGGCGAGGAGCGTGTTGCCGCCGAGATGCGTGACGGCCGATTTCAGATGAAGGCAGCCGCTGACGGGAACGGCGATGACTTCATAGTTGTGCGGCGCAAGAATAGCGGCAAGCTGGCGGATGCCCTCGGCGTTGCTGCGCCTGGTAAGGCCGACAAAGAGCTTACCGCCGATGCGAAGGACGTCCCCACCTTCAAGCGTGCCGGGAAGAGAAACATATTCGAGCTTTCGAAATTTGGCCAGCGCCTGAGCGACCGACGGCGCCTCGCGGCGGCGGGTCGCCGTTCCGAGCGGCAGGATCACCGCCAATTCATCGAGAACGATAGCGGGGTCTTCGACGAACATCGAGTCGGGAAGACCGGGCTCTGCCGGCAGCGAAATGACGCGAGCGCCCAATTTACCGAGTAGCTTCTCGTAGGCGTGGTGCTGCTCCCGGGCTTTGGTCAGATCGATGGGCTTGCGATCGATAAAGGAAAGTTCGCAATTGACGATGGCTGGGCTAACGGCACGGGTGATGGCTGTAAGCATTCCGACCGGGAGAGTTTACACGAGAACGATGCGACGTGAGGAACCGTTGAAGGAAGAGCGGAGGCAGAATAGACTCTAGGATCGCAAACAGATGTTCGGGAGGCGGGTGCAATGAATGATTCGATGCGGCGCGCGGCGGCGATTCTGCTGGTGATCCTGGGAGCGGTGGCGCTGTGGTGGGCGGGCAGCGGAACGCCGGCCTCCGCATCGGCGAATGACGCCATGGTGGCGACGATCGCGGCGCAGCGAGCTCTTGCCGAGGCGAACGATGCGCGCTTGAAGCCCGCATCGCGGTTCGAAAAGGGCGGGTGGATCTACGTGCATCTCGAAGGCGATCCGGGCACGATGGGATACCAGCACGGATACCTCCTGGCGCCGGAGATCGAAGATGCGTTCGCGGCGGTGAGCGCGGGGATGATGCATTCCACGGAACGCGACTGGGAATTTTTCCGGAAAGCCGCGCACGAAATGCTGTGGCCGAAGATCGATGCGGAATATCAGCAGGAGCTGCAGGGCATCGTCGAGGGACTGCGCGCCCGCACCGGGTCGAAGCTGGATGTGGACGACATCGTGGCGTTCAATGCATTCGAAGAGCTGCCGGATTATTACGTGCCCTGGCTGAACAAGCAGCAAAAAACGGCGAAGGCGCCGAACCTGAAAAGCCCGGGGAATTGCAGCGCTTTCGTGGCAACGGGAAGCTGGACAAAAGACGGGCTGATCGTGATGGCGCACAACAACTGGACCAGTTACCGGAACGGGGAACGGTGGCGGATCGTGTTCGACATCGCACCGAAGAATGGTTACAGAATCCTGATGGATGGTTTCCCCGGAGTGATCGCGAGCGACGACGATTTCGGGATCAATAGCGACGGGCTGATGGTAACGGAAACGACGATTACGCAATTTGAAGGCTGGGACCCCAACGGCAAGGCTGAATTTGTACGGGCGCGCAAGGCATTGCAGTATGCGGGCTCAATCGACGAATACACGAAGATCATGCTGGACGGAAACAACGGAGGCTATGCAAACGACTGGCTGCTCGGCGACCGAAAGACAGGGGAGATCGCGCAACTCGAACTTGGGTTAAAGGCGCACAAGCTATGGAGAACGAAAGATGGCGTGCTCGCGGGGTCGAACTGGGCGCGCGACCCGCAGGTGCTCCAGGACGATGCGCCACAGTTTGATCCGGCCAATAAGGTAAGTTCGCCGAACGCCAGGCGGGCACGCTGGGATGAATTGCTGAAGGAAAACAGAGGAAAGATCGACGTCGCGCTTGCGGAAAAGATGCTGGGCGACCATGCCGACACCGCTCAGCACAAGGAAGAAGCCAACGAGCGTACGTTGTGCGGGCACGTGGATGGATCGCCGCGCGGCGTCAAAGAATGGGATTGGCAACCCTACTATCCCGGCGGAGCAGTGCAGGGAAAAGCGACGGATGCAACGATGGCGAAAGAAATGCGGATGATGGCTCGCATGGGACATCCCTGCGGCGGGGATTTTCTCGCCAAGCCATTTCTCGCGGCCCATCCCGAGTATGCCTGGCAGGAGCCTTATTTGCGGGATATGAAGGCGGGCCCGTGGACGGAGTTCCGGTCAGGCCAAGCCCCGAAAAAGTAACCCAAATCTTAAAGAAACGCGGCCGCTGATGCGCGCGAAAAGAATATTGCTAGGGGGTAACGGGCCATAAAGGCCGCGTGGGAGATCCAGAGCCGCGTAATTCCCGCGCCGAGGAGCATCCCGGCAAGGATCAGGCCGATCACGCCAAGCACGATCCAAACATCCGACTTTGAAAACGAAGGGGCGACCAAGCTTCGAGAAGCTTCTTTGACGGAATCAGCGGATGCCTCGCTCTGGGCGAAGAGCGGATGGGCGGGCTTGTCGGAGACTTCGGGCTGCACCAGGAGGCAGTAGCCCTTCCGAGGAATGGTCTCGATGTACAGCGGCTTATCGGAGGAATCGCCAAGCGCCTGGCGGAGTTTGTTGACGGTGGTATTTACGTTGGCGTCGTAGTTCACATGCGTGTCGGCGGGCCAGAGCCGCATGCGCAGCTCTTCGCGGGTGACCACTTCACCCGGTTTTTCGAGAAGCGTCAGAAGAACCTGATAAACCTTTCCCTGAAGCTTTAGCCGGGCCCCGTTGCGCGTAACTTCCTGCCGCTGCTGGTCAATCCGAAACGGCCCAAAAAGGACATAGCGGCCGGATGACAGGAGCACCCGCTCCGAAGTCGTCGGTTCATCCGGTTCTCGCATCGAGATCACTTCCGGTGACATAGACGTCCACCCTTATGCTCTATAGACGTAGAAACCAGTCGAGCGTTTTCTAATCTTACGAAAAATTTCATCGATAAGTTCCATGGGACCGATTAGCCGGGACCACGCAATTGCAGAATACTGGAAAGGAATCAGAAAATCAGAATGTTACAGGGGGAAGTCACCTGAATTTAGAAATAAGATATATGAATTAACGGAGTTCAGCGCCTCCAAGCAGGTGCCGATTTGTGGCACTGTGCTTCTAGAACCGTGTATCAGGGACTTCCTACTACACGAGGTAAAGAGAGTGGGGCGTTTCATGAGGTTGTATGCGGTAAGTGCTTTGCTTCTTTTGTGCGGGGCAGTAGTACTGTTAGGGGGCGCAAAGGAGCGAATCTCAGGGCAAGTCGAGGTCGAGCGCGTAGATGTCGGTCAAACCGCGCTCAACCATGACGTAAAGAGAACCGTCCAGTCCAAGCCCGCTGAAGATGCAATGCGAGGGGCTGCTGCGCAGGATCTCGCCGCAACTGAAGACCTTCTCCACCTGGCGATTCGCAATCTTCACGCGATAGATGGCCTGCTCGCTGTCGAGCTGATCCTGAAAATAGATCGCCGCGGAGCCGGAAGTCCAGTAAGGTGCGCCGAGAAGTCCGCCCTCGGCCAGGTCACTCCATCGTTCCGTCAGGAAATCATAAAGAAGCAGCCGGTGATTTGTTTCGTCAAGAGCCGCGATGTACCATCCATCGGGAGACCAACGAGGCGCAACCAGTCCTCGGGACTCCGGCAAGACCGTCCACTCACCGGTGCTTGATTTGAACAAATAGATACCAAATTTGGGCTGCGTCTTTTGTTCGCGCATGCTGACGACGATTTGCGTACCATCCGGCGACCAATCGGCGTCGGAAGCCTCGCGGCTCTCGGGAAGGACCGCGCGCAAGGCGCCGCCATCCGCGGAGAGGAAATAGATCTGGCGCAAGAAGCCGGGACGCACGCCGGTGAAAAGAATCTGCTTTCCGTCCCGCGACCAGTGCGGGGCAGACGCGACCAGCGGAGGTTTGGTTAGACGGAGGCGCTGAGCGCCATCGACGCTGCTCCGCCAAAGCGAGCCGTCCGGACGATCGGTATACACAGCCAGATGGCCGTCGGGAGAGACGCTGGCTACTTCCGCGTTGGCATTGAGAATCAAGGTTTCGGCATGATGAGATCTCGGTTCGATTTTCTGCAGTTCACGATTTGAGCGGAAGCTGAACGCAAATACGCGGGAACCCGTTTGCGTGGGGATGTCTACATGCAATGAATCAGGGCCGTGCGTCAATTGCACAGGATCATGGTGCGATCGGCGGAACCAATTCCAAGCTTCGCGGATGCCCCAGAGATTGCAGTCGTAGTTTTCGCAGCCGGAAAAAAGAAAATACCTGCCGTCCGCCGTCCACTCGCCGGCGGACTGCGAGGCCGGCGGCCTTCCGCCGGCGAGAATCGGATGCAAACCGGAGCCATCGGCAGCCATCTCCCAGACTGCTTGAGTGCCATCTTCGCGCTTGTTCATGCTGAAACGAATGGTTTCGCCGTCGGGAGACCAAGCAGGAAAATGCGGAAGCCCAGGGCCATGCGCCAACTCGCGGAGCTGAGTCCCATCGGGATGGATGGCATAGAGGCTGCGGCCGCGAACATAGATGATCTTGCTGCCATCCGGTGACCACGCGGGATCATGTCCAACGGCTTCGCCCATGCGGCGCGGCTCACCACCTTGCACGGGCCATAGCCAGAGCGGCATCTCATCATCGCGCCGGTTGAACTGTCCGATCAGAAACTGCGAATGGTCGGGCGAGAGGGCGAAGATGCGGGTGTTTTCAAAAGGAGCGGGCATTTTTTCCGCGTTGCCGCCTTCCACCGAGGTTTGCATCAGATTCCAGTGGCCGCCGTCACGCTCGAGAAAAAAGATCCTCGTGCCATCAGACACGATCCCGCCCCATTCATCGATTCCTCCGGCGTTGGTGATGCGCGTCATGCGCTGCACGCTGGGACGAGGGACGGGGTAGACGATGAAAAAGAGCAGCCAGGAACCAAAAGCAATCGCGCAGGAAAGAAGACTGAAATCGATCCACCGCGCCGCGCGCTCCGCCATTTTCCTTTCTCTGGAAAGCTCGGCAGCCCTCTCGGGGGAGAATTCCGGATTGAGGCGCATACGGACTTCGAAGGACTCTCCGGAACTCTCGGGAGAAACACTTGTCGAGGGAGAAATGGAGTTTGCAGAACCGTTCACGGAATGGACCGGCGCGAGGAAACGATAACCCTGGCGGGGAACGGTTTCGATAAAGCGCGGATTCTCCGCGTCATCTTGAATGGCCGCACGCAGCTTCTTCAGGGCGGCATTTAGGCTGCCGTCAAAGTTAACATGAGTACCTTCGGGCCACAGTGACTCCTGGAGTTCTTCGCGGGTGACGATCTCACCGGGACGCTGCAGAAGCAGCGCCAAGATACGGAAAGGCTGTTCTTGAATCTTGAGGCGTACGCCCTGCCGGGAAAGTACTCCCTGAAGTAGATCGACCTCATAAAGGCCGAATCGGAGGGCGAATTTGGGGTCAACGCGGTGCTCCACGAAGGATAAGTCTCCCGAAATGAATGGGCGGACTATACCACGCAAAGTGCCATCAGGAAAGAGTCTGGTTCATTTAGAGATATAACGTGCTGATTATAATGATTTTACTGGGTCACAGTATTTTCAGAGTTAGTTCGTTTGACGCTCCAGCGCGATTCAAGGTAAGGAAACTAAAGTCCCCGTGACAGAACAGATCATTCCGTCAACTGACCTGCTCTGGGATCCTTGAACTCAATAGGAGGACTTGGGAGAACTAACTTTTGAAAGCCCCGTAGTCCCAAGAACCATCGAAATACCCGCGTTCGCGCCCTCTGAACCAAGCCTACCTAGAGTCGGACGCGGGCATTTCGATTCTCCTGAAGAAGCTCATTCCTCTTTCTCCCGATTCCAGATTTTCGGAGGAAAGCCCTGTCCGCTGAATTCATAGGAGGGACACCGCGCTTTCCCCCTTGACACTATGGCGTGTAACGATATAGCGTATGACGACAGAAGACTTCTTCTGCGGAGCTGAATCCTTGAGTGCCGCTCAAAGCAACGCTGCACCTTTCGGGCCGCTGACGCCGTCCATGTTCCATGTGCTGCTGGCGCTGGCCGGCGACGATCTCCACGGCTATGCCATTCTCAAAGAAGTGGAGCTGCGCACCGGCGGCAAAGTCCGGCTGAGCACGGGAACCCTGTATGGAATCATCAAGCGCTTGCTGAATGATGGCCTGGTCGTTGAGCTGCGTTCCCGGCCCGCGGAAGCAGAAGACGACGAACGGCGCCGTTATTACCGATTAACGCCGCAAGGCCGCCAAGTCGCAACCGCGGAAGCGGAGCGCATGGATGAAATACTGTCCATCGCGCGGTCGAGAAATCTGTTGAAGAAAACTCGGACGGCGTAAAGAAATTCCCGGAGCCGGTTGAGCTAATTCCAGAAACAACGAGTGGTCCGAAGAGCGGTGCTGTGGTGGCGCCGCGGGAGGACACCATGGCAGCGGCTGATTCCAGGGCGACACGATTTTATCGAGCACTTCTGCGGCTTCTTCCCTTCGATTTTCGGAGTGACTTCGGCCCCGAAATGGAAACGGTTTTCCAGGAACAACACAAGGAAGCGGGTCGCCTCGACGGAGCCACGGGTGTTCTGCGCCTGTGGTGGGAAACGATTGTGGGAATTTTCCGGACGGCGCCGGGCGAGCACCTGACGATGTTCCGTCAGGATGCGGGATTCGCACTGCGAATGATGCGCAAGAGTCCGGGGTTCACGCTTGCAGCGATCCTCACACTGGGTCTGGGGATCGGCGCCAATTCAGCCATCTTCAGTGTCGTGAATGCGGTGCTACTGAAACCGTTGCCCTACGAACACGGCGACCGCCTGGTAACGCTGCACCAGCAAGCGCCTCGCGCGGGAATGCTGAATCAACCCTTCTCGGTAGCGGACATCAACGACTACCGGACGCAGAGCCATTCCCTGGATGGCTTGGTCGAATACCACAATATGAATTTCATTCTGCTTGGACGCGGCGAACCGGAACGCGTGGAAACCGGAGTCGTTTCCTGGAACTACTTTGACGTGTTCGGGGTGAAACCGCTGTTTGGCCGCGCCTTCCGTCCGGAAGACGAACAGCCAGGCGCCCCGGCCGTGTTGATGCTCAGCTATGAATACTGGATTAGAAGCTTTGGCGGCGATCCGACGGTTGTCAACAAGACGTTCACGATGAACGACCGGCCGCACACGGTCGTGGGCATCCTGCCGCCGGTGCCGCAGTATCCGGACGAGAACGACGTGTACATGCCGACGACGGCGTGTCCTTTCCGCTCGCGTCCTTCTTTCATCGCCAACCGCCAATCCCGCATGATGCAAGTTTTCGGCCGCATGAAGCCGGGAATCAGCGTGCGCCAGGCGCGAGCTGATTTGAATGGCGTGGCGGCCAATTTGCAGCAGGCTTATCCGAAAGACTATCCGCCCTCGATGGACTACTCCATGGCGACATCCTCTCTTGAGGAAGATCTCACCCACAACGCGCGTCCGACGATGCTGGTGCTTCTCGGCGCGGCCGGTTTCGTGCTGCTCATCGCGTGCGCCAATGTTGCGAATCTGAACCTCTCTCGCATGGTGCGCCGCGAACGTGAACTGGCGGTCCGCGCGGCGCTGGGTGCGGGACGCGTGCGGATGTTCCGCCAATTGTTGACGGAAAGTTCGCTGCTGGCGCTGCTTGGCGGCGGCTTGGGGCTGTTGTTCTCGTGGGGAGCGCTGAACTTGCTGATAAGTTTCGCGGCACGCTTCACCCCTCGCGCGCGAGAGATCCATCTGGACGCCACGGTGCTGCTGTTCACGCTGGCGGTGGCCGTGCTGACTAGCCTGCTTTCCGGAACGGCTCCGGCGCTCGCAGCGCGAGAGACGGTTGTGGGTAGCCTGAAGGAAGGTGCTGCGCAATCCACCATAGGGCGCGGCCGCCACCGGATGAGGAGCTTGTTGATCGTGGCGCAAGTCGCGGTGTCATTCCTGCTTCTGATCGGCGCCGGTTTGATGCTGCGCAGCTTCGCGAAGCTGCAGCACGTGGACCCGGGCTTCCAGCCGGAAAACGTTTTGACCATGCAAATCGGTCTGGACTTCACCAAGTACAGCACGAACGACAAGCAGCGCGCCTTCTTCGAAACGTTCCTCGATAAGCTCGAGGGGCAAAGTGGAGTAAAATCCGCTGCGGCTTCCATGATGATCCCATTGAACGGGAACATGCGCATGACGGGTGATTTCCAGATCGAAGGGCAAACACCCGTTCCCGGGCAAGCGCTTCCTGTCGCGGATTTCCGAGTGATTAGCGAGCACTATTTCGAGACCCTGCACATTCCGATGTTTGAGGGCCGGGCGTTCACGCGCACCGACCGCCCAGGCGCGCCGGATGTTGCCATCGTCAATCGCGCGGCGGCGCGCCACTTCTGGGGTACGCAGGATCCCCTCGGAAAACGATTCTCCGCGGACGGGGGGAAAACTTGGATACAGATCGCCGGTGTCGTGGGTGACGTGAAGCAATACGGACTGGACAAAGCTCCCGCAGACGAAATCTACGTGCCGATGGCGCAGAACCCGCTTCTGGACGCCGTCCTGGTCGTCAAGACGACGGCGGAGCCGATGAGCATCGCGCGCAGCGTAATCGAGTTGCTCTATGCCATTGATCCGAATCAGCCGGCCGCTCGCATACGCTCGCTCGAACAGGTGCGCGCCGAATCCGTCGCGGCGCCCAGGCTGACGACCAGTTTGCTGGGTTTGTTCGCTCTGCTGGCGATGGCGATTGCGGCCACGGGCATCGGTGGCGTGATGGCCCTGGCAGTCGGCCAGCGCCGGCATGAGATCGGGGTACGCATGGCCATCGGCGCGCGTCCGGGGGAAATCCTGCGCATGATTCTGGGGCAAGGCATGGCGTTGGCGTTGCTCGGAGTGGCCTTCGGTCTGCTTGGCGCGCTATGGCTTACGCGCCTCTTGCAGCAGTTACTTTTTGAAGTAGCGCCGACTGATCCGCTGACCTATGTCGGAGTAGCGCTAGTGCTGGGCCTTGCCGCGCTGGTGGCCTGTTACGTTCCGGCGCGCCGCGCAGCCCGTGTGGACCCCATCATCGCCCTGCGGGCGGAATAGCGAGGCGGGACAGACATTCTTGTCGGTCCCGTTGCAAGACTGAGATAACGGGAAGAGGACCGGCAGGAATGCCTGTCCTACATTGTTGGCCGTGGGAGAGCGAGTCTGTTAAACTGTAGACTGCTGCGCCGCACCTAAGAATGTGTGACCGCCATGCGGTCAACCTACATAAAAGGACATTCGTCCAGGCTGCTGGTTGTTTCAGCAGCTATTTTTGTCTTTAGAGGACTTGGCCGCAAAGCGGCCACGATAAGCAGGAATTATGAGTCAAAATATTCGAAACATCGCCATCATCGCGCACGTGGACCACGGCAAGACCACCTTGGTTGACGCCATGCTGAGGCAAAGCGGGATTTTCCGCGCCAACGAAGCCCTCGTTGAACGCGTCATGGATTCGAACGACCTGGAACGCGAGCGCGGCATCACCATTCTCGCGAAGAACACCGCGCTTTTCTTTCACGACACGAAAATCAATATCGTGGACACGCCAGGCCACAGCGACTTTGGCGGCGAAGTGGAGCGCGCACTGCGCATGGTGGACGGCGTTGTGGTGCTCGTCGACGCTAGCGAAGGACCGCTGCCGCAGACGCGTTACGTTCTGCAGAAGGCGCTGGCGGCGAAGCTGCCGCCGGTGATCGTGCTGAATAAGATTGACCGCACCGATGCGCGCGCCAAGGAAGTCCTGGACGAAATCTACGACCTCTTCATCGATCTCGACGCCACGGAAGACCAGCTCGACTTTCCGGTGGTGTACACGAATGCGCGCGACGGCGTGGCGCACCTCACGCCGGGCGACGGCTCGAAAGATCTGCTCCCGCTATTCGAAACCATCGTAAAACACATTCCTGCGCCTCCTGGCGACCCCGAAGGAGTTCTGCAGATTCAGGTGATGAACCTGGATTACAGCGAATTTCTGGGACGCATCGCGATCGGGCGCGTTTTCAACGGCACGCTCAAGCGCGGCGCGGACGTGGGCATCGTCAAGCTGGACGGCCGGCTGACGCCGACGAGAATCACCAAACTGTATACCTTCCGAGGCCTGGAACGGGACGAAGCACAAGCTGTCCCCGCAGGCGATCTGGTGGCGATTGCCGGCGTCGAGGGCATCAACATCGGGGAAAGCATTACGGATTTGGCCAACCCCATGCCGCTGGAACCGCTGCTGATCGACGAGCCCACGCTGGCGATGATTTTCACCGTCAACAGCAGCCCGCTTTCCGGCAAAGACGGAACGTATCTTACTTCGCGCGACCTCCGCGACCGCCTGCAAAAAGAACTCCTGACCAACGTGTCCATCCGCGTGGAAGACACGGACACGCCGGAATCCTTCCGCGTGCTGGGGCGCGGCGAATTGCAGCTCGCGATTCTGATCGAAACGATGCGGCGCGAAGGTTTTGAGCTGATGGTGGGCAAGCCTGAGATCGTTACCCGCACGGAAAACGGCAAGAAACTTGAACCGCTGGAGCGGCTGGTGATTGACGTGCCCGAGAATTTCATCGGCATCATCATGGAAACCACCGGCAGCCGGCGCGGCGAGATGATCAAGATGAGTAATCACGGCTCGGGCCGCGTGCGCATGGACTTCAAGATTCCCTCACGCGGATTAATTGGGCTGCGCAGCCAGATGCTCACGGACACGCGCGGCACGGCGCTGATTCATTCGATTTTCGAAGGCTGGATGGAATACGGTGGAGAGATGGCACTTCGTCCAACCGGCGCATTGGTGGCGGACCGCAGCGGACCATCCACCGCATTTGCGCTGTGGAACATCCAGGAGCGCGGCGAATTGTTCATCGGGCCGGCCATAGACGTTTACGAGGGCATGATCGTCGGCGAGAATTCGCGCGAGCAGGACATGGACGTAAACGTTACAAAGGAAAAGAAGCAAACCAACATGCGCTCGTCCAGCGCGGACGAAGCGATCCGCCTCATTCCGCACCGCGAGCTGAGTCTTGAGCAGGCCATCGAGTTTATCGCGGACGACGAGTACGTGGAAATCACGCCGAAATCCATCCGCCTGCGCAAGAAAGTATTGCAAGCCAACAAACGCCCACGACGCTGGCAAGAGATTCGCGCCAGCCAGGCCACCACCTAACCGGACCGACATACTTCGCTGTCGTATCGGGGGTCGCCGCAGAATCTTCAGTGCGCTGATTTTTCGAGCAGTTCCGCCAGGTACTGCTTCCACACGACAGCACGGGTATGCGTTCCGTGGCCGCGCGTTTCGTCGCTGATGGGGAGCAGAACGAAACGCGCGTTTTTCACCCTTTTGATTTCACGTTCGGCCATGCCCAGCTCGGGCGGATTGATGAAGTCGTCCGCGGAATTGATGTACATGACGTGCGCGGTGATCTTCTCGAGCTGCGGCGAGGGATCGTAATTGCGCGAAGCGTTCACCTGGTACCAGAGGTCGTTGGCGTCCACTCCGGCAAGACGCGCCTTGAAATAATCGTCCAGATATTTGTCCGCGGCGTCCCGCGTCGGCAACGTTTTCTGCATATAGAGCGGCGCGCTGCCGGCAAGGAGCAGCAGGTCAAGCGCCGTGCGCAATCCTTGTTGTGGTTCCGCCGAGTAATCTCCTCCTTTCCATTCCGGATCGTTGCGAATTGCGTCCATCACCATCTTGCGCCAGATGCGGTTGCGTCCGGCGATCTGCACAGGCTGGCAAGCCAGCGGCATCAGCGCGTCCATGAAAACAGGATAAGTTTCTCCCCACACAAAGGAGTGCATGCAGCCCATCGATGTGCCGAGGATCAAGCGCAGATGGTTTACGCCGACGCCTTCGCTAAGAAGCTGGTGGTGCGCGGCGACCATGTCGTCATAGTCGTATTGCGGAAAGCGCGCGTGCAATCCGTCGCTGGGCTTCGAAGATTTCCCGTGACCAACGCCGTCGGGAAGAATGATGAAGTAGCGGTTCGCGTCCAGGAGCTGCCCGGGACCGAAGAGCTCTCCAGCAAATTGCTGCTGGAGGAATTGCTGGCCCGAGCCGCCGGTACCGTGAAGAATCAGAACGGCGTTTGTCACGCGGCCCTCCGCGTTGCGCACCGGCTTGCCAAGCGTCGCGTAGTGCAAGCGCAATTCCGGCAGCGTTTCGCCCGACCGGAATTTGAAATCTTTGACGACGAAATCGCCTTCGATTGCCGCGGGAAGTGCAGCCTGCTGCCCTGACGAAGGCGTAGTAGCCAGAACAACGATCGTGGACAGCAAGATGAAATTGCGGATTACGGACGTCGCCATGGAGCACCTCTTCGGCGAAAAATTTAACACACCTGCGAACGCGCCGCTGCGACTTCGCGCGATCCTGAACTAGGAAGCCTGGCCCTCCCGGAAAGCCGGGAATAAATGCAATGGCGCGCCGGTCTTTACAAAGCCGTGGTCGGAAACAACGGATATGCAGGCGCGACCGGGTGCGAGGCGCTCAGCGACTTCGCGCAAGTTTCCGATCACGGTTTCCAAGCGTTCCAGACTGGCCAGCGCTTCCACGCTGAAGGGTCTGATATCGTGATCGATAAAATCGAGCGCGGTGAAATGTAGCGTCAGCGCGCTTGGAGATTTTTTCTCAAGTATCCGCTATGCGTTCGTTCCGCAGATATTGCCGCCCCTAGCCACACAAAATAGTGCGCTCCTTGCTAAAAATGATATAAAGTCAATGGGCTCAAACGCAGCCTGCCTCGGAAACGCCGCATCCAAACGGTTTATGCGGCGGAGAACAGACAACGCCGGCTCTGTGCCCAAGGAGACTGATGGAATCCGCGCGCAATCGATCCACAGAAGCTGCCCCAGCCTCGTATCCCACCATCGCCGCGACGGCCACCGCGCTCCCGCCCTACACCATCACGCGCGATGACGTGAAGGTGTACATGGGACGCGTCTTTGACATTCCCGAGCGCCGCCTCGAAGCGATGATGAGCATCGTCGATAACGCCCAGGTTCACAAGCGGCACGCCATCTTCCCCCTCGACTACATCATCGAGCCGCGCCCGCTTTCGCAAACAAACAACGAATACATCGAGCATGCCGTGAAGCTCGGCCGCGAAGCTGCGGAAAAGTGCCTGGAGCGCGCGGGCTTGAAGGCCGATGAAATCGATATGATCGTCACGGTATCCTGCACGGGCTTCATGATCCCGTCGCTGGATGCTCACCTCATCAATCTGATGGGATTCCGCTCGAATATCCGGCGCATGCCGTTCACGGAACTGGGCTGCGCTGCCGGGGCCATGGCGCTGGCACGAGCGGCCGATTACTTGAAGGCCGAACCCGGCGGAAACGTCCTGATCATCGCCGTGGAGCTGCCCACGCTCACGTTGCAGCGCAAGGATATTTCGCAGGCCAACCTGATCTCTGCGATCCTATTTGGCGACGGCGCCGCAGCCGCGGTCGTCAGTGGAAAACAAACGCGCGGGCCGAAGATTCTCGCCTCGGAGACTTATACGTTTCCCGATTCGCTGGGCGCCATGGGATTTGATCTCCGCGATTCCGGATTCCACATCTTGCTGGCAAAAGATGTTCCGGAAATGATCGGGGGAAAGATCGGCGAGCTGGTGCAGGGTTTCCTCGATCGCCACGGCCGGAAGCGCGAGGAGATCAAGGGCTGGATTCTGCATCCCGGGGGAGCTCGGCTGCTCGGGAACATCGAGACGGAACTCGGCTTGTGCAAGTGCGACACGCAGCCGTCCTGGGACATTCTCGGAAACGTCGGAAATCTATCCAGCGCGACGATCCTTTTTATTCTGCAGGAGTGGATGGAAAAAAGACCGCCCCAGCCTGGTGAATACGCGCTGGCAGCAGCGTTTGGACCGGGCTTCAGCGCGGAGTTTTTGCTACTGCAATGGACCTGAGCGTCATTGCGTTCCTCGGTCTGCTCCTTGCGGTGGCGGCGCTGCGGCTGGCCGAGTTGCGCATTTCCAAGCGGCACCAAAGGGAAATGGCCGCGCGCGGCGCGGCGAAAGTTGAAGAGCCGAAATTCCGCTGGATGGTGCTGCTGCACACCGCGGTGCTGCTTGGCGCTGCGCTCGAAGTAGTCCTCCTTAGGCGTGCTTTCATCCCCTGGCTGGCTGCGCCGATGTTTGCCGTCTTCCTCGCGGCGAACGCCGTGCGTTGGTGGGTCATTCGCTCGCTCGGGGCGCACTGGAACGTTCAGGTCGTGGATTCCACCTGCCTGGGCGTGGTGACTTCCGGACCTTTTCGCTACGTTCGGCATCCTAACTATGCGGCCGTTTTTGCGGAGATGCTGGCGCTCCCCCTGATACACACGGCGTGGATCACCGCTGTCGCGGGAGCCATTGCGCACATCGGAGTCCTGGCGCAACGGCTCTCCACGGAGGAACGCGTGCTCTTCGCCAATCCAGACTATCGCGCGGCGATGACCGGCAAGCCGCGCTTCTTGCCCGGACTCTTCTGAAGAGCAGGTCTCGAATGCGTTGGCGAATCTATTGCATGGCATCCCTGCTGTTGCTCTCCGCGGTCATCTGCGTCGCGCGGCCGGAGACCGACGCCCATAGTCCGGCGTTCACCATCGTGCCGGAACTCGCTTCCGGATTTCATCTTCTTTACACCCAAAACTTCGCCGAAAGCCGCGAAAAATTTGCGGACTGGGAATCGCAGCATCCCGACGAGCCTTTTGGCCAAGTGGCCGTCGCAGCCAGTTACCTCTTCGAGGAGTTGTATCGCCAGGGCGTCCTCTCGAGTGATTTCTTTTTGAATGAGAAAAAATTCCTGAACGGCATTGACGGCAAACCCGATCCCGGGCGCATGAAGAGTTTTCAGGAGGCCATCCAACTCGCCCGAAAACTCGCCCGCCAGCGCCTGGCGAAAGACCCACGGGACCCGGAAGGGCTTTTCGCTCTCGCACTCTCCGCAGGAATGGAATCGAATGCCGAATTGATTCTCAAAAAAGAACACCTGGAAGCCTTGAAGCGGCTCAAAGAAGCCAGCGTGCATGCCAAGGAATTGCTTGCGCAGCAGCCAGACGCCAACGACGCGTACGTTGCGCTGGGCACGGCCAACTACATTATCGGAAGCCTTTCGGGAGGTAAGCGTTTCCTGCTCCGGTTCGGAGGTATCCACGGCGACAAAAAGCTCGGCATGGAACAGCTTGGAAACACCATTGAAAAGGGACGATACCTGCAGCCGTACGCCAAGATTTTGCTGGCCTTGGCGGCTCGCAGGGAAAAACAAAATCCCCTGGCGCAGAAACTGTTTCACGAATTGAGCGAGGAATTTCCGGAGAGTGCGCTCTACGCCGCTGAATATGCAAAAGCGTTGGGGCGGCCCATTCCTGCCCAGATGCATCCCTAGGCTTGTTTACCTGCCTTTCCCCCCGCCATCGGGCGCCCCTTCGAAAAAATCATTCGCAATCTCTCTGATGGATTAGAATCGCGTTCCGCAGGTGACGCGCACGTTCAGTCAGCTGCACGAGGCGGTGAAACGTGTTCCAAAAGGACCTGTTGAAGGGTCGTGCGATTTTTCTTACCGGCGGAGGGTCGGGACTCGGCAGGGCGATGGCGTTGCGGTTTGCTGAACTGGGCGCGCGCATGTTCCTCGTCGGCCGGCGGGAAGAGCCGCTGCGAGAGACGTGCGATGAGATCCACCGGACGGGCGGTGCAGCTGCATACACGAGTTGCGACGTGCGGGACTACCAAGCCGTTGAAGCCGCGGCAGCAAAGGCTGAGGAACAATTCGGCGAAATCAACGCGCTCGTCAACAACGCTGCCGGAAACTTCATGGCACGCACCGAAAAACTGACTCCCAATGCCTTCAACGCCGTCGTCGGCATCGTACTGAACGGATCATTTAACTGCACGCAAGCATTTGGCAAGCGCTGGATTTCCCGAAAGCTCGGCGGCAATGTGCTGAATATCGTAACCACCTACGCGGCGGCCAACTGCGGCTCGGGGTTTGTCGTGCCATCGGCTTGCGCGAAAGCGGGCGTTTTGGCGATGACCACTTCGCTCGCCGTGGAATGGGCGAAATATCACATTCGGCTGAACGCCATCGCGCCGGGGCCATTCCCGACGGAAGGCGCGTGGTCGCGGCTGATGCCTTCGAAGCCATTCGAAGATCACGTCAAGGACAAGCATCCCATGAAGCGCTTCGGGCGGCATGCGGAGTTGGCCAATCTCGCGGCGTTTCTCATCAGCGACATGGCCGAGTACATCAACGGCGAATGCGTGGTGATCGACGGCGCGCAATGGCTACGCGGCGCCGGCGAATTCAATGACCTGCTGCTGTTACCCGAGGCCGCTTGGGAACAAATGGAAGCAGCGCGTCAGAAGAAATCTTGAAGCACTCTACTGAGGCAGCGCGCGTTTCCGAAGTTCAACCCGAAGTTTGATCTCCCCGACGGATTGCCCATTCGATTCTGCATGAACGCTGATTTCCTGCGGCTCCAGTTTCTTTGCGCCATTTTCAGCAAGCGCGGGCAAGGTGATTTCGATGCGCGTGGCCGCGACTTGCTTTGCCGCCACTGTAAACTTCCCGGTGCCGTCTTGCGTCGTCCACCCCGTGGGCAAAGCGACGGAGAGGGTGACCTCCTGAGTCTTTGCGGTTCGATTGCGAACCCATAACGGAATCACCAGCGTACCGGGAGCCTGCAGGGCGATCTCCGGCGGCTCGGGATGCGGGAGATTGGTGAGCCCATGAGCGCGCCGAAATTCAGCGTAGAAACTGTACGGGCCGCCGAGCTCCACCGATAAATTCGGCAGTGCAGGTTCAGGAGAAACATCGGGTCGGGCGAAGGGAATCGCACCCGGCGTGATGCCATCGAAAAGATCTCCGGTCACGCTGCCCCCAACCAGCGATTTGCCGAGCACGAAATGCAATGCGTCGGTCCAGCCGCCGTCGGAGGTGGCCATCTTTTCGATTTGTGCTTCGTCCATTTGGGCGATTTTATCGAGAAAGGACTTGGCTTGCGTCTGGTGAGCGCGAAACGAATCGAGCGCCATCCGCCAGTACGGTTGCTTGCTCAACTTGGAGATTTCCTTCACGGAGTAGTCCGGGCCTTTCCCGCGAAAAATATCTTCGCGGTCCGCGTCCGCAAAGTAATAAATCTTCTTGGGCTGCCAGGGCCGCAGGTTCTCAAGAAAAGGTTCGAGGCGTTTGGTCGGGCCCGCCAGTTGCTCGGGGAACGAGGCGGGATCGCCCGCCAAATCGAATGCTTCCGTCGCCAGCACGCCGGAAGCTTGATGGTCCCCGTGGTCTTCGCCAATAAATGTACCCGGCAAAAACGTTAGGATGACTTCCGGGTGGGTCAAACGAACGAGGCGCACAAGTTGCTCGAGCGAGGCGCCGTGATCCCAGTTCGCCAGCGACTGCAATACGTTCTGCGATGCCGTATCCTGACCGCCGAGAAACCACACGTTGGTAATGCCCAGCGTCGTGAGAGCGTTCCGTGCTTCGATTTCGCGGATGGCGCCGAGCGCCGCGGCTTGCTCCGCTCCGGCTTCATTCGCGCCGCTGCTGCCGCGCGTGCCAAACACAACTGCTATTCGTTTATGCTCGTCGAGCGCACGCGCCAGATACGGAGTAGCCGCGCCCTCGTCATCCGGATGTGCCACAACCAGGAGAATGTCCGCTTTGTAGCGTTCGTCGGGCAGCGGAAGCGCTTTCGGCTCCTGTGCGTCGCTCGCCAGCACTGGGAAAAAGAGAAAAAGTGCGAAAAGTAGACGTCTCGCCAATCGTTTCATTCACGGGCCTCTGAAATTTTCGACGGTCACCGAAGAGACCAATGAGTTTACCCTGTTAGAGAGCCTGGGCGAAACGCGCGCTGAACACGCCGGCACAACATTGACACTTTTGCCGTGTTCCATGCGTAAGAGGGAGCAGGGACTTGCCTATGCGCTCGTCGAAGAGTTCTTATCTCCGTCTTCTCGCAGTGGCGTATGTCTCTCTGCTCCCCCTTGCTCCCGGGGCGCCTGCGTCTGTTTCGGCAGCGGATGATCCGCTTGGCGCAGCCGTTGAAGCTGCCAGGAAAACCCACGATGAGAAACAATTGCAATCCTTGAAGGGGCAACTCGAACAGTCGATCGTTCAGAACCCTAACGATGCGGGCATCTATCTTGATTTGGCGAGAGTGCATGAGTATTTCCTGGACGTGTATGAGATGCGCAAAGACAAAAAGGCCGCGGGAGAAGCGGTGGATAAGGCCATTGACGTGGCCCAGCGCTCCATTCAGCTCAATGATAAATCCGCCGATGCCCACAGCCTGCTGGCCGATCTCTACGGAAGAAAAATTTCATTGGGCAACCCCATGTTTGCAGGCCCGAAGTTCGGCCCGAAAGTCAAAGAGGAAAATGCCAAGGCTATGGCGCTCGATGACAAGAATCCTCGTGTCTGGGCCAGCCTTGGCCGTCAATATCTGATGACTCCGAAGATGTTTGGCGGCGACGTTAGCAAGGCCATCGAGAGTTTTCAGAAATCCCTGGCCATCGGCACCTCGCAGGACGAAACCTGGGTATGGTTAGCCAAGGCCTTTCAAAAACAGGGGGATATGAGCAAAGCACGGGACGCGGTGCAACACGCTTTGTTGTTGAATCCGGAGTCTCGTTTTGCCCAGGCAGCTGCGGCCAGCGTGGAGAAATAAATAGGTCTCTACGAAGTTTTTAAGATTCTCCTTCTTCGAGCGAGCAGGACCGAGGCGAATGTTTTTCTGTCGCAAGCTCTGCGGCGGAC
>Ga0137418_10001744_pt1 | contig 20077 bp, 16 predicted proteins | sample CZODoug3_1_2_16f_FD_122242 | JGI IMG/M metagenome (GOLD analysis project Ga0137418, IMG submission 122242) | Vadose zone soil fungal communities from Angelo Coast Range Reserve, California, USA - CZODoug3_1_2_16fungal (Hybrid Assembly) | ecosystem: Environmental > Terrestrial > Soil > Vadose...
ACGCGAGCAGCTCCGCTGGGGCGATTTCGAGGCAGCGCGCCGCACACTCGATGGCCTCTCCGCACTCGAGCTTTCCGCGCCGCTCGCCTACCGGCGGTACATCTTGCGCGCCGAGGCGCTGGTGCGCGCGGGGGAGCCTGCCAGTGCGACCCAGGAGTTGGAGCGCGCCCGGCTGGTGACACCGCCCGGGTCCGAGATCGCGCTCGCGGAGGGCCTTGCCGATCTCGCGGTGCTGCGCGGCGACCTCTCCGGTGCCCGGCGCGCGCTGCTGCGCCTCGCCCGCAGCACACGTTCCATCCCGAGCCTCGAAGGACGACGGGCCGTCTCCCTCGGGTTCTCCTACATACTCGAGGAGCGATACGATCGCGCGCTGGCATGGGCGCGAAAGGCGCGCGAGGCCTACCGGCGGCGCGGCGAGGCCGCGGTCGACATCCTCGTGCCCATCGTCGAGATCGCCGCCCTGATGGGTCTCGATCAGATCGACCGTGCCATGGAAGTCGCCACGCGCGAGGCCGCCGCGAGGACGTCCCGCGACGATCGCGGCCTTGGCCAGGGAACGGCGATCATCTTCCAAGCAGGAGTCCTTTTCCGGCGCGGCCAGCTGGAAGAGGCAATGCGCGTCGGAGAGCCCGCATTTTGCGCGCTCGATCGTCGCGCCGATCGGATCTTCCGCGCCCGGGTCGCGCATTACCTCGCCCGTTCGGCGATCGGGCTCGGGCAGCTCGAGCGCGCCGAGGAGTTCATCCGTATCGCCGCCGGGGTCGCCGCGGAACCAGGGCTCGGCGTGCTGCGGCCAATGTGCGAGATGGACTTCGCTCTTCTTTGCGAGGCGCGTGGCGAGCGGAAGGAGGCCGTCGACCGCAGCCGGCGCGCTCTCTCAGGCGCATGGCAGTCCCCGCTGGCGCGGGTCGAGGCATGGGCGCTCGACGATCGGGATCGGCCTCCGCCCCGCGCCGCATTCGGAGCGGCGCGGGCATATGCGGAGTTGCGCTCGGCGGAACGTGCGCTGGAGACCGGCGACCTCGCGCAAGCGGACTCCGCCGCCGCAGGCGCGGAAGTGTGGTACCGCCGCGCCGGAGCGCTCTACGAGCTCGCCCGCGCGCAGCTCGCGCGCGGCGAGGCCCGGGCGCGGCTTGGCCAGCCGGGCGAAGCCAGCTGCGCGATCGCGAGCTGCGCTTCCCTCTCGGAGAGGAACGGCTACCTGCCCATTCTGCTTTGCGCCCACCTGGTCCGCGCCTTCCTCGCGGAGCGGGCGGGTGACCTGGAGGACTGCGCGGCCGAGCTCGGGTCCGCATGGCGGCGCGCGACCCCGGAGCTCAGGGACGAGGCCCTCTTGCGAGCTTGCTCGCGCGCCGGCGTCCGGATCGACGACAGCGTGGCCTGCTCGCTGCACCCGCTGGCGAGCAGGATCGCGCGGCTCGGCCTCGACCGCCCCGCCCGGTTCGTCATCCAGGACGGCGAACGGAGGTGGATCCTCGACACAGGCGAAGAGCCGCCCGGGCGATTCGATCTCACGGTGGTGCTCGATTCTGGCCGTGTGCGCTCCGAACAGGCCGATTTGCCCCTCCCACCGCAGCGGCTGCAGCTCCTCGAGCAGCTTGCGTGCAGCGGCGCCGGCGGTGTGAGCCTCGAGGATTTCTACCTCCGGGTGTGGGGCGGGAGGGAATACCATCCGCTCCGCCACCGCAACGCCGTGTACGTCGCGCTCACGCGGCTGCGCGAATCGCTCGGGGCCGTGCTCGAGCGCGACGCTTTCGTCGAGGGTCCCGACGGCCGCTATCGCATCGCTCCGGACGTACGGGCCGCCGTGCGAAGAAGCTGGATGGGCGGCGACCAGGATTTGGAGTTGCGCGCCGCCTCGGCAAAGTAAGCCGATGTAAGACCGGTTCCGTCCGCGCGCGCGGTATGCGGTGCGCGCGACATCCCGCCAGGGTCTTTGGGTGCCGCCACTCACGAAGGAGGCTGGAATGAGGCTGCCCATCTACAGAACCTATTCGTCGCTGATTTCCCTCTTGACCATCACCTGTTTCCTGCAGGCCATCGTCGGCTGTGGGCGCGCGCCCGCATCCGGCAGCGTGTTCATTCGCGTCACCGATGCCGCCGGGCAGCTGAACGAGAAGGAATTTACCCGGGAGGAGTTCGCCACCAGCGCGAAGGCCTCCGTGGATCAGCTGATCGCGCCAGACCAGGAAGCGATCGATCCGGCCCAGATCCTCCGCGAAGGCACCGTGACGCTGAAGTTGGCGAGCGGCAAGGTGCTGGAGCTCAAGACCGAGGGGAACAGTGTCGCGCTCGCCAATGGTGCCAATCCGGCGTCGCTCTCGTGGAATGCGGACCGGACGCAGTTGACAGTCAACGCCCCATCGGGGAGCTCGCGAGTCGAGCTGGCAGGAGCGAACGATCCGGAGGAAGTGGCCCGCTTCGTGGGAAACACCGCCATCGGCCTGTTCGCCGTGCTCGCCGATCCCAGCCTGGGCGCTTCGATGGCAGCGGGCGAGCGTCCCTACTGCGGCCCCTGCGTGGTGTTCATCGTCCTCATCATCGCCTGGCTGGTGTGCATCACGGGCGGAACCTGGATCTGCACGCAGCAGGCTTACAACATCTGCAGTCGGGGCGTCCGGGACGTCTGGATGAACTGTGGCGTCTCGTACCACAACGGCTGGCAGCTCGGCTTCGGCTGCACGATCGTGTGCTGGTGATCCTCGAGTGCGAAGTGCAATCGCCATCCTTGGCGCGAGCCTGATGACGTGGGTCATCTTCGGGTGCGCGCCGGCTGACACCCGCGCGACCGTGGAGTCCGCCCGGCCCATCACCAACGGCACGCTGGACGAGGGCGACTCCGCGGTCGTAGCGCTGCTGGCTTCCGGTCAGGCGTACTGCACGGGAACGGTCGTGGCGGACCGGTGGGTGCTCACGGCCGCGCATTGCTTGCAGCCACCGATGTCTCCTTCCGAGGTCTACATCGGCAAAAGCCCTCCCGCCGATGGCCAGCGGCGGGCGGTGGCCCGCACCATCGTCCATCCGCGGTTCAGCTTCTTCGGACTGCAGAATGACCTGGGCCTCGTCGAGCTGGTTGACCCGGCGCCGGTGACGCCGCTGCCGCTGATGCGGGAGCCGCCCGATCAAGCCTGGGTCGGTTCGATGGTGCGGCTGGTCGGCTTCGGATCCATCTCGAGTACGGACAGAGAAGCCCCGCTCAAGCGGACCGGCACGGCGAAGGTCACCGCGCTCGCTCAGCAGAAGTTCACCTTCCAGGGCGCCCCGTCGCAGACCTGCCTCACCGATTCGGGCGCCCCGGTCTTGCACGAACGGGACGGGGTGGAGTACGTGGCCGGCGTCAGCTCCTCCGGCGATGCGCATTGTCGAGAATATGCGCACGCCGTGCTCGTCGATGCATTCGCCGACGATTTCATCTTGCCGGCGATCGCCGACTCGGGGCGTTCTTACGGCTGTCAACCGGTCCCGGTTCGGGGGCCGGGACCGTCCGTCCTGGTCCTCGCCCTCGTATTGCTGCGAGCGGCCGCAAGAACGCGTCGATCCCGAATTTGAGAGTGGCTGAACGACTCGTCCGCCCTGCCGTTCTCAGAAGATCCACAGCGATTCCGGAGGAAACCGGAGGTAGTGCGGACCCGGCGGCGGCGCTGACAACGTCCAGACGCGAATGCGCAAATCACCCGCGCGATAGAGATGGTCCCACCGATCGCCCAGGTACACCGCCGCCTCCAGCGTCGCGGGCAGGCAATTGTCTCCATCGGCGTTCTGGATGAGCGTGCGCTCGAGCCGGATGACGGCGGTCGCGTCCTCGTCCGGGCGGCGATCGCCGCGCAGTTGCCCCCACAGTGTCCAGCCCATGCCGGCAATGCGGGCCATCTCGCCGCGCGTCTCGACCACCTTCCCGGAGAGACGATTGTTGGAGCCCATGAATTCGGCGGCGAAGAGCGTACGCGGCCGATCGTACATTTCCTGGGGCCCGCCCTCCTGCTCCACCTTCCCTTTGTCGAGGAGGATCACGCGGTCGGCCAGCGCCATCGCTTCGACTTGATCATGCGTGACGCACACGGCGCTGATGTGCAGCCGCTCGATCAGCTCGCGCAGCCACACCCGCGCCTCCTCGCGCAGCTTGGCGTCGAGGTTGCTCAACGGCTCGTCGAGGAGGAGCAGAGGTGGCTTGTAGACGATGGCGCGCGCCAGCGCCACCCGCTGCTGCTGTCCGCCCGAGAGCTGGTGCGGGTAGCGCGCGGTCATCCCCTCCAGGCCGATCTCACGCAGGACGGTGAGCGAGCGCTCGCGCAGCTCTGCCGCAGGCACCTTGCGCACGCGCAGCGGGTACTCGACGTTCTCGAGCACCGTGCGGTGCGGCCAGAGCGCGTAGGATTGGAAGACGAGGCCGAGGCCGCGCTGCTCGGCCGGCACCGCCGTGCCCGTCATGCCGTCGAAGAGCACGCGGTCGGCGAGCTGGATGCGGCCCTGGTCGGGATGATCGAGCCCGGCGATGGCGCGCAAGAGCGTCGTCTTCCCGCTCCCGGATGGGCCGAGGAGCGCGACCACCTGGCCCTTGCTCAGCTCGAAGGAAACGCCCTTGAGCACCTCCTCGTCGCCCAGGCGCTTGTGCACGTTCGAGACGCTCAGCTCACTCATGGACGCGAACTCCCAGCCGGAGAGCGACCGCGAGACCCAGCCCGACCAGCACGACGTTGATGACGGAAAGAGCGCTGACGATGTCGATCGCGCCCGTGGCCCAGAGCGAGATGATGAGCGAGCCGATCACTTCGGTGCCCGGGCCCAACAGGTACACGCCGGTCGAGTACTCGCGCACGAAGATGAGGAAGATGAGCAGCCAGCTTCCCAGCAACCCGAATCGAATCAGCGGCAGCGTGACGTGGCGGGTGACCTGGCCGCGCGAGGCGCCCACCGTCAGCGCAGCCTCCTCCAGCTCAGGCGCGACCTGCAAGAGGGCGCCCGAGATGAGCCGCATGCCGTAGGCGAGCCAGACCACGCTGTACGCGATCCACAGGCTGACCGGCGTGGCGCGCAGCGGCGCGATCGGCTTGACGAAGAGGAACACCCAGAAGAATGCCAGCCCGGCCACCAGCCCTGGCATGCCGCGCGGGACCATGACCAGATAGTCGATCACTTTGGCCCAACGGCTTTGCCAGCGGTGCTGCACGAGCGCGATGGTGGCGTAGCAGGCGACGGCGATTGCACCGCCCACCACCCCGATGACCATGGTGTTGACGACGCCGCGGACCAGGTTGGGATAATCGAGCAGCTCGGTGAAATGCTCGAGCGTCAGCACCTCGCGAAGCCGCACGCCTTCGCCCCAGTTGGTGACGAAGGCGCGCAGGAACACTCCCGCGAGCGGCGTCACCACCGTCGCGACCAGCCAGGCGAGCACGAGCAGGAGCGCCGCCCAGCGCCAGCGCCCCAGGCGCAAGGGGACCCTCTTGAGGCCCTTGCCGCGCACCGAGACGAAACGGCCCGAGAGGCCGAGCAGGCGCCGCTGCAGCCAGACCAGTGGAAAGGCGAAGGTCATGATCACCACCGCCACCACCGCCATCAGCTGGTACGAGGGCACGCCCAGCCGGTTGGTGAGCTTGTAGAGATAGGTGGAGAGCACGAGCATGCCTTCGGGATCGCCGAGGATGAGCGGCAGCCCGAACAGCTCGAACCCGAGGAAGAAGACCAGCACGCCGCTGTAGAGCAGCGCGGGCCGCACCATCGGCAGGCTCACCTTCCAGGCGATCTGCGCGGTGCCGGCGCCGGCGACGGCGGCCGCTTCCTCGAGGTCGCTGCCAATCGCCCGCAGCGTCGACGAAGTGTAGAGATAGACGTGGGGAATGTGCGTGAGCCCGGCGATCACGGTCACGCTGGCCAGGGAGTAGAGGTTCCACGGCGCCTTGCCGAACGCTTCGCGAAAGAGCAGGGTCAGGAATCCCACCGGCCCGACCGCCACCACGTAGCCGAAGGCGATTACCACCGGTGAAAGAAAGATGGGAATGAGCAGCGCCGGCTCGATCCATCGCCGCCCGGGCAGATCGGTGCGCACCACGAGAAAGGCGAGCAATCCTCCCAGCGGCACCGCCAGCCCGGTCATCCCCACCGCGACGATCAGCGTGCTGCCGAAGGCGCGGTGAAAGTCGGCGTCGGCGAGCACGAATCGAAACGCGGACAGCGAGAGCTTCGTCGAACCCTGAAAGAACGGCCCGTCGAGAAAGCTCTGATAGAGGATGATCCCGAGCGGCGAGAGAATGGTGAGGCCGGTCGCAAGCACCACCGCGATCCGACCCCACGGTTGCCGTCGCAAGGCTACTTCGTCCCGATGGCCTGTTGCCACTGTCTGAGGAACTCGAGCCGCTTCGCCTGGTCGAGATAGACGAGCAGCGACGGCCCCACCGGCAACGGCTTGAGGGTTCCGCCCAGCTCGCGGTTGAGCGCGGCCGCGGTGGTCTCGCCCTCGACGTCGTCGCGGATGGAAAAGAGCGCCGCCTTGGCAATCAGCTCCTGGCCGCGCTTGGAGAGTAGGTAATCGAGAAAGACCTTGGCCGCGTTGGGGTGCTTGGCCGCCTTGGGGATGAGGGCGACGCGCGACATGACCAAGGTGTAGTCCTTTGGATAGACGATCCCGATCGAAGGATCTTTTCGCTGCCGCGCAGTCGCATAGGAACCGAAGATGTTGAACCCGAGCTGGTGCTCGCCAGACTGGATGCGCTCGAGCATGGCGCCGATACTGGTATAGAGCTTGACGCCGACCCTTCCGTAGGAACGCTCGGTTTCCGCGAAGTTTGGATCGAGCCGAGCGTCCTGGGTGATGAGGAGGAAGCCCACACCGCTCCGCTCTGGATCGTAGGCGGTTACCTTGCCGCGCCACCGGTCCGGATTTCCCGCCAGCGCCTTGGCCAGTTCGGCGTGCGATTGCGGCACTTCCTCGGCCTTGACCAGGCGTTTGTTGTAGACGAAGGCGATCGGCTCGAAGGTGACGGCGTAGGCTTCGTTGCGCCACGACGCCCACTGCGGCAGGTGCGGCAGCTCCGGACTGGCGTAGGCGAGCGCGTAGGCGTCGTTGGCCAGCTTGATCTGCAGGTCCATCGCCGAGCTCCAGAGAAAGTCGCCTGACCCCGCTCCCGCGGCCACCTCGCTGATCAGGCGGTTGTACAGCTCGGTGCTGTTCATGTCGTTGTATTCGAGCGTGAGCTTGGGATAGAGCGCAGCGAAATCCTTGAGCAGCGGCACCACCAGCGCGGCGTCGGTGGTGGAGTAGACGATCAGCTTGCCTTCCTTCTCGGCGGCGGAGATGACGTCCTTCGCCGTGCCGGGGTCGGATTCGGCGGCGACGGTCTGCGCAGCGGCGAGGACGAGCGCGAGGAACAGCGGGGATCGGCGTGGCATCGAGATTCCTTTGCTCGAGGGTTGTCTAGTCGGCCGACGTCGGGGGATACCCGAATCGGATGCGGAGGCCCAAGGCGATTCCGTTCTGCGAGTCGGTGGCGGGCAGGGTGTCGTTGGCGCGCATCACGCCCGCGAATCCGCCGTTCGCGGCCGAGGCGTGCCCGTAGGTGAGGTAGGTCTCGACGATCTTGCCGAGGAAATAGTTCGCCCGCAAGACCAGGAGATTGTCGTCCTGGCCGGTGCCGTCCTGTTTCTTGTCGAAGTAATCGGCGACGGTAAAGGAGAGCCTTTCGGTGACCCTGTAGGTGACGCCCCCGAAGAAGAGGTTTTCGTTGAGCGACGAGAGCGTCTTGACGTAACGCCGGATGCCCACCACCGGAATCAGCGTTCCATTGAGCAGGGAAGCCCGCACCGCGAATGAAAATGCTCGCTCCTTGGACAGCCCCTTGCTGGTCATGGTCAGGTTACGCTGATCATAGACGCCCACCAGCGAGAATGGCGCGAGCCTGATGATCGTCCCGCCGCCAAACCGCGAATTGTTGACGATGGCTCTGGTCGAATCGCCCATCGCGTAATAGGCGTTGATATACGCGAGCGGAAACCTGCCCTCGTACTTGATCATGCGGTCGACGCGCGTGCTAAAGCGGCCCGCATTGAATTTGCCCGTGGCGGGATCGGCCGAACCCGCAGTCGGCAGCCAGGAAAAGGCCGGCGAGTATCCCATCGGGTCGGTCTGGATGAGAATGTCGTACATGCTGGTGAGCTGGCGGCCAAAAGTGACTCGCCCGATGCCTTCCTTCTCCAGACCGAGATAGGCGCGGCGGTTGAAGAACACGATCGGATCGCAGTCTCTGCCGTCCTCGCAGGTTCCGTCACTGTAGTTGAACCCTTTCTCCAGCTGGATGAGCGCGCGGTAGCCATCCCCCAGATCGTACGACCCTCGCAGGCCGATGCGCGATTGGTTGCGCCCGCCGCTGATGAAGGTCAGGTAACTGGTCGTCCCGGCCGCGGGATTTGCCGGGTCGACGAGGACGTTGTCGCGGTAGAGGAGCGCAAGATCGGCGATGCCATAGATGCCGAACTTGAGATTCTCGTATTCGGCCGGCGCTTCCTTCTTCTTGGCGGGCTCGGGTTCGCTGCACACGCCGTCGGTACAAATGACACTGGGCGGCTTCTGCTCCTGCGCATGGGCGGCGGTGACGCCACCGAGAAGGGCAAACGTCATCAGGGTCATTTTCATCCGGGTCTCCGCGGGCGTGAGTGGGCGAGGAGACCCTTGCATCCGGAGCTTTCATGCAGCTTTCAAATGCCCGCGCTTTCGACATTGGCAATGCAGGGTTCGGTAGTGGCATGATTCGGCTCATGCGGCTCCTGGTAGTCGAGGACAATCGGACGCTTGCCGAGAGCGTCGCCAAGATCTTCCGCGCGAAGGGCTACGCCGTCGACACCGTCGAGATGGGCGACGACGCGCGGACGGCGCTCTGCACCCAGCCTTATGATCTGGTGATCCTCGATCTCGGTTTGCCCGACGTCGATGGTCTCGAAGTGCTGCGTGGGATGCGGGGGAGGAAGTCGCGCGTCCCGGTCCTGGTGTTGACGGCGCGCGCCTCGCTGCAAAATCGCGTAGAGGGACTGAACCTCGGCGCCGACGATTATCTGATCAAGCCTTTCGCCCTCGAAGAGCTGGAAGCGCGGGCTGGCGCGCTCATCCGCCGCGGCGTCGGTGGGGCGAGCGCGGTGATCTCGCACGGCCCTCTTGCGCTCGACACCGCTGGCCGATGCGCCACGCTGGAGGGGGTTCCGCTCGAGCTCCCCCGCCGCGAGCTTTGTCTGCTCGAGCTCCTCTTGCTGCGCGCCGGCCAGGTGGTGGAGAAGCAGACCCTTCTCGAAAAGCTCTTCTCCTACGACGAGGAGGCGGGCGTGAACGCCATCGAGATCTACGTTCACCGCCTGCGCAAGAAGCTGGAGCCGTCGGGGATTCACGTGCGCACCATCCGCGGTCTCGGGTATTTGCTGGAGAACCCGTGAGGGGGCCGTTCTCGCTGCGCTACCAGCTCTTGCGCTGGTTGCTCCTCCCGCTCGGGGCCCTCTGCATCCTGGGAGTGTTCCTGGCGCGGCTCACCGTGCAGAGCGCGATCAACGCCGCCTACGACAAGTCGCTCCACGCGGCGGCACTGGAGATTTCCGAGCACTTGCGGATGGTGGGGGCACGTCCGGAGGTGGACCTGCCGCCCGTCGCGCTGGAGATGCTCGACACCATCGATCAGGATCGCATCTTCTATTCGGTTGCCTACCGCACCTCCGACGGCCGCGACGTGTTCATGACCGGCTACGACGACCTGCCGCGGCCCGCCGCCGCCCCGCCTGGCAAGGCGCTCTTCTACGACGCCGACTACCGGGGCGAGCGAATCCGCGTGATCGCGCTTTCCACCACCATGCCTGCCAACCCGCCGGTGGTGGTGATCACGCAAGTGGCCGAGACCGTAGGGGGCCGTCAAGGATTGATCCAGACCATCCTGGTACAGGCGCTGGGACAACAGCTGCTTCTCATCGTCCTCGGGGCAGCCATCGTCTGGATCGGCGTCACCCGCGGCCTTTCGCTCTTGCAGAAGTTGAGCGGTGAAGTGGCGCGCCGGTCGGCGATCGATCTGGCGCCGCTCACGCTGCGGCATGCGCCCGAGGAGGTCTCGCCCCTCATCGGCGCCATCGACCAGCTGATGGTTCGGGTGCGCGACGCCATCGCCGTGCAGCGCCGGTTCATCGCAGACGCTTCGCACCAGCTGCGCACGCCGCTGGCGGTGCTGCGAACGCAGGCCGAGTCGGCGCTGCGCGAAGAGGAGCCCGCCGCCGTCCGCCAGGTGCTCGCGCAATTGCGCGACAATTCCCAGGCCACCAGTCACCTGGCCAGCCAGCTTCTCTCGCTGGCGCGCGCCGAACCGCTGGCCGGGCTGGCAGACCAGGCGGAGGTCGTCGAGCTGGCGACCGTCGCGCGCGAGGTCTGCGCCGCGCTGGTGCCCGACGCGCTCGCGCAGCGCGCCGATCTCGGTTTCGAAGAGGAGGGGCCGGCGCTCATCCGGGCCCGGCCGCTGCTCATCCGCGAGCTGATCGCCAACCTGGTGGACAACGCGCTTCGATATGCGCCGGCAGGGACGGTCACCGTGCGCGTAGGGCGCTCTTCGCCGGAGCGCGTTCTCCTGGTGGTCGAAGACGACGGCCCCGGTATTCCGGCGGACGAGCGCAGCCGGGTGTTCGAGCGCTTCTATCGCATTCGAGGAACGCGCGGTGACGGCGCGGGGCTGGGCCTCGCCATCGTGCACGAGATCGCCAGCGGACACGGCGGCATCGTCGACCTCACCGATGGTCCGGGCGGCAAGGGCCTGCGAGTCGAGGTCCGCTTTCCGGCCGCTAGCTCCCAGGCGACGGCAGCGTAAGCTTTAGCTGATCCGCCGGTGTGCCGCCCGGGGGACCGGGGGTTGGTTGGGAGCACCGCCGAGCCGGCAGTAGCACGAAGCCGGATGCCGGACTTCCAGCGGGTTGCCGAGCCTCGTGCGCGCACGGTGAAGGAGGACGACCAGCGCCCGCGGCGCCGCCTGGTGCGCGAACTCGACCCTGGCGTCCCTCTCCTCCACCCAGACGACGTTGCCGGTCCCCAGGTCCGACTCAACAGGGGGACCGCCGAGAATCGCGAGCGACACCCGTTCTCCAACGCTCAGGCCTGCCGGCAGGCAGCCGAGGTGGACTTCGGTTTCGCTCACTGCGTCGATGCGGCAGAGGACCTGCGTCGCGCCGGCCCTCCGCAGGCGCACCATCGCGTTGATGGGCAGCAGCACGTTGGAGGGGGGCGCCGTGGACGCCTTCCGCAGGGTCCCGGCCAGATCGCTCGCCGCGAACTCGATCCAGGATCCCGTAAAGGTCCCGCCCATCTCATGACCGCGCACCACGCCCTGCAGAGTGCAGGCGTTCTGGCCGGCCCCGGCGGTGAACTCGACATTCACGCGCTCCCCCTGCGATCGCGGGACGCGCTTCGGGCAGAAGAAGAAGGCGCGCCCGTCGATCGTCTGGAAATGCAGCTCGAGGCGGGCACCTGCATCGAACTGGTAGCGCACCAGCAGATCCCCGCTCGAATGCTGGGTGGCGGCGGCGACCGTCATGGCAGCGCTCCATCGCCAGAGCAGGTTCGTGCCTCTTCCAACAATCCTCGCCTTTCATTCGTATCCATCTGGTCCCCCGAGTTCGCTCGTGCGCCGGGCAAAAGCATGCCATTCCGGCGTTCCTCGCCGGCTTCCCGTATTCAGCTGCTCGTGACTTCAGCCCCCCTGCGGAGGCCCCTGCGCGCGGCTCATGGCGGCTCCTCCGGATCTCCGTCGTCGTCGGCCTCGCCTTCGGTCACGCAGCCGTTGTCGTCCGTGTCGTCGACGGCGGGGCGACAACCGTCGGTAGGCGGATTGGGGCTGCGCGTGAGCGGGCGATAGGTGTCGTTGATGTCGTCGAACAGGACCCGGACGCGATTGTCCGCCAGCACCGCGCGGGCCGGGAAGATGGCCAGCAGCAGCAAGATGGCCAGCCCTAGCAGGCCGGGCAGAGGGGCGGATCGCGGACGTTCGCGCATCACCGGCGGCCCTCCTCGATGGTCAGGATGTCGGGCCAGGGATCGGGGTCCAATTGCCCGGCGGCAATGCAATAGAACGACTGCGGGCCCCAAGGCTGGGAGAGGTGGAAGGTGTACCGGCTCGATTTCGCGGTGGCGGGGGAGACGCGCAAGATGCCCTGCAGGGGCATGCCGCCCAGATCGTCGAAGGTCTTCGCGTAATGACCCTCGTTGACGCGGTACGCGGTCTGGGCCGTCCACACGGCGTGGAGGCCAACCACCGCTTCGGTTCTGCGCGTCCGGGCCAGCATCCTGTCGAACTCCTGCGAGGCAAGGCCTGCGAGAATCGCTATGACGGCCAGGACAATCATCACATCGATCAAGGTGAATCCCGCCACCTGCCGCCCCCCCACGGGATGACTTGGAAGCATCCGGCATGCCCGCGCAAGACGCCTGTAATGGCGGCCACTTGCGAGGATCGCCGAAGCACGGTTCGTCATTTCACCCGGGTGTTTTCGCCAGCTGGGTCAGGTGGCCCATCGCTCTCGGCACTTTTGTCATGGACGATCCCGTGCTTGCGGAGCCGGTACCGCATGGCGTCGCGACGCATGTGCAGGAGCCGAGCGGCAGCGACCACGTTGCCTTCCGCCTGCCGGAGCGCAGCCGAGAGGATCGCCCGCTCGAGGCTTGCGAACTCCACGCCCGACTCGGGAAGCTGTACCGAGATCGCCGCGCCGTCCACCGCCAGGTTGGTACCCGCGCGCGTGTCGGGTGCAGGCGTGGGAAGAGGGCCCGCGGAAAGATGGTCTGCCGAGAGCTGCGTGGCCTCGGGCGGCGCAAGCAGCACGGCGCGCTCCAGCGCGAAGCGCAGCTCGCGGACGTTGCCGGGCCAGGCGGCGCCGGCGATCCGCGCTTCCGCTTCCGGAGAAAGCCCTTGCAGCGGCCGGTGATGGCGGGCGGCCAACTCGGCGAGGAAATGGCGGGCGAGAAGCACGGCGTCCTCAGCCCGATCGCGCAGCGGGGGTACCACGATGGTGAACGCGGCCAGCCGATGGTAGAGGTCGCTGCGGAACCGGCCAGCCGTAACCGCGGCAGGCAGATCCACGTTCGACGCCGCCAGGATCGACGCGGAGATGGGCCGCTCGCGGATCGCGCCCAACCGCCGCACCGTGCGGGACTCGACCACCTTGAGCAGCTTGGCCTGCAACTCGAGCGGCAATTCGCCGACCTCGTCCAGGAAGATGGTGCCGCCGCTCGCGGCCTCGAACAGCGAGGGCTTGGCGTGCTTCGCGTCGGTAAATGCGCTTCGCTCGTACCCGAACAGCTCCGCCTCGGCCAGCGTTCCAGGGAGGGCCGCGCAGTTCACCTCGATCCATGCCGCATCCGCACCCATGCGCGCCGCGTGGATGGCGCGCGCGACCAGGCCCTTGCCCACGCCGGTCTCTCCGGCGAGGAGGACCGGAGGCGCCTGCAGTCCGGCCCGCGCCAGGGCCTCGATCTGCTTCCGCACCGATGCGATCGCCTTGCTCTCGCCGAGCACGGCCGGGCCACCGTCCGCTCCCGTCCGCCCCCCGCGCAGCCAGGCCAGCTCGGTGCTCGCGCGCCGTTGCGCGAGCGCTCTCGAGACCACCCGGTGGAGCTGCTGCAGATCGAGCGGCTTCTCCAGGTACTCGTAGCATCCACCGCGCATGGCGAGGACGGCGCTCTGCACCGAGGCGTGCGCCGTCATCGCAATCCGGACGATGGCCGGGTCCATCCGGGCCACTTCCGAGAGGAGCTGAAGGCCCCCCATCCCGGGGAGCTGCAAGTCGGCCACGATGGCGTCTGGTGGCGAGGCCTGCGCCGCGGCGAGCGCCGACTCCGCGTCTCCGAAACTCTCCACGTGCTCGCCGGCCGCCACGAGAAACTCGGCGATCGATCTGGCCAGCACCGGCTCGTCCTCGACCAGGAAGATCACGACGACGCCTCCAGGAACGGTTCCGCCGGCTCCACCGCAGGCAGGAGCACGCGTGCGGTGGTCCCCATGCCGCCCTCGAAGCTCAGCACCCCTCCGTGCCGAGCGACGATGCGGCGCGCGATGGCAATGCCCAGCCCGCTGCCGCCCGGTTTTTGCGAGCGTACCGCCACGCCTGCTCCGACCTGAGCGGGAATGCCGGCGCCCTCGTCGCGCACCGCGATCTCGATCCACCGGCCTGGAGGAGGCGCGGTTTCGTCCAACCCCGCCCGCGCAGGCGGCTGGGTGGGCCGCGCCGTCACCCGCACGGTGCTCCCTGGGGGCGCGGCGGCAAGAGCGTTCTCCACCAGGTTCCGGCAGGCGATTTCGAGGAGGCCGGGGTCCACGCAGACGTCGGGCAGATCGGGCTCCACGGACGAGCTCCAGCAGAGCCCGCGGTCGCGGGCGCGCGGCGCGTAATCCCGCTCCAGCGCCTCCACGAGCTGAACCGGCCGCAGGCGGGCCGGCAGCGGTCCCACCGCGCCGCTGGCATCGAGGAAGCGGCGCACCTGCTCGACCAGGGAGTCCGTCTCTTCGATGATGTCGTCGAGCTGGCGCCCCGCCGGATGTCCCTCCCCGACCTTCAACTGTGCGAGCTGCGCGGCGGCACGGATGCTCGCAAGGGGAGTCTTGAGGCCATGCGAGAGACCGGCGGCGATCTCCCCTCCCGCCGCGAACCGGTCGGACTGCCAGGCCCGCAGCCTCGCCGCGTACAGCTCCTCCAGGCGGTGCCGCAGGGTGCGCTCCACCAGCGCGCGCTCCGGCGGTTCGGGCGGGGGTCCCGCCGGCGCCCGCGAGACCGCTCGGACGGCGACCACGAAGCCGCCGAGACAGAGGAGGAGGCCGGCGCCGCCGAGCGCCCATGCGTTGCGGTGGCGGCGCCGGGCCGCGGACCAGCGATGCTCCAGGCGACCGCTGTAGTAGGCACGCACCCGTTCCAGCGCGGCGGCCGGATCGTGGGCGCACGCCCCGCCAGAGACGAAGCAGGAGCGCGCCCAGGCGAGCACATCCGCTTCGCCCGGCTCTGCGGCCTGCAGGAGGGCTTCATCGAGAGCCGCGGCAGCCTGCTCCCCCTGGCCCCGGGCAGCGAGGGCGATGCTATCCATTTCGCGGATGCGCGACACGGTCGCGGAGGTTGCGGCGAGGAGACTGGCGTCCGCTCGCGCGCGCAAGGTGACTCCGGCGAGCAACAAGCCAAGGCCACCGGCCAGCAGGAGGGAGAGCATCGCCACCGTCAGTCGTGACCCGCGCACCGTCATTCCACGGCAAGGACTCGTCCCTGCTCGATCTGGATGGCGAGTACGTTGTCGTCGCGGAACACAACGGCGGCGGTGATCTTCCGCCGCATCAGGCGATTGCGGAGCTCACTCGCCACGCTCTTGCGCTCCGAGCGGCTCATGAGCATCCAGCGGCTGGAGGGGATCCGGCCGACGAGGAACGAGTCTGCTCCACCCGCCAGCGAGCCGCTTTCGAGCAGGGGCGACAGCCGGGCGAGCTCCTTGGCCGGGAGTGGCACCAGCCTGCTGCTGCCACGGTCGCGCAGGTAAAGGAAGACGGAGCCCGCCAGCGCGACGGCAATGCCGACGCCGCGCAGCAGGTTGCGCCAGGGCCGGCGCGCTCGGGGGAGCGGGATCGGGTCGGTCCGCTGCCGGTCCTGGGAGGAGGGGACACCTGCCGGAGCCTCCTCCAGCGCGCGGCCGGCAGGCTCGCCGAAGAGCATGTCGATCTGCTGCTCCGCGGCGCGAAGGCGTCCGGCAAGGTCGGAGTCCGACATTCCTGCCGCGTGCTGCAGTTCGTCGAGGCGCGATTCGAAGGCGAGATTGAACGCGGCGGCAGCGTAGAGAACGTCGGGGTCGAGACGCTGCTGCTTGAGGGAAACCTTGTACCCGCGGGTATCCAGGTAGAGGCCGCCTTCGAAGACATCATTCAAGCTGCCCAGCGTCGGAAGGCGCTGCGACGCGGCGGCAAAGAAGGCGATGGCCCGGCTCGAGTCCGCGCTGCACGGCGTGCCTGCCAGCTTCAATACCTGGTCGAGGTCCGCGCGCGGACGCACCGACCGTCTTCCTTCGGTGCTCTCGCTCGCGCACAGGCGCGTGACCAGGATGTCGACGCGGTCCATGCGGGGCAGGGACCCCTCTGCGTGGTGCGCCAGCAATCCGGCATATCGCGCCGCCTGCTCGGCGTCGGGCAGCGGCATCACCCGGATGCTGCTGGCGGGAATCCGCGCGTCGATCTGGAGAACGAGCTCTTCGGCATCGCGGAGGCCTGCTTCGGCCCCCGGGACCGGGCCGAGCTGTCGGATGTGCGCGATCTCGTCCGCCAGCTCCTCGAGCGCCGGCCGGCTTCCCTGGGTGGCGGGTCGCAGCAACGCGACCGCCGCCTCCAAGGCCAGCAAACGATGCTCGAACGGGGGCGGGTCGGGGGAGGTGGTGCACTCTGCGGCCGATGCACCGGCGGCGCGGGGCACCACTGTCGCGTCCCGTGACACGCTCTCAAGGGTACTCTACGCGCACCCTTTCGCAAAAAATGGGCCGCGTTCCTGCGTGGGCGGCGCGCACGCTCTTCGGATGCGTGGCGGCCGTCGTGCGTCCGGGCCAAACGTCGGGTAGGTCGAGGTGGCCTGGGGAGCCGACGCGCCAATTGCCCCAACTCGCGAAAGCGCGCGGGTGAAAACACGACGGGTAGCGCACCGGCTGGTATCGCGCGGCGGAAATGACGCCCGTTTCTCGCGGGCACGGCGTCTGCAATCGATGGGCTGGCGGGCGGGGGGCCGATCCGCGGGAGGCAGGGATCATGAAAAAGGTCGGGCAGAACGGCTTTACGCTGATCGAGTTGATGATCGTGGTGTCGATCATCGGCATCCTCGCCGCGGTCGCCATCCCGAACTTCTTCGAGCTCCAGGCGCGTTCGAAGCAGAGCGAGGCGAAGGCGAACCTCAAGGCGATCTTCACCGCCGAGAAAGCGTTCTTCCAAGAGAAGAACCGGTTCTCCACGCTCACCGGCGAAGTGGGGTTCGAGCCGGAGCGCAACAACCGCTACGCTTACTTCCTCGCCGCGTCCGGCCCCTTGCAGGCGCGGGCCGGTTCGGTCAGCGCGCGCGGCACGACGTTCACGGGCATCCAGGTGGACACCTTCAAGTACGGCAGCGCGCAGGCGCAGACGTACTCCCCCACGACATGCTTCACGGCGGCCGGCCTGACCTCAGGGCCAACTCCTGGCTTCGTCGCGACAGCGCAGGGAAACATCGACGCCGACGTGGTGATCGACCAGTGGAGCGTCTCCAGCAAGTCACGCACCTTCAACACCAGCAGGATCTGTTCGGCGGACGCGAGCAACCCCGCGGGCGAGCCGACGAACGATCAGAACGACCTCGATCTCTAGGACCCCGTGGAAGGGGAGGAAGCCGGGGCCGCCCAGGTTGGGGGGGCGGCTCCGGCTTCCGACTTCCTGGCCTCCCTCGCAGAAACATCGGTCAAGGATCCGATGGGCGCCGATTGACCCCGCCTGCGGCACGGGCGCAGACTGCAAGAGGGGGGTTGGTACGCGACATGCCGGGCGACTCTTTTCAGCGGCTGGTCCCCGACTGCCGTGTCTCGGTGGGCGGCAGCCCGCTCCCGCTGGAGAAGGGCGCGGCGTTGACGCGCGTCACCGTCGAGCTGGACGTGGACCTCTTCGGTCAATGCGTCCTGCAGTTCAATGACCCGGATCTGCGGCTGATCAACGGCAAGGACTTCGCCGCCGGCACGGCGGTGAAGGTCGAGCTCGGATTCGCGCCGCAGAAGAAGCGAGTCTTCGAGGGCGAAGTGGTGGCGCTCGAGCCCCAGTTCCGGCGCGACCTGCCGGCGTCGCTCAAGGTGGTCTGCCAGGAGTCCTTGCATCGCCTGGCGCTGTCCGCGATGACCCGTGCGTTCAACGACGTGGACGACAAGCAGATCGTCACCCAGATCGCCCGGGAGCACGGCTTGTCCGCCAAGGCTCCTTCGGGCACCACCGAGCACGTGCTCCAGGCCAACGTGACCGACGCCGCGTTCTTGCGGCGCCTTGCCCAGAAGCAGGGGAACCATCTGCGCATCTCGGGCAAGCAGCTCATCGTGGGGCCGCCGCCCAGCGGTCGCCGGATCGCCGTCGGACCGGAGTCGGGCGTCTCGCGGATGAACGTGAAGATCAACGCCGGCGCGCAGGTCTCGGAGATCTCCATACACGGCTGGGATCCGGTGCAGAAGCGCGAGATCGTCGGCAAGGCGAAGGCCCAAGGAGTGACGGGGGAGGGATCGCGCGCGTACGGAGGCAGCGCGGTGCTCTCGTTTGCCGGCGATCACCACGGTCCGGCGGATGCCGCGACCGCCGAGGCGATGGCCAAGGGGCGCATGCGGAAGATCGCCGAAGGCTACGTCACTGCGCAGGTGGAGATGCTGGGGGATCCCGAAGTCGCTCCCGGCGCGGAGATGAAGTTCGAAAAGCTCGACGCGCAGCTCGACGGCACCTGGCGCGTCGAGCGCGCCACGCATTCCTTCAGCAAGCAGGGCTACTTCGTGAAGTTCGGCGCGGTGCGCATCGCCAAGCGGACCCCGCCCAGGCCGGTGGCGGCTGCCCCGCAGCCGCCACCACCGCAGCCGCAGCCGTCGCAGGCCGGACCCTCGCCCGCGGGGCCGGAGCCGGTTGCCGGTCAGCGGATCGAGGTCCAGGTGCTCGATCCAATGGGCAAGCCGAAGCCCGACTTCTTCTTCCGGCTGGTGCAGCAGGGTTCCCCCGAGCAGGCGGGGATGACGGACGCGGAAGGCTGGATCCGGATGACGGTGCCGGCCGCGGGGCAGTGGAAGCTCATCTTCCCCGACGTGGACGGCTCCGCCCAGCCGAAATCGCCGCCGGGAAAGTAGATGGGCGAACCGACTCCCTACAACGTCGGCGGCATCGACATCGCCGCGGGCTCGAAGCTGACCGTCCAGATTCCCCCGCGCGTGTTCCTGGGCCGGATGACCGGCCTGCTCTTCGATACCGACAAGACGTTCTTGCTGCCGCGATCGCTCGCGGGGATCCGCGGGCTGAGGCGCTTCTACGATCAACATCCCGGCGTGCAGGTGCTGGTGGTCGGACACACCGACACCGTTGGCGCGGCCCAGTACAACCTGACCCTCTCGAACGAGCGCGCGCACTCGATCGCTGCCTACTTGCAGGACGACGTCGATGGATGGATGGAGTACTACCCGGGGCGGACCGGCTCGGCCCACTGGGGCACCATCGAAGACCAGCACATGTTGAAGGAGCTGGGCTTCCATCAAGGACCCATCACCGGCAATCCGTCCGACTCGAGCGACGCGGTCAAACGGTTCCAGCGATCGAAAGGCCTCACTGACGACGGCCAGGCGGGCCAGCGGACGCGCAAGGCGCTGGTCACCGCCTACATGCAGATCGACGGCACGACGCTGCCGCGAGGCACAGTCCTACGGACGCACGGCTGCGGCGAGTTCCACCTCGCGGTTGCGACCAGCGACGAGGTCGCCGAACAGAAAAACCGGCGCGTCGAGGTCTTCTTCTTCGAGAACCGCATCGACCCACCGCCCCGTCCACGCTGCCCGGCGCCGGGATGTCCCGAGTATGCCCAATGGCGGCGGAAGACCATCCAGACCTTCGATCTGGAGCATCCCCCCGGCGCGCTGGACGTGGCCGTGCAGGACCCACAAGGCCGCGTCGTTTCGGGAGCGTCGGTCCACGTCAGCGGCCCCACGGCAGGTGACGGCCGGACCGACGGGACCGGACACGTGCGCTTCGGCGAGCTCATCCCCGGTACCTACACGGTGCTCGGTTCTGGAGCGGGCTTCCGCGACGGCACGGCCCAGGCGAACGTGAGCGTGCCGTCCGCGACCGGGGGGCCGCCGGACAAGGCGACCGTGCAACTCGAGACCGCGGTCCACACGCTGGCGATCACCACCGTCGACCCCGGATTCGCTCCTGGCGCCGAATCGCTCCAGGTCAGCTACAACATCGCGGCGCTGGTGGGCCAGACGCTGAAGTTCCGGATCCTCGCCGAGAACTATCCAGGCGGGAAGCTCTTCGAGCGCGATCTCACCGCGGCCGAGCTGGCCGACGGCAACGGCAAGACGCTGCAGTGG
>Ga0137418_10001745_pt1 | contig 20066 bp, 22 predicted proteins | sample CZODoug3_1_2_16f_FD_122242 | JGI IMG/M metagenome (GOLD analysis project Ga0137418, IMG submission 122242) | Vadose zone soil fungal communities from Angelo Coast Range Reserve, California, USA - CZODoug3_1_2_16fungal (Hybrid Assembly) | ecosystem: Environmental > Terrestrial > Soil > Vadose...
CGGCGCCGCGATCCCAGACGCGCCCGGGACCAGCTCCTCGATGGTCACGCAGACGCCGGTCTTCCGGACGTCCTCCAGCGACGCGCGCAGGGCAGGCAGGCTCGTCACCGTGCGCTCCGTGTGACGCGAGAGCGACAGCGATTTCAGGATTCCGTCGCGCTCGCTCGCGGGCAGGAAGGCGAGGATCGCCTTGCCGATCGCGGTGGCGTGCAGCGGCCGCCGATCACCGACACCGCCCGCGTAGCGGATGATGTGGTCGCTGTCTACCTTGTCGACCAAGACGATGGCCGTGTGGTCGCTGGACAGCGTGCCGAGGAACACGCTCTCGCCCGTCCGGCGCATCAGGTCCACCACCGCCGGGCGCGCCGCCTCCATCAGCGCATTCGGCGTCGGCACGGCCGCCCCGAGGTCGACCACGCTCCGCCCGAGCCGGTACTCGCCCGCGCGCCCCTGCGCGAGGTAGCCGCGCGCCGTGAGCGCGCGCAACAGCGGCAACAGGCTGCTCTTCGGCGCCTCCAGCTGCGCGCTCACGTCCCGCAAGACGAGGCCGTCGGGACTCACCGCCAGTAGCTCGAGGATGTCCACCACGCGGTTGGCGGCGCGGTGCCCGGCGTCGGGGGACGTTCGGCTTCCGGAACCTCGTTCCGTATTCGGCACGGAGGCAGTATACCCGAAACCGCCGCCGGCCGCCGGTCACCCCGCGGCTATCGCCGTTGCTTCAAGCACTGCTGATACTCGGTCAGCGCCGTGAGCCGTGGCTGGTTCCAGTTGGTGTTCAGGCGGCAGCGCGCGGCGGCGGCGTCTTCGTTGGGGGCGCTCGTCGGCGACGGCAGGTTCGTCATCTCCTCGTCACTCTCGGGCCCCCGGAACTGGTCGGGCATCGGCGTGGCGGCCTGCACACGCTGCCATCCCTAGCCCCGCATGCAGGCTCGGTAGACCTTCTCCATGTCGGCGTTCGTCGGCGCACGCTGGGCGTCGCCGGCGCAGCCGACGCTGTCCCGCTCGAAGTCGGGCTGGCCGCGCCCCGCCTGCTGCCAGAAGTTGGGAGTGACGGCGCAGCCGGCGAGGAGTGTTGCGACGAAAACCAGGATCACGACGCGGATCATGGTCGTCCTCCTTGTCTCAGGGGTGCAGGCGCAGGAGCAGCAGCAGCGGCCAGCCGAGGTACTTGGCGCTTCGTGGTGAGCGGGCCGCCAGCTCGTCGTCCACGGCGTGCTCGCTCATGTGCTCGAGTCTCAGGCCGCTGCGGACGACGCCCATCACGTAGTCCGACATCTGGTTCGCATGACTGGCCGGACGAACGTCGCGCCCCGTCGCCGGGTCGATGAAGCGGGCCTGGATCCCGCGCAGCATCAGCGCGGGATGGAACACGGAGACGAGCACGAATCCGTCGGGACGACACACGCGACGGCATTCCGAGAAGAAGGCGGCGAGGTCGCCGATGTGGTCGAGCACCAGGCAGCTCAGCACGCGATCGAAGGCCTGCTCGGCGAACGGCAACGGCCGCGTGAGATCGTGGGCGACGAAGCGGACACGGTCCCACCCGGGCTTGCCGCGCGCCTTCGCGACCATCCCGTCGCTGAAGTCGACGGCGGTGACGCGCGCTCCCGCCGCGGCGAGGCGGACGGCCTGACGACCGGTGCCGCAGCCGAGGTCGACGAGGTCCAGGCCGCGGACGTCGCCGAGCAGCGGGGTCAGGTGCCGCTCTTCCAGCAGGACGAGCGGATTGTCTTCCCCGTCGTAGATCGCCGCCCACCGATCGTAGCCCTCGCGCGTCGGCAGGTGCTCGTTCGGTGGGTCCATACGGCCACCGAGAGTACGCCCAAAGGAGATCAGTCCCTGTCGCGTCCCTTCTTGCCGTCTGGCTTGCCGTGATCGTCGTCGTCATCGTCGTGCCGCGGCGGCAGCGGACAGACGGCCGTGCCCACGTTGCCCGCCGCGTCCGTCGCCTTGATCACGGCCGCCCCGGGCCCGACCTTGAAACGCTTGAACCGCGGATCGTCGCGGTCGTCGTCGGTGTTGCCGACGAGCCGGATCCCGGTCTTCTTCGTCGACTGAAGCTGGATGATCTCCCCCTGGGCCAGCGAGACACCGCCCAGCGAGATGCCCGCGACCTGGCTCAACGTGTCGCTCGCGGCCACCCGGAACAGCGCCTTCTCGTCGTCGTGTCGCGGCGGCGCCACCCGCACGCACGCAACCGTCGGCGGCGTCTTGTCGATCTTCACGGGTGGCGAGGTGAACATCGCGGTGTTGCCCGCCCGGTCGGTGACGGTGATGGCCGCCGTCACCGCGCTGCCCTCGGTGGTCAGCGTGACGGGGCTGGCCGTGGTGTTGCTCGCGTCGACGCCCGACACGGCGTCGCTGGTCGTGAACGCGATCGACACGTCGGTGTTGTTCCACCCGGTGGCGTTCGCCGCAGGGCTCGGGGCGCCGAACGTCGCGGTCGGCAGCGTCGCGTCGATCTGGATGGTCAGGCTCTTCGTCGCCTCCTGGTTGCCGGCCTTGTCCCGGGCGAAATACGAGAGCGTCGTGAGCCCTTCGCTGGAGACCGGCACGGTCGCCGTGGCCGCGTTCACGGTGGCGCCGCCGCTCTGAGCGCCGCCGAGCGAGAACTGGATCTCCTTGACGCCCGAGCCGCCGGCGTTGTCGGCGGCCGTCAGCGTCGCCGTGACGTTGGCGTTGCTCCAGCCGTTGGCGTTCGCCGCGGGCGCCCGCGACGCGTTCGTGGCCGGCGGCGTCGTGTCGGCGAACGCCGTCTGCCCCGGCGCGAGCGTGACGCTGCTGCCGCCGATCACGACGGTCGGGCTCCCCGTGGTCGCCTGGATGCCGGACGTGGCCTGCAGCAGCACCACGCCGTCGCCGCCGTCCAGGGAGGCGGTCGCCATGGTCCCGTCGGGCGCGGTGAATGTCAGGTCGGCCTGGCCGGTGAGCACGTCCAGCGTCGGCGTCGAGCAGTGCGCCTGCACCGTGGTGGCGTTGAAGACCTTCAGGAACGTCGTCAGCGTGCTGTTCATGCACGACCATTCGATGTCGAGCGCGAGCTCCTCCGCCGAGACACCGAACCCGGTCGCGATGCGAACCGTGTCGTCTTCGACGCGCGGTCTGAACAGCGGTCGCGTCGATGGGCCTTGAGGCGTCGGCGCCGACATGACGAAATTCGAAGCGCCCGCGGGAATCCGACCCACCGTGAGTCCGACGCGGAAGTCCGTCGAGGCCAGAGCCGGGTCGACGTCCACCTCGGCCAGGAGGCCGTCGCCATCCGCGTCGTCCTTCACCTCCATCTGGATCACTCGCGGTGGGCTCGGGAACCCAGCCTCGCCGATCACGAGCTTCTGGCAGCTCAGGCCGAGGAGGAAACACAGCGCAACGACCTCCCTGGGCACGGCGGCGATGCTGATGGGGCCGTTGAAGGTCCCCACGCCTGGCTCCGTCACCGAAACCGGCCCGGGCGATCCCTCTTTCGAGAGGAACTGTCCACTCGAATCGAACTTCTGGATGCGGTCGTTGTTGGAGTCGGTGACATAGACGTTGCCGGCGAAATCCACGGCGATGCCGCCCGCGAAGTTGAACTGTCCGTCACCGCCGCCCCTCGTTCCCCATTTCCTGCGCAAGACGCCATCCGTGTCGACTTCTGGATCCGGTCCTGGCTGTCGCTCACATACACGTTGCCCGCGCGGTCGACCGCCATCCCGAGAATGATCTCGAACTGGCCGTCGCCGACAGCCATGGCCCCGGGCGCATTCGCATTGCACCGGGAGCCGATCGGAGGACCGAAGGCGCAGAATGATCCCCAGGTCCGCACGAACGTGCCGTCGCTGCGGAATTTCTGCACGCGGACGGCAGTGGTGCCCTGGCCATTGGCGCCGTCGAAAATGACGGACCCGAGACCGGCGTTATCGGCGACGTATACATTTCCGCCTCCATCGACGCCGACGAAGAGCGGAGCTTGGAACTGATCCGGAAGGTTCCCCTGCGAACCGAACGAGGTGAGCAGCTGTCCGTTCTTGTCGATCTTGACGAGCTGGTGCGCGTTCGTATTCGTGATCCAGACGTCCTCGTTCCGCGGGTCGACCGCGACGCCGACCGGGAAGTTCAGCGTGACGCTGCCGCCGCTCGCATTGGTCAACGTGGTCAGGCTCGTTGGCGTCGATGAGCTGCCATCGTAGAGCAGCACGCGGTTATGCCTCGGATCGGCGACGTATATGAAACCGCGCAAGTCGATGGCGATGGCGCTCGGGATCCCATAATCGGGCGGGAGCGCGGACCCCGGAAACCCGGGCAGCGCCGTTCCGATGAGCGCATCGAAGACGAGGCGCTCGCCGGCGGTGGCGCCGGCGACAGCGGTCAGCGACGACAGAACGCTGAGCAGAGCAACCACGAAAACCCGCGCGCGCGTAGGCGGATGAGCCATGGAATCCCCCCGGGGACGGAGAGAAGAGCGAACGCCACTGCGGTCGCCCCCGGGATTGGGGGATCTACGCAGTGGCGGGAGTTATCGCACCCGCGTCCGTCGTGGTCAAGCCCGTCATGCGAGCCTCTAGACGACGCCCTCCGCGCGCAGCGCGGCGATCTCGCTTCCCGACATCCCGAGCAGCCCCGACAGCACCTCGTCGGTGTGCCGGCCGAGCGCAGCGCCCGCGTGCGTGACGCGGCCGGGCGTGAGCGAGAGCTTGGGCGTCACGCCGGGCTGCGGCAGGGCGCCGATGTCGGACGGCACGTCGACGATCATCTCGCGCGCGCGGAAGTGCGGGTCCGCGAAGATGTCGGCCATGCTCATGACCGGCGAGTGCGGGAGGTCGTGCGCGTGCAACTCCTCCATGGCCTTGTCGAACGAGCGCGCGGCGAACCAGCGCCGCGCCATCTCGAGGATGATGTCGATGTGCTTCGGCCGCTCCGTCGCGCCGGCGAAGCGCGGGTCTCTCGGCAGATCCGACTCGCCGAGCATGACGCACAGGCGCTCGAAGAGGTGCTGGGCGGGCGCCGTGAACACGATCCAGCGATGGTCCTGCGTCTCGAAGGCGCCGCCCGGCCAGCCGGCGTGCTGCAGGCCGCCACGCTCGCGCACCACGCCCTGCCGGCCGTAGAACGTCGTCGTGAACTCCATGATGCGGAACGCCGACTCGTAGAGCGCGGCGTCGATCCACTGCCCTTCGCCGGTGGCGTCGCGGTGGCGCAGCGCGGCCATCACGCCGAACGCGGTGAAGAGCCCGGTGAGGTAGTCGGGATAGACGGGCGTGGGGCGCGCGGGCGGGCGGTCGGCGTGACCGCTGAGGTACCACGTGCCGCCGAACGCCGAGCCGATGGCCGCGTAGCCGGGCCCCTGGCGCAGCGGGCCCGTCTGGCCGAACGCGGTGATGCGCGCCATGACCAGGCGCGGGTTGAGCGCGCGCAGCGTCTCCCAGCCGAGGCCCCACTTCTCCAGCACGCCCGGGCGAAAGTTTTCGAGCACGACGTCGACCCTCGGGACGAGCCGCCGCACGATCTCCTGTCCCTTCGGCGTGCGGAGATCCAGCGTCATCAGCTTCTTGTTGCGGTTGTCGACGGCGAACCAGTAGGAGAGGCCGTCCTCGCTCGGGCCGAGGCGGCGGAGGTCGTCGCCCTTGCCCGGCATCTCCGTCTTGATGACCTCGGCGCCGAACTCGGCCATGAGCGTGCCGCAGAACGGGCCCGCGACCACCTGCGCCAGCTCCAGCACCCGGATGCCGTCCAGCGGCCGTCGCGTCTCCATGACCGCGTGAGTCTACAACTTCCAGCACGGAGGTGTACTATCCCCGCGAGGAGAAAACGCCATGCCCTACACGCGCATCTCGGCCGACTGCCACATCGATCTGCCCATGCTGCCGCCGGACATCTTCACCGCCAATGCCTCGGCGGCCATGAAGGACCGGATGCCGTACGTCACCGAGGGGCCCGACGGTCCGTACTGGACCTGCAAGAACGGCGGCTCCTTCGGGCTGCTCTGCGGCGTCGGTCCCGCCGGGCAGAAACTCGTGCCCGGCCAGAACCACCGCGTGGACGCCATGGCCGCCACCGGCCTCTACGAGGACGGCAAGAAGGGCGTGCTGCGGCCCTCGACCCCGGCCCTTCGCGCCAAGGACATGGACCGCGACGGCGTGCAGGCCGAGGTGATCTTCGGCATCCTCGGCGCCGCGACGCGGCTGAACGATCACGAGGCGGCGACGGAGATGTTCCGCATCTACAACGACTGGCTGGTGGACTTCTGCAAGCACGACCCCACGCGCTTCATCGGCCTGGCGTGCCTGCCCTACGGCGACATCGACGCGGCCGTCAAGGAGATCTACCGCGTCGGCCGGCTCGGGCTGCGCGGCATGGAGCTGTCGTGCTCGTGGGACATGGAGCCCATGTGGCATCCGATGTGGGAGCCGCTCTGGCAGGCGGTGAACGACGTGAACCTCCCGCTGCACTTCCACACCTTCCCGTCGCTGCCGCCCGGCAAGATCGACGAGCAGAAGGGGCTGATCCGTCGGGCCGCCTTCTTCACCGCGGTCTCGAGCTTCCAGCTGAACCTGGTCAATATCCTGTCCGCCGTCATCGGCCGCGCCGTCCTCGAGCGCTATCCGAACATCCGGATCTCGTTCGGCGAGAGCGGCATTGGCTGGATCCCCTACGCGCTCGATCGCATGGACTACGAGTGGGAGGACCGCTTCCGCGACCTCGGCCTCAAGATGAAGCCCAGCGACTACTGGCGCCGCCAGTGCAAGGCGACGTTTCAGTACGACCGCATCGGCACCAAGCTGATCGAGGACATGGGCGTCGAGACGCTGATGTGGGGCTCCGACTACCCGCATCCCGACGGCGTCTGGCCCGAGTCGTCGAAATACATCGCCGAGCAGTTCGGCCACCTGCCGGCCGACGTCACGCACAAGATCACGTGCGAGAACGCGGGGAAGTTCTACGGGCTGATCTAGGCGGGGCGCGATGATGAACCTCCTGCGCCCGAACGAGCGCGATCTCGTCGTCGACGGACGACGCCTGCGCCTGCTGGACTGGGGCGGCGACGGCCGCCCGCCCCTGCTCCTGCTGCACGGCTTCACCGGCCACGCCCACGCCTGGGACACGCTGGCCATCGCCCTGCAGCCGCACTTCCACGTGATGGCGCTCGACGCGCGCGGTCACGGCGACAGCGATCCCGCCGACGTCTACGACGCCGCCGGCTCGTTCCGCGACCTCTCGGGCGTCGTCGACCAGCTCGGCCTGCGCGCGCTCACGCTCGTCGGGCTGTCGATGGGCGGGCGGAGCGCGATGTACTTCGCGGCCAAGCGGCCCGAGCTCGTGGACCGCGTCGTCGTCCTGGACATCGGACCCGAGATCAGCAAGAAGGCGAGCGCGCCCTCGTCCGGACCGCCCGAGCCCGAGACGTGGGAGTCGATCGAGCAGGCGGCGCGGCACCTGCTGCGCGGCAACGCCTACCCGGGCATCCACTACTACCGCTGGGTGGCGTCGTCGAGCCTGCGCGCGCGCGAGGATGGCCGGCTCGTCTGGAAGTGGCATCCGTCGATCAAGGAGCGCCGCGTGATGGGCGACGTCGACTGGTGGGCGACCATCCGCGAGATCAAGGCGCCGCTGCTGCTGCTGCGCGGCGCCGAGAGCATGGTGCTCGACGCCGATGTGGCCCAGCGCATGGCGCGTGAGTTGCCGCGCGGCACGCTCGTCGAGATCCCGCGCGCCGTCCACACGCTGCACGAGGACAACCCCGAGGCGGTCCTCGACGCGCTGCGCGCATTCCTGAAATTCTGACCACAGCGAGGCGACCATGAAGATCGTGTTCTTCGACGAGTTCAAGCTGGGCGTGCTGAAGGGCGATGCCGTCGTCGACGTCTCACGCGTGGTGCAGGACATTCCGCACCTGGGGCCGCAAGACATCATCCGCGGCGTGATCGAGCGCTGGGCCGAGTTTCGCCCCACGCTCGAGGCCGCCGCCGCCCAGGAGCGCGGGGTACCGCTCGACCGGGTGAAGATCCGGCCGCCGCTGCCGAAGCCGACGAACATCGTCTGCATGGCCGTGAACTACATGGAGGACGGCACCCGCAGCGAGCCGGCGCCCATCAACGCCTTCCTCAAGTCCCCGTCGGCGATCATCGGCGACGGCGACACGATGGTGCTGCCCGACGTGCCGGCCACGATCTTCGAGGGCGAGGCGGAGATGGCGGTGATCATCGGCAAGCGCGCCTCGCACGTGAGCGCGGCCAACGCGATGAGCTACGTGTTCGGCTACACCAACTTCATCGACGGCTCGGCGCGCGGGCTCTTGCCCCCCGGCAACACCTTCTACCAGATGAAGTCCCGCGACACGTTCGCGCCGCTCGGCCCCTGGCTCGTCACCGCGGACGAGATCGCCGACCCGCATCAGCGGCAGATCAGGCTCTCGGTGAACGGGACGGTGAAGCAGAACTTCAACACGAACGACATGGCGCACAAGATCCCGCGCTGCATCGAGTGGGTCACCTCCATCCACACGCTGGAGCCGGGCGACGTGCTGGCCACCGGCACCAACCATCGCGGGCTGAGCGCCTTCCAGGACGGCGACCGGATCGAGGTGGAGACGGAAGGGCTCGGTCGGCTGCACTTCAACATTCGCGATGCGCTGAAGCGCACGTGGGACCGCGAGACGCGCCTGGACCGGCAGCAGAAGGGTCAGGAGGGGACGACGCCGCAGCTCAGCGGCAAGCACGCGCCCGCGAAGAAGGGCTGAGCACGGCGGGCCGACTCGCCGCGCGGCGCGGCGCTTGCTCGGAGCCAGCGGATCCCGAATGAAGGTCGTCGCTCGGCTACTTGCGATCTGTGTTCTCGCAGCGGAGCTGGCGGGCTGCGCGTATGTCGAATATCGCCGCGTTTACGAGCTACACCCACACGTCTCCGAGACGCAGCGGCTCACCGTTGGTGAGGTGGTGGAACGCTACTTCCTCGACAAGGGCCTGTTGCTTCAACAGAAATACCGTGACGTCTATCCGGAGCGCCGCCTCGTGTCTGCGCTCGAAATTCCCAGACGGCCTGAGGAGAAGCGCCGGCATGCATTCCTCTTCGTAGTAATCGCCGACGGCGGCGTGCTGCAGCTGATTCACTCCGAGTGGTACCTACGGCATACGCCGGACGACTTCGTGGCGGAGTCCAAGCGGGAGCTTCTCACGAGGATTTCGGGCGAGATCGGCGCGAACGCCGACCTCCGCCTCGCACCATCCACCGTGCGCTAATCAGATGCGCTAATCAGACGATGCCTTGAACAGTTGGATGCTCAGGTCGCTGCCACGACGCCGATGAAGGCGCTCCTCTTAGTGTCTGTCGTGCTGTTCACCGCGTGTACGCATGTCAACAAAGCGACGTTCGCAATCGAACCGCAGCGACCAGCTCCCGCCGAAGAGGTCCTTCGCGGCATCGAGGACTACTTCACGACGCTTGGAATCAAGCTCGAGCGGAAGACCGAGTTCATCTATCCAGAGACCAGGAAAGAGTCGACCTACTTTCTGGGGCGGAGCGTCGGCCCCATGCCGCTCCACTCGTCCTATCACCACGTCGTGCTTCGCTTAGAACAGTCCGGGCGCCTCTACATCGACTGGGTCGAGACTAGTGACGTGCGAAGGGCTCCGAGGCCAGAATCCCTTGCTGCAACGCATGGGCGGATCGCCGGCGATCTCAAGGACCGCCTTGGCGTCGAGGTCGTGTTCCGTTACGTGGAACAAGAATGACGACGACATGCCTGCGCAAGATTGTGGACGATAGGGCCGCAAGAGCGAGGCGGCCCGCGCGTCAGACCGTGACGCGGCGCCGGGCGAGCTCGGCATCGAGATCGAGCGGGCGCGTGCCAACCGGCGTGCCGCCCGGCACCGTCCAGAACAGCTCGAACTCGAGCCCGTCGGGATCCTTCGCGTAAAGCGAGAGGCTCACGCCGTGGTCCGACTGACCCACGAGAGAATCGGCCTCGATCAGCGCGCGGCGCGCCCGCGCGAGGTCGGCCAGATTCTCCACCTCCCACGCCGCGTGGTACATGCGCGCCGCACTCTCGTCGGGCGGCCGCAGTCCCGGCTGCTGGAAGAGGCCGAGGTTGTGGTCGTCGCCGCTACTGGGGATGCGCAGGAACGCGGCGTTCGGATAACGATGCGCGACCTCGAAGCCGAGCACGTCGCGGTAGAAGCGCTCGCTGCGCCCGACGTCGGCGACCCAGAGCACGAGATGCTGCAGCCGCCGGATGCCCAGGCCGCTCATGGCGCCAGCGTCTTGGCGACCTCCGCCATCGACGGCGGCGTCGCGGTGTCCTTCCAGCCGGCGAGGCGCCGGTAGATCTCTCCGGCCGCGTCGTGGAAGCCGTCCGGCAGCCCGGCCGCTTCGAACGTGGCGGCGATCTCCTCCATCTCGCCGACGAAGCGCCACGCCTTCTTGATGTTGGCGGACACCGCGCGCTCGGAGCGCGCCGTCACGTCGGGCTGCGAGCGGGCCCACTCCGCGACGAGCGCCGCATCGACGCCCTCGTGCGCGGCGAGCGCGCGGATCGCGAGCAGCAGGGCCTGGGAGCCCTTGTTCCAGCCGGCGTACGCCATCTTGATCGCGGAAGCGGCGCCGACGGCGCCATCGAGCACGATCGCCTCGAGCAGGCTGCCCTTGAAGCGCGCGGCGACGTCGGCGGCGCCGGAGCCGGAGAGATAGAAGCGCGTGTCGCCCGCCTTGCGCGCGGGCGGGCCGATGATGCCGCCGTCGACGAAGCGCGCACCGCCGGCCGTGACGATCTCGCCGATCGTGCGCGTCGTCGCGGGCGCGACGGCGTTGCCGTCCACGAAGGTGCCGCCGAAGCGCGCGGCCGCGACCTCGCGCGCGACGTCGGGCGCGCTCGCCGGCGGACACACGGACAGGATGACCTCGCTCTCGCGCGCGAGCCGGACCAATGTTTCGACGTCCTCGAGGCCGTCGGCGGCGGCGCGCCGGCGCGTCGCCTCGCCGCGCCCGGCCGACGCCCAGATCACGCGCGAGCCTCCCGCCCGCGCCGCCGCCGCCACCGAACTGCCCATCTCACCCGGATGCAGGATCCCGATCGTCGTCACGGCAGCCTCCTTGGCTCGTTCCAGCCTACGCTGCGCGTCGAGCGCCGCCAAGCACGGCGCGCGCCCGTTCCGCGGCCTGCACGAGGCCGCCCGGCAGCAACAGCACGATGGCCACGAAGAGCGCGCCGAAGATCAGCAGGTGGATGTCGACCCAGCGCAGCGCGAGGTACTCCTTGAGGACGACGTAGAGCACCGCCCCGAGCACCGGCCCCTGGAGCGTGCCCACGCCGCCGATGAACGTCATCAGCAGCGCGTCGAACGTCCACTGCGGGCCGAACGGGTGCGACGGGTAGTAGCTGATGTGGTAGTAGGCGAAGAGTCCGCCCGCCAGTCCCGCCAGCGCCGTCGACAGCGCGAGCGCCGTCAGCTTCAGCGAGAGCGCGCCGACGCCGGACGCCTCCGCCGCCTCCTCGTCCTCGCGGATCGCGCGCATGCCGAGGCCGAGGCGCGAGGTCGCGAGCGCGGCCACCGCGAGCACCGAAATGGCGGTGAGGCCAAGCGCGAGGTAATAGCGCTGGGTCAGCCGATAGCTCGCGATGGTGGCCGCGGGCAGCGTCGAGATCTCGGGCAGCACGTTGCCGACGGTCGTTCGCAATATCTCGCCCAGCGCCAGCGTGCCGATCGCGAAGTAGGCGCCGCGCAGGCGGAAGGCCGCCACGCCTATGACCAGCGCGAACACGGTGGCCATGGCGCCGCCGGCCGCCATCGCGAGCAGCACCGGCGTGCCGTCGATCCACAGCGTACGCGTGACCAGCGCGCCGAGGCCGAAGAAGGCGGCGTGGCCGAGGTTCACCTGCCCCGCGTAGCCGGCGACGACGTTCCACGACTCCGCGAGCGTGATCGCCAGCAGGATGAGGAACACGAAGTTGAGGACATCCTCGCGCGGCGCGGCCAGCGGCAGCAGGGCAAGGAGGCCGAGCGCCGCGAGGATTGCAATGGCCCAGCGGCGCTCGGGCCCCGCGGTCATCGGCCGAACAGGCCGCGCGGGCGCACGACGAGCACGACGACGAAGATGACGAGCCCGACGATTTCGCGGTACGGGCCGCCGAACGCGGCGGCGCTCGCCGCTTCCGCCACGCCCAGCACGAGGCCGCCCACGAAGGTGCCCATCATCGAGCCGAGCCCGGCGAGGACGACGACGATCAGCGCCTTGAGCGTCCATTCCAGCCCGATGGACGGGCTGACCGAATAGGCCACGGTCACCAGCGCCCCGGCGGCGCCGGCCAGCGCCGTGCCGAGCGCGAAGGCGAGGAGATAGGCGCGCCGGATGTCGATGCCCGTCAGCAGCGCGGCCTGCCAGTCTTCCGCCGTCGCGCGGATCGCCTTGCCCCAGCGCCAGCGCGAGAGCAGCAGCTGCAGCGCGCCGATCAGCAGCAGCGCCACCACCAGCGTCGCGAGGCGAACCAGCGGGATCGACAGCTCACCCACCGAGAGCACGGCGCCGCCGTACGAGGTCGGGATCGAGCGCTCGTCGGCCGTCCAGAGCCGCACGGCCAGCGCCTGCAGTGCCAGAGCCAGGCCGAAGCCGATCAGGAGAGAATTCTTCACGCGCGTCTCTTCGTGCGCGCGCACGACGAAGCCGAAGAGCCCCCAGTAGAGGATCGCGCCGAGCAGCAGCGCGCCCGGGATCACCAGCGCCAGCGAGGCGAAGGGATCGACGTCGAGCAGCGCGGCCAGCCAGAAGGCGCCGTAGCCGCCGAGCATGATCAGCTCGCCGTGCGCGACGTTGAGCACGCGCATGACGCCGAAGACCAGCGAGAGGCCGGCCGCCGCGAGGCCGTAGAGCCCGCCGATCAGCAGGCCGAGCAGGAGCTGCTGCGCGAGCACGCTCATTGTCGGACCGCGAGCGGGCCCAGATAGGCGCGCCGCACGTGCTCGTTGGCCATCAAGCCGGCGCCGCTGCCCTCGCCGACGATCCGCCCACCCTCGAGCAGGTAACCGCGATGCGCCAGGCTCAGGGCCGCCGGCACGTTCTGCTCCACGAGAAACACGGCGACGCCGGCGCGGTTGATCGCGACCAGCGCCTCGAGGATCGCCGCCACGAGCCGCGGCGCCAGCCCCAGCGAGGGCTCGTCCAGCATGAGCAGCCGCGGGCTCGCCATCAGCGCGCGTCCGACGGCCACCATCTGCTGCTGGCCGCCCGAGAGGGCCTGCACCACCGTGCGCCGGCGCTCCGCCAGCACGGGGAACAGCGCGTAGACGCGCTCGAGCGCCGCGCGGCGCGCTCGCCACGCGCGCGGGGCGAACGCGCCGAGCTCGAGGTTGTCCTGCACCGTCATGCCGCCGAAAAGCCGGCGGCCCTCGGGCACGAGCGCGACGCCGCGCTCGACGACGAGGTGCGCGTCGAGCGCGCGGAGGTCCTGGCCGTCCCAGCGGATCGTGCCCGCCCACCGTCCACGCCGCGGGGGCCGCACGAGGCCGGCGACGCAATTCAGCAGCGTGCTCTTGCCGGCGCCGTTCGGACCGAGCAGCGCGACGATTTCGCCGGCGCCCACGGCGAGCGTCACGCCCGACAGCACGGGCACGTCGCCGTAGCCGGCCTCGAGCTCACGGATCTCAAGCACGCGCGCCTCGCCCCACGTCGCCGCCCAGGTAGACGTCGACGACGTTCGGATCCGCCGCCACCGCCGCCGGCGGCCCGTCCGCGATCTTCTCACCGGCGCTGAGCACGACGATGCGCCGCGCGAGGTCCATCAGCGCCCACACGATGTGCTCGACCATCAGCACGGTCACGCCGGCGGCGACGAGGTCGCGCACCAGCTCCATCGCGGTCGCCGTCTCCATGGGGTTGAGGCCGGCCATGAACTCGTCGAGGAGGAGGAGCCGGGGCGAGGTCGCCAGCGCGCGGGCGAGCTCGAGCCGCTTGCGGTCGATCAGCGTGAGTCGCGCCGCGGGCTCGTTCGCGCGCGCCTCGAGCCCGAGCACGCGGAGCAGGCGTCGCGCCTCGGTCGCCGCCGCCGACGTCGTCGCGCGCGCCCGGCCGTAGAGCCCGCCCACCAGCACGTTTTCGAGCGCGGTGAGCCCGGGGAAGGGCCGCACCAGCTGGAACGTGCGCGCGACGCCGGCCGCGCACACGCGATGGGGCGGCCGCCCGCCGATCTCGGTGCCGGCGAACCGGATGCGACCGGCGTCGGGGCGCAGCGCGCCGGCGATGAGGTTGAAGAGGGTGGTCTTCCCCGAGCCGTTGGGGCCCATGATCCCGAGCAGCTCGCCCTCCTCCAGGACGAAGCTGACCTCGTGGACCGCGCGGACGCCGCCGAAGCGCTTGCACAGCCGCTCCACCTCGAGCAGAGGCATGCGGCCGCTACGCTGTCGGCGCGATCAACGCTTGGCGAACGGCGGCGCGGGGTAGGCCAACGGCACGGTGGCGTATTCCTTCGGCCAGACGAGCTCCTGCTTGCCGTTCACCCACTGTGCGAAGAGGCCGGCTTTGACGATGCCTGTGCCGTCCGGCCTGAACTTCACGGGGCCGATGACCGTCGTCATGTCCGTCGCCGCGATGGCGTCGCGCACCTTTTCGCGGTCGGGCGCGCCGACCCTGGCGAGGGCCGCGGCGAGGATCTGCACGCACGCATAACCGGGGCCGGTGATCGGATCGGCTGGACGGCCAAACTTCGCCTGATGCGCGTCGTTCAGCTCCTTGACTCCCGGTGCCTTCACCGCGTGGTGCCAGCCAGGCGCCAGCATGACGTAGTCGCCGTCCTTGCCAAGATTCTTCGTCCAGATCGGTGGATCGGGCGCGCGGATGAAGAAGGTCAGCTTGGGCGTGTAGCTCAGCTCCTTCATTTGTTTGATCATCGTCATGCCGTCGGGCGGTGTCGGCAGCGCAAACACGGCGTCCGCGTTGGCCGATTTCGCTCTCAGGATCAGGTCCGAGAAGTCTTTCGCGCCCGGCGCGTACTCGGCGTTGAGGACCACCTGGTAGCCGGCGGCCTTACCGGCCTCCGTCCACGCCGCCGCCATCTCGCGCCCCCAGTCGGTCTTCTCCTGGAAGATCGCCACGCTCTTCGGGCGCTCGCCGGCGGGCAGCGAGTTCAGCATGGGCGGCAGCGCCTCGCTGATATCCGGCGACTTCCAGAACGGTGAGAACAGGTACCGGAAGCCTTGCTGGTGCACTTTGTAGAGCGCGAACGCCACGCCGAGGTACGGCGTCTTGTTCTTTTCCGCCACCGAGGCGGCCGCGGCATGGAGATCGGAGCCGAAGCCGCCCAGGTAGGCCACGACGCCTTGCGCGCCGAGCGACTCCAGCCGCGCAACCGTCTTCGTCGCATCCGACTCGTCGTCGAGCAGGACCAGCTCGAGCGGGACCTTTCTGCCGCCCATGCTCACGCCACCGGCGGCGTTGATGTGCTCGACGGCGATGTCGTACCCCGCGCGAACCTGAGCGCCGCCCGCGCCGTAACGGCCGGTCAGCGGCACCACGGCGCCAATCTTGACGGCCTGGGCCGTCGCGAGCGACGGCCAGAGTCCGAGCGATGCCAGCACCAGCGCGGCGAGCACTCTCATCGATCCCTCCGTTGGGAGTCGGTTCATTCAGTCGACGACCAGAAGTCGGCGACGGTGTTGTCGGCGGTCAGCCAGAACGAGTAGTAGCGTGTTTCCTCGGCGTTGACCATGCGGTAGTGGCACACGCGGCTCACGCGCGCGCCGAGCCGCTCCACCGCGCGCGCCTGCGCGTCGTCGCAGGACACGAACGTGAACGACTTCAGCGTGGCCAGCCGCTCGGCGGTCAGCGCGCGGCCGACCGGCGAGATGTACGAGGCGAGCGGCGGCAGCACCGTGGCGTCCGGCTCGTCCTTCGCCACGTGCTGCAGCACCTCGCGCAGCCGCGCCGTGAGCGCCGGCTCCGCGTCGGCTTGCGGCTTCTGCGGGCCGACGTGCAGGCCTTTGATGTAGCGTCCCGCCACGCCGTACGCGAGCCCCCACGCGTTGACGCGGCTCGCGGGGTCGACGGTGGCGCCCAGGTTGCCGAGCACGACCACGGTGAGGCCGTCGTCGGGAAGGCGCACGAGCTCGGTGCCGGTGATCCCGGCGTGCGCGATGATGCGATGGCCGCGCCGCTCGTCCACGCCCCAGCCGAAGCCGTATGGATAATACGCGCCGGAGTTGAGCCGCACAGGCGTCCACATCGCCGCGAGCGAGGCGGCCTTCAGAACGCGGCCCGCCGTCAGCGCTGCCTCCCAGGTCACGAGGTCTTTCACGGTAGACAGCACGCCGTAGTGTGACGGCATCTCGATGTCCCACACGCGCCAGTAGTGCACGACCTTGCCGTCGCGCAGCGTGTAGGTCTCGGCCCGGCGCTTCTGGATGCGCGAGACGTCGATCACGGACGTCGCCGACATACCGAGCGGCTTGAAGAAGCGCTCGGCGAGGAAGTCGCGATAGCGCTGGCCGCTCGCCGCCTCGATGATCATGCCGAGCAGGATGTAGCCGACGTCGCTGTACTGGTGGCGCTCGCCGGCGGAAAAGCTGAGCTCGTCCTTCGTCGCCGCGTCGAACATCTCGGCCGTGCCGTACCGCATCCGCGGGCCGCCGCCCCGCAGCGCCTTGAGGCCGCTACCCAGGCCCGGCAGTCCCGACGTGTGCGTCAGGAGATGGCGCACGGTGATGGCGTTCCACGTCTGGGGCGCGCGCGGCAGGTGCCACGTCACAGGATCGTCGAGCTGAACCTTGCCTTCTTCGACGAGCAGCATGATGGCGCTCGCCGTGAACTGCTTGGTAATCGACGCCAGCTCGAAGACCGTGTCCGGCGTGACAGGCACGTCGTGCTCGAGGTTGGCCACGCCGTAGCCGTGGACCTTGAGGAGCTTGCCGCCGCGCGCGACGGCGAGGGCAAGCCCGGGGATCTGGCGGCGCTCCATCTCGACCTTGATGTAGTCGTCGGTGGCGTCGGCGCGCGCCGGCGCGGCGGCCGCGAGCACGAGCAGGACGGCGGCGAGGGCACGCGATCCGCAGAGGCGCAGCATGACGCTCTCCTCGCTCAGCGGCCCCACACAAGGCGGGCGACCTCGGCCACGCGCTCGAGCTTGCTGCGCTGATCCTCCGGCGTGACGCGGTTGCCTTCCATGGTCGAGGCGAAGCCGCACTGCGGGCTCAGCGCCAGGCGCTCGAGCGGCACGAGCTTGGCCGCCGCGTCGATGCGCCGCCGCAGCTCCGCCACGGACTCCAGCCGCGGCTTCTTCGTGGTCACGAGACCCAGCACGACCTCGCGGTCGGGCGGCACCACGCGCAGCGGCTCGAAGTCGCCCGAACGCTCGTCGTCATACTCCAGGAGGAACCGCTGGAAGCGGCTCTTCTCGAACACGCGCTTGATCGGCTCGTAACCGCCGCTCGCGTAGAACTTCGACTGGTTGTTGCCGCGGCAGATGTGCAGGCCGAAGACCACGCCGGGGTGGCGGCCGATGACCGCGTTGTCCATCTCGATGCAGGCGTCGATCAGCCGGTCGGGATCGCTGCCGCGCTTGACGTAGCCCGCGCGCAGCTCCGGATCGAGCAGCGCCGCGTACTGGGGCGCGTCGATCTGGATATAGGTGCAGCCGAGCCGCACCAGCTCCTCGATCTCCCGGCGGTTGAAGTCCACGACGTCCGCGAGGAAGGCGTCGCGGGTCGGATAGGCGCCCGCGGACTGCTTGGGATCGTAGTAGGCGGCCGCCTGCTGGACGCTGATCAGGGTGACCTTCGTGGCCTTCGTCGCCCGCGCGCGGAGGTACGCGAACTCCTCGCCGCACATGCTGCGCCGCCACGCGAGCTTCTCGACGACGACCGGCCGCCTGAAGACGAGCGCCTCGCCCTGCTCGTCGCGGAATGGGATGGCCCAGCCACCGTACTTGTCGAATCCCGCCAGCGCCTCGACGATGTGGCCGAAGAACGCGTACCGCCGCAGCTCGCCGTCGGTGACGACGTCGAGGCCGGCGGACTCTTGCAGCCGCACGGCCTCGTCCACCTCGCGGTCCTCGATTCGCTTGAACTCCGGCGCGCTCAGCCGTCCCGACTCGGCGGCCGAGCGAGCCTCGAGGAGGGTCGGGGAGCGCAGGAGACTGCCGACGACGTCGCTGCGGAGGGCCATGGTGGGGCCGATGATATCGCTACTTCGCCTCTTCTTATACGTCGCCTCCTCTTATATGTCCGCGCTCCCGCCCGTCCGCGCTCGGCCCCCGAAGAATAGCGTCAGCGCGAGTGGCGTCAAAGTTACAGAAGCGAGAGGAGGATGCCCATGAAACGCCTGGCTGCCGTTGCTCTCATGACCGTGATCCTGCTCCCCGGCGTCGCGTTTGCCGGCTCATCCACCGACGCCGCCCTCGGCCTCGGCGCTTTCGCCGTCTTCAACCAGATCCTCGGCGGTGTCGGAGTCTTCGGCCGTCCCGCCGTCGTCGTCGCGCCCGCGCCGCCTGTCGTCTACGCGCCCGCCCCGCCCGTCGTCTACGCGCCGCCCCCGCCCATCATGTACGCGCCGCCTCCGCCCGTCATGTACGCGCCGCCTCCGCCCGTCGTGTACGGTCCGCCGGCGGTGGTGTACGCGCCTCGGCAGCCCGTGTACGTCGTTCCGCGGCCCGTCTATGGCTATCGTCAATACGCGTACCGTCACGGCTCGGAGAAGCACGGGCGCTGGGACCGCCACGACCGCGACCGCTAGATCAGCTGAGATCGCTCTCCGCCAGCGGCACGCACGCCGCCGGCTCGATCGTCAGTCCCACGGCGGCGCCGACCGGCAAACGCGGGGTCGGCGCCGCCGCCGCGCGTAAGACCAGATCACTGTCGGCGACGGCGATCTCGTAGTCGACGCTGTCGCCGAGAAACGCCGCCCGCCGCACGCTGCCACGGAAGGCGTTGGCGCCATCGGCGGCGTCACCCGGGGCGCCGAGCCGCACCTGGTGTGGGCGGATCGACAGCGCCACCCGCGAGCCCGGCGTGAGATCGGCGGCCGCCACGCGGAGCCGCACGTTGGCGTGGGCGACGGTATCACGCGCGACGGCGACGCCGTCCACCACGTTGGTGCGTCCGATGAACTCCGCCACGAAGCGCGTGCGCGGCCGGTGGTAGAGATCGTCCGCCGTCCCCGTCTGAGCCACCTTCCCCGCCTTCAGCACCGCGATGCGATCGGAGATCACCATCGCCTCGGCCTGGTCGTGCGTGACGTAAAGCGTCGTGTTGCCGAAGGTCTCGTGCAGGCGTCGGATCTCGAAGCGCATCTCCTCCCGCAGGTTGGCGTCCAGGTTGGACAGCGGCTCGTCCAGCAAGAGGATCTCCGGCTCGACGACCAGCGCCCGCGCGACGGCCACCCGCTGCTGCTGGCCGCCCGACAGCTCGCCCGGATAGCGCCCCTCGTACCCGCCGAGCTGGACGACGCGCAGCATCTCGCGCACGCGCGCCTCGCGGTCGCCGCGTGAGAGCCCGGGCTTGAAGCGCAGGCCGTAGGCGACGTTCTGCGCCACGGTCATGTGCGGCCAGAGCGCGTAGCTCTGGAAGATCATGGCCATGCGCCGGCGCTCGGGCGGCACCACGCTCGCCGGCGACGACAGGCAGCGGTCGCCGACCCAGATCTCCCCCGCCTCCGGCGCCAGGAAACCGGCTACGAGCCGCAGCGTGGTCGTCTTGCCGCAGCCCGAGGGGCCGAGCAGCGCGAGCAGCTCCCCCGGCTTCACCTCGAGCGACAGGCCGTCCACGGCGCCGACGTCGCCGTAGCGCTTCGCGAGGGCTTTCAGGACTACGCCCGGCATCGCGGCTCCGCGGCGCGCGTCACCGGCGCGCTCCGAGCACGTCACGGCCGAGCGCGGCCTGGACGAGCGCGACGGTGGCGAAGGTGAGACCGAGCATGACGAGGCCGAGCACGCTGATGGCGCCGAACTGGCCTTCCTCCTTGAGGTCGAAGATGACGACGGACATCACCTTCGTGTTCGGCGTGAATAATAGAATCGACGCCGAGAGCTCGCGGATCACCCCGATGAAGATGAAGCACCAGGCGGCGATGATGCCGCTCTTCGCCAGCGGCGCGGTGATCTCACGCAGAATGCGCAG
>Ga0137418_10001747_pt1 | contig 20043 bp, 14 predicted proteins | sample CZODoug3_1_2_16f_FD_122242 | JGI IMG/M metagenome (GOLD analysis project Ga0137418, IMG submission 122242) | Vadose zone soil fungal communities from Angelo Coast Range Reserve, California, USA - CZODoug3_1_2_16fungal (Hybrid Assembly) | ecosystem: Environmental > Terrestrial > Soil > Vadose...
TGAAGAGGGGAGCGGCCTTGCGCACGATTTCTTGCTTGGTTTGCTCTCCCTTGCTCACAATGCCTTCCTAGTACTATGAGACCGACCAGTCTCTTACACGAGTATAGCATAAATTGATGAGACCGAACGGTCTCTTCCGCATCTAAGTTGGCGTAGAGAAGCCATGAGTGAAACTACGCTGACGCGGTACACAGCCTTCGCGTTGCCCGCCCCGAAGATAGGCATCAACCCCTGGTTCATAGCCATTACCGTCACCCTGGCAACATTCATGGAGTTGCTGGACACCGCCATCGCCAACGTTGCCCTCCCGCATATCGCCGGCGGGCTGGCAGTCAGCGCAGACGAGAGCACTTGGGTGCTGACCAGTTACCTGGTTTCCAATGCGGTGGTTTTGCCGCTGTCCGCGTGGTTGAGCCGAATGTTTGGACGCAAGCGGTACTACATGATTTGCGTGGGAGTTTTCACGGTCAGTTCGCTGCTGTGCGGGTTTGCGCCAAGCCTGGGCGCGCTGATCTTTTTTCGCGTTTTGCAGGGGGTAGGCGGCGGAGGCCTGGCGCCGGTGGAGCAGGCCATCCTAGTGGATACATTCCCACCGGCCAAGAGGGCGGCGGCATTCGCGCTTTACAGCATGGCGATTGTCACGGCGCCAGCGATCGGCCCGCCATTGGGCGGTTGGATTACGGATCACTGGAGCTGGCGATGGGTATTCTTCATCAACATTCCCATCGGCATCGTTTCGCTGCTGTTGACCAGCCGCCTGCTGTCGGACCCGCCGGAGTTTACGCGCGAAGTGGAGGCCGCGCGCAAGGATGGCCGACTGAAGATTGATGGATGGGGAATTTTTTCCGTGGCGATGGCGTTTGCTTGCCTGGAGGTGGTCCTCGATCGGGGGCAAACTGAGGACTGGTTCGAGAGCAACTTCATCATTTTCTTTTTCGCGGTGGCCATGATCGCGCTGGCGTTTGCGATTGTGTGGGAGTGGCGCCATCCGGATCCGGTAGTGGAAATTCGACTGTTAGCCGATCGGAATTTCGCGCTGGCGAATGTTTTTTATTTTGTGTTCGGATTTACGTTGTATGGATCTACGGTGCTAATTCCGCAGATGTTGCAGCGGCTATTTGGATATACCGCGACGGATGCCGGGCTAGTGCTGGGGCCGGGGGCCTTCGTAATCGTGATGCTGGCGCCTGTGGTGGTGAGGATTCTTCCCAAAGTTGGCGTGAAACGGCTGATTGGTTTTGGGTATTTCGTGTTCGCGCTGGCCATGTGGTATTACGCGAGCTTCACTTTAGCGACCGACTATCGTCATGAAGCATTGGCGCGAGCACTGCAAGGGCTGGGAATCGCGACGCTATTTGTGCCGGTTAGCCAGCTGGCATATTCCAACTTGCCCAAACATAAGAACAACAAAGCATCCAGCCTGACCAATCTTTTCCGCAACCAGGGCGGAAGTTTCGGCATTGCGTTTGTCACCACGCTGCTGGCACGACGAACCCAATATCATCAAAGCGTGTTGGTCGCGCACAATACGCCATTCGATGCGGGATATCAGAAGTTATTGAGCAATCTGACGGGATATTTCACGACGCATGGGTTCGCGCATGCAGATGCGATCGTTCACGCACAAGCGCAGGCGTTCCAAGTGCTGGAACGACAGGCTGCATACTTGGCATTCCTTGATTGTTTCACCGCGCTGGGGTGGTTTGTGCTTATGGGAGCTCCGCTAGTGTTGTTGATTCGGAGGTTTGCGGGCCCAGCGTCATCGGGTGGCCACTAGAGACTCCGAAGGCGTTCGACGTGCGAAGTTCGTCGGACGGAGCTCCGCGAAATACTAGCGCCGGTCGAGCGTAATATAAACGTGCGGAGGAAATGATGACTGGCGACGCTCTTCGCGATCCAGTTTGGAATGCGCTGGCGACCGAACACGCGCGCTTTATGATTGGCGGGGGCCGGGCTCGACGCTACCCGGCAGCGGTGGTTCCCTTTGCGGCGATTGCAGATCACAGCCCGGCGAGTTGGGCGGAACTGGAGCAATTGTTGAGTCCACGTGAGCATGTCTATATTTCTGGCACGCAGCCTGCGGGCGCGAATGGGCTGAATATCGGGACGCCTCTGCATACGTATCAGATGGTATGGCCGTCGCAGGTGCCGATAGAGACGGAGAGAGACGGAATGCGGATTCTGCGGATGACTGCGGCGGATGCCGATGCGATGGTGGCGCTGACCACGCTGGCCTTCCCAGGATTTTTTCGTGAGCGGACGCATGAGATGGGGAACTACTACGGGATTCGGGTGGAGGGCGAACTCGTGGCGATGGCTGGCGAGCGGCTGGCGCTTCCCGGGATGCGCGAGATTAGCGCGGTGGTTACGCATCCGAGACACACCGGAAAAGGATACGCCAGAGCGCTGATGAATTGCCTGCTGCGAGAGCACGCTAACGCTAGTTTTACATCGTTCCTGCACGTTGGCGTGCGCAATACGCGGGCAGTTGCGCTCTATGAACGAATGGGATTTGCGGTCGCGGGATCAATTACTTTGTGGCCAATATCGCTGGCGAATTAGGCGATGCCTTGGGAGTTTTCGCTTGGAGCAAGTCGCTGACGACTAGCTAGCTTGGGATTCGTACATGTTCTTCGCCAGCACCACCCACTTCTGGAGCACGGCCAGGAAGTGTGGCCTTATGTCACGAAATGCTAAACCAACGCCAACATTGGGCTGAGAATAAATCACCGTCCCGTCCGCCTCGAAGATCTCTAATTCGGCAAAAATCTTCACGAGCACTGGTGTAGCCGGGGGAAGGGGAATTGGGAACTTTAGGAAGCATCCATGTAGGCTTAGTTCGGTAACGCGAGCGTCTATAGGTTCGGAATTAGCGAGCGTGACTTCCGCCCTAGCATTAAATGGAAATGTCCGACGTGGAGCCTCAGGACGCATCGCGCCTCTTGTTGATGTTGCTGCCGTTGTGGATGCAGTCGCACCACAATTGTCTTCAAGACCTTAGGTCCTATCACAAGTGGTAAGAAGTACAGTTTTCGGGACCCGTCCTTACTCCCCACCAGTGGCGTACGCCCCGGCCAGAAAATGGCAATCAATTCATTCACAAACGGACATAGACCGGCCGTTGCAGGAACCGCGAAGTGTTAAGTACCGTCTTTGCATCGGATTGACTCTGGTGAATAGATTGCTCTATAGGCCACATGCTTCGGGGCCACGAAATTCGGACAACAAATGCCCGTTTGCCGGGTATTCTCGCCACTGACTTCCTAGACCGGTTGGCGAGCGAATTGAAAATCGGCAGGCATGCGGCGTACCGCCACGCGGTTCAGCGCACGCTAGAGATCGTCAGGAAGAAGTATCAATGCGGCGAATATCGCTCTACGACTGAAGCTGAGCTTATGCTCCGGAAGTTGGTTGAAGCCGACGCCGATTGCAAATAGCGTTGTTCCCAATTGTTGTTCACCTTCGTCCATTCAAAGTCTCTTCCTCTCTATGCCGCAATCGCAGAGTTGTCTGAGGAGGCGGACATTCCCGCATTACTTTCCTGTCCAGTACCGAAAGCACAGTAGCCATTCGACCCTTTCACGGTCCAAGCTAGCTGGTGCTCATTTTGCGGACAACGCAAGGTCAAACGATGCGTTTGGCTTTTTCTAAAATGGAGTGATGCTCAAACTGAAATCATAGCTTGGCGTAAAATTCGCAGAGATGGCCCTGTTTGCCCCACAAGAAGCTGTCACGGTATGATGTAAGTCCAGCGTTTTCATCTGCTGGGAGGTCGTCCAATTGGTAGGACTCCAGACTCTGGATCTGGCTATCCTGGTTCGAGTCCAGGCCTCCCAGCCAATCTCTTCCCTTTGGTAAGGCTAGCCGGCCTCGAAAAGAGGTAGGTCGCATGCCACAGTTGAGACGTCTCCACCACTACCGCAGCTTCTAGATCGAAGATGTATTCCGAGCGAAAGAGGTAAAGGCTACGAGCGCGTCTGCGAAGTTGCCGGTAGTAGAAAGCGTCATAGTCGGGCTTCCAGGTAATTAGGCCGACATCGAAAATCGGCAACTTGCTGCCATCGAAGGTCGCCTGAAAATCCTCAAAAGCTGATGAAGGTGATGTGGGCAGGCGCGAAGCCTTCTCAACACTTACAACTATCTCGACCTCGTTCCCAAAAAGGCCGCGATGAGAATAGCCAGCCCTTCACCATGTCTTGGATTGGCCATCTCGATGCTACCCTGATAGGTACTTGGCCGATGCGGAATATTTGAGCAGCACTGGAAAACCGACTAGCCTGATAGTTTGCGAGTCGTGGACAATCCGCCCAGAAGGTTTTTGCGCCCCACTTCTGCCACATACAGGAGCCAATGTGAATGCGGTTCGGCGCGCGGCTCAAAACTAAAATATCCGTGCTATAAAAAACCAATGCGCCGACATGATTACGCACCCCGCGCACATTAAATGGCTCCTCGATTCTGCCCCGGCCATCCGTTGGCAGGTCATGAAGGACCTTACCGGTGAAGCCCCCAGGGCGATTGCCGCCGAGCGGTCTCGCGTCGCAACCGAAGGCTGGGCAGCCCAACTTCTCGCTCGCCAATCTCCTGCTGGCCACTGGGGAGGGCCGAAGTGCGACCTTATTACCCTTTGGGCCCTCGTCGTCTTGAAGGATCTCGGCCTGGACCCTGCCGGCAAGGTAGCTCGCAAAATGATCGACCGAGTCGACAAGCGGCTCGTGTTTAAGCCGCTCAACAACCGGCCTTACCTCACGGCGAAACGGAGCCCTGCATCAACGGCAGAATCCTCGGAATCGGCTGCCATTTCAAGGAACCGAACGACGCACTGGCCAATCGGCTCCTGGGCGAGCAGCTCGGAGATGGCGGCTGGAACTGCGAAGCACCCAAAAGCCGGCGCTCTTCGTTCCATAGCACCATCTGTGTGCTCGAAGGACTCGAATACGAACGAGCATGGCGCAAAATCGGCCGCCGTCACTAAGGCCAGCAAGAGGGCCGTAGGCCTCGCTGCCTCTATCATGAGTTAAGATATAGAGTCATTCTTTTTCTGACTATTAAATCATTTGCGAACATCCGCTAGGTTTGCCGATAAAGTAGCAACAACCCGAAGACGGCGCACACTATTACGATTGAATCGTAGACAATCCCGTTTCCATATGGACGAATAAGGGCGAGTAACGTTCAAAAAAATAGCTTGACAGTATTAATTTAACGATATTAGATGGGCCCAAATGAAAGCGTTTACATTTTGAACGCTTTGGGGTGCTTTAGTTCTGAGGAGGGGTTTATGCAACGCTGGCACGTTAAGGTTGTAATGTCGGTGCTTTTGCTGGGTCTATTGGGGGGAACGGCTTTTGGTCAGTTTACTAGCGGACTTCAAGGCGTCCTGGAGGATGCCAGCGGCGGGGGCATACCGAACGCATCGGTACGACTGCGTAGTCTTTCGACCGGCGTAGTGGCCGAATCTAAAACAAATGAGTCCGGCGAATACCACTTCAGGAGTCTTGCCCCTGGACGATACGAGCTCTCGGCAGACGCACCGGGATTTCAGTCCACGCCCGCAACCATAACCATTTACACGGAGCAGGTCGCCACATTCAATCTGAAGATGAACGTGGCCGGGGTCAGCTCGCAAGTCTCCGTCAACGCTGAAACGGACACGATAGATACGGGCGACTCTCGTTTGGAAACCACCGTTCGCAACCAACAATTGCAGGACCTGCCGATCGAGGGGCGCAACTTTCTGGGTCTTGTGGCAGTTGCGCCGGGCATTACGGGGCACGGCGCGGTGGGAAACGGCGCACCTGGCGACGCCCCGGACAATTTTTCAACGGAAAAGACGGTTGATGCCAGCGGAAACGGACGCAATTACAGCGGCAACCAGTTCACCGTTGATGGCCTGAATATCACAAGTAACATTTTGCAGGGAACGGCGAACCTGACGCCCAATCCGGATTCCATTCAGGAAATGGCGGTGCAGACCAACACGTTCAGCGTGGAGCACGGACGCGGCAGCTCGGTGCAGATTGCGATCACCACAAAATCTGGCTCTAACGGGTACCACGGAACGGGATCCTACTTCTTTACAGACCAACACCTATGGGCGCGCACAGAGTTCACGCCGGTTACCGGCTACCAACCGTTTAAGAAGAATGATTTGGCGGGAACGTTCGGCGGTCCGATCATCAAGAATCACACCTTCTTCTTTGCATCGGTAGAGGACCTGCGAGCGCAAGTATCACAGGCCACGGAGGTGCACGTGGTGGAGAGCCCGGAATTTGTGGCATTCGCCAAGCAGGCTTTCCCGAACACGATCGGGACGCAACTGCTGACGCAATATCCACTGTTCAGCACTGTGGCGACCGGGGTCAGCCAGACAGCGCAACAAGCTTTTGGGTCTGCGTGCGGAACGCCGGCTGCGGGCAATATTCCTTGCAATCTTCCGGTATCGGATAATGCGACGTTCAAGCCGAGTCCGTTCCGTAACGCCCTCCAATACAATTTCCGGGTAGATCAAGCTTTCAGCAAGGATCGCCTGTACTTCAGCATGTACAGGACGAATCTGGACACCGAGAACATCGCTATCCGAAAGGGCTTCCACGATGTTGGGAACAACAATACGAAAGCGTACCAAGCGGCGTACACGCACATATTTACGCCTAATCTGCTAAACGATTTCAGCTACGGGCAGATTCGAGTGCAGGGCAGCAGCGGCGAAAGTACCGGCATTCCCTTCCATGTGCCGGATATCGGGATCGACGGCGGCCAAGAGGGCATCAATGGGCCGTGGGGCCCGGCGACGTTCATTCAGAATAACTACAACTGGCGAGACGTAGTGAGCCTGCTCAAGGGAAAGCATTCCCTGAAATTTGGATACGAATTCTGGATGGGCGACGACGACGCGCGCTTTGCGGGTCCTTATTACCGACCGCATTTCGATTTCCCCAACCTGTTGACCCTGGTTCAGGATCAACCGCGGCAAGAGAGTGGCGTCAACTTTAACCCGCTGACGGGCAAGCCGGCGGACGGGGCCTATCGTCATCTTCTAAACACGAACGGGATATTTGTTCAGGACGATTGGAAGGTTAAGTCGAACCTTACATTGACATTAGGAATCCGCTGGGACGATTACGGGAATCCACATCCTGATTCAAAAACGGGTGCCGAGGGCAATGTGTTCCTGGGAACGGGCAACGACCTGAACGCTCGCGTAGCGAATGCGGTTGTGCGAGGGGTTAAACAAACTTATTCGGGACGTCTAAACAAGAACTTCAGCCCGCGCTTCGGCTTTGCGTACAATCCGGATGGTCACGGCACCACCGTATTCCGCGGCGGGTTTGGGCTGTACCACAACTGGATTCCGCTGGGCGAAGATAATCGCGTGCGGCAAAATCCTCCAGGGCTGATCACGCCTACTTTCCGTGCAGGCGACCCGATCCCGCCGGTTTTTGCGCTGGGCACCAGCGATCAACCACCATTCGGATTCCCGTTTCCTACGATCCCTGCGCAGCAACTTGATTCACGCGGTGGCCTGGTGGGCATCCGAGCGCAAGCAAATGGCATCGATCCCAACATTCACCCGGACAGCACGTATATCTACACGGCGGGCATTGAGCGCCAACTGCCATTCAAGTTGATTGTGAGCGGTCACTACAGCGGTTCTTACACCTATGACGGAGTCATCGGGACGGACATCAACCGGTTCCCGGGCGACTTGCTTGATGGGACGCTGGACCGGCTCAACCCCAGCTTCGGAACGATGTATTACGAGTTCAACGGGAACGTGATCAAGTACAACGCCGGAATCTTTGCCGTGAAGCAAACGCTAGGCCACTCTTACTGGCAGGCGTCGTATACAGTATCTAGGGTCACTGATTATGGGCAGGCGGGATCGCGAGTGAATCGCGATCCCGGCTACGCCGTGCCGACACAATACAACCTCAGCCAGTATGAGGCGCCTGCAGATTGGGATGCGACGCATCGTTTCGCGCTGGCAGGAACTTATGAGATTCCCAGTCCTCAGAACAACAAGTTCCTGAAGCCAGTGCTGGGCGGTTGGGAGCTTGGTTCCGTATGGATCCTGCAATCCGGCAATCCTATTACGATTGTCAACCAGGCGGATTTTGCGCACGGCGGTGATTACAATGCCGACGGCGTGAATTTTGATTTCCCGAACAAGCCGAGTATCTCGTTGCCGACGAGCTTCAGCCGTGCTCAATACATACAAGGAATTGCATCGGCATCGGTGTTCGGCACGCCAACGCCCGGGACGGAAGGTAATTTGAAGCGAGCCACGTACCGAAACCCAGGATTCATAAATATCGACGCGAGTCTCATCAAGAACAACCGTTTTGAATTCTTCCACGACAACATCAACCTGCAATTGCGGTTCGAATTCTTCAACGTGCTGAACAGGGTCAACCTGCAAGGCATTGACGCTAACCTGAATGACGCTAATTTCGGGAAGTCGACGAAGACATACGACCCACGAATTATTCAGCTGGGCGCTCGTATAGTCTTTTAATTCTGTGGGGCGCGCGTGATTTGTTTGCGCGCCACACGTTTTCTCTCCCGGAGTACAATAGAACCAGGGCCGATCCTTGCTTCTGATTTCCACACTTCTAATAATGTTGTTTGCGCAATCCGCTGGGCAAGATCAGCAAAGTAATGCTGAAGCGCAAAAATTTCTCGAGCAAATCGAGTTGGGGCTCAAGGAACAGCCCTCCAATCCGCGGTTGCTTGCGGCCCGTGGTTTGGCGCTGGCAAGGCTGAACCGGGACCAGGATGCATTGCAGAGCCTTGAAAAATCGCTGGCTATCTCTCCGAGATTCCTGATCGCGCTGGAGGGTGCCGCAGAGATTACGTATCGCACGCACGATCCGAAGGTTTCCAATTACCTGTCACGGATTCTCCAACAGGATCCGCAAAATGTGGCTGCACACGGGATGTCCGGGGCCCTGGCTTTCGAAGAGCACGACTGTCCGGGGGCAAACAGGCATTTTGCCGCCGCGGAGTCCGCGCTGGGCGACAATCCTCTGGCCTTGGCGCAGTGGGGCGAGTGCTTGCTGGCTGAAGACCAACCACATCTTGCCACCAAGCAGCTTCAGCAGTCGCTCCGGCTGAGACCTGCGGATAAGCGAGTGAGTTACAACCTGGCGCTGGCACTACATCTCGATCACCACGACGAGGAAGCCTTACAGACCGCAAAAACGTTGGGGGCGGACGGTGACGCCCTAAACCTGGTCGGATCGATCTATGCCGGCCAGGACAAAATAGCGGAAGCTATAGCGGCTTTCCGGAAAGCTACCGAGATGGATCCAAAGAACGAACAAAACTATATCGACCTGGCGTCGCTTTGCCTGGACCATCAGTCGTTCGACATAGCCGCTGAAATCGTTAACGTGGGCATTGGCAACATTCCGAATTCTGCGGCGCTGTATACATTGCGTGGGGCGATAGCCGCGCAGAGTTCGAACCTGGAGCAATCGGCGGCGGATTTTGAGCGAGCAAACCGCTTGCGGCCGGACGCCAGTTACGGAGACGTTGGCCTTTCGCTGCTGCTGGGACAACAATCCCAACTCGATGAAGCTATTGGCGTGATTCGGTCGAGACTAGAACGCGCGCCGAACGATCCGACGCTTAATTTCTTACTGGCTGACCTGCTGCTGAGAAGATCTGACGATGCGCAGAAGAGCGGGCAAGAGGAAGCTCGCAGGCTGCTAGGAAATGCGGTGCGTTTGCAACCGGGCATGGCCAAGGCTCATGCCGCGCTTGGCAAATTGCTGCTAAAAGACGGTGACGCTGAGGCGGCGATGAGGGAACTGAAAGTGGCACTCGAAAAGGAGCCGAACGACCGGGTGGCACTGAATCAGTATGTGCTGGCGCTTACCAGGCTGCAGCGAACCGCGGAAGCACGGGCGGCGGCAGAACACCTTCGCGAGGTCTTGGCGGAGGACCGGCGTGCGGAGGTCCGAAAGAATAGAATCCGAATAGTGAACCCATCCGCCGCGACACATTCACAATAATGATCTCGCGACGCAAGTTCCTTGCCTTCCTAACGAGTTCACTGGTGGCTTCGCGTTCTTACGGACAGGGAGTTGCTTCTCGCAATGTGCGTGCGCAACCTCGTGGCAAACCATCGGGGATTCCCTTTCTGGCTCGATTTACTGACATTGCGCGAACAGCGGGCTTGCGATATCCGACGATCTACGGTCCACCGGATCACAAGGACTACATAATCGAAACGGTGGGATGCGGGTGCGCCTTCATAGATTATGACAATGACGGTTGGGTGGACGTGTTGGTTCTGAGCGGATCGCGCGTTTCTGGAGCGCCGCATGGAACAAGTAACCGGCTCTATAAGAATAATCGCGACGGCACCTTCACGGATGTCACGGAGAGGGCCGGGCTGCTGAGGACCGGATGGTCTTCGGCGGTTACCGTCGGCGACTACAACAATGATGGATTCGATGACCTATTTATTACGTCGTATGGGCAGAACACGCTGTACCGTAATAACGGCGATGGGACATTTTCGGATGTGACCAAACAGGCCGGTCTGCTGGACTCGAAAATCCGCTGGGGCGCTGGATGTTCTTTTGTGGACTACAACCGCGATGGTCACCTGGACCTATTTGTGTCTAACTATCTTGAGTTTGATTTTGCACACGCACAAAAGCCGGGCGAAGACAGCAACTGCAGATGGAAAAACGTTCCCGTAAACTGCGGTCCGCGGGGGCTCCCATTTTCGCGGCACTCGCTTTATCGAAACAATGGGGATGGGACGTTTACGGAAGTGAGCGAGCAGGCGGGAATTGCCAAAGTTGCACCTGGTTACGGCATGACGATCGTGGCGGCTGATTTCGACAACGATGGGTGGCCGGATATCTACGTCGCCTGCGATTCGACGCCTAGTCTGCTTTTTCGCAACAAGCACGATGGGACGTTTGAAGAAGTTGCTCTGCTTTGCGGCGCGGCCCTTAGCCAAGACGGCATGGAACAAGCGGGCATGGGCGTGGGCGTCGGCGACGTGAATTTAAATGGGAGTCTGGACATCTTTAAGACTCATTTTGCCGATGATACGAATATTCTTTACTTAAATGATGGCAAAGGAAATTTCGAGGATCACACCGCGCAGTCCGGACTCGGTGTTGAAACACGGTTTGTGAGTTGGGGCGCCGGCATCGTGGACCTCGATAACGATGGCAATCCGGATCTTTTCTTTGTTACAGGAAATGTGTACCCGGAGGTGGAATCAAAAGTGCCTGCTTATCCGTTTAGAACGCCTCGAGTAATCTTTCGAAATCTAGGACGTGCGAAGTTTGAGGAATTGTTGGATGCGGGACCGGGAATCTCAGACGTGCACGCCAGCAGAGGCTGCGCCTTCGGGGATTTTGATAATGACGGTGACGTCGATATTCTGATCGTGAATCTGAATGAGCCGCCGTCGCTTCTGCGCAATGATCTCAAGGGAAATAACCACTGGCTTAAGCTGAAGCTGATCGGTTCGCGCTCGAATCGCACGGCGATCGGTGCGCGGGTTGTATGCTCTTATGGTAACAAGCGACAGGCGCAGGAAGTGATTGCGCAATCTAGCTTCTATTCGTGCAACGACCAGCGCTTGCATTTTGGGTTGGGCAATGCGGCGACCGCAAATCTCGAGATTCGTTGGCCTAGCGGAACCAGGCAATCGATTGCGAACGTGAAAGCGGATCAGATTGTTACAATCAGGGAACCCAACGAGCCAGTGAAAGTGGACTGACGACGATTTTGGGCGCCTCTGGTTCTTGACAATTGGAGAGTGGTGGGCTAAAAGCATTGCTATGTAAACGATTACATTAGTTCAAGCTTGGTCATTCCCAAAGATATTGTTTGCTTTGTAGAACGAGGTGCTCGCGATGTCATACCGCTCGACCAGACGCGATTTTCTGAAAACGGTGAGTGTGGCGGCTGCCGCTGCAGCGACGCCGGCTGTCGCGGCCAGAGTGGCTGCGGCGTCACGCGTCAGCGAAGCAAAAATGTCGAGCCCGCTGGTCGCGAATCGAGCGCCATTGGGACAGAGCAACTTTTACTCGCTTCCACTAACGTCGATTCGTCCGAAGGGTTGGCTGAAGCGGCAAATGGAGATACAAGCAGCGGGGCTGAGCGGGCACCTGGACGAATTCTGGCCTGATGTGGGTTCGGAGAGCGGATGGCTCGGAGGAAACGGCGAGTCTTGGGAGCGGGGTCCATACTTTCTCGACGGACTGGTTCCGCTTGCTTATCAGCTACAGGATCAAAAGCTGATCAGCAAGGCGGAGAAATGGGTGAACTGGACGCTACAGCATCCGCAAGCGAACGGCATGATCGGTCCGACGAAAAACGACGACTGGTGGCCGCGGATGGTGATGCTGAAGGTGCTGACTCAGTATCAGGAAGCGACTCAGGATCCTCGAGTGATTCCGCTGATGGAGCGCTATTTTGCGTTTCAGGCGAACGAAATGCCCAAGCGACCGCTGCGAGATTGGGGCAAGTATCGTTGGCAGGACGAAGCCCTTAGCGTGGTGTGGCTATACAACCGTACAGGGAACCGAGACTTGCTGAAGTTTGCTGAATTGCTGCATACGCAGGGCTACGATTGGCAGAAACAGTTTGCGAACTTTTCCTATACGCACAAGATAAGCGTTCAAGAGCTCGGATTTAAAGAAGGCGCCCCGCCGCCCGATCTCGCCATGCAAACGCACGGCGTAAATAATGCCATGGCTCTGAAGTCGTCTGCGCTGTGGTGGCTTTTTTCGAAGCAGGATGGCGATCGCGACGGCGTTCAGCAGCAACTTGACGCGCTCGACCGGTATCATGGCATTCCCAACGGTATGTTCAGCGCGGACGAACATTTGGCGGGTACCAATCCGTCGCAGGGAATCGAGCTATGCGCGGTGGTTGAACAGATGTTTTCGCTCGAGCATAGTTTGGCGATTCTTGGCACGGCTGCTTTGGGCGACCGATTGGAAAAGATCGCTTACAACGCATTGCCTGGAACTCTCACGGACGACATGTGGGCGCATCAGTACGACCAAGAACCAAATCAGATTCAATGTAGCCTGAGCCAGCGCCCGTGGACGACGAACGGCCCAGAGTCCAACTTGTACGGGCTCGAACCCAATTTTGGTTGTTGCACCGCGAACATGCACCAGGGGTGGCCGAAGCTTACGGCCAGCCTATGGATGGCGAGCGCAAGCGGAGGGTTGGCGGCGGCGGTCTACGCGCCATGCGAGGTGCGCACGACGGTTGCGGGCGGTGTGACGGTGACGATAGACGAAGAGACGTTGTATCCGTTCCGCGGTGATGTTGTGCTTACCGTTCGACCGGAACACTCGGTGCATTTCCCGATGCACTTGCGGATCCCACAGTGGGCGGACGGCGCAAGTATCCGCGTCAATGGAAAGGCCACGGAAGGGGGTCGCGCTGGGAGTTTCGCAGTTGTGAATCGCGAATGGAAGACCGGCGATCGCGTGGAGATTCATTTCCCAATGAAGCCTCGCGTGACGCGCTGGTATCACAACTCGGTTGCGGTGGAGCGGGGACCCGTTATTTTTTCACTTAACGTCGCGGCAGACTGGAAAAAGCTTCGGACGCGCGGCATGACCGCGGATTGGGAGGTCCAACCAAAGTCGGGCTGGAATTACGCGCTGGAAGTGAATGAAAAGACAGCCGAGTCCGGTTTGAAGGTGACGGAGCAGAAGGCTGACAAGGATGTGTTTACAGTGAACGGCGCGCCCGTGCGGATAGAGGTGAAAGGGCGGAAGGTGCCAGGGTGGCGGGAGGCTCAAGGAGTGGCCGGAGAATTGCCGCAGAGTCCGACGGCAAGTAGCGAACGCGAGGAGACGCTCACGTTGGTTCCTTACGGGGCGGCAAAGCTGAGGATTACGGCGTTTCCCGAAGTAACGTAATTCGGTTGGTAGGAAAGAAAAGGCATTGACCCACCGTTCAATCTGATGAACGCATCCAACAACTGTGAGACGTAATATGATGCTTCCCTCTTTTCGCTATGATATTTGTTTCTTTAGACCTACTCCCTTATGAATATTACCGAGGTTGCTAAGCGAGCAAAAGTATCTACCGCTACGGTCTCCCGTACCATCAATGGCAGTAACACGGTCAGTCCGAAGACTGCCGACAAGGTGTGGAATGTCGTCCGAGCCCTTGGGTATCACCCTAATCGATACGCTCGCGCTCTCGTTTCCGGCAGAAGCCGGCTACTGGGACTCATCATTTCCGATATTGTTAATCCTTTCTTTCCTGAACTCGTAAAGTGTTTCGAAGATATGGCTCTCCAGAAGGGCCTGGAAGTTTTGGTGGCCAACACCAACTACGATCCGGAACGGACGTCCCACTGTGTCCATCGGATGCTGGAACGGAAGGTAGACGGCGTAAGCATAATGACATCAGAAATGGAAGACGGGCTAGTCGCTGAGTTGGAAAAGCGCCTAATTCCCATCGTCTTCCTGGATACTGGCAAAGTGCGAGCGCGCATCAGCAACATCAGTGTGGATTATGGACAAGGCATTCGTGCAGCAATGGAACACTTGGTTCAGTTGAAGCACCATCGAATCGGTTTCATCAGCGGTCCCTTGACCTTGCGTTCCGCGCTTACTCGGCGCGCAGCTTTCCTCAAGTCGTTCGGACACTTTGGACTGCTTCCAGATGAGACTTTGATTCAGGTGGGGGACCACAAAATTGACGGCGGCGAAGCAGCGATGGAACGGCTGCTCGCGCTTCCCAAACGACCAACAGCCGTCTTGGCATCCAATGACCTGACGGCCATTGGTGCGCTGCGCGCGATATATAACGCGAAATTGCGAGTTCCGGAAGATATCTCCTTGATTGGCTTTGACGATATTTATCTTAGTCAGTTCACTCAGCCAGCTCTTACTACGATTAGATTGTCGCGCACCGAGGTAGCGGAAAAGGCATTTAGCGCGATAACCGCCCTTATTAATGGGAAGTCCCGGAAGGGACACGAGTACCACGTGGAGACTCAGCTCGTTATGCGAGGTTCGACTGGATTGCACGCAGAGCCCCCAAATTCCTAAATGGGGAGCATTGCCCGTCGAAATTGCGGGCAAGCTGCAAATATCTCTTCAAACATTACGTATGCGTGGGCATCGGTTCTCAAGAACCGTATCTGTGTCCGCAGGCTATTGGGGCGCAGGTGAGTCACCCCGTACGTCAAGTGATATCGCTATCAGGAAATGGAGGTTTGGCGATGCTCCTGGGCGATGTGCATTCGCGTCGGCAATTGAACACGCCGGTGAAGATCATAGTTTTCAAGAATGATTCACTGGCTTTGTGGAATTGGAAATGAAAGCGGCCGGAATTCTGGATTTCGGAACCGACCTGCAGAATCCGAATTTTGCAGAAATGGCGGAAGGCGCCGGGCCGCTGAGGCTGACAGCGTAAACACCCGCTCAGGTTGTTTGCACCTGATCCCTACGACCTCATTCTGTCCAAACTCGAGCGGAACAGCCCAAAAGATCAAGGTGATGTCAAATATCTTGCCAAGACGGTCCCATTAGATGGGAGAGTGCTGCAGGAACGCAGTGGGCACAGGTATCGGAAACGTCGGCCGAACCTGTTTGCGCGGACCGCGACAAGTAGATGTGGATTTTGCAATCGAAAAGCTCTTTCCTTTGACCGAAACTCGCAATTTCGAATTTCGCGCTGAGTTCTTCAACCTGTTCAATCACCAGAACTTCGCCAATCCGATCAGCAACTTGAGTGCCCTCTTCGCCTCTGGCGGCAGCATTGCCCCAACAACGGGGCAGGTCCTCAATCCCGGCAATTTTGGACGCATCATCTCGACAAGCAACAATTCCCGAATCGTCCAATTCGCATTGAGGTTCCACCTCTGAATTCGAAAACGCCGATGGGGCCATACGGTGACGGTCGATCTTTTGCCCACCCTGGACTTAATGGGTTTGGAGACCTGCAGCGCGCCGAACCATGACGACCCTTGGCGAGCTTTACGCGGGCATGTGCCTTCGGAATGCCGCCGGTGAGTCCAAAGTCCACCGAAGCACGGTCGTTCGTTCGACAAAGAGCTAATCGGCCGTCGCACGGCGCATTGGTAATGCCTGTTAAGGTTCCACCCGAGTGACGGGCTAACCGGAAGCCGTGGACCATCCCATTAGTTACATTTGTCCAGAATTCTTTTGTGGGACGGCTTACAAACTTCCTCCGCCTTATCGTCCCGTCCACTGACGAGGGTCGGCAGCGTCAGGGCCGATTTATCATTGCGCCACAGTCGTACCGATGGCCTATTGCCGAACGATCTTCTTAACAACAACCTTGGACGATCAGACGAAGTTGGGGGGACTCTGCATTGTCGAACTTCTGTTACGAGGCTTCTTCCATGAATGGGTCGTCCATGACCCTGAGTACCATCCAGCTACAGCAAGTTTGCAAGAGCTATGGCGACGCTAAAGTCGTACATGCGCTCCGTGATATTGATCTCAGCGTCGCGCAGGGCGAACGGGTGGCCGTCATGGGTCCCTCCGGCTCTGGCAAATCCTCGTTGCTCAACTTGATCTGCGGTTTGGATGATCCTACAAGCGGCAGCGTCAGTGTCGCGGGTATAAAAATGTCGGACCTTAACGACGATCAACGTACCCGCATGCGCCGCGAGAAAATCGGGATGATCTTTCAGACCTTCAATCTTCTACCTACTTTGAGCGCCGTCGAGAACGTCGCCCTTCCACTTCGCCTGCAGAGTATGCGCCGCAAAGAGGCGGAACATCGCGCCGCCGCCATGCTCGAGCGCGTAGGGCTAAGAACTCGAATCACGCATCGCCCCGATGAAATGTCCGGCGGCGAACGTCAGCGCGTTGCCATCGCTCGCGCGCTTATTTTTTCTCCTCCCCTTCTCCTCGGCGACGAGCCAACCGGCAATCTCGATTCTGCCACGGGCGCAGAAATTCTCGAGCTCCTCGACGATCTTCACAAGGAATTCAACAGCACCCTCTTTCTCGTAACGCACAACGACCTTGTCGCCAGCTTCTGCGATCGCGTGGTCACTCTTCGCGATGGCCATATCTTGAAAGAACAGCGGCCCGAACCTGTTCTCGCCGGATCCTACTAATGTTTCTGGCGCTCTGGCACATTAGTCTGCAGCAGTGGTGGAATCATCGTCTACGCCTTTTCTTGACCACCATGGGCATTGCGCTGGGTGTTGCGGTATTTTTCGCCATCCGCACTGCCAACATCACCTTGCTCGATTCTCTCCGCCTCACCGTCGAAAAGGTTGCCGGCAAAGCCACACTGCAAATCACCGCGGGCGAAACAGGTTTCCCGGAAGAAATCCTCGAAACGGTCCGCTCTACTCCCGGGGTAAAAATCGCTGAGCCGATTATCGAAGTCATCGTGCGAACAGCCTTCGCGGAAGAAGGGAAACTCCTCATTCTCGGCGTCGACACCGCTGGCGACCAACAGCTGCGCGATTACCAGTTCGATAAAACGCAAACCCAAATCGGCGACCCGCTCGTCTTTCTTGCGCAGCCCAATTCCATCCTGCTTTCCCGAGCCTTTGCCGATCGTCACTCCTTGAAGATCGGCGACACGCTGCCCCTGTACACGTCAATGGGTCGCAAAGACTTCACGGTTCAAGGAATATTTAAGCCGGTTGGAATCGGTGAGGTTTTCGGCGGCAACATTGCCATAATGGACGTCTATTCCGCGCAGGTCGTTTTCAGTCGCGGCCGCAATTTTGACCGTGTCGATCTGATGAATTCTTCAGATGTTCCCGTAGCAACTGTCCAGCAAAATCTGCGCTCCAAATTACGCGCTGGGCTGGCAATCGTACCTCCCGAATCGCGTGGCCAGGATCTCGAAAGCGCCGTCACTGCCATGCGTGTTGGTTTGACCATAACCAGCTTCACTGCGCTTCTCGTGGGCATTTACATCATCTTCAACTCGTTTACCATCGCGGTAAATCAGCGCTGGAAGGAAATCGGCATACTCCGCGCCGTGGGTGTCGAGCGCCGCAACATCAATCGGATGTTTCTCTGCGAAGCTTTTCTAATGGGTGCGATTGGATCTGCGATCGGAATCGCCGCCGGCTATTACCTTGCGGGGATCGGCGTGAAGGTCATGGCCAATATGGCTTCTTCCGTCTACGGCTTCATGTCCACTTCGACGCCGGCCGTATTCCGCATTCAATACGCAATAACCTCCTTCACGCTCGGAATAGCCACGTCCCTCTTTGGTGCGTGGTTCCCAGCGCGCGCGGCATCGCAGCTCGATCCTACTTTAGCGCTGCACAACATCGAAGCGCGCAAGAGAGAAGCTGTGCTCGGATGGAGCCGTGTCACTGTTGGCATTGTTCTTACTTTGTCCAGCCTCGCGCTAATGATCTGGACGCCCTCTAATGTGGGCGCCACCTTCCAATTCTCCTATGCAATCCTGATGCTCTTGGGCTTGACGGCCCTGTTGCCGAAGCTCATTGAGATAATTTCGCACGTGCTTCGCCCTTTCATGGACTGGATGGGTGGGGCGGAGGGCAGTCTTGCCGTCGATGCCATGGTCCAGTGTCCCCGCCGCAGCTCCGCCACCGTCGGTGCGCTCATGGTCGGACTCATGTTCGTTTTCTCGACGGCAGGCTACATTCAGAGTTATCGGCAGATGGTCGACCGTTGGATGAAGCAATCCCTAAACGCGGATATCTTTGTCGCCACATCTACCACCATGCGGTCGACCACCTATCATTTCAACGAACAGCTCGGCCAGCAGATCGCCGTCATTCCCGGCGTGAAGCGGCTTGAAAACGTCCGCTTCACCTCTGTCCCCTATGATGGCGACAGTGCCGCCCTGATAGCCATCGAGATGGACGGCTTCATGGCTCGCGCTATCGACGCCGTGGAAGGGGAGAGCGAGAAAACCCTCCTCGACGCACTTCCGAAAGGGGAAGGCGTGCTAGTCTCTCGAAACTTCGCCACGCGCTGGAAGATGCATGTCCGTGGTTCGCTCACGCTGAATACTCCAAACGGTGCTCTCGAGCGCCCGATTCTTGGCATTCTCGATGACTATCGCTCTGAGAAAGGCACCATCTTTATCGATCGCGCCCTCTACAAAAAATACTGGCATGACGATGCCGCCGACTTCTTCTTCGTTACTCTAAACTCTGGCGTCGATCCGGTTGCGGCCAAGCGCCAGATTCAGAAGCTGACCTCTAACACGGTCCACGCATTCGTCTACACCCAGGTCGAATTTAAGAGATGGGTGTACGGCCTGGTTGATCAGTTCTTCGTGCTCAACTACATGCAACTGGTGATCGCCGTGATTGTATCGATGCTCGGAATCGTGAATACGCTCATGATTTCCATATCCGAGCGCAAACGTGAAATTGGCATAATTCGCGCGATCGGCGGGCTGCGCGCTCAGATACGCAAGCTGATCCTGCTTGAAGCAGTCGCCATTTCGATTGTAGGTGTAGCCGTGGGGGCGCTCGCCGGAATGTTTACTACCGAATTTATGACTCACACGGTTTCTATGGTCTTAGCGGGATACACCGTTCCATTCTATATTCCCTGGACGTTGATCCTCATCAGTCTGCCGATCGTAATCGTGATAGCGCTCCTGGCTGGATGGTGGCCCGCCCAACATGCGGTTGGCAATCAAATCATCGAGGCAATTGGATATGAATAGACCGGCGTCGCGTGGCGTTGTTGGGATTATGAACGCGCTTCTCGCTACCGCGATCCTATTTTCCCTCATGGCTGCTCCGGCCTTCAGCGACAACGACCCCCGCAAGATTCTCGACGGTGTGTACGAGCAGGACGCCAGCCGTGACACCGCGATGAGAGCGGTATTCGCCATCTTCGACAGAAACAGCCACAAAACGACAAAGAAGTTCATGTTGTTCCGCCTGGGCTCGCCCGGCGATAGCAAGACGCTTGTGCGCTTCACCGATCCTGCGGAGATTCGCGGGGTTACGCTGCTTTCCTATAATCACAAAGGTGACACTGACCGGCAGTGGCTCTACATCCCCGCCACCCAACGCACCCGAAGCGTCACACC
>Ga0137418_10001748_pt1 | contig 20016 bp, 17 predicted proteins | sample CZODoug3_1_2_16f_FD_122242 | JGI IMG/M metagenome (GOLD analysis project Ga0137418, IMG submission 122242) | Vadose zone soil fungal communities from Angelo Coast Range Reserve, California, USA - CZODoug3_1_2_16fungal (Hybrid Assembly) | ecosystem: Environmental > Terrestrial > Soil > Vadose...
CGGCCCGGCGCCTCCGTCACGAGCCGCCACACCATCTCCTGGTCGTTGATCCAGCCGCCGCCGTCGAGCGTGTCGGTGAGGTGCGCCTCGAGCGAGTCGGGCGGCGTGAGCACGGCGTTGTAGCCGCCCTGCACCATGCGCGTGCAGCCCGCGCGGCCGAAGAGTCCCTTGACGACCACGCCAATGGCGAGCGCGGGCGAGGCGTCGGCGCCGTGCAGGGCGGCGCAGAGGCCGGCGCCGCCGGCGCCGAGGACGAGGATGTCGGCCTCGACGACGTCGATCACTGCGCCACGAGCGCCTCGAGCAGCGCGCGGCCCTCGGGCGCCGTCCAGCCGCGGTTGCCGATCGCGCGCGCCAGCAGGCGGCCGTCCCGTCCGACGAGGAAGACCATCGGCGAGTGCGTGACGTTCCACGCGCCGTTCACGGCGCCGGTGACGTCGAGGAGCACGTCCATGGTCAGCTTCTTGTCGCGCGCCCAGGCGCCCACCGTCTCGCGCGACTCCTCCATGTTCACGGCGAGCACGACGAGGCCGCGCGGACCGTACTCACGGTGGACCTGCTCGATGGCCGAGGGCAACTCCCTCGCGCAGTAGGGTCACCACGTGGCCCAGAAGTAAACGATGACCGGCCGCCCGCGCAGCGCCGGCAGCGCGACCGTCTTGCCATCGGCGAGCCGCTCGAGCGCGAGCGCGGCCGGCGTGGCGCCGTGCAGCGGCACCAGGTTCAGCCCGGCGACGAGATCGTCGAGCGTCGCGCCGCCGGCGGGCGCGGCGGCGAGCAGGGCCAGCGCGAGCGCCGCGAGCATGGCCGGTATGGTACTACGCGACCTAATGCCGTATGCCGGGGGCGGTGATCGGCTTGCCGACGTCGAAGGTCGTGAGGAAGAGCTCGAGCTCGGCGTACTCGACGGCGTCGGCGGCCAGCATGTTGGCCCCGAGCGGCGTCATGCACCACTGGAATCGCTTGCGCATGTCCCAGACCTCGTTGCGGTCGGTGCGCCACGTCGGAAAATGCCGCGTCAGCCCCTCGGTGACGTCGGCCAGCCAGCGGCCCCCGAGGAACTTGTTCGCGCCACGCTCGGGCGTGTGGCAGTCGGCGCACGCGTGGTTGCGCTCGCCGACGCGCCGGTAGAACGAGGCTCGGCCGCGCTCGATGGCGGCGCGCGCGGCCGGGCTCGCGGTATCGACGGCCACGGGCATCCCGTCCGACGCCATCTTGATCAGCAGCGTCAGGTCCAGGTTCGCGTCGCTCTCCAGGGGCAGCGCGCGTCCGGTGGTCGCCTCTCCGTGCACCCCCAGGAAGTCCTCGAGGCTCATCACGCGCCCGTGCTCCGGGACGACGCGCGGATACCGCGTGGCCACGCCGCGCATCGCCGTGGTCGAGCCCCCCGCGTGACAGTCGGCGCACGCCTTGCCCTTCGGTCCGCGCGCACTCCAGAGCGCCTGCGCCTCCTCGGCCCGGATCACCGCCGGGTTGTTGGTCGGGTCGAGGTTGTCGCCGAAGCCGGCCGAGCGGCGCCGCGTGAACGGATTGCGGTCGGCGTCCTTCTCTGGCGGCGGCGGACCGTGCAGCGTTTGGAGATAAGCAACGACGTGGACGATCTCCTCCGGCGTGAACACGCCGGCCGCGCCCCACGGCGGCATGACGGTGGCCGGGAACGTCACCCGCGGGTCCCAGAGCTGCTGATAGAGGTACGCGTCGGGCAGCCGGCGATCACCGAGCGTGGAGAGATCGGGGCCGACGCTGCCGGCGGGCCAGACGTCGTCGCCCGGCACGAGGTGGCAGCCGGTGCACGGCGCCTTCTGCCGGTCGAGGAACAACGCGCGGCCTCGCGCGGGGTTGCCGAGGACGCCCGCCGGCATCACGGTCTTCTGCACGGGCGGCTCCGGCCGCGTGTCGTCGTAGGCGTACGTGCGGAACGCGCCGAAGTCGCGTGTCGTCCACCCCTTGTAGCGCACGGCCGTCCGCGTGCCGTCGGGGCCGACCCTCACCTCCCCGCGCGCCTCCGGAATGGCGCGCGAGGTCCACGCGGGCGATGCGACGGGCGTGGACTCGCTCGCGGCGAACGCGCATCCGGTGGCCAGGACCGCGACGGCGGCCCAGCGCAGGGGCGGGACGGGTCGCACGGCCCGCTCAGGCGAACGCGATGTCGGCGGTGCCCTCGTACTTGCCGCCGTGCGTGTCGACGAAGGTGACCTTCACCGGGCCGGGCGCCGTCGCCTTCAGCGCGAAGGAGAACGCGGGATTCTCGCTCACGCTCTGCGTGAGGTCGAAGGTGGCGACCGGCTTGCCGAGGTAGGTGGCGGTGACGCGGGTGATGTAGTTGTAGTTGCGGTCCAGGATCTTGCCCTGCGCGTCGCGCTCGATGCGCTCCATCGGGTGGATGACCAGGCAGCGCACGCGCACGACGTCGCCGGCCTTCACGGCGGTGGGCACGCGGATGCGGATCTTGCCGACGTCGCTCATGCTAGCCGCCGCACCCGCCGACGGTCACCTTCACCTCGCGCCTGGCCGTCAATAATGTGCCGTCGCTCTGCTCGACGATCGCGCGCACGTCGGTCGTCTCGCCGAGGCGGATGTTGGCGCCCACGAACGCCTGGCCGGCCTCCGGCGTCAGCGTGGCCCTGGCCACGATCGGGATCCGGTTCTTGTCCGCGACGATCCAGATGTTCTTCACGTACGAGGCCGGCGTCATCGGCGCGTTGACCTCGACGCTGACCGGCACCACGGCGCCGTTCTCGGCGATCGGCGGGATGTCGAGCTTGATCAGCGCGGTGCCGTCCTTCATCGGGCGCCCCCCGAAGACGCGCTTCAGCCCATCCTGGACGGTTTCCTGAAGCCCGAGGGCTTGAGACGACGCCTGCGCGTGCGCGTGGGCGCTCACGCCCAGCGCCCCGGCCGCCACGGCCACGCTGACGGCGCCCAGCCTGCCGAGCGCCGAGCGACGAGTGATCGGCTGTGTCATGCCTCCCCCTGTCCCTCTCCTTTTACTACGACTCCCTGGCTTCGCCTACGGCTCCAGGCGGAAGGCGGACGGATCGGGCTTGAAGGCGCGCGGCAGCCACAGCGGCCGGCGCAGGTTGCCGGGGCCCGGCGCGGGCCGGGCCAGCGCCAGCCACTGGCGATAGACCTCGAACGACTTGTCGGTGTCGACGAAGATGTCGCCGTAGCGCTCGTCGGGGCCGGGCTTCGACACGGTCACCTTCTGGTGCCAGCAGTGCTGGCCGCTGATGGGATCCGGCTGCACGGGAAACGTGAGGTTCTGGTGCACGCCGGCGTCCTCCCACCAGACGCGCGCGGAGTCGGGATCGGTGCTCTCGAACGGCTCGATGCCGTGCCGCTGGCGCATGCGCCACTTGCCCGGCGCCTCGCGCGTGAGATCGACGAGCGCGGTGGACCAGCGCTCGCCGCCCGCCGCCTCGGCGAGCCGCCAGCGCCCGAGATGATGCGAGCAGGCGACGACGCCGGGCCGGATCGCCTCGGTCACCCAGACCTTGTCGACGAACCAGCCGATGGCCGTGGCGATCTTCAAGAGCTCGCCGGTCGTCACGCCGAAGCGCGCCGCGTCCTGAGGGTGCAGCCAGAGCGGATTCGTGTGGGAGATCTCGTAGAGCCACTTGGCGTTCCCCGAGCGCGTGTGGATCAGCGTCGGCAGCCGGAAGGTCGGCAGCAGCACCATCTCGCCCCTGGCGTGGTCGACGTGCGACCAGTGGACGTGGCTGCGGATGTAGCCGGGCACCGCGTGCTCGGGCCACTTCCAGTCCTTGAGCGTCTTGCTGAAGAACTCCAGCTTGCGCGAGGGCGTCGGGAAGCCGACGCGCGCGATGCCGTCGACCACGACGCCATTCTCGGCCGGGCTCTCATACGTGCGGTAGACGTTGTCCTCGACGAGGAACGCGCCGTACTTGCGCATGTAGGCGAGCGGCGTGAGACCTTCCCGCTTGGCCGCCTCCGGCAGCCCCGGCACGCTGTTCTCGAAGATCCAGCGGTAGATCTCCTCGATGCGCACCTTGGCGCCCGGGCGGTAGGGCGACTCGAAGTACTTGCGGATGCCGAGCGCGCCGTCGGGATCGATCCGCCACGAGAGCTCGATCCAGAACTCGTCCTCCTCCCACACCTGACCGAGCCCGACCGCCTCGTGGGCCTGCCACGTGAGGTCGAACGTCTTGCCGCGCTTGGCGAGGGCGACGCGGAGCACGGGCTGGCGGAAGCCGATCCAGCGCGCCGCGTGCGTCTCCTGCGACATGAGATCGTGGCGCTCGGAGGCATGGCCCATCGGCAGCACGTAGTCCGCGAACCACGCCGTCTCGCTCCACACCGGCGTCAGACAGGCGTGCCGCTCGATCTTGGCCTCGTCGGTGAGCGCCTCGATCCACGACATCCCGTCGGGGTTGGTCCACACGGGGTTGTAGACGCGCGTGAAATACATGGCCAGCTTGCCGCGGCCCTCGCGCAGGAAGTGCGGAAGCAGGAACGACATCTCGAAGAACGCCAGTGGATACTCCCGGGGCATCAGCAGCTCGCTCCAGACCTTGCCCGGCGGCGGCATCATCGGCGGCGCGGGGATCGCCTTGTTCCAGGCGCTGGGCGCCGTGCCGCCGGGGGTGGACACGGCGCCCATCAGCACCACCAGGAGCTCGAGCGCGCGCGCCACCTGCCAGCCGCCGAGGTTGCCGGCGGCGGTGTTGCGCCAGATGTGGGTGGCGAGCGCGCCGCCCGCGGCGCCGATCGCGCGCGCGATCTCGACGATCGTCGCCGCCGGCACGCCGCTCTCCTCCGCCGCGAACTCCGGCGTGTACGGCGCGTACAGCTCCTCGAGCGCGGTGTGGAAGCTGTCGAAGGTCACCGGCAGATCGGGCCGCTCCTCGCGCAGGTACTCGTCCCAGTTCGTCCACTTCTCGACGAACGCGCGGTCGTAGCGCCGCTCGCTCACGAGCAGGCGCGCCATGGCGAGCAGGATGGCCGCCTCCGTCCCGGGCCACGGCGAGAGCCAGTAGTCGGCCATCGAGGCGGTGTTGGACAGGCGCGAGTCGATGACGGCGACCTTCGCGCCGCGCATCTTGGCCTCGATGATCCGCTGCGCGTGCGGGTTGAAGTAGTGGCCGGTCTCGAGGTGCGAGGACAGCAGCAGGATGAAGCGGGCGTTGGCGTGATCCGGCGAGGGCCGGTCCATGCCGTGCCAGAAGGCGTAGCCGGCGCGCGCGCTGGACGAGCAGACGTTGGTGTGGCTGTTGTGGCCGTCGATCCCCCACGCGTGAAACACGCGCTGCAGGTAGACGAGCTCGTGCCCGGGGCGGCCCAGGTGATACATGATTTCCTTGGGCCGGCCCTCGACGAGGGCCTGCCGAATGCGGCCGGCGATATCGTCGAGCGCCTCGTCCCAGGTCACGCGCTGCCATTGCCCGGCGCCGCGTGCGCCCCGGCGGCGCATCGGGTAGAGGATGCGCTCGGGATCCTGCACCTGATTCAGGGTGGCCGGGCCCTTGGCGCAGTTGCGGCCGCGGCTGCCCGGATGCACGGGGTTGCCCTCGAACTTCTGGATCTTCAGCGTCTCCTTGTCGACGTACGCGAGCAGGCCGCAGGCGGCCTCGCAGTTGAAGCAGATGGTCGGGATCAGCTCGTAGCGTCGCGGAACTTTCTTTGGCCAGGCGACGGGATCGAACTCTTGCCAGTCGTCCCAGCGCTCGACGGGGGGATAGGCCGCCAGCCCGCCCTCGCGCGGTGTGAGGTCGCGCGCAACCGGATGCAGCGGCTCGGCGATCGGCCGGTTCATCGCATTTGAATTCGGAGGGGGCGCCTCACAGGCGCGCCTCCGGCGCGACGGCCCCCTCCGATGCCTCCCCCAGGATTCGATTGCGCCGGCAAAGCCGGCGCTCGAACAGCGCGATTCGCGGGGCGCGGCGACGGCGCTCGCGACGCCGCCGCGCCCCGCGCCCCAGCGTGACCGGATTCCACGCGGCGCATCAGCTGAGCGGGATCGACTGGCCGGCCTTGATCCATAGGTCTTCCCAGAGCCAGAGGCCGGCGAGGGCGAGCAGCGCGCCGACGATGGTGAGCAGCGTCGAATTCGCGGTGGCGGCGACGAGCAGCGCGGTCATCGGCGCCAGCGTGCCGAGCACCATGACGCCGCCCCAGAACCGTGCGCGGTACGCGCCGCGCGTCAGCAGGCGCGCGGCCAGGGCCGCGTCGCGCACCGGATGGCGGCTCAGCACCTCGATCAGCAGGAGCGCGCCGTGGGCGAGCAGGGCCATGAACAGCAGCGGCGTCAGGACGTCGTCCACCGTGACGTAGCGTCGCGGCATCGGTCCGCGCAACGGCACCGTCCCCGGCCACGCGATCGACGCCAGCAGCAGCGCCGCGCAGCCCGCGACGAACGCGGAGACGACGAGGTGAGGCAGCACGAGCGGGCTCTGCCAGAAATCGCGGCCCTCGGCCTGGCCGAACAGGAAGGCGCTGTAGCCCGCCGTCGCGGCGGCGAGCGCCGCGACGGGCAGCCGCGCGGCGTCCGGCACGTAGTGTCCCGTCAATCCCGCGAGCAGCCAGGCGGCGGCGGCGCCGCCGAAGGCGAGGAGGATCCAGGCGCCCCAGACCAGCCACGAGCGCCAGTTGGGCTTGAAGAGGATGTAGAGGAAACGCTCGGGGCGCTTGAGATCGAGTACGAGCAGCGCCGTCGTGAGCAGGACGAACAACAGGCTGATGGCGGGCGCGGTCACCGTGAGCGTCGTCCCCCACCACGCGGAGCCGGCGATCGCCGAGACGAGCAGCGCGCCCGCCGCGATCGACTTGGTCCACAGATACGCGCTGACCCGGCCGCCCCAGGGCCATGGCGCGTGCGGCGCGTCGTACACGGGGCGCGCGAGCGCCTCGGCCCCGTGCTCGCTCGCCTGCAGCGCCGCCACCATGCCCACGAGGTCCGCCTCCGCCGCCGGCCGCTGGCCCCAGAGCCAGGTCGGCGCCGCACGCTGCAGCGTCGGCGACAGCGTGGAGGAATCGGCGCCGACGTAGTAGACCTTCGGGCGCGTGCCCTGCTCGGGCTTGCGCACCTCCACCTGCTCGCGCCCGACGAGCCGCGCGATCTCGGTGCGCGGATCGTCGAGATCGCCGGCGATGATGGCGCGCTCGGGGCACACGATCACGCACGCGGGCTCGAGCCCGACCTCCAGCCGGTGCGCGCAGTAGTGGCACTTGGCCGCGGTGTTCGTGTTCGGGTCGATGTAGAGCGCGTCGTAGGGGCAGCCCTGCATGCAGGACTTGCAGCCGATGCAGCGCGCGCCGTCGAAGTCCACGATGCCGTCGGCGCGGCGGTAGAGGGCGACGGTCGGGCAGATCGTCACGCAGGGCGCGTCGTCGCAGTGATTGCAGCGCAGCACGGAGAAGTAGCGGCGCGTGTGCGGCCACGTCCCCTTCTCGACGTACTTGACCCACGTGCGGAAGGTCCCGAGCGGCACCTGGTTTTCTTCCTTGCACGCCACCGTGCACGCGTGGCAGCCGATGCACTTGCGGTGGTCGATCACGAACCCGTATCTCATTTTTGTTGGGGGCCCCGATATGGCCCCCAAACCCCCCAGCGTTCGGACCGCCCCGGGAAACCCGGGCCGGTCCTCTGTCTTGTTGGGGGCCCCGAGATGGCCCCCAAACCCCCCAGCGTTCGGACCGCCCCGGGAAACCCGAGCCGGTCCTCTGTCTTGTTGGGGGCCCCGAGATGGCCCCCAAACCCCCAAGCGTTCGGACCGGCCCGGGAAACCCGTGGCGCTCCTCTGTCTTGGTTTCCTCTGTCTTGGTTCTATCAGTCGGCCAGGACGTCCCACCAGACGCGGACGCCGGTGAGCACGATCACCACGAACAGTATCCGCTTGAGAGCAACGCCGGACAGCCGTTGGCTCGCGAGCCCGCCCAGCTGCGCGCCCGGCAAGGCGCCGAGGGCCACCAGCAGCGCGGGCACCAGCGGGACCTGGTGGGTCACCAGCTTGCCGGCCACGCCCGCCGTCGCGGCGAAGGCGGTGATGGCCAGCGAGGAGCCGATGGTCACGCGGATCGGCACGCCGACGATCACGAGCAGCAACGGCACCAGCAGAAAGGCGCCGCCCGCGCCGACGAGGCCGGCGGCGAGCCCGACGCCGCCGGTCACGGCCATGATCAGCCGCCGGCGGTACGGCTTCGCCTCTGCCGGCGTCGTGATGTCCGCCGGCGGCTCCGGCAGGAACATCAGCGCGAAGGCCGCGGTGACCATGAGGGCGAAGACGATCAGCAGCACACGATGCGGCACGTGCTTCGAGGCGACGGCGCCGGCCAGCGAGCCGACGGCCATGGTGAGGCCTCCGACCCAGGCGAGCCGCGGGTTCACGGCGCGATGGCGGCCGTGCGCGACGACGCCCGACACGGCGGCGACCAGGACCTGGACCATCGTGATCGCCGCCACCGTCTTGACGTCGAAGCGGCCGACGCCCAGGAGCGGCGGCACGTAGAGCAGGAGCGGGATCATGACGATGGCGCCGCCGACGCCGAGGAGACCCGCCACGAAGGCTCCGACCACACCGAGTACGACGAGGAGGCCGCCGAAGACGAGCGACACGAGACGGGCGGCTTACCTCCCGAGGCTCGAGTAGTAGGCGGCGAGGTCGGCGAGCGTCTTGTCGTCGATGGACTTCATGAAGACCTTGATCGACGTGAGGGTGGCGTCGCCGGGGCTGCGCTTCTCGGCCTTGAAGAGCTTCATCTGGTTGAGCAGGTAGCCGGGCGGCTGGCCCGTGAGGTCGGGCGTGCCCTTCGCCTGGTTGCCGCGGCCGTCCTCGCCGTGGCAGGCCGCGCAGGTCGCCGACGCCGTGCGGCCGTTGACGATGGCCGTGCGGTCGACCTTGCTCTGCGACACCTCGCGCGGCTGCGCGGCGAAGTACCCCGCGACCTCGTCGGCGCCGAGCGTCTTGACCATCTTCGAGAACGGCTCCATCTCCGGCGACGGCCGGCGCCCCGCCGCGTAGTCGTCGATCGCCTTCTTGAGATACCAGGCCGGCATGCCGGCCAGGATCGGCACGGCGTCGGCGCGGCTCGCGCCGGCGCGCCCGTGACAGGCGCTGCACGAAAACGCGCTCGTGAACCCGGGCGTGTCGATCGGACCGGCGGTGGCCGGAGCCGCCGCCGCCAGCGCGGTCGCCAGCGTGGCCGCGATGACGAGAGGACGCATGGCGCCTGCCCCCCTACGCAAGGATGTCGGCCCAGATGCTGGCCGCCCACGCCATCGCGTGCTGTGCGTAGAGCGTGGACTGGCCCGGCGTCAGCTTCTGCTCGATCTGCACGACCTTGCCGTTGTCGATGCGGTACGCGTTGACGACGGCCATCGCCTCCGAGTCACTGACCCACGAGTAGCAGGTGTTGATCGGCGGCATCTGCGGCGCCGCGCGCCCGTTTATTAGATGCACGACCGCGGTGGCGGCGATCTTGCCCATGCTGTTGGCGGCCGTGCCCGACTTCGGTATCGGAATGCCGATCGTCGAGTCGCCGATGACGTGAACGTTCTTCGCCTTGACCGACTCGTAGGTCACGTGATCGACCTCGCACCAGCGCTTGTCGACGCCGACGAGGTCGGCGGCCACGGCGATGGCGCCCGCGCGCTGCGGCGGGATGACGTTCACCACGTCGTAGCGCACCTTGTCGCCGAACTCCGTGGTCACCTCGCGCGCGGCCGGATCGACCTTCACCACCTTGCTGGAGGCGCGGTACTCGAGGTTCGGGTACGCCTGCCAGGCGGCGCGGAAGAGCGCGGGCTTGGAGATCACGTTCTGGTTGGCGTCGAGCACGAGCAGCTTCGCGCGCGGCTTGTGCGTCTTGAGGTACCAGGCCACCTGGCACGCGCGCTCGTAGGGGCCGGGCGGGCACCGATAGGCCGCGGGCGGAATCGACATCACGAACACGCCGCCGTCGGGCATCTCCTTGAGCTGGCGCGCCAGCGCCACCGTCTGCGGCCCGGCCTTCCACGCGTGCAGCACGTTGTCGCCGGCGGCCGCGAGCCCCTCGATCTGCTCCGTCTGGAAATCGATGCCGGGGGCGACGATGAGGCGATCGTACGTGAGAAAGCCCCGGCCCAGCCGCACGCGCCGCGCGTCGGGCTCGATGGCCGTCGCGGTGTCGTGGATGATCCTGACGCCGTGCTGCTCGCGCAACGCGTTGTAGCCGAACGTCAGGCTGCCGATCGAGCGCACGCCGCTGAGCACGAGGTTGCTGAACGGGCACGACACGAACTTGGTGTTGGGCTCGATGAGGATCACTTCGAGCGAGGGGTCTTCCATCCGCACGTACTTGGCGGCGGTGGCGCCGCCCCAGCCGCCGCCGATCACGATCACGCGGCGGCCCGAGGTGGGGGCGAGATCAGCTGGCGTGGTCGTCGCGGTCGGCGCGGCGGTGCCGGCGCAGCCGGCGAGACCCGAGATGGCGACGGCCGCGCCACTCGATGCCTTGAGGAAGTCCCTGCGGCTCATCCGTGCCATGACGTCCCCCCTGGAACTGCCACGGTCGCTGAACTGCGACGGTAAGGTACAGCGGTTCAGTCCGGTATGGTGAATTTTCTCGCGTCCTCGTTCCACGTCGACGCGAGCGCCCACGCGGCCGCCACTGCGATCACGAGCAGCAGCGCCGCGCCCCAGCCGACGGCCGCCGGCAGGAACACCGCGATGCCGAGCTTGCCCAGCGCGCCGCCGAGCGCCAGTCGGGCGGCGGAGGCGCCCACGGCGAAGCACGCGACGGCGGCCCAGAGCTTCACCTGTCCCTCGCCGGCGCGCCAGATCGAGCCCGCGCCACAGCCGCCGGCGAGGGTCATGCCGATGCCGAACAGCGTGCCGCCGAGGAGCCCGCCGACGCCGGCGGCCGCGAACACCCAGTCGCCCTTGTCCTTGAGGTCGGTGAACTTGAGGATCGCGAAGCCGAGCGTGCTCACGACCAGCGCCAGCGCCGCCGCCCGTGTGTGCTCGGCGTCGCCGGTCATGAACGGCTCGCGGAAGGCGCGCACGAGGCAGAAGCGCGAGCGCTGGAAGATCACGCCGAACGCGGCGCCGAAGAGGAGGAAGACACCGCGCTGCGGATGGCCGGCGGCGGCGTAGGCGAAGGGGATGACCAGCAGCGCGGCGAGCAAGAGCACGCCGGCGAGCGGCTGGCGGCTCGCGTCGCGACGCGCCCGCGCCCACGTCCGCCCGCGGCCGCTCGACCAGTGCGGGCGCCGCGCGGTCTCCCAGAGCAGATAGCGCAGGCCGAGAAAGGCGCCGACGCCGAGTCCGAGCATCATCGCGAAGCCGGCGAGGCTCAGCGCGCTCACCGCGGAGAAGAAGCCGCCGATGTTGCAGCCGAAGGCGAGCGTGGCGCCCACGCCCATCAGCACGCCGCCGGCCGCGCCCTTGACCAGCTCGCCGCGCGCGGGCACGCGGATCGCGAACTCGCGCGCGCAGAGCGCGCCCGCCGCGCCGCCGAGCAGCACGCCGAGGTTGAGCAGCGAGCCCGAGTAGAGCCACGGCGGCAATAAATCCGGGCGGCGCACGAGACCGGCGGCGGTGAGCACCCAGTCGCCCCAGTTGCGCAGCCCGTCGGAGGCGGTCCAGGGCCGGTCGAAGGCGAAGAGGAAGACGTTGACGGTGGCGACGAGGAGCGCGGCGCCCCAGACCGGCCACGCGCGGCTCACGAGCGCGTCCCACTGCGCGCGCAGCGCGGACGCCATCAGACCTTACGCGCGGGTGACGCCGTAGCCCGCCTTCAGCCAGGCGCCCATACCGCCCGTGACGTTGAGCCACGGGCCGGGCACGCGGCGCTTGAGGGCGCTGATGGTGGTGCTCGAGCGCAGCCCGCCCGCGCAGACGACGGCCTTCGGCCGGTCGGCGGGCAGCTCGGCGGCGCGCGCGACCGCCTCGAACATCGGCAGGTGGGTCGCGCCCTGCACGTGCCCCTCGAGCCACTCGAAGGGCTCGCGGACATCGACGACGACCACGCCCTCGCCCTCCAGCATCGTGTGCAGATCGTAGGCGGTGATCTGCGGCACCGACTCCACCGGCAGCCCGGCGTCGCGCCAGTCGATCATGCCCCACTGCAGATAGCCGATCACGTCGTCGACGCCGACGCGCGAGAGCGCCTGCACCGCGCGGTCGACGTCGGAGGGCGCCTGGGCCAGCACGACGACGCGGGCGCCCGCCGGCACGAACCCGGCCACGCGCTCGGCGAACTGCGGGCCGTCGATCCAGACGTTGAGGGCGCCGGCCGGATGGGTCTCGCCGTGCGTGCCCGGATCGCGCAGGTCGAGGATGGTGGCGCCCGCCTGCGCCGCCTCCCACGCCTCACGCGCGCTCATCGGCCGCGGCTTGGCGGCCGTGAGCGGCAGCAGGCCGCGGTTCTTCGCCACGATCGTCTCGAAGGCGGCGGGCTTCGGCGGCACGTCCTCCATGATGTAGTCCACGAAGCGCACCTTCTCGTCGAAGCGGAAGGCCGGGTTGAAGCGCCGCTCGAAGCCGATCGTCGACGCGGCCTTCGCGCTCATCGCGCGCCCGCACGCGCTGCCGGCGCCGTGGGCCGGATAGACCTCGACGCCGTCGGGCAGCGGCAGCAGCACGCGGCGCAGCGTCTCCCAGAGATCCTCGGCCGCCGAGGCACCGCCGAGGTCGGGGCGTCCGACGGAGCCGACGAAGAGCGTGTCGCCGGTGAGCACGAACCACGGTTCGGCGGCGCGCGCGTGGTCGGTCACGAGCAGGCAGATCGAGTCGGGCGTGTGGCCGGGCGCGTGGCAGACCTTCAGCTCGACGTTGCCGAGCCGGATGACGTCGCCGTCGGCGAGCGTCGCGTGCGGGAAGGTCACCCCGGCCGCGCGGTGCACGTGGATGGCGGCCTGGGTGGCGGCGGCGAGGTCGCGGTTGCCCGAGATGTGATCGGCGTGCGTGTGCGTCTCGACCACGTCGGTGATGGTCAGGCCCTTCTTGCGGGCGATGCGGAGATAGTCGTGCACGCGGTCCCGTCCCGGGTCGACCACGACGGCGCGCCCGGCCTGGGCGCAGCCGATCAGGTAGGACAGGCAGCCCGACTCCTCGTTCAGCAGCTGCTGGAAGATCATCCGCCGTCTATTCTAGTGCGTCCGGCTCAGTGCTTCTCGGCCTTTTCCTTCTCCGCCTTGACGTCCTTCACCACCTTGTCGGCGATGAACGAGGGGACTTCCTCGTAATGCGAGAACTCCATCGAGTAGCCGCCGCGGCCACCGGTCGTGGACCGGAGGCTGGACTCGTACGTGAGCATCTCGGCCATCGGAGCCTGCGCGCGGACGACCGCCGTCTCACCCGCGGGCTCCATGCCGACGATGCGGCCGCGCCGCGAGTTGAGGTCGCCGATGATGTCGCCGGCCACCTCGGCGGGCGTGGTCACCTCGACGTTCATCACCGGCTCCAACAAGATCGGGTGGGCCTCCATGAAGACTTTCTGCAGGCCCAACGAGGCGGCGATCTGGAACGCCATGTCGGAGGAGTCGACGTCGTGGTACGAGCCGTCGTAGAGCGTCACCTTCATGTCCACGATCGGGTAGCCGGCGAGGATGCCCTTCTTCATGCAGTCGCGGACGCCCTTCTCGACGGAGGGGATGAAGTTGCGCGGCACGGCGCCGCCGAAGATGTCGTCCACGAACTCGAAGCCGCCGCCGCGCGTCATCGGCTCCACGCGCAGCCACGTGTCGCCGTACTGGCCGCGGCCGCCCGTCTGCTTCTTGTACTTGCCCTGCCCCTCCGCGCGCCCCTTCACCGTCTCCTTGTAGGGGATGCGCGGCGGCAGCAGCGTGACGTCCACGTTGTACTTGCGCTTCATGCGCTCGACGGTCATCTCCACGTGCATGCTGCCGACGCCGGAGATCAGCAGCTGCTTGGTCTCCGGGTCGAACTGGTGGTGGACGGTCGGATCCTCCTCCTCGATGCGCGACAGCGCGTTGGAGATCTTGTCCTCGTCGCCGCGCGTCTTGGGCTGGATCGCGAAGTTGATGGCCGGCTCGGGGAAGGTGATGCGCGGTATCTCGAATGCGTGCGCCTCGTCGGTGAGCGTGTCGCCGGTGAGCGTCTCCTTGAGCTTCTGGGCGACGCCGATCTCGCCGGGCCCGAGGTCCGTCACGGGCTTCTGGGTCTTGCCCTGCAGCCACGCCACGTGGCCCATGCGCTCGCGAGCGCCGCGTGTCGGATTGAGCAGCGTGGAGTCCGCGCGCACGATGCCGCTCATCACGCGGAAGAGGGAGAGCTTGCCGATGTGCGGATCCTGCAGCGTCTTGAACACGAGCGCGACGGGCGGCTGCTTGGCGTCCACGGACCGCGTCGCCGTCTGCTTGGCTCGGACGTCGGTGCCGGTGATGTCGCCGCGGTCGGCGGGCGACGGAAACTCCTGCGCGATCAGATCGAGGAGCGGGTGGCTGCCGATGGACTTCGAGGCGCCCGCGCAGAGCACCGGCACGATCTTGCCGGCGCCGATGCCGCCCTTGAGCGCCTTGAGCATCGAGGCCTCGTCGAGCGCGCCCTCCTCGAGGTACTTGGTGAGCAGGTCGTCGTCGGTCTCGGCGGCCGCCTCCACGAGCTTCTCGCGCCATTCCTTGGCGCTCTCGACGAGATCGGCCGGAATTTCCGTCTCCGACGACTTGCCGTCGGCGTAGACGAACGCCTTCATCTTGGCGAGGTCGACGTAGCCCTTGAAGCCCGACTCCTCGCCGACGGGGATGTGCAGCGGCACGATGCGGCCCTTGAGGCGGCGCGTCAGCGAGTCGAGCGTGCGGAAGAAGTCGGCGCGCTCGCGGTCCAGGCGGTTGACGACGATGGCGCGCGGCAGCTCGTACTCGCTCGCGAACTTCCAGACCTTCTCGGTCTGCACCTGCACGCCGGCCACGGCGTCCACCACGACGAGCGCCGCGTCCACCACCCGCAGGCCGGCGCGCGCGTCGGCGATGAGGTCACCGTACCCCGGCGTGTCCACGAGGTTGACGCGGTGGCCCTTCCAGTCGAGGTACGCGATCGAGGTGTTGATCGAGATCTTGCGCTTGACCTCGTCGGGATCGAAGTCCGTGGTCGTGCTGCCGTCGTCCACCCGGCCGAGCCGCGTGACGGCACCGGCGGTGAACAGCAGGGCTTCCACGAGGGAGGTTTTGCCGACGCCGCCGTGGCCGACGACACCGACGTTGCGGATCTTCCCGATCTCGATCGCCATAAGACCGGCCTCCTGGAGCGAGGGGTGCTCGATAGAGGGCCGATGCTACCACATCGCCGAGGGTCAGACGCCCAGCGCACGCCGCACCGCGGCGACGATCTCCTCGTCGGCACCCGTCAGGTCGACGGCGGGAGGCAGCGGCGGCGGGTCGTACTTGATGCCGGCGCCCGTCAGCACCAGCACCACGCGCGCGTCGGCGGCGACGGCGCCCCGGTCCTTCATCTCGGTGAGGGCGGCCACGAGCGCGGCGCCCTCGGGCGACGTCCAGATGCCCTCGAGCCGGCCGAGCAGCCGCTGGGCGTCCTGGATCGCGCCCTCGCCGACGGCGATGGCGTCCCCGCGGGTCTCACGCAGGATCTTCAGCATCTGGCGCCCGGCGAACGGCGACGGCACGCGCAGCCCCGCCGCGTGGGTGATGGGGTTGTCCCAGGGCGCCGTCGCCTCCGCGCCCTCGCGGAACGCCTTCACGATCGGCGCGCAGCCCTCGGCCTGCACGGCCACGATGCGCGGCAGCGCGCCGGCGAGCCAGCCCATCGCGCGCAGCTCCTCGTAGCCCTTGGGGATCCCGACGAGGCCGGTGCCGCCGCCCGTCGGATATAAGAGGATGTCGGGCATCGTCCAGCCGAGCTGCTCGGCCAGCTCGAGGCCCATGGTCTTCTTGCCCTCGAGCCGGTAGGGCTCCTTGAGCGTCGAGAGATCGAACCAGCCGATCTGCGGCGCGACCTTCGCGACGACCTTGCCCGCGGTAGCGATCGAGCCCTCGATGGTGAAGACCTTCGCCCCGCCGATGGCGGCCTCCGCGATCGCCGCCGGCGGCGTGCCGCGCGGCACGATCACCGCGCACGGCAGCCCGCAGCGCGCGGCGTACACGGCGGCGGCGCCGCCGGCGTTGCCCGCGGATGGAATGACGAAGCCGCGCGCGCCGAGGCCCCGCGCCTTGGTGATGGCCATGCCGAGGCCGCGCGCCTTGAACGATCCGGTCGGATTCTGACCTTCGTCTTTCCCCCAGAGATGTCGAAGACCGAGGTGCGCAGCCAGCCTGGGCAGGGCCAGCAGCGGCGTGCTGCCTTCACCGAGCGTCACCGGCTCCTCGCCGTCGTCGAGCGGCGTCAGCTCGCGGAAGCGGTACATGCCCGGCGGGCGCGAGCGGAGCGCGTCCTTCGTGACGCTCTTCTTCACGCGCTCGAGGTCATAGCGCACGGCCAGCATCTGGCCGCACGTCTCGCAGACGCTGAGCACGCGCTTGGCGTCGTGGCGGTGGCCGCAGATCGTGCACTCGATGTGGCTGACGAAGCTCATGGCGTTGAGTGTATCCCATCGTCGACAGTGATCGCGCGGACCGCTGGGGCGATTGACGGCGCCGTCGCTAAGTGACCATAATGGTCACATGATCACCGTCGGGGTCGCCCGCCTCAAGGCCCAGTTGAGCCGCTATCTCGAGCATGCGAAGCGGGGTCACGACGTCGTCGTCACCGAGCGGGGACGGCCGATCGCCAAGCTGGTTGCCCTCGGCCGCCTCGAGCATGTCGATACGCGGCTGCAGCGCCTGATCCGCACGGGGGTTGTGATTCCCGGAACGGGACGGATCAGACCATCGCTTCGAAAACCACCGCGCGGCCCGCGGGTCGGTGACGGCGTCCTGAAGGCGCTGCTGGAGGAACGCGAAGCGAGCCGCTGATGTTCTGGGACAGCTCGGCCGTCGTGCCGACGATCCTCCGCATGCCGTCCTCGCGCGAATTGACGTCGCTCCTCGGGTCGGATGCCCGGCCGGGAATCTGGTGGGCGACGCCGGTCGAATGCCAGTCGGCGCTGTTCCGTCGTCACCGCGAACGGCCGTTGCCCGCCGACGCCGTCGAGCAAGCACTCGGGCGATTGACGGCGCTGGTCGAGGATGCCTACGTCATCGCGCCGACGCTCGTGCTTCGCGAGCGTGCGGGCCGACTGCTGCGCGCGCATCCCCTTCGCGCCGCTGATGCGCTTCAGCTGGCGGCAGCGATCGCCTGGTCCGACGACGCACCGCGGGGCGAGCCGTTCGTTTGCCTGGACGATCGGCTCCGGGACGCCGCCCACCGTGAAGGCTTCGCGGTTCTGCCGGAGTAACGCTCAGGCCATCACCTGGCCGCCATTGACGTCGAGGGTCGCGCCGTTGACGAAGCTCGCGGCGTCGGAGGCCAGGAACAGGATGGCGTCGGCGATCTCGCTCGGCTCGCCAAGTCGCCTGACCGGGATGGTCTGCGCCACCTCTCGGGTTTGCTCCGGCGTGCGCAGCGCCTTCACGCGCTCCGTCATGGTCGTGCCCGGCGCGACCGCGTTGACGGTGATACCGTCGGGGCCCACCTCCAGCGCCAGGTGGCGCGTGAAGCCGACGACGCCGGCCTTGGCCGCCGCGTAGTGCGAGGTCACGCGCACGGCGCCGCCGCGCGCGACCACCGACGCGAGGTTGATGATGCGGCCCGAGCGCTGGCGCTTCATCAGGGGCAGAACGGCGCGTGAGCACACGAAGGCGCTCGTGAGGTTCGAGCGGAGGATCGACTCCCACTCCTCGTCGGTGATCTCTTCGGTCGCGCGCATCGTGGCGAAGCCGCCCGCGTTGTTGACGAGCACGTCGACGCGGCCCCACTGCCCCACCACGGCCTCGACGACGGCGCGGATCTGCGCGGGCGCCGCCGCGTCGGCGCGGAACGCGACGGTCTCGGCGCCCGTCTCGCGCAGGCGCTTGGCGGTGGCGTCGGCGCCGGGTCCGTCGAGGTCGAGCACGGCGACGCGCGCGCCCTCGCGCGCGAAGGCCTCCGCGGTGACGGCGCCGATCCCGCGCGCGGCGCCGGTGACGATGACGACACGTTCCTGAAATCGCATGGCGGTGTCCTCTCCTGCTCGCGCCGATGGTCAGCCGAGCGCCCGCTCAGCGTGCTCGCACCAGTACGGCATGTCCATCGCGCGGTACTCGGCCAGCGCGGAGTCGACCTCCTCCAGCGCGCGCTCCTTCATTCCGGCGCGGGCGTACGCCGTCCCGAGCCCCAGGCGGCAGTGCGCGAGCAGCGGCCGCATCGTGAGCTCGGTGGCGAGCGCCGTCGCCTCGGCGAAGCGCGGCTCGACACTCGCGACATCGAGAGGTTCGCGCCAAGCCATAACCTCGGCGGCGAGCCGCAACGCCCGCGCCTCCCAGCCGCGCTGTCCGTAGCGGCGGGCGAGCGCCAGCGCGGAGGCGGCGCACTGGGCGGCGCCCGCGACGTCGCCAGCGAGGAGACGTCCCTCGCCGAGCATGCCGACGAAGAGCGCTTGGCTGTAGGTGAAGCCGATCGTCTCGGCGTGGCCGGCCGCCCGCTCGAGGAGCGTGAGTCCATCGGCAACCCGCCCCGACCTCACGTAGGCGTCGCCGAGCGACGATGCCGTGCGCGAGAAGTAAACGGCGAGGTCGCTGCTCGTCTCGCAGAGCGGCAGTGATGGCTCGAGCACGCCGATCGCTCGCGCCCACGAGCCCTGAACGACGCAGAGTCGTCCGAGTCCCAGGCGCGCCCAGACCTCCTCGTGCCGTCCCCCGCGGGCCACCGCCGCGCGCACGACGTCCTCGCCAATCCGGCCGCCCTCCGAGAAGTGACCGATCTCGGCCATCGCCAGCACGGACCAGATCCTCGCGAACGCCACGTTGGGCGGCCCGTGCGGGTCGTCCGACCGCAGCCGGAGCGTATCGTTCCGCCGGGCGGTCTCGATGGCCCGGCGATAGTCGCCGAGTCCGTAGAGCGCGCGAGCCAGAACGACGTTGGTACTGAGCGCGATCGCGACGTCGTCTTCCTCGGTGGCGAGCGCGAGCGCCCGCTCGCCCGTCTCGAGCGCGGCCGTCAGCTCTCCGACCGAGCCGAGGTTGTAGGTCATGCGTGAGTAGACGCGCGCGAGCCGGCGGCGGTCCCCGGCCGCGTGGGCCAGCGCTTCCGCTTCCCGCAACCGTTCCAGGCTTCGCCGGAACTGCCCCAGTCCCATCAGGGCGTTCTCGAGGTCGACGCGGACGTCGATCGCGTGCCCGCTCCGGTCGGGACCCTCAGTCATCTTCTCCACCGCCTCGAGCGCGGCCTCCAGCGAGGCGACCGCCTCCCGGTTGGCGGCGCGCTGAAACGCGGCGACGCCGGCCTGACGCAGGTACCGCACCGCGCGGTCCCAGGCCTCGGCGCTCCGGTAGTGCAGACCGAGGGCCAGCGCGTGGGGCTCGAGATTGCCGGCGTGGAGCGTCTCGATCGCCTCGGCGATGCGGCGGTGAAGCAGGCGGCGCCGCGGCGCCAGAATCCGACCGTAGGCGGCCTCCCGGATCCGGTCGTGCGAGAAATCGAACCGCTCGCCGACGCCGTGCAGGATGTGACGCCGCACCAGCTCTTCGACGGCGGAGGCCGTGTGCTCCTCGCCCAGCCCGGCCGCTCGCTCGAGCAATGCCCACTCGAACTCGCGGCCGATCACCGCCGCCACGGCGGCCAGCGACTGGCCGCGCTCGGAGAGCCGCTCGAGGCGCCGGCCGACGATCTCGCGCACGCGCTCCGGAAGCGCGAGGCCGCGCTCATGGGCGACCATCGCACCCTCGGCGTGGTCGCGCACCGTCTCCACGGCGACGAACGGGTTACCCTCGCTCGCCGCCCACGCCTGCTCGCCGAGATCGCCGAGTGCCGCGTCGTCGCCGCTGCGCGCGAGCGCGCGGACGAGACTGAGCGTGTCGGCGCGGGAGAGCGGCCGCAGCGCCAGCGTCGCCAGGCATCCGTCGCGCGCGAGATCGTCGAGTGCTTGCCGCAGCGCCGGCGCGTCGGCGAGCTCGTCGTCCCGCGCCGTCATCAGGAGCAGCACCGGCCG
>Ga0137418_10001749_pt1 | contig 20014 bp, 17 predicted proteins | sample CZODoug3_1_2_16f_FD_122242 | JGI IMG/M metagenome (GOLD analysis project Ga0137418, IMG submission 122242) | Vadose zone soil fungal communities from Angelo Coast Range Reserve, California, USA - CZODoug3_1_2_16fungal (Hybrid Assembly) | ecosystem: Environmental > Terrestrial > Soil > Vadose...
CTGAAGGGCGCCCGCTGCTTCACCGACAAGTGCGCGATCGAGCGGCGCAACTATCCGCCGGGCCAGCATGGGCTCAACCGCGGCAAGCTGACCGCGTTCGGCGTGCAGCTCCGCGAGAAGCAGAAGGCCAAGCGGATCTACGGCGTGCTCGAGAGCCAGTTCCGCAAGTACTTCCAGTGGGCGGAGGCCGAGAAGGGTGTCACCGGCGAAAACTTGTTGAGGCTCCTCGAGCTGCGGCTGGACAACGTCGTCCACCGGCTCGGGTTCGCGGCCTCGCGCCGCGAGGGGCGGCAGATGGTGGCGCACGGCCACTTCCAGGTGAACGGCCGCAAGGTGTCGGTGCCGTCGTTCCTCGTCAAGGTGGGGGACGCGGTCCAGCTCCGGTCGACGTCGAAACTGCAGGCGCGCATCGACGACAACGTCAACGCCGGTCGCGGGCAAGTGCCCCAGTGGCTGGAGCTCGATCCGAACGAGAAGAAGGGCGTCGTCAGAAGCCTGCCGTTGCGCGACGACATCCAGATCCCGGTCGCCGAGCAGCTCATCGTCGAGCTTTACAGCAAGTAAGGAAGGCTATGCCACGCATTCCATTTCAGAGGCCGAAGAAGGTCGAGTGGGAGATTCTGAGTGACCGGTACGGGCGGCTCGTCGCGGAGCCGTTCGAGAAGGGCTATGCGCTGACGGTCGGCAACTCCCTCAGGCGGACCCTCCTCGCGGTCGTGCCCGGCGCCGCGGTGTCGTGGGTGCGGATCGACGGGGTCAAGAACGTCGAGACGAAGATCCCCGGCGTCAAGGAGAACACGGTCGACGTCCTGCTCAACCTCAAGAAGCTGTCGATCCAGGTTCCGTCAGGGGAAGCCAAGGTCCTCCGGATCGAGGTGACCGGACCCAAGGTCGTGACGGGCGCCGACGTGCCCGAGACCGACGTGGAGGTCGTGAATCCCGAGATCCACCTCTTCACGATCGAGTCCAGCACGCGGGTCACCGTCGAGCTCGGCGTGGGCATGGGCCGCGGCTATGAGGCGGTCGACCGCGCCACGGTCGGAACACCGGCCGGAGCCCTGGCACTCGACGCCGCCTACTCGCCGATCACGCGGGTGTCCTACAACGTTGAGATGTCGCGCCTCGGGAAGATCACCGACTACGAGAAGCTCGTGGTCGAGGTATGGACCAACGGTTCCGTGAGCCCGGACGACGCGCTCACGCGGGCCTCGACCTACCTGAAGGAGCACTTCCATCCGCTGGCCGCCGGCGTGCCGCGCGAGGACGAAGAGGCGGAGGGCGCCGAAGGCGAGGCGTTCCTGCGCGACGCCCTCGGCAAGACGCTCGAGGAGCTGGCGCTGCCGGCGCGCGCGATCAACGCGCTGAAGAACGCCGAGCTGAACCTGGTGGTGGACCTCGTCCAGAAGAACGAGGGCGACCTGGAGCACGTGAAGAATCTCGGCGAGAAGTCGATCGACGAGATCAAGACCGCGCTCGCCGCGCTCGGCCTGTCGCTCGGCATGCGGATCGACCCGAACGTCCTGGGGGCGCTCGGTCGCGGTAGTGTGAGGTGAGCCCTTCAATGCCTCTGAGACACCGCGCGGTCAGCCGGATCGCAGGAGGAGTCACGCGATGAGGCACCGGAACGCCGGCTACAAGCTCGGCCGGCTCACGCAGCACCGGTGGGCGTTGTTCCGCAACTTGCTCGTGGCGCTGTTCCGTCACGAACGCATCACCACCACCGACACGAAGGCCCGGGCGGTGCGCGGGCTCGCGGAGCACATGATCACGCTGGCCAAGCGCGAGAACCTTCACGCGCGGCGCCAGGTTCTGTCGATGGTGCCCGACACGGAAGTCGTCGGCCGGCTGTTCGACACGATCGCCGCGCGATTCGCCGACCGGAACGGCGGCTATACCCGGATCATCAAGGTCGGGCCCCGTCCCGGCGACGGCGCGCCCATGGTGTTCCTCGAGCTCGTGGACCGCGCCGAGGAGCCCAAGGACAAGGACAAGAAGTCCGAGAAGAAGGAACGCACGCCCAAGGGCGAGGCCGGCGCGACCGGACGACGCAAGCGGAAGGAGAAGGCCGCCGCGGCGTCGGCGTAAGACCGATCAGAGCGCGGCGACGAGCCGCGCGAGCTCCGGCTGCTCGCGTCGCGCCTCGGCGACGTCCGCCTTGAGGAGCCGGAGCGCTTCGGGAACGTGCTTCAAGAAGTACTTCTTCCCCTTCACCTCCGACAGAAATCCGTACGCTCCGAGCGCCTGCATGTGGCGCTGGAGCCGGCAGGCGACGAGGCTGCCCAGGAAAGCCTTGTCGTCGAACGCCCGCGCGCGATCGGCTTTCATCTCCTCCAGGTAGTAGGCGAGCAGACGCTCGCGCATCCCGTCGTCGAGGCGATAGTACGGATCCCAGAGCACCGACGCGATGTCGTAGGCCGGCGGCGCCATCCGCGCGCCCTGATAGTCGATGATCCGAGGACCGCCCGCGTGGACCATGATGTTCTGACACTGGAAGTCTCGGTGGATGATGACCTTGGGCTCGTGGAAGACCGATTGCGCGAGCCGATGGAGGCCCTCGTCGAGGGCGGGCCTGTTCTCGATCTCGAGCTTGCGAAGCCCTCTGACGAACCGGTCGAGGAAATACGTCGTCTCCCACCGGAGATAGTCGTAGTCGAAGATCCGCGCTTCCAGGAGCGGGCACTCGTTGACGTGCGCGGTGGCCGTCGTGTGGAGCGTCACCAGGCTCCGGAGCACGTCGCGATACATGCTCTCGATGCTCTCGTGATCGCGCGGGAGCTTCAGATACGAGTAGAGCGACGTGTCGCCCAGATCCTCGAACAGGGCGCGCTTGTCGGCGTTGTCCGCCGTCAGGAGTGCGGGCACCGGGACGGTGTGTTGCGCGAAGAACCGGGTGTAGGCGAGATGCCGCTCGAAGTCCGGATCCTCCGGGCGGCATTCCATGAGCACCGCCGTCCAGCCGTTGTTCCGCACGCGGTAGTAGCGGCGGTCCGAGCCGCCGAGCCCGACGAGGATGGCGTCGGACCACGCGGACGAATTCGCGTCCGACGTCGGGCCCCGTCCGGCTGCGGTCCGAATCCGGAAGTGCCGCGCGAAGAACGGATCGCCCAGCGAGACGCGCTTCTTCTCGGCCGCGTGAACCGACGGCTGCATGTCGGACTCGGCGAGCGAGATCACGTAGTCGGGTCCGACGATCGTGTTCTCGTGCTCCCCTGAAGTGTCGGCGCCCGGCATCAGAAAGCAGTTCCGGACGCGCGCTCCGTCGCGGACCTGACTGCCGGATTCGAGGACGACGTAGCCGTCGATCTCGACCTTGCCGCAGCGGGCCTCCGGGCCCAGGTAGACGGTCTCGCCACTCTCTCGAAGCGCGTCGAGAACGCCTCGCGCGTAGGTGGCGGGATCGCCGACGTCGTTCCAGTACGCGCCGCTCACGTCCATCGCCCGGACCTTGAAGCCGGCCTTGGACGCCGCGACCCACGCGACGGTGGCGTGGGAGACCCCCTCGGGCAGGAACCGGAGGATCTCCGGTGAATACACGGCGATGCCGGTGTAGGCGACCTTGTCGGCGATGTGGGTCGGGTCCGGTCGCGACGCTCCTGGATTCTCGACGTCCAGCACCTGACCCTGCTTGTCGATGACCACGTTGCTCAGGTGCGGCAGTCGGTGGCACACGAGGGTCGCGGTGTTCCCCGAGGCGAGATGCTCCTCGACAAGCCGCCCGAAATCGATGTCGAGGAGGATGTCCGAGTTGTGGACGATGAACGGCCGGCGCGAGAGAAACGATTCCGCGTTCTTGAGCGCGCCGCCGGTGCCGAGGATCGGATCCTCGGGAAAAAAGACGATCCGGTCGCTCCAGGGCGAGGCCGCCGCCCACGCGCGCAGAAGCTCGGCCTTCCAGTGCAGGTTGATGCCGATCTGGCCGTCGCACACCCGCGTGAGCTTGTTCAGGATCCGCTCGATGATCGGTGTCCCGAGGATCGGCAGGAGCGGCTTGGGCAAATGACTCGTGATGGGCCTGAGCCGCTCGCCGAACCCTGCTGCGGGAAGGAAGACATCGAGGGGATACCGATGCATCCTCACGAGCTTATCGCCCGTCGGCGCCCAAAGCACCATGAAACCGAAACGTGTCGCGACGCGGGCAACGAGGGCCGCGCGACGGGAACGGCCCTCGTTGCCGTCGGCGCGAAACGGCTATTTCACGTTGGCTCGGAAGAACGCCAGGGTGCGCGTCCAGGCATCGGCCGCGGCCGCCTTGTTGTAGACGTCCGCCCGCTCGTCGTTGAAGAATCCGTGGTCCACGCCCGGGTAGATGCGGAACTCGGACTGCTTGTCGGCCTTCTTGATGGCCGCGTCCGTGTCCTTCGCGATCTGCGGCGTCACGAAGCCGTCCTTTTCCGCGAACAAGCCGAGCACCGGGCCCGAGAGCTTCGTGTAGTCGGGCTTCACGTTCGGGTGAATGCCGTAGAAATTGACGCACGCGGACACCGAGGGGTTGAGCGTGGCGGCGTACAGGGCCAGCTGGCCGCCCATGCAGAAGCCCACGGCGCCGATCTTCTTGGTGGACGACTGACCCAGGAGATACGTCGCCGCGCCTCGCAGGTCGCGCTCGGCCTGCGAGATGTTGAGCGCCATGAAGAGCTTACCGGCGCCGTCGGGCTCGCTAGCTGTCTTGCCGTGATACATGTCGGGCGCCAGCGCCGTGAGGCCCTCGGCGGCGAACCGATCGCACACGTTCTTGATGTGGCCGACGAGGCCCCACCACTCCTGGAGTACCAGCACGCCCGGCCCTTTGCCGGAGGCGGGAGTCGCCAGGTACCCGGCGGTCTTGCTGCCGTTCGACGCGAACTCGACCATTGTTCCAGCCATGCTCGGACTCTCCTTACGGTGAAATGTGGGTGCCGACCGGCACGATCTTCACGGAGACGACGCGCCGGGCGTCCGACTCGAGGACGGTGATCGAATAGCCCGCAATCTGGAACTCCTCGCCGGCCCGAGGGATCCGGTGCAGGGTCGCGAGCACGAGCCCGGCGACGGTCTCGTAGTCGCGCTTGGGGAGACTCCAGTCGAGCGCCTCGTTCAGCTCGTCGATGTTCGCGCGCGCGGCGACCCGGTAGCTGCCGTCGGGCAGGCGCTCGGCCGGCGCGGCGGCCCGGTCGTGCTCGTCGTGGATGTCGCCCACGATCTGCTCGAGGATGTCCTCGAGCGTCACGACGCCGGTCGCCCCGCCATATTCGTCGACGACGACGGCCATGTGGGTGCGGTTTCGCTGCATCTCGCGGAGCAGATCGTCGATGCGCTTGGTTTCGGGCACATAGTAGGGCTGACGCTTGAGCTCGTCCAGGGTCTTCACCGCGGCGCCGCGGCTCAGGATGTCCTTCGCCCCGACGACGCCCACCACGTTGGTCTCGCGCTGGCGGTAGATCGGCACGCGGGAGAATCCGCGCTCCAGGATGAACGCGACCGCCTCGCGCGGCGTGGCCGACTCCGGGAGCATGGCGACCTCGACCAGCGGCACCATGACCTCGCGCACGGTCGTATCGCCCAGATCGAAGATCTTGTCGATCAGCTGGGCTTCGATCGTCGTCACGTCCGCCTCGCCGGGCTCGAGCTGGAGCAGCGCCTTCAGCTCCTCGCGCGAGACGAAGGCGCGCAGGTCGCCCTGACGTGCTCCGAAGGTACGCAAGATCGTGCCGACGAAGAAGTTCGCGAACGACACGAACGGCACGAGCAGGACGGCCGCCCAGGTCAGCGGCCGATAGAGCCTGAGGATCAGGCTGGTCGCCCATTCTCGCGCGATCGCCTTCGGGATGATCTCGCCGAGGACCAGCATCACCGGGGTCAAGATGATCGTCACCACGATCGGCGCCATCCCGCCGAGCATGGGCAGGAGGGTCCACGTCACCGCCGAGGCGGCCACGATGTGCGAGATCGTCACGCCGATCATCGCGGTCGACAGCACACGCTCGGGCTGGCGGAACGCCTCGAGGTAGCTTTGCGCCGTGCCGCTGCCTTCCTCGGCGAGGTGTCTGAGCCGGAGGCGATTGGCGGCGATGAACGCCATCTCGGCCGCGGAGAAGAACATCGTGAGGACCAGACACAGGATGGCCAGCCAGATCAGGCTCACGCGGCCGCCTCCTTCGCGGGTTTCTTCAGCGACACCAGGACCTCCACGATCCGCGTCCGCTCCACTTTCTCCACCGTCAGCTGCAGCTCGGCCGTCTCGGCGCGCTCGGCCCGACGCGGGACACGCCCGAAGAGGTCGAGGACCCAGCCGCCGACCGTGTCGTAGCCTTCGTTGGAGATCTTGAGGCCGGTCGTGGCGTTCAGCTGCTCGATCGCCAGCTTGCCGGCCACTCGATAGGTCGTCGCGTCGACGCGCTGGATCAGTCGCTCCGGCTCGTCGTATTCGTCGGCGATCTCGCCGACCAGCTCCTCGAGCAGGTCTTCCAGGGTGACGAGGCCCGCAGTGCCGCCGTACTCGTCCACCACGATCGCCATCTGGACCCGTTTGGCCTGGAACTCCTGGAGGAGCGCATCGGCGCGCTTCGATTCCGGCACGAAGTACGGCGGGTGCAGGTGAGCGCGCAGGTCGAAATCGGGAGGCAGGCCTTCCATGAAGGGCAGCAAGTCCTTCGCATACAGGATGCCCACGATGACGTCGATCGAGCCCTCGTAGACGGGTACGCGCGAGTGCAGGTGCTCGCGCAGGGCTGGCAGGATCTCGGCGGTGGGTGTCTCGACGTCGAGGCACACCATGTCGGTGCGCGGTACCATGACCGACCGCACCTGGGTGTCCTCGAGCTCGAACACCTTGTGGATCATCTCGCGCTCCTCGCGCTCGACGACGCCCTCGCTGGCGCCGACGTCGACGAGGGTCCGCAGCTCCTCCTCGCTGAGCATCGCCTGCTCCATCCGACCGCGACTGACGATCCGGACCATCAGCGCGGTCAACCCGGCCAGCGCGGCGCGCACCGGCGCCAGGGCCACGCCGAGCCAGGCCACCGGTCGGCCCGCGACGGCCAGGAACCGCTCCGGATACGTGACCGCCAGGGTCATCGGCAGAACCTCGCCGAAGGTCGTGAGGACGAAGACCAGCACGACGATCTCGACGAATACGCCGACGGTCGGACCGAAGATGCTGTCGGCGATCATCGTCGCGATCGCGGCGGCTCCGATGTTGATCACGGTGATTCCCACGAGCAAGGTCACGAGCAGCTCGTGCGGCCGCTCGATGAGCGCCTTCGGCGCGCCCTCGGGCTCGGCTTCGTCCTTCGCGGTGACGTGTCGCAGCCTGGCACGGCCGAGCGAGAAGTAGGCCGCCTCCGCGCCCGTAAGGATCGCGGAGCAGACGATCAGCACGCCCAGCAGGACAAGCTTCCCGCCGATGCCGTCAGGCACGGGCGCGCCCCGTCACGAAGTGCTCGAAGCCCGATCGGACGGATACGGCCTCCCCGCAGGCGTCGAGATATCGGATCCCCTCGGCGGCGCGCGTCATCTCGCCCACCGCCGTGAGCTGGGTTCCCGTCGCGCGCGCGAGGCCGCTGGCCAGGCGATCGAACGCCTCGCGCGAGCAGGTGAGCAGGAGCTCGTAGTCTTCTCCGCCCCCCGTGGCCCAGTGGAGCGTGTCGCGCCCGAGCGCCAGCGCGACCGCGTGGACCGAGGCCTCGATCGGAATACGTTTGAGGTCGACTCGCGCGCCGACGCCGCTCTCCTCGCAGAGATGGCCGAGGTCGGTCGCGAGGCCGTCCGAAAGATCGATCATCGAGGTGACTCCGCCCGCCTCGGAGAGCCACTGCCCCTCCCGCGTCCGGGGACGCGGCCGCAGGTGGGCCGCCGTCACGTCGGCGCGCGCGTCACCGGGGACGCTCGACAGCGCGGGCGTGGCTTCAAGGAGCGCCAGGCCGGCGGCGGAGCGTCCGAGCGATCCGGTGACGGCGATCACGTCACCGGCGCGCGCCGTCGACCTCATGAGCGGCGCCCGGACGGCCTCACCGAGCAAGGTCACGTTGACGATCCAGCCACCGGGAGAGGCCGCGGTATCTCCGCCGACGATCGCCACGTCATGCTCGGTTGCGAGAGCCTGGACGCCGGCAAAGAAAGCCTCGGCCTCATCCACGGCGACGGTCTCGGGGCACGCGAGCGCGATCAGCCCCCACCGGGGCCGTCCACCCATCGCGGCGATGTCGGAGACGTTGACCGCGAGCGCCTTCCACCCGATATCGGTGGGCGTCGCCCAGCGGCGGCGAAAGTGCACGTCCTCGATGAGCAGGTCGGTCGTCGCCAGGAGCAAGCTTCCTGCGGCCGGCTCCAGCACCGCGCAGTCGTCGCCGATTCCGACCCGAACCGCCGGTGCCCGCCGGGCCGCCCGCCGGATGATCTCGATCAGGCGTCGCTCGGTCGTCGCGGGTTGACTCATCCGGACAGGAAGTTCCTCAGAAGCTGCTTCCCCTCGATCGTCAGAATCGACTCGGGATGGAACTGCACACCCTCGACGGGATCGCGCCGATGGCGAAGGCCCATGATCTCGCCGTCCTCGGACCAGGCCGTGACCTCGAGCGCATCGGGCACGGTCTCGCGCAAAACCGCGAGGGAGTGGTAGCGCGTGGCGACGAAGGGGTTACCGAGACCCGCGAAGACACCGCGGCCGTCGTGACGGATCGCCGAGGTCTTGCCGTGCATCTGCGTCTTCGCGCGCGCGACCGTGGCGCCGTACGCCTGACCGATCGACTGGTGCCCGAGGCAAACGCCGAGAATCGGCGTCGTGGGGCCGAGCCGCCGGATGACGTCGAGCGATACGCCGGCCTGGTCGGGATTGCCGGGTCCCGGCGAGATCACGACGCGTTCGGGCTTGAGCGCGACGATCGCGTCGCAGGTCAGCGCGTCGTTGCGCACGACCTCGAGCGTCGCTCCCAGCTCACCGAGATACTGGACGAGGTTGTAGGTGAAGGAGTCGTAGTTGTCGATGACGAGGATCATCGTTCCGTCCCTGCCGCGAGCCGGAGGGCCAGGATCATGCCGCGGGCCTTGGAGCTGGTCTCGAGCCACTCGGTCTTCGGATCCGAGTCGGCGACGATGCCGGCGCCCACCTGCACCGAAGCGCGCCGGCCGTGGCACACGATCGTGCGGATGGTGATGCAGGAATCGAGGTTGCCCGAATAGGAGACGTAGCCGACGGCGCCCCCGTATGGACCCCGCTGGGTCGGCTCGAGCTCGTCGATGATCTCCATTGCGCGGATCTTCGGTGCGCCGCTCAGGGTGCCGGCCGGGAACGACGCCTGAAGCACGTCGAGCGCGTCGCTTCCGGACCTGAGCTTGCCGGTCACGTGACTCACGAGGTGCATCACGTGCGAATAGCGCTCGATCTCCATGAATTCGGTGACCTTGACCGAGCCGAGCTCGGAGACGCGCCCGACGTCGTTGCGCCCGAGGTCGACGAGCATCACGTGCTCCGCGCGCTCCTTGGGGTCGTTCTTGAGCCGCTCCTCGATCTCGCGATCCTCGGCCTCGGTGGCGCCGCGCGGATGCGTCCCGGCGATCGGTCTGAGATCGACCCGATCGCCCTCGACGCGCACGAGCACCTCGGGGGACGAGCCGACGATGGACATCGGGCCCAGCCGGAGGAAGAAGAGGTACGGAGACGGGTTGACCGTCCGGAGCGCGCGGTAGACGGTGAACGGGTCTGCGGTGAGGCGGCAGTCGAGCCGGCGTGAGAGCACGATCTGATAAGCGTCGCCCGCGGCGATGAATTCCTTGGCCCGATGCACGGCGTCGACGAACTGCGCCTCGTTCATGGTCGAGGTGAACCCCGCCTCGCCTTCGGCCAGGAGCGGCGCTGCAGCCGGGAGTGAAAACGTGGCGGGCGCCCGCGCCGGACGCGACAGCTTGGCGAGCGTCATCCCGATGCGGACCGCGGCTCGATCGTACGCGCGGTCCAGTGCCGCCGGGTCGTGCCGCTCGATGACCGCGTTGGCGATGACGAGCAGCCGGTGGCGGAGGTTGTCGAACACGAGCAGGGTATCGGTGAACAGGAACACCGCGTCCGGCAGGCCGAGGTCGTCCTCGGTGGTGCGCGGCAGGCGCTCCATGTGGTGGACCATGTCGTACGCGAGGAAGCCGACCGCGCCGCCCTGGAATCTCGGCAGTCCCGGCACCGCCACGGGCTGGAACTGCTTGAGGAGATCGCGGACGGTGGCGAGCGGGTTGCCCTCCGGCAGGCGCTCGGTCCGGCCGTTGCGGTTGAGCGTCAGCCGACCGTTCTTCGCCGTCAGGACCATCAGTGGATCCGCCCCCAGGAACGAATAACGCGCCCACACCTCGCCGCCCTCGACGGATTCCAGCAGGAACGAGTACGGGCCTGGACGCAGGCGGAGATAGGCAGAGAGCGGCGTGTCGAGATCGGCCGGAAGCTCTGCGAACACCGGGACAAGGTTGCCCTGTGCCGCGAGAGCTCGGAACTCGTCCCGGCTCGGAGAAAGTGACGGGATGCCTATGCCGGCGGTACTGATGCAGACCCCGTCGGGGGCGCGCTAGGCGAGAGCGTCCAGCTTTGCTTGGAGCTTGGCCTTGGGTACCGCGCCGATGACCTGATCGGAAACCTTGCCCTGCTTCACGAACAGGATCGTCGGAATCGAGCGGATGCCGTAGCGTGCCGCGAGCCCAGGGTTCTCGTCGACGTTGACCTTGGCGAGCGTCACCTTGCCCCCGGATTCTCTGGCGAGATCCTCCAGGACGGGCCCGATGGCGCGGCAGGGGCCACACCATTCAGCCCAGAAGTCCACCATCATGAGCCCGGCTTCACGGGTGATTGCCGCATCGAAATTATCTTCGGTCAGGTGGACGGTCTCGGGGTTGGCCATGTGCGGTCTCCTCGGTAAAAAGTCAACGGCTACGCTAACATGGCCACCCCGCCGGCGCAAGCCAGGCATTACCGGAAACCTTTTATATAGCTTGTCAGTTTGACATCTCGATCATGCTAGAGTCGGTTAAGGACATGGAAGTCGCCAAGATCCTCGTCGTCGACGACGAACCCTCGATCCTGAAATTGCTGAAGGAAGCCCTTACCCAGTGGGGCTACCACGTCGGATGCGTCGGCACCGGAACCGAGGCGCTGGAAGCGATCCGCACCGAGCTCTACGACGCCGCGATCACCGACATCCGCATGCCGGAGATGAGCGGTCTCGATCTGCTCCGCGAGATCAAGCGCCACGACGAATCCATCGAGGTCATCGTGATGACCGGCTACCCAACGATCGCCTCGGCCGTCGAAGCCCTCAAGGAAGGCGCGTACGACTACCTGTCCAAGCCGCTGATCCTCGACGAGCTGCGCCACCTCATGGCGCGCGTGACGGAGCGGCGGTTCCTGAAGGGCGAGGTCCAGTCGCTCCGCGCACGCTTGGGCGAAGAGCTCACGGTGAACGAGCTCGTCGGCAACGCGCCGCCGATGCAGCGGGTGAAGGAGATCATCAGCAAGGTCGCCACGACCGACTCGCCGGTGCTCATCGAGGGCGAGAGCGGAACCGGCAAGGAGCTGGTGGCCGCCGCGATTCATCGGCTGTCCGGGCGCGCCAAGGGTCCCTTCATCCCCGTCAACTGCAGCGCAATCCCCGAGGACCTGCTCGAGTCCGAGTTTTTCGGTCACGTCAGGGGCGCCTTCTCGGGTGCTGTGTCCGATGCGCTCGGCCTCTTCCGCGGCGCCAACGATGGCACGATCTTCCTGGACGAGATCGCCGAGCTGTCGCCGGGCCTGCAGGTCAAGCTCCTGCGCGTCCTGCAGGAGATGCAGGTCCGCCCGGTCGGCTCCACGAAGGCGCATTCGGTCGACGTCCGGGTTATCGCGGCCACGAACCGGGACCTCGATCGGACGATCGCCGACGGGCGCTTTCGCCAGGACCTCTACTACCGCCTGAACGTGGTCCGCGTGAGCCTGCCTCCGCTGCGGACCCGGCGTGAGGACATTCCGGCGCTCGTGAACCACTTCCTGCGTCGCTACAACAGGCGTTTCAGGCGGGACGTGAAAGGCATCACGCCGGATGCCCTGGCCGCGCTCGGCGCTTACGACTTCCCCGGCAACGTGCGCGAGCTCGAGAACGTCGTGGAGCGCGCCTTCGCCATGGGCGCCCGCGAACAGATCACGCTCACGGACCTGCCGGTGCTCGGTACCTCGTCTGTACCCGCGGTGGCGGCTCCCGCCAGCGGATCCGTACCGCGGCTGGCCGACGTCGAGAAAGATCTGATCCTGCGTGCCCTGGCCTTCTACAAGGACGACAAGGAGGCCGCCGCGAGTGCCTTGGGCATCTCTCGCAGGACGATTTACCGTCGTCTCAAGGAATACGGGATGCTCTAAATAGCACACGTTGTTGCCGAACTGACACCCTTCCAGCGCCTGCCGTCGAAGAAAGTCCCTGATCTTCAAGCCCATTCCGGATTGGCACCCCTGCTGCACCTGCTCGGAACCATGTACGCGACCATCCCTGTCGAGACAGAGTCCAAGACACTCCAGATCGGCATCGGGTTCGCTTCTCACCAGGATGCGATCTGGGCGGCCGTTCGGGCGACCGCGATGGCGCGGACAGGCCTCCACGGGACCTCACCCGACCTCGTGCTGCTCGTTACGGCCGGTATACCGGCCCAGGACGTTGTCCCGCTCATTCGGGGCGTCCTGGGGCCCGTTGGTGTGGCTGGAGGGGCGACCTCCGCGATCCTGACCCACAACGGTGCGGTGACGGCAGGGGCTCTGGTCGTCTGCCTGACTAACGGTGAGGGCGCCGTAAGCGGGGTCGCCGCTTCGGGAGGCCGCGACCTGACGGAGGCAGGGCAGGGAGCCGCCCGGCTCATCCTCTCCGGATGGCCGTTCAGGATGCGGTATCCGCGCGGGCTCGGCCTGGCGTTCGTGAAGCCCGGATTCGGCGCTCCGGCAGAGTCCTTCTTGCAGCCATGGCGGATCCTGATGGGCCCCAAGATGCGGACGGTGTGCAGCGTGCTCTCGTCGCCCCTCGTCTACGGTGCCTCCGCGACCGAGCCGCTCGCCAGCGCCGCGTGTCTCGAGGCCGCCTACTCGACCGGGCTGGGGTACGCCGAGGGATTCGACGCGCGCTCGGCGCCCGGCTCCGAAACCCTCATCCAGGGGTCCGTGGAGGCCGCCCGGTCGGCCCTGAAGCGTCTCGAAGGCGACGGCGCGCGACTCGTCCTCGTGATCGAGTCGAGCGCGCGACATCGGGCGCTCGGCCGCGCCGCGGCCGACGAGTGGACCGCGATCAAGGGCGAGGTCGACTCTCGCACGCCCTGCGTCGGCTGGCTCTGCGACCACGTCGCCGGCTACGGACGGGGCGTCCGCCCGGTCGACGCGCATGGCTCGCTCGTGGTCGTGGCGCTCGGCGATGCCCCGCGCCGCTAGCGCCTAGCCCCCGCAAACCCGCCTGACGTCACTCCAGTCCCGACCGGGCAGAAGCGGCCGGAACTCCCTCGAGTGGGATGCGGCCAGCTGCTTCAGGGTCTCGACCCGCTCCGCGGCGAGCGGGTGAGAAGTGAGATAGCGAAAGGTCGCGGGCGCGCCGCGCTCGGCGGCGCGCATGGTCTCGAAGAACGCGATCATCCCCCGCGGATCGACGTCCGCGGCCAGCAGCATCCGAAGTCCTTCCACGTCCGCCTCGCTCTCGAGATGACGGCTGTATCGCAGGGTGCCGAGTACACGAGCGCTCTCGATCCCGTAGGCCATCGCGCCCGTGATGTCTCCCGACACCGCCACCAGCAAGAGCCCGGTCGAGGCGTGCTGCAGCAGTAGCCGCGTCGCGTGGCGCTGGAGCACGTGCTGCAATTCGTGCGCGAGCACTCCCGCCAGTTCCTCGGGCGTGCGCGTGCGCTCTACGAGCCCGCGGAGCAGCACCATCTGGCCGCCCGGGACGGCGAACGCATTGACGGTCCCGTCGTCGACCACGGTCACGCGAAACGTGTAGGGGCTGGTCGGCTGCGGCTCGATGAGCCGTCTCACGATCGAGGCGATGGCCTCTTCACGGTCCCGGTCGATGCAGCGCCGCTTCGATGCCGTGATCTGCTCCACGGCCGCCTTGCCGAGCCGCTCTTCCCAGGACACCGGCACCCGGGCGGCGAGCATGCCGGCCGCGGCTGGGATGCCCCACACGTAGAGGACGGCGCCGATCGCCACGGCCGTGGCCGCCGCGCCGATCGTGAGAAGCACCCGAGTCCGTCGTCGCCGAGGATTGTGAAAGCGGCGCCCGAAGCCAGGAGCGGTCGCATGCAGCGCCGGCAGGAAGGTTTTGTCGTCGACCAGGAGAATCTCGGGGAACGGCGCCCCGCGCTCGAGGCGGATCTGCTCGCCGGTGTAGAAGCCTTGCGTCTGGCGGACCTCCCGGAAGGGCCACCAGAGACGCGTGCCATCTTCGAGGGCGATCTCGAGCCCGCTCCCAGCCAGCCGGATCGACGCCGCTCGGCGGATCGCGCTGCGGCCGTCGAAGTAATAGCCCGTGAATGCGCCGGGCATTTCCCGCCGCTACGCGAACCCGACGTCGGCGCCCAGGAGGCTCGAGAGCGCGTCACCGGTGGCGGTCGGGAGCTGGGGCTCCTGAACCATACCTGCGAGGTCGAGTGGGCCCTCGACGGTGAGATACGCGAACTCGAAGCGCGTGCGGCGCACCAGCACCCAGGGCCACGCCAGGCCGAGCGTCACGATCAGCAAGAGCCAGTTGACCACGTTCTGGGTCAGCAGCCCTCCGCCCGTCATCGTCGAGCGAAAGCGCGCCGTCTCGAAGTAGGTGTGCTCCCAGAAGTAGCGCGTCTTCCTCGCGTGGAACCAGAACAGATAGATGCCGAGCGTCGGCACGAGCAGGAGCAGCGCGACGACGTAGGCGCCGAGGAGGTCGCGTCCGCGTCCGTCGAAGCGGAACTGACGGCGGCCGAAGTACGAATTCGAGACCATGAACGCCTGCTGGCGCGCCTGAAAGAACGGATAGTAGAGCGTGAGCGTCACGGTGCTCAGGAGCGAAGCCACGATGAAGATCCTGACGAAGGCCCAGGCCTTGCCGCGGAACGAGAAGCGGATTCCACGCCATGAGGTGCGGCTCAGGCGATAACGGCGGGCTCCGACCATCGCGATCGGGATGAAGATGAAGACGAGGAGCGAGGTGAAGGCCTGGGTCGCGACATAGATGGTCTTGTCGCCGGAGAGCCGCGCTACGGCGCTCAGCGCCGTGATCGGCAGACCGACGAACAGAAGCGCCTTGACGAATCCGAGCAGCAGCTCCTTGCCGGTGCCGTGATAGGCGAATCGATCCCCCTCGAAGCTCGTCTGGCTCAGCATGAAGCGGCGGATCCGGACCTTGCCCCAAAACCGGTACATGCCGAAGGTCGCAATCGTCAGCAGGATGTTCACGACGTAGATGCCGAAGAGCGTTCCGCCCGAGCCGTGGAAGCTGAGCCGACGGGGAGCGCCGGCCACGGCGGCCGCGGACCTCGTCGACGTGGTCGAGGGCGCGGGCGCCAGGACCGCGGTCGCCGATGCGGCGGCCCCGTTGGGGACGGGCCGCGTCGGCAGGGAGCTCTCCGCGCGCGCGGTGGGCACCGGCGGCGCGCTGGCGCGAGCCGCGCCGGACGGAGGCGGCGCCGGCGCGCGCCGCATCTTCTCGAGCGCCGCAACGTAGACCGAGGCGACGACGCCGCACTGCGCGCACTTGTCGCGCTCGACGGCCGGCGCGCCGCAGCGAGGACACGCGATGGCCATCACTTCACCGCGTGCGACGCCGGCATCGCGGCGCGCGCCCATCGCTCGATCGGCACCGCTCGGACCAGCTCGGTCGCGGTCTGCTCGACGGCCTTGCCGAGCGCGCCGACGAGCGCCTTGCGCATCGCGGTGTTGTACCAGCGGCCGGCGTCGGTCCCGGAGAACCGCACGTACTCCAAGAGTTCCTCATCGTGCAGTGTCTGGTACGTGTAGAGCATCGACATCGTGCGCACCTCACGCAGAGTTTCGTTGGCCCGAGCTCGCACCTGTGCGGCTCGGTCTTCGATCTGGCTCGGCCGGAGTCGGCTTTCCGGCGGGCTGACCGCTGACACGGCGCTCGACAGGCCTCGGGCGATCGCCGCCACGAGGTCAGCCGAGGTTTCGTTCGCGCCGGTGACCCAGTCCAGACGCTGGAGTAGCTCGAGCCTCCGGGCCGGCGGGGGGTTCGCCTTGAGGCCCGCGGCGTAGTCGGCCACCTTCTGCTCGGCGCCGGGCTCCGACGCCGCGGTCTCGAGCGCGACGATTTTGCGCGCAACGGGAGTTCGCAGCCACGCGGCGGTGGTTTCCAGACTGGGTCGGTCGACCTGAGGACGAAACGCGTCGCGCAGGGCCCCGTACACCGCCTCGTGGCGAAGCGTTTGCGCGAGGATCCGGTCGATGGTGGCCTGGTCGGCCGGGCTCATCTGGCCCGGAGGCGGTCGCAGATCGAGGGCGACCCGGCTCAGAAGCCCGACGAGCTGAGCCCGAATTCCGGCCAGCTCGAGGAGCTCGTCGATTTTGGTCGGGCCGGTTCTCGGAATCGGGGTTGGCGGCACCGATGTCTTTGCGTCGAGCGCTTTCAGCTCCGGAATCTGCATCTCCGGCGCCTTGACGTCGGACGTCCTTACTTCGGGTGCTTTCACCTCAGGCGCCTTGACGTCAGACACCTTCGTTTCAGGCGTCTTCACGTCAGGCCCCTTCATCTCGGTGGCCTTCGCGTCGGGCGTGGGCTTGGTGTCGGGCGCCGGCGGGCGGACCTGCCTCGGCTGCGGCGGGCGATCGGAGTACGTGACGTTGCCCTGCTCGTCGACCCAGCGGTACGTCTCCGCGTCGCTCGGAGCGGAGACCAGCACCAGTGCGCCTATCAACAGAACGACCCGGGCGATCCGGTCAGTCATAATTCCACCCGATGATGATCCGTGGGTCGGGCGCCGGCGGCAGCCCCGCGCCCGGGCCCCAGCGATCGAACTTCGCGAGAAAATCGCGTACCTCGGGTACCGGCGCCTTCCAGTTCGCGAGGAAGGCGACGGCGGCACGCGCCTCCTTGGCGAAGTCGTCGTACTTGCCCTGCGCGTAGAGCACTCGCGCGAGCGCCAGGCGGCCGCCCGCGTCGTCACCAAAGAGCTGGACGGTCCTTCTCAGGTGCATCTCGGCTTCGGGGTAGCGCTCGAGCTCCGACAGCAACTTGCCGAGGTTCCGGTGGGTGCGCCACGAGTCAGGGTCGGCCTGCAGGGCGCGCTGGAGCCACGCGAGCGCCGCGTCCCGGTCGCCGAGATCGGCGGCGATCGTCGCGCGATAGTTGTAGGGACGGGCGAACGTCGGCGACAAGTGGATCGACTCGTCGAAGAGCCGCACGGCGCCGTCGATGTCCCCGTCCCGGAGGTAGCGCTGGCGGGCGATGAGGAAGAGTTGCTCGGCGCGCTTGGGGACCTCACGGCTGCCGCCGAGGCGAACGCGGAGATAGCGGGCGCCCGATTCCTTGTTGCCGGCCGACGGCGTCATCCGCGTACCCTCGATGACCATGAGGCGTCCCAGGCGCACGTACCCTTCGTCCGAGAGCCACTGGCCATACCACCAGATGCAATCGGCCGCATCCGGCTGGCCCAGCGTGGCCAGTCGAAAGGCTTTGAAGGTCTCCTCGCGCTCGGCGCCCTCGCGCGACTTTGCCTGGGCCTCACCACAGTAGTTCTCGCCCGACTTGACGATGGCGTACGACCTCGCCAGCTGACGCGCCTGCGCGAGATCACCCTTCTCGGTGAGGATGTCGAGCTTGATCTGCACGATCTGCTCGAGCGAGGGATGATCGCGGAGGAGACCGGGCTGCAGGTACGTCGGCGCCCACTGGAAGAGCCAGCGCACGTGTGCTGGATGGAGCGCGAGCAGCCGGTCGAGCTGCGCGAGGGCTCGATCGTACTCACCCACGCGCACGGCGAACGACGCCGTGCGGTAGATCAGCTCGACGTCGTCGGGCGCGAGCGCGGCGGCGCGCTCATAGACCGCGCGTGCCTCCTCGAACTCGCCCATGAACTCGGCCATGCCCGCCCGCACGGTGAGCGCGCGCACCGACGTGGGCGACGCGTCGGCCGCTCGGCGCGCCAACCCGAGCGCTTCCGTGTAGCGGCCGGCCTGGAACGCCGCCTGCGCGCGGTCCAGATCGCTCCCGGCAGGCGTTTTGCGCTCCTGAGCCGCCGCGACGGCCGCGACGCAGAGCGCCAGCGCGATCGCCAGCGCGATGTCTCTCACGGGGCCGATGGTCATCGCACGCTGAACGGTGTCGGAGCCTGCCGGGCGTCGCGCCCGAACTGCGCGTCGAGGAATCTCCGCTCTTGATCGAGGCTCGGCTCGAGGTTCACGGCGACCTGTAGCTCGCGGAGCCCTTCGGTCTGACGGCCGACCTTGAGCAGGAGCCAGCCGACGTTCGCGTGAGCATTGGCGTCCGTCGGATTCATGGTCAGCACCCGCGTGTAGGCGGCGAACGCTTCGTCGTGGCGTCCCAGGCGCGCCGACGCGACGCCCAGATTGAACTGAGCGCGCAGATGGTTGGGGTTCACCTCGAGCGCCTTCGTGAGCCAGATGAGCGCCTGCGCGTCGTCCTTCTGGCTCATGTAGAGCCGGCCCATGTTGTTGTACGGCCACGAGAACGCGGGGTCGGCGGCGATGGCCTTCGTGTACACGGTGAGCGCCTCGGCAGATTTGTTGCCGCGGCTCTGGAGCCGGTAGCCCGTCACGTTCAGCGACTCGGCGAGCTTGGGGACCTCGTGGTCGGGCAGGCGATAACGCAGTGTCCACTCCGCCTGGGCTTTGATCTCGGGGCTCCCCGAGCGCTGAGACCGATCCAGCAGGACGAGCCGTCCGAGCCGCGCGAGCCCGTCGTCGGCGAGGCGCTCGCCGAGCAGGGCGAGACAGTCGGCGCGGTCGGGCTGGAGTATCATCGCCAGAAGACCCGCCGTCTCACCCGACACCGGGAAATCGCTCGGCGCGCAGTAATCCCCGTGCTCCCGGAGCCAGCCACGCGAGCGCGCCAGCGCGATCGCCTGCTCGCGTCGCCCGGCTTCGACCATCACGCGAAACGCATACTGAGGAGCCATCTCGCGCGACGTGCGAAACCACGCGCGGCCGATTCGAGCAGACGACGGCAGGCACACGGTCCACAGCTCGGAGACGCTCGGCCAATGCTTGGGCACGCACGCCGCGAGCATCACGACACCGACCTTGAGCCCGAGCGTGGCATGCTCACGCCACGGCCCGTACGCCTGCTCGAGCGATTGGAGCGCCAGGTCCACCTGCCCCATCCGATCGGCCATCTCGCCAAGACGGAGCCAGGTCGTGGTCGAGGCCGTGCGCCGAGCCGCCGCCTGGTAGGCGCTCAGCGCTTCGTCGAACTCTCCGAGGGTTTCCGCGGCCTCCCCGAGCGCGAGCTGCGCGGTGCCGGAGTCCGGAGCGAGCCTCGTTGCCGTGCGGTAGTGCTCCAGGGCCTCGAGGAGGGCGCCCTGCGCCGTCGCCCGCCGTCCTGCGTCGAGCGCCGCGCGAGCCTCGCGTGATGTCCCGCAGCCGGCGAGCAGAGCGAGGAGGCCGAGGGCGCCGAGCACCCGTGCCCGTGGCCGAGCACAACCCATCATCCAGGAATAGCGTGGGCGTTAGAGGGCTACAAACAATCCTTTAGGTGGCACCCCGAGGGGAGATGTGCACGATGAGCACTAGTGGTTGGGGCGATCGTGACTGGGCTTTTCTGGATCGCCACTCGCTTTGGCCGATGAGCGGCGCGCGTCAGGCGCCGCTCACGTAGCCTTCGAGCAGGTCGCGTGCGATGAGCTCCGGGTCGCGTTCGCCGGGCGGCCCGTAACCGCCCCCACCCGGGAGCCGGACCTCCACGAGCGCGCCGGGCGGCACGATCTGCTCGGCCTTCGGATTCGCCGGCGCGACGCCGTCGATCAGCACGGCTCCGCGTGCTCCCCGTTCTCCACCTCGGAACCCGGCGGCGGGGTGCACGGTACGGTCGCAGAGGATCGAGGTGGCGAAGGACTC